>WNGF01005660.1_pt1 | contig 15808 bp, 15 predicted proteins | sample 5400641 | NCBI WGS metagenome assembly WNGF01 (sample SAMN13153371, study PRJNA577476) | soil metagenome | isolation source: 80 cm soil or saprolite under grassland replicate 2 | place: USA:California | collected 2016-06-15
GTCCGGCGAGCCGAGCTGGACGTTGAGCTGCGCCCGGGTGACGAGCAGGACGACCGCGAAGAGGAGCGGCGCGAAGGGCGAGACCGGGATTCGGCGCGCGTCGCGCCCGAAGAGGATTCCCGCGCCGATTCCCAGGAAGCTGGCCATGAGCAGGAAGTTGCTGAAGAAACCGACGTAGATGACGTTGGCCGGGATCCAGCGGATGAGCAGCAGCTCGACGAAGAGGATCGTCGCGCTGGTGAGGAAGAGGCGCATGGCAGGGCCGGCCAGGACGGCTACGGGTGGGACGAGGTGGGGGGCAGAGGCGGCGCCGGTTGCGGGCTGAACGCGGGTCACGGGACGTAATACCCCCCAAACATGAGGATGGCGAAGGTGGTCATGAGGCCGACCGAGGCAATCGGCCAGACTCGCCGGAACCAGCCAGTTCGGCGGCCGGCCAGGATCCAGGCGTACGGAAACGCGAGCATGGCGATCCGCCCGATCGCCTCCAGGAGGCCGGACGAGAGCGCCAGGCCCACCGTCAGCACCGGCAGCAGCGCGTACGCCACCGGGATGCGGTCGCTCCGCAGGTAGACGAGCAGGAAGATGGCGACGGCCAGGACCGCGAGCAGCGCCGCCTGGTACGGCGTGAACAGCTGACCGAGGCTCTCGCCGTTCGCGGCGGCGGTCACGGCGCCCGTGCGGCCCCAGCCGACCTGGGCGTCGAGATACCCGCTGGAGCGGCCGGTGAGCGACGCCACGAACAGCAGGAAGGCGCCGGAGGCCGCCGGGCCCAGCGCCAGCCAGGCCTGGGAGGGCCGCGGCCGCCAGCCATCCCGAAGGAGCAGGATGATGGCGAGCGGCACGATCATCAGGACGCCCTGGAGCCGGCACAGGCAGGCGAGGGCGAACAGGACGCCGGCCAGCGGCCGGCGGTCGCGCTCCGCAGCGAGGAACGCGCCGAGAGCCAGGGCCAGGAAGAGGCTCTCCGTGTAGGCCATCGAGAACACCGCGGCGAACGGGAAGATCGCCAGGTAGATCGCGCCGAGGCGAGCCCGCCGGCGGCCGACGACCTGGTCGCCGAGCCGGACGAAGAGCCCGAGGGCAACGAGGAACGCCGCGTTGCTGACGACGACCGCGGTCAGGCCGGCGAATGCGGGCCACGGCGCCGACAGGACGCGGACGAGCAGCGGGTAGAGCGGCAAGAACGCGTAGTCGTGGTAGCTGCCGGTGACCGCGGCCGCGTGATAGCCGTCGCGGACGATGCCCAGGTAGAACCAGCCGTCCCAGCTCGTCAGGCTGCGCAGGACCGGCGCGCCGTCGCCGCTGGTCAGGCTCGGGTTCCGAATGATGAGCGTCTCGGCGACGAGCGCGGCGAGGACGACGAGGAGGCGCGACGCGACGAAGACGGCCACCAGCGAGCGGTCGAGGGCGACCGCCTCGCGGAGGCCGTCGGCCAGGCGACGCAGGCTCGGCCCGAGGGCCGCGAGTCGCGGTTGGACGGTCGTTCTGGCCCGAAGATTCGCGCTCATCGGGCGATCACCGGTCGGCCGGCGCGGGGTGGTTTTCGGCCGGCGCCCCGGCTGCCGCGCGTCGCCAGGTCCGGATGTCGGGGTGGGCGATCGCCATCACCAGGCGGCGGACCGACCAGCCGGGCGTCCGCACCAGCAGGCCGGCAATCGCGACGACGATGATCGCCGTGAACGTGTACCAGCCCACCGGGACGGCGATGGCCGAGCCGACAGGCACCGTCCAGCGCCGGTCCGTGCGTGCTCCCCATGCCACGATGGCGCCACCGGCCAGCACCCGCAGCCACAGCGGACCGGGCAATGTGGGAAGCGAGACGGTCGTCGCGCCGTTCTTCGACAGGACCTCGGCCCAGTCGAACCATAGGCGCGGCGCGATCGCGAACGACACGACGGCGATGGCCGCGGTCGCCCCGAGCGCGATCGCGAGCGCTCGCCACTCGCGCCGGACCGCGAACCAGACGAGGCCGATCCCCGGTGTCACCTTGGAGAGCAGGACGAAGGCCCAGGCGGCCGGCCAGCGGAAGCCGGCGACGATCGCGGCCGCGATGAGGAGCTCGACGTTGCCCAGGGCGATCGAGGCGATCACCGGCTGGAACAGCAGCAGGGGCAGGGCCAGACGGCGGGCTGTCCAGGCCAGCGCCCCCACGAGCACGAGCGTCCAGACTGCCACGAACCAGCCGATCGGCAGCAGCCGAAGCGGCGCGAGCACCTGTGCAAACGCTGGCGAGTACAGGTACGCGTAGTCGCCGCCCACGAGCGACCGCGCGTACGGGTCGTCGAGGGAGGCGAGGTAGTAGGCCTTGGAGTCCTGCGATTCGGGGGCGCCTCCGGCCAACTGCCAGGCGGCATACGCGGCACCCACGAGCAGCACGGCCGCAATGGGGCCAAAGCGCACCAGAAAATTTCGGGTCGTCGTCATCCCGGCGGATGGAACCGCAGCGGGCGGCGGATCGGCATCCCCCGGGAGTACCACGGGCCTGAGGATACCGGGGCGGTCCAGCGTGACGAGCGCCGCTCGGGGCGGGCCCGGCGGCCGGCCCGAGCCATCATCAGAGGTGATAGGCCCAGTACACGCTGGCGACACCCACGATCACACCGAACATCGTCAGCAGGCGCCACGGCCAGCCGAACCCGTGGCGCGCGGTAGGCATGGCCGCCAGGGCAATCACGAACGGGATCGAATCGAGGGCATAGCGATAGCCGAACTGCAGCCAGCCGCCGCCGTAATACAAGAGGTTGGGCACGAGGACCGCCAGCGCGGTGATAGCCAGGCCCACCGCCAGCGGCCCCTGGTTCGGGTCGCGCCATGGCGCGCGAATCGCCCGCAGGAGTCCCGGGCTGGTCAGGAAGATCGACAGTCCCAGTCCGTCCGGCCGGAAAAAGGGCGGGTTCGGGATCGGCGTGGGCAGGTGGGTGAACAGATAATCCAGGTTCATGCCCAGATGGCTGATCGAGAAGAGACCCTCGGCCCGGACGGCGGCCAGCCACGGCGGCAGTGTCGCCAGCGCGTAGCCCGATTCGAGCGGGGAGCCGAATCGGACTTGGTTGTACCAGAGGAAGAACGCGATGAACGGCAGGACACCGAACGCGAAGCCGATCCAGCCCTCGATCGGCCAGGATTGCGGGTCCCGCCAGCCCCGCGGCTCGTGCTCCATCGGCGAATCCGGCTTCCGCCGCGGGATGACCAGCAGGAACAGGGGCACGGCGAACGCGAGCGGCGCCCGAGTCAGGAAGGCCGCCCCGGCGAGGAGGCCCAGCAGCAACGGGCGCCGGCGGCCGAAGACTTCGATGAGCGCGGCAAGAGTAAGAAACGTCGCGATGAGGTGACCGGTGTGCCACACGCCGCCGCGGGTGGTCACCCACCAGATCTGGGTGCTGAAGCCGAGGAGCACCGCCAGCCACACTCGATCGACCAGCGATCGAACGCCCACCCGCCCGGCCAGCCACATGGCCATCCCAACGTCCGCGGCGGCGATCGCCGCATTGATGATCGGCTCCCAGAGATCGGCCCTGGCCGGCCCGATGACGGCCACGAGCGGCATGAAGACGATGGCGGGGAATGGCGCGAACGGGACGAAGACCTCGCCAGACGGACCGTAGACGACGTCGTTCGGCCCGAGCGGCGCATCCAGCCAGGTCCGGCCCTTGAGGAACGCGTCGGCCAGCCAGAACAGATCGCCCCGGCCCGCATCGAATTGCCGTGCGCTCAGCAGGTAGATGGCGAACGAGATCGCGACCAGCACGAGCCCGACGCCCACCGTGGCGAGCCGATCGCTCACCCGGCCCTTGTCCACCGGACGTTCGGCCACCCGACGCTCAATCAACCGGTCTCCGCCGATCGAGGCTCGGGACCGTGGGCATCGCCGGCCGGTGCGCGAGCGACGGCACGCCCTGCGGCATCGTCGGGCCGCCGGCGCGAGCCGGTGACGAGCGGCGCGACCAGGCCGACGAGGAAGACCGGGGGATAGGCAAGCGGTCCCAGCCACGGCAGCAGCGGCAGGCCGATCGCCCACCACTGGCGGCGCTCGAGCAGCAACGCCATCGGGATCAGCAACAACATCGCGTAGTGCTCCCAGAGGAGTGGCGAGACCACCTGGCTGCCGACGACCGTCGTGACGTAGCCACTGACGGCATCGGCCCGCCACCAGGAGTACAGGACCACGATCGCGGCGACGGCGACGCCGGCCCACTGGATGGCGGTCGCCACCGCGAGGGACGCGCCGGCCGCGTAGGCGATCGCTCCGGCCGTGTAGTTGTGCGGCGTCGTCACGGGCGCGCTGACACGACCCAGGATCGCCAGGTAGTCCGCCCACGTCGCCGGCCCCGTCAGGAGCGTCGCGACGGCGATCGCCGCCACCAGGAGGCCGAGCCCGATCGCCGCCGCTCGGGACCGGCCGGTGGCGAACGCCCAGCCGAACAGGAGCGCCGGCTGGACCTTGACCAGCGTGCCGGCGGCCATCGAGATCGCGAGCGGCAGGGGCCGGTCCAGCCATCGCCACCCGGCGACGAATGCCAGGAACAGGAGCGGGCCAACCTGCCCGAGCTTGATCGAATAAAGGAACGGCCAGCAGAGCCCGGCCAGCAGCAACGTCGCCCAGCGCACCCGGCGGCTCGCCGGCAGCAGCCAGACGCCGGCTGCGAAGGCGAGCGCGAGCACGACCGTCCAGGCTGCCGGGCCGGTCCCCGGGGGGAGCCAGGTGAACGGGATCATCGCGATCGCGAACGGCGGCGGGTACAGGTAGATCGCGAACGGGCCGGCGACGTCGACGCTTGGGTCGTACAGCGGCTGGCCCGCCAGCAGCCGGTTGGCCGCCTGCACGTAGGCCTGGTAGTCGTAGCCGAGTGTCGAGCCGGCTGCCACGGCGATGGCAACGAGCGCCGCCACGAAGACGAGAACCGCCACGATCGGCAGGGCGGCATCGAGCATGCGGCGAGCCACCAAGACCGGTCAGCCGCCCGCCGTGCCGGACCTGCCGGGCCGGGTCGACCGGCCGAAGCCCCGGTGAAGCATCGGGATTCGCAGGACGTCCCAGGCGACGCGAGCGGCCAGCCTGGGGCCGGCCCGCATCCTGGATCCGCGCCGGTCGTACCAGCGGATGGGCACGATCGCGATCTCGTAGCCGCGCCGGCGGGCCAGGAAGATGAGCTCGACGTCGAACACGATGCTCGTGATCCGCTGCTCCGCGAACAGGTCGTGGGCCGCCTCGCGGCTGAACGCCTTGAAGCCGCACTGCGTGTCCTGGACGTCGCCCACGACCCATGCCGAAGCGAAGGCATGGAACGCCTTGCCGAGCAGCCGCCGGTAGAGGGGCTGTGAGCCGCGCATGTCGGAGCCATCGTGCTGGATCCTGCTGCCGAGCGCGACGTCGTGATCGTCCAGTGCGCGGACAATGAGCGGGAACTGGTCGGGCGGCGTGGCCATGTCCGCGTCGGCGAACACGATCAGGTCCGTCTGTGCGGCGAGCATGCCCGCCCGGACGGCCGCGCCCTTGCCGCCGTGGGGCACGGAGATGAGCTCCAGTGTCGGCGCCGTCCCGTCGGCTGCAAGGGCCGCCTCCGGCCTGCCCTGCACCAGGGCCCGCGTGGCGTCCGAGCTCCCGTCGTCCACGACCAGCACGTGGATCTCGGCCGGCAGCAGACCGGCGCCCTGGGCCTGGTCGCGGGCCTGGTCGCCGCGTCGCCGCAGGTAGCCGAAAAGCTCGTCGAGTGCCGGCCCGATCCTGGCGGCCTCGTTGTAGGCCGGCAGCACGATCGTGAGGGAACGGGTCTGCATCCGGCGAGTGTAGTGGGGGCGGGCCGCCCCGCGACGGTACTCTCGGGCCAGTCGCGGGCCCCATCCACGCGAGGCATCATTGGGTCATGTTCCGATCCCCCGCGGGAGCGCCAGCCTCGGTCGACCGCCCTGCCCTCGATCGCGCCGCGCTCGTCCGGCGGCTCGTCGTGGTGGCGTCGCTGACGGTCATCGGGGTCGAGATCCTTGCCTTCGCGATCGGCTGGATCGCCTGGCGAGACCGGATCCCGCTGGGGCTGGATTGGCTCGGCTATCGGGCGGGGGTCGAGCGGCTGGTCGCCACGGGCAGCCCGTACGCGCCGTTCGAGCTGGCCGGCCCGTTCGTGCCCGAGCATCTCGACTTCATCCATCCGCCCAACGCGCTGCTCCTCTTCGCCCCGTTCGTCGTACTGCCGCAGCCCCTGGACTTCATCGCCTGGGACGCGATCCCGCTCGCCGTGCTGGCGTACTCCCTCCGCCGCCTTGCCTGGTGGGCCTGGCCATTCGTCGCCCTCCTTGGCGCGACCGACTCGCTCCAGTACCCGATCCTCAACGGCAACAGCTCGCTGTGGATGTGCGCCGCCTTCAGCCTGGGCCTCCGGTTCGGCTGGCCGGCCGGGCTCATCGCGATGAAACCCTCGCTCGCGCCGCTGGCCGTCGTCGGCCTCCGTCGCCCGTTGCCGGCGATCGTCCTCGCCGCCGTTCCCATCGTGCTGACTCTGCCGCTCCTGCCGGCCTACCTGGTCGTGCTCCGGAACGCGAACCTGGGCCCGAGCTACTCGATCACCCAGTACTCGCTGGTGGCCCTGGCTGCCTGGCCGTGGCTGGCCGAGCGGCTCCCCGGCTGGCTGCAGCGCGTCCGCGCCGCCAGGCCGCGGGCCAGCCAACGAGCCGCCTGACGAAGCCGATCAGGCGGACGTGCGGTTGGCCGGTTTGGCCGCGGGCCAGCAGGCTGCGAGAACGAACGCCACCGCCAGCCAGACGGCGACCGGCTCCGAGATCGACAACGCGGCGACCACCAGCGCAGCGATGAGCAACGCCGCAGTCCGTCCCGCACGGGCCGATTCACGCGCCCCCAGCCAGGCGGCCGCGGCAAACGGGAGCATTGCGACCGGGTAGTGGAACCAGGTGATCGGCAACACGACGAGCGACACGGCGGCAGCCACGGCCAGGCTGAGTGTCGCCGGCCTCAGGAACCAGGCGGTCGCGGCAGTCACGGCCAGCGCGACCAGGGTCACCGCCGGGGTGAGGCGCACGGCAACGCCCAGATCGCCGGTCAGCAGGGCGAGCTGGCTGGCCGGGCCGACGTTCAGCCGAGAGACGAAGTCCGCCCCGGTGCCCGACCGCAGGACGTTCAGGTACTCGGCCCACGGGTCCGTTCCCCAGATCGCCAGGCTGGCGATGACGATGCCTGCGATGGTCGTGAGCGCGACGCCCAGGGATGGCCAGGCCGCGCCTGCCGCGCGCGACGGGCTCGCGCCGTCGCCGGGATTCGCGCCGGGATTCGTGCCGGGATTCGCGCGGTCACCCAGGCGGTCGCGCAACCCGCGGATCGCCAGCCATCCCAGGAGCGCCGCGGGGTGGAGCTTGGCCAGGCTGATGAGGCCGATTGCGATCCCACCGCCGATCCGCCAACGGGTCGTACCGCCGGTCGCGGCGAGGAGGGCGGCGCCGTACGCCAGCGGGAACCATGCGTCGAGGTTACCGAACAGCAGGGCGATCGCGAAGGGATAGACGAACGGTGCCAGCGCCAGGGCGGGCAGGACGGCGTCGACCGCCGGGGATCCGGGGGCCGCGCCGCGGCTCAGCGCTCCAACGACCGCGGCGAACCCGATGGTGGCGGCGACGCCCATCGCCACGAGGACCAGCCCGTCCGGCAATCCAGACACGAGCGAGGCCGCCTGAGCGACCGGCGGCGGGTAGGAGTAAAAGAGGTTCTCAACCTGCGTGCCCAGGCCGACCGACCCAGCCAGATAGGGGCTCGTCCCGCCGGCGACATGGCGACCCGCCTCCAGGATCAGCGCGAGGTCGAAACCGGCCCGGGGCGGACGCTGGGCGAACAGCGCGGCACCCAGGAGGACCAGGCCCGTCCAGCCGATGGCGCCGACGAGAAGCCAGACGAGCCGCCGGAAACGGCGGTCGGCGAACGGACGGGCGAGGGCAGTCACGCGCGCATCCTAGTCGGCGCGATGGGTCACGAGCGAGGCCGCGAAGGGCCGAAGGGAGCCCGGTCGCACGGTCGTCCGGGTCGCGGACTGGCCCAATCGTACTGGTCAGAACCGGCCAGACCCGGTGCTAGACTGCACCGGCCGTGCGGACCCCCGTCACCCTGTTTGTGTTCGCCCTCGTGGTCCGGACCATCCTCGTGGCGCTCTATCCGGATCCGGCGTACCCCGACTCCTATTACTACGTGGATGTCGCCCGGGCGCTCAACGCCGGCCACGGTTTCAACATCGACTTCATCTGGGCGTTCGTGGAGACCGGCGGCCAGCTGCCGGCCAACCCGCAGCTGCCGATCCCCAGCAACGCCCACTGGCTACCGCTCGCGTCGCTCATCCAGCTGCCCTTCCTGGCCATGCTTGGAACCTCGCCCACGGTCGCGATGATCCCGTTCGTGATCATCGGCGCGACCGCCGCCCCGCTCACCTGGGCAATCGCGCGCGACGTCGGCGCCAGCCGGGCGATCCAGATCGGCGCGGGCCTCATGACCGCCGTGCCGGCGGCCTCGACCGTGTTCATGGCCCAGCCCGACAACTTCGCGCTCTACCAGCCCCTGGGTGCCGCCGCCCTGTGGCTCGGCGCGCGAGCGCTCAAGGGCGACCGGCGGGCCTTCGCCCTGGCCGGCCTGCTGGTTGGCCTCGCCTCGCTGGCCCGCAACGACGGCGTGCTCATCGGCCTGGCCCTGGCCATCGCCTTCTTCTGGGACCGCTGGCGAGCGTGGCGCTCCGGAAGCAGCCGGCGCCCGGCGATCGGCTGGGGCCAGGCCGTCGCCTGCGCCGCGCTGTTCGCTGTCGTCGTGGCTCCGTGGTGGATCCGACAGCTCGCGGTATTCGGCAGCATCTCGCCGTCGTCGGCGTCAGGCCGGATCCTGTGGATCCGCCAGATCACGGACATGAACAGCGTGACGATCCCGGCGACGCCCCAGACGTTCCTGGCCCAGGGCCTGGGTCCGCTGCTCGAGAGCCGGGTGTTCGGCTTCATCGCGGCGGTCGGGAACTACGTGATCATCGTCCTCTCCTTCGTCCTGACGCCGTTTCTCATCGTGGGCGCGTGGATCCGGCGCAGCTCCATCGACTACCGGATCTTCTTCATCTACTCCGCCCTCCTGTTCGCCGCGGCGGGCCTGATCTTCGCCATCCACGTGCCGCTGGGCATGTTCCTCCACTCGGCCGTGGCGTTGGTGCCCCACACCTACATCCTGGTCCTGGAGGGAGTCGTGGCCGCGGTCGTCTGGATGGCCCGTAAACGGCGGAGCTGGAACCAGGCGGAGGCAACCCGCTTCTTCCTGGCGGCGACCGTCGGAGTCGCCTTTCTGACGGGCGCCCTGGGTACCTGGAAGGTCCACGAGGAATGGGCCCGGATGCGCCACGACCGACAGATGGCGGCGGCCGCCATGGACCGTCTCGGAATCGGCCCGGATGAACGGGTCATGAGCGGCGACACGGCCGGCTTCAAGTACTTCACGGGTCGCGGCGGAGTCGTGACGGTCAGCGACCCGGTCGACGTGATCGGCCAGGTCGGTCGGGCCTATGGCGTCCGCTGGCTGATCCTGGAGCGGACCCACATCGTGGATACGCTCGGGCCGGTCCTCAAGGGCACCCTCCGACCGAGCTGGCTGGGGTCGCCGGCCTGGTCGCTCGACGAGACGGCACAGCAGGATCAGGGCGACACCTACGCCGACATCGCCCTGTACCCGGTCTGCTTTGCGCCCGGCGATCTTCGCTGCGCCACGGCGATGGGGACCGCAGGGCCCTCCAGCCGGCCGTGACCCGACGCGAAGCCTGGCTGAGTGCCGGCGGCCTGTTCGTCCTCGCCCTCGTCGTCCGGTCGGCCATCGCCACCACAATCCCCTTCCCGACGCCGGAAGATACCGCCTACTACTACGGCGTGGCCCGGAACCTGGTCGAAGGGCGGGGCCTCGTGTCCGACGCGATCTGGAGCTTCGGGACCCCGCCTCTGACATTTCCGCGCCCCGCGTTCGAGGTCTGGCTGCCGCTGCCCACGCTCCTGGCCGCGATTCCGATGCTCGTCCTGGGCACCGGCTTCCACGTCGCCCAGGTGGGCACGGTGGTCGTCGGGGCGCTCGTGCCGGTCCTGGCCTGGCGCCTGGCCGCCGATGTGGCGGCGGAACGGAGCCTGCCGCTCGGACGGGCCCGGACGCTGGCGCTGGGCTCCGGTCTGACGGCGATCATCCTCCTGCCCCTCGTGCTCCACGGCGTCCTGCCGGACTCGACGACGCCGTTCACTGCGATGGCGCTGGCGGCCTGCCTGCTCATGAGCCGTCTGGCCGGCGACGCCGGTCGCGTCCGATCGGCCGACCCGCGGCTCCTGGGGCTCGGCCTGCTGTTCGGCCTGGCGGCTCTGACCCGGAACGAGGTCGCCTGGCTGGGCCTCGCATGGATCCTCCTCGTCTGGCGGGCCGGTGGCGGCATGCCGACGCGCGCTCAACGGCTCCGGCTCGTCGCGATACCGGCCGCGATCGGGATCCTCGTGCTGGCGCCCTGGCTCGTCCGGGACTGGCTGACGTTCGGCAGCCCGCTGCCTGGCCAGGCCGCGACGAACGCGCTCTCGGTCAGCGGCTTCGACGTCTTCGCCTACCAGCAGCCCCCGACCCTTGCCCGCTACCTCGCCCAGGGGCCGGGCTGGCTCGTGTCGTCGCGGATCGAGGGCCTCACCCACAACCTGGTTACCGTGCTCCTCCTGCCCAGCGTGCCGGTTGGGATCGTGGGCCTGCTCGCCCTGCCCTGGACCGGCCGCGCGCGGGCCCTCCGGCCGGTCGTTCTGGTGTCGGTCCTGACCTTCGTCGCGACGACCCTGCTGTTCCCCGTCTCGACCACGTGGGGCACCTTCCTGCACGCGGCCGGCCCTATTCACGTCCTGCTCATCGTCAGCTGCCTCCTGGCGCTCGATGCTGCCATCGCCCGGCTGGGGGCCTGGCGCGGCTGGACTCGACCCGTCGCCTGGCTGGGTCCCGCATTGACGGTGTTCATGGCCGTCCTGTTCAGCGTCGGCATCCTCGGCTACGCGGGCCAGGCGCGCCAGGTCGAGCGCCGCTACCAGGCCCTGGGACCGGCCCTCGTCCCGGCCCTGGCCGCAGCCGGCCAGGGCGATCTGCGCAGTCCGGTCATCGCCGACTTCCCGATCTGGTACGCGGAGGGGATGCGGCAGCAGGCGCTCGCCCTGCCGGACGAGCCGCCCGCCGCGATCCTCGATCTGGCCCGCCGGTTCGGGGCCCGGCTCCTCGTCATCAGCAAGCCGGACCATGGCCGCTGGCCGGCCGTGCTCGACGCCGGCGGCCCCGACGCGGCCTGTTTCAGCGAGCTGCACCTCCCCGCGCCGGCCGATGCTGCTTCGGCGGAGGCGTTGCGGGGGACGCGCGCCTTCCTCATCACGCTGGTAGGCTGCCCGTGAGCGCGCCCGATCGGCCCCGGGAGGGGCGCCCGTATACTCGGGAGCCGATGGACACTGCCCGACCACCGTCACAGGGACGCGACGGTCGCTTCGATGGGCTTCATGCCGAGGCGAAGGCCACGCTGGGCGACTCTGCGAATTCGCTCCATGCGATCCGGGAGCGATATCGCGCGGCCTACCAGGAAGAGCTGACCAGATGGCAGGCCCTGCGCAACAACCTTGATGCCGTGTTTCGGCCGTCCGCCGGCGGGGCCATCGCGACGCGTTCCGGCGACCCGGCATCGGCGACTGAGGCGGATGCGGATGACAGCCGGATTCGAACGCTTCGCGCCGACGTCGACGAGCTGGCGGCGGAACTGGCGATGCATCGGACGGAGCTGTCCAAGCTCGATGTCGCTCACCGCAGTCTCGAGACCGCGTGGCTGTTCATGGAGCGGGGCGACGCGAGCCTCGTGGCCAGCCCCGAGACGCTCCTGCCGGCCGATCTCCAGATGCGGATCGTGGAGGCCGGCGAGGCCGAGCGCTCGCGGCTGGCCCAGGAGATCCACGACGGGCCCGCCCAGGCCCTCAGCAATGCGATCTTTCAGGTGGAATATATCGATAAGGTGCTGGACCAGGACAGCCGGATGGCCCATACGGAGCTGCGCTTCCTGCGCGACCTGTTGCGCCGGGAGCTGGGCGACGTCCGCAGCTTCATCACGCAGCTGCGTCCGCCGCTCCTCGAGCAGCTCGGCCTGGACGGTGCAATCGCCGATTCCGTGGACACGATGAAGACGCTCACCGGCCTGCCGATCGAAACCGACCTGCAGGCGCCGGCCGACCGACTCGCCGAGGCCGAGCAGACGGTCGTGCTGCGGGTGGCCCAGGAAGCCCTGCAGAATGTGCGCAAGCACGCGGCAGCCAGCCGCGTAACGATCTCCAGCCGGATGGCCGGCACGGACTGGAACCTGGAGGTGCGCGACGATGGGAGGGGGTTCGATGTCGGAGCAGTGGCGTCACGTGGCCGGCGCAACTTCGGCCTCCAGTTCATGAGGGAGCGCGCCGAGCTGATCGGCGCCCGTTTCGAGGTTCGGTCGCGCCCCGCGGGGGGCACGGTCGTGGTGCTATCGATCCCGACGGGAGAGGAGAGCAGATGAGCGCGATGGACTACAGCGGGCCCGAGCGGAGGCGGGGTGGACCCGACCGGCGGACCGTCGGCGAGAAGACAAAGATCCTCATCGTCGACGACCATGCCCTGTTCCGGGTCGGCATCCGCAACATCCTCGAGAAGGAGTCCGACTTCGAGGTCACCGGCGAGGCCGACGACAGCCGCAGCGCGTTCGATCTCGCCGTCGCGACGTCGCCGGACATCATCCTCATGGACCTCTCGCTGCCGTCGCCCGGCGGCATCGAGACGACGCAGCGGATCAAGCGGGAGCTGCCGTCGGCGGGCATCATCGTCCTGGCCGTCAGCGAGGACGAGGACGCCCTGTTCGACGCGATCAAGGCGGGCGCCGCCGCGTTCATCCTCAAGGACGTTGGGCCGGACGACCTGGTCACGATCATCCGGCGCGTCTTCCTGGGCGAGTACCTGATCAATGACAAGGTCTTCGCCAAGCCGGCCGTCGCCAGCCGCGTCCTCAAGGAGTTCCGTGAGCTGGCCGTCTACGGCCAGGAGGCGGCGCCGATCTTCGCTCCGCTCTCGCCTCGCGAAGTCGAGATCCTCGACAACATCGCCCAGGGCATGACCAACAAGCAGGTCGCCTACGCCCTCTCGATCAGCGAGCAGACGGTCAAGAACCACATGAGCTCGATCCTCCGCAAGCTGTCCGTCAACGACCGGACCCAGGCGGTCGTCTACGCGATGCGCCAGGGCTGGATCAGGATGCCCGAGGACTGATCGCCGGCGCAGTCTGGCCCACAATTTCGATCTCCCCGACTCGCGACCATGAACGAAACCGCCACTCCGCCGCCAGCACCGGTCACCGTCGCCGAGATGGCCCAGCGCGCCGCGCGTCACGCCGAGACGATGCAGAACGAGCTGGCCGAGATCGAGCTGCTCGTCCAGCAGGCGCGGACGGAGGCGAGCCGCCACGAGGCGAAGCGGGCCCAGGTCGCCGACCGTCTGGTCGCGGCTCGGGCGGCGGGCGCGGGTGACCCGGCCGAGCAGCTCGACCTCGCCGAACAGCTGGTCACGCTCACCCGGCGAGCGGTGCTCATGGACGCCCAGGTCGAGGTCCTGGAGGGCAAGGCCAAGGTCCTCGGACGGTACAGGGAGATCGTTGCCGAGCTCGCGGCCGGTCTCGCGGCCATGAGCGCGGGCCCCGGCGTCGCGAGCGGTCTGGGCTCGGGCGAGCGCGTCGCCGTCTCGCCGGCGTTCTCGAGGATCGTCCTCGGCGCCCAGGAAGACATGCGCCGGGACATCGCTCGGGCGATGCACGACGGCCCGGCCCAGAGCCTGACCAATATCGTCCTCCAGGCCCAGATCGTGGAACGCCTCATGAACGGCGATCCGGCGCGGGCCCAGGAGAGCCTCCAGCAGCTCGTGTCCATGGTCCAGAGCACGCTGGATGCCACCAAGTCGTTCATCTTCGACGTCCGGCCGATGGTCCTCGACGATCTGGGCCTCGTGCCGACGCTGCGTCGAGCCGCTCGCGACCGGGGTCGGCGCGCCCAGGTGCCGGTCGAGTTCGAGTCGCTTGGGCCGGATCGACGGCTCTCGATGGACGTGGAGAGCGGGCTCTTCCGGATGGTCGACGAGGCCCTGGCGGGTTTCCTGTCGAGCGGCCCAGAGCGAGTCTCCATCCGACTCGACTGGAGCGATCAGCTCGAGACCCGCGTCCGCGCCGAGCGGGCGCCGGTCCACGTCCCCGCGGCCACCGACACGCGGGAACCGGCGCCGCGCGGTCGAGGCAAGAGCAAGCAGCAGGAGCTGCCGCCCGCCCTGGCGGCGATGATCGCGGACCGGCGGGATGATCGCGCCGCCGCGGTCGAGGCCGCCCGTCGAGGCGCGATCGTGTCGCTGCCGGCGGCCGCCTGGCGCGAGATCCAGGACCGGGCCGCCACGCTCGGCATCAGGGCCGACCTGCAGACCTGGGACGAGCCGGGGGACGAGAGGACGACCGTGCCGCCCGCCGGACGGCCCGACGCGCCGGCGGACCAGGCGCCGCAGCCGCGAACCGAGCTCCTGCTGGTCGCCGACCTCGTCGACCTGCCGGGGACCGCCTGACCGGGCCGGCCGACCGGTGCGGCGCGGCCGCCGGCATGCTCCCGAACCGGGCAGTCATCGCGATGCAGGCGCTCGCCGGCGCGCGACCGGAGAGCCGACGGGCGAGTCCCGGCCACGGCCAGGGACTCGTCGAGTACGGCCTCATCCTCAGCCTGATGGTCGTCGTGGCAGCGGTGATCCTCGTCGTCTTCGGTGGCACCCTCGCCGAGGTGCTGTCCGTGATCGGGTCGGCGATCGACGGACCCAGCTGATTACGGTCGGCCAGTACCATCTCGCTAGTGGTGTTCGAGATAGCGTCCTGCGATAGTGGCCGAGCCCTCATCCGGGGGACCAGAACTCATCCAGGAGGCCACGAATGGCGCTTATCCACTCGTTCCTCGCTTCCCTTCGCCGGGACGAGGAAGGCCAGGGTCTCGCCGAGTACGCGCTGATCCTCGCCCTCATCGCGATCGTCGCGATCATCGCCCTCATCTTCCTGGGCGGCCGCGTCAGCCAGATCCTCAGCAACGTCGGCAACTCGGTCTAGTCACAGCGACGCCTGAGCGAATGCGGCCGTTCGGGGCCCCGATGGGCGACCGGACGGCCGCTTCGTTCTATGGGGCGTTGCCTTCCATGAACCACGGAAGGAGTCGCCCATGGCATTCATTCGAGCCGTGCTCGACCGCCACCGGCGGAACGAGCAGGGCCAGGGTCTCACCGAATACGCACTCATCCTTACCCTCGTCGTCATCGTCGCCATCATCGCCCTCGTCTTTCTTGGGGGGCACGTAAGCCAGGTCCTCAGCAACGTCGGCAACTCCGTCTAGCCGCCGCTTCCGCAGAGAGCTGGAAGGACCGCCCGGGCTCAGCCCGGGCGGTCCTCCGATTCCGGGCCTCACGGCCAACAGGCGCTCCCGATCGGCGTGCGTGCACCGGTCCCTTCGCGAATCTCTTGACAGCCGACCCGGCCTTGCCTAGTGTGACGCGGCCGTTGGGCGCCGGGGGCCCAGGGGTCTTGTGGACTCCGCCACCCGGCAGCTCTCGTCGATTGGACGGCGAGGGACTATCGAGGAAAGGAGGCCCACGAACCCATGTCGCTCATTACCGCTCTTATCGCTTCCCTTCGCCGGGACGAGGAAGGCCAGGGTCTCGCCGAGTACGCGCTGATCCTCGCCCTCATCGCGATCGTCGCGATCATCGCCCTCATCTTCC
>WNGF01006043.1_pt1 | contig 15808 bp, 15 predicted proteins | sample 5400641 | NCBI WGS metagenome assembly WNGF01 (sample SAMN13153371, study PRJNA577476) | soil metagenome | isolation source: 80 cm soil or saprolite under grassland replicate 2 | place: USA:California | collected 2016-06-15
AAACTGAAGAAACATGGCTATCCGCCTAAGAGCATCTTCCGCCGTGGACTCAATATCTTGTGCCGTTTAGTGACCAACTTCGAGCGCTTCGATGTTGCTGTCTGGCATAAGGTTATTAAACTTTTGTCCTGTAGTTAGGGGCCGGACTTAACCTTACCGTTGATGACCTGCCAAAGGGGCCACATGACCATACCGGGAAGGAGCGCGGGCCTTGTTACCCGCTGGAAATGGCGCGGGCCCTAGCTCTGGTCTGGCTCTTCGCAGGGCTTCGGTCGGATGAAATTCGGCGGCTGCGCGTAGGCTGTATCCGCATGCAAAGTGAAGAGGTAAAGGTGGCCGACACCGATGCCGTGCTGCCCGCAGACACTATCTGCTGGCTGGAAGTGCCGGCAAATAAGACCGGCGCAGATTTCGTTAAACCAGTTGATCGAGCAGTGGGCGAGGCGATCCTCGCCTGGGAGAAGGTCCGCCCCGAGCAGCCACCGTCAATTGACCACACGACGGGTGAAGCATTCGACTGCCTGTTCTCCTACCGTGGGCAAGCTATTGGGGCGGCTCATCTCAATACGCGGCTGATCCCGATGTTGTGTCGTAAGGCTGGTGTGCCGGAAACTGATGCGCAAGGGCCGATCACGAGCCACCGCGCCCGATCGACTATCACCACGCAGCTCTATAACGCCAGGGAACCTATGTCGATCTGGGATTTGAAGGAGTGGCTCGGACATCGCCATCTCTCCTCGACCGAACACTACGTCAAACCGACACCGACGAAGTTGGCGAAATCGTATTCGGATGCGGAATACTTCAAGCGAAACTTGCGCCACATTGCAGTTCTCGTTGATCAGGAGGCCATCAAGAGCGGAGCGGCGGCTTCTGGAGAGGCGTGGAAGTTCTACGATCTCGGACATGGTTACTGCGCCTATGACTTTTTTGAGCAATGCCCACATCGGATGGCATGTGCGAAGTGTTCATTCTACGTCCCTAAAGAATCAAGCCGCGCACAGTTGCTGGAAGCCAAAACCAATCTACTGCGCATGATGCAGGAAATACCGCTGCAAGAGGAAGAACGTGCGGCGGTTGAAGACGGGATAAATGCGGTTGAGAAACTTTATGCCCAACTTATGGACGTGCCGACTCCGGCCGGTCCGACGCCGCGCGAGTTGAAGAACGGCATCCGGCGAGAGTTGCCCATTCTCCGCTGACGCCGTGGTTCAGACGGTGAGACTGGCTTCAATCTTCACTTGGAATATCCTTCTCAATCCTGATAAAGTCGCATTCGCCTGCTCGGAGGATAAGGCAACGCTGGAGAGCGACCTGAGCGCCGCAGCAGGTGGTAGACCGATGTGCCGCAGCTACTCAGGCTGCGGCCTTCTCTTTTCTGCACATCGGGATACCCCTAAAGCGATAAACTCAGGAGATAAAAGTGGCGAAGCCTTCCTATTAGCGTTACATTTTTCCCCTACTATACCGAAACACCGTAAGCGCCTGCCTGTTTAAGCAGCCGGGCCGCCTGTTTCTTGATGTCCAAAATGCTTTGTGGGGGCAGACTATAGCCCAAACCCACGAGTAAGGAGGCGAAAATGCAGTTTATTTCGTGTTCTCTATTTTCTTCCGAACCAGTTTCAGTCTTCCGCTTATGCCGCTGATTGAACCCTGATATGAGCCTTCGAATTGATCGTTCTTCAATTTCAGGGTTGCCGCCAAAAGCTCTTCTCCGTTGTCCACTTTGAAGATAAAAGTTTCGCCGTCGAATTTCGGTTCGATCAACACCCATTCTTTTTTCTCGCCATCGTTATTGAGCATAACTTTGCCAGTGAGCCGATCTCCATCGGCTTTGACGATCAGCGGCGAGCGCCCGCCTTCGGGCTCAGTTCCATCACTCGTAGTCACTATCACCACCCATTCACCAACGACCTTTTCGAGCGACGTATTTCCGCTCTGCTCGCGAGCCGTTCTGACGCCACCACCGGCGCCGATGCTCGAATTTCCGTCCTGAGCAATATTGATCGAGAAGGTTGTGGCGACTGCGGTTGAGGCGGCGACCAGCGATAAAACCAATGCCAGAATGACGGTTCTTGCTCTCTCGCTCAGGCGAGGTTTCCGTTCGATCAGTTTCATAATACGTTCCTCCAGTATGTCGGCTTCAAATACGCCGAGTGAATAGGTGGGCCGGCGCCAAACCATGGCGGAATCAGCCAGGCGCAACAATGCGCGGGCATAGTCCGGCGCATCGAGCCATCGCTCCGTCACCATTTCGTCACAGGCCAGTTCGCGAGTCTCATTGATTCGTCGCTTGATGAAAACCACCGCCGGGTGGAATGCCAGCGGCATGCTCAGCAATTGATAGCACAGGTTGAAAGCAAAATCGCGGCGTTTGATATGCGCCATTTCATGCCCCATCGCGGCTGATAGTAAGTCGGACGCGGTGGAATCGAGGAGCGCCTCAGGCAGGACGACAGATCGTCTTCCCACTGTGATCGGCGCGGTAATCTGAGAAGAGAAGAGAAGCTTGACGCCTTTCAATCCTAACGCTCTTTGACATTGTCGCTTAATCAATGCGAGCCGTTCGGGAATCTCCCGCCGGTACGATCCTGCCAGCAGCGTTTTCGTCTCTGTCCCGGCGCGCCACAACTTGGCGCAGTGAAGTAGAAGGGAGACTAAAAAGCAGACTAGCGTGATAATGGCGAGCCCCGGAGACGGGAAGAACGTTTGAGAGCGTGGGCGAAAAAATCCTCCCAACGCGGACGGCGCCGGCGAAGGAGTCGAATCGTCGGTTTTCGCCTGAATTAAGATCACGCTCCCGGGAGTGGATGGCTGCGCTTCTTTGTGGAGAAGGCTGGAGGCGCTGAGAAGAGGGAGCAGCACACAAAGCGTCATCGCCGCTACCCATAAGTAGTGCCGTTGTCGCGCCGGAAAATTCCGCATCAAGCGGTCACAGGCGAGCGCCGAGCTTGTGATCACCAACGGCTGCCACAAGGCATTGCTCAGAAATGTGAGAACCCATTGGCTACTCATCGCGCTCCTCCCTGGCTTTGAGCATTCGCTGGAGACGCTCCAGTTTTTCCGGCGTCAATTGACGCGACTCCACCAGGCTCATCACCAGACTCTCGGCCGATCCGCCAAACAAGCGGTCGATCAGATCTTTGACCGCGCTCCCGGCCACCTGAGAGCGTTTCACCGCCGGACGGTAGTAATAGGCTCGGTCCTTGAGTGTCCGTCTGGCCTTCTTCTTCCGCACCAACACGTTGAGCATCGTTTGCACCGTGGTGTAGGCCAACTCCCGCGGCAGCCGCTGCTGCACGGTCTGCACCGTCGCCGGGCTAATTTCCCAAAGGACGTTCATGATCTCGGTTTCGAGCGGCGTGAGCTGCTCGCTCTTTTTCTTGGGCGACATAGTTTCATAGCTCCTATACTTTTAGGAGATTATCAGCATGGCCGAGAAGTGTCAACTAACACTTTAGGAGACTGTGAGCCGATTCCTTTTCTTAACCGTAGGCGTTACGTACATTGTTTACAGTCATACGAAGCAACTGCAAGCGACTCGACGACTTAACGTGTGCCGCCTAAGATATGTCTGGGCGAGAAGATGCAGGTATCAGCATTGACTTTTAATTCCACATAATCCAAATGGAACTTGGCGCGCAACGTTTTCTCTTGTTCAGGAGATATCTTCCTGACCAATTGCTGGATGGTGATTGTCTCCCACTGCTTGCTCTTCGGGTGCTCGGCTTGCAACTTCCGCATCGCAGTGACGCGGCGATTGCCTTCCAATACGCGACCATCCTCGGTCACAAGCGGCGGTTGGTGACAGCCTTGATTGCGCATCAGAGAATCGAGCAGTGGTTGGAACTCCGGCAATTGCTCCAGCACTTGAGCGATCTGCTTCTCACTCGGCCGGGACGACAATTCGTGAGTCAGATAGGCGCTGTGCAAACGTGGATTGTCCGGATCGAGTCGTAATTTCGACAACTCGACTTCAATCAGGCGGATATTCAGACGGGTACCGTTCAATGGAATTGCGGTGGGCACGGGCAGACCTCCATAGTCTTTGAGATTGAGATGAAGACAAGGACGGCGGAAGAAGAGTCGGTCGTAGACTATTCAACGGTAAGAGGATTGTATCAGGTGATCGAGGTACTGGCCGCGCGAATTTTCTCCTCGCACTCGCTCCAGCAACGCGAAGGTCTCCGGGGCGACTGTCAGGCTCAACCTGACGCGCTTGGCCTCCGCCCTTTTTGGTTTTCGCCCCGCATTCTGTCGGCGACCGCCATGCTTGCCAGTTATGGCGCCGCCAGCGCTGAAAGAGAACTCCTGGTGTCGCGCGCAACATGCGGTCTGCGCCAAACTCGACAATTCACCGCGAGAGAGCGCAATCAATTCTCCGAACGAACGCGAACCGATTGCTCCAAGGTATTGGCTGTCCAGCCAGAGATCCCATCCCTCGCAGAGACGGCGGCCAGACCGAACGGGCGCGTGATTATGTCGCACGACGAGCGCGCCTGCGGGATAGTCTATCGCCCAGGCGGAAAAAGCAGGGTTGCCCCAGGACCAGTTAATCCGGCGTTTCTTCATGCCATCAGCATTATTATCTTGATTGTTTCGGAGAGATGTCTTTGGGAGTAAACCGGCCCATCCTGCATCAGTTGATTGCGATAGTCAAGAATCAAATCGGCGTTGATTTCGATATTACCTCAATCAAGCTTGTGGGGCTTCAAGTTGATTTCAGCAATCAAAAAATCAAGTCGCGATGCGAGGAAGCAACGGGCGGATTTTCCGCATCTGTGAAACCACTTACGGCTCTCAAAATGCAAAATTGAGCGATATGTAGAGACTTTAGCCAGACAGTTTGCGCTACGGCTGCCACCGCAACAGATGATCTATCACGCGCTCACAAGCTTTCAGTTCGATTTCGTTCTTCGCGGCTGCGGCTTCACGGCGGAGTTTCGCGCGTTCGACCGCGTTCCAGGCGAGGGGGCGAGCCTGATCATTATTCACTTCTGTTTCCGCAGCCCGCCGGATATGCAACAGATATTTGCCCGGCGCGACGTGTCTGAACTCGAAGCCGCCGCCGGCGCTAACCATCGTCTCGGCGTAGCGTAAAACATCGTCCGCCGCCGAAACCTCGGCCGGAATCAAGTGAACGCGCAGCCGCGAGGGCAAATTGGATCCCTCATTCGCCGGAACGACGCGCCCATTCAAACTGGCCGCGCCTTCAGCGATGACCACTTCAATGCCTGACAACTCTTCGCCTGCCTTTACGGCAATGCCGTTGCGAGAAGCGTCGACCGGCTTTTCCGCCGCGCCTGAGGCCGGTTGCGTAATGGCGCGGATATACCAGCCATCGTCTGGCAAATCCGCTTTGATCCGAAATCGTCCCGCAGCCAACCCCCTCAGAGTGAAGTTGCCTTTTTCATCGGGCGCGGCGTCCATTGCGTCGAAGAAGTAACGAAACTGAAACGCGATTGATTCTATTGATTGTCTTGATGACGTCAGCTCATTATCAGGCGTCGCGCCCAACAGAACCTCTTCAATCGACGACCGATTCTTCGTCTGCGCTCCGTCTTCACAAGGACTGTTTCTCCCGCCGCCCACGGTGGAGGCCTCGATCTTAACCTGCCCGGAGATGGAAGCAGGCCACACCACACTCAGCTCGACACCCGATACGTCGGCGCCCTTCACGACCACACGGCAGGGCGTCGAGCTTGAAAAATAGCTTTTCAGGCCCATCATCCAGAAAGCGATCATCTCGTACTCGCCGTCAGGCACGCCAAACATCTCGAAGCCCTTCGTTGCGTATGGGCTTGTCATTCCTATCAATTGTCTGCCGGCGCCGCTCACTAGCATGATGTTTGTGCGTTCGGACGCAGTGTCGCCGATGATTATTCCGCTGATCGTGTGGCCTCGTTCTTCGCGGTGGCGGATGTCGGCGCCGGTGACCTGTTCGCCGCTCCGCACAACGATCTCCGTGGCCGTCGCGCGCGGAGAGGACGGATGCCACGTCATAGCCTCGCGCCCGGAGTAAAAACCGCTGTACAAGCCCGATTGGTCGCTTGAAGCGCCGACGACGTAAACCCCGGGCGCCAGGCCGTAGAGACGATAGACGCCGCGGTCATCGGTCAATCTTGTATTCCAATCCGCACCGTCGCCAGGATATTTCTGCCCGCCTTCCAGATCGCGGACTTTAACGGCCTTCACGCAAACGCCGACCATCGGCTCGCCATATGCGTCAGTGACGCGGCCGGTGATCACTCCGCCCTTGACCAGATTGATCGTGACGTTCTCGCCCGGATGATGGTGATTGCGCTCGGAATCGGCCAAGGCGACGACATATCCCGGAACGATCGTGGAAATCGTGTAAGAGCCCGGACCAAGCCCGTCCACCTTGAACTCGCCCTCGTCATCGGCGATCCCTATTCGCAATCCGGCCAACCCCCTATAGCCAACTTTTTCGACGAGGATTGGCGCGCCCGCGATGGGCCGCCCTATGTCATTGACGACGCGCACGGTGATTACTCCATCGCGCCGCGCCTGATTCGCCGCCTTCATATTCTCCTTCGCCGTGGTCTGGGCGGTCGCGATCCGAAACATCGTCGCGCAGATAAGAATCAGCGACAATACTTTTAACGCCTTCATTGACGCTCCTTCTGTTGTTGACGCCTATTTATGGGGGTCGGGCCAATAGTGATCGTGACCGAGGTCTCCTCATTTTCTCTGACGGTGACACGCTGATTCGATCCCGGCGAATTGACCGGCCGCTGGCTTACATCCGCGATCCAATTTGCGGAAGTAGACAAATCATATTCGCCGGCCGGCAATCCCTCGATCGCGAAGCGCCCATTCTTATGAACGAAGGCGCTGCCTGTCAGCTCAAGCGACGGGAGCCACAGGGCGCCCGACTTCGATTCGTCAGCGGACACCAGTCGCTTGACGTTAACCTCCAATAGCAACCCATTGGGCAGCGCGCCTCCGGCGATCTGAACCTTTCCGCGAATTCGCCCCTGCGGTTGATAGGCCACGATGCGAACGCCAGCGATCTTTTCCTCCGCTTTCACCTCGATCGCATCTTTGACTTCAACGCCGTCGCGCTCGATTCGCTTGATTCGCAGTTCGCTATGCAGTAGCGCGAAACTGACTCTACCTGCCCGAAGACCTTTGATGACAAAGCTGCCGTCGTCGTCAACGCTCGCACGCCTGGTGGATCCCAGGATCGAGTAGAGGTCCGCATCTCCTGTCGCATCGCTCAGCGGCGTGACGTCGGAAAGGACCCTCAATAATGGGAATTGGGCGAAGGCCGCGGGACCGGCGCCATCGATGACCACGAAGCCGCTGACGCTCGCGCCCGGAAAGGCCTTCACTTCGACGCCGCTCACATTGTCGTTCGTGATTTCAAACTCCGCTGCCTCGCTCGTGTAAACCTCGCGGAGATCGTCAACCGCGGCCTGGTAACGTCCCGGCGGTATTCTTGGGAGCTTGAAATTGCCCTGCTCGTCAGCGATAACGGTCATCGAATAACCTGAGTTAGGCGCGTCCTTCTCGAATTTCGGCATGCAGTAAACGTAGATTCCGGGAACCGGCTTGCCTGTCTCTTTGTCGACCACGCGGCCCGCGGCTTCATAGTTCTTCCTAGCCCTCCCGAATCTGACGTCGACGTCTGTGACCTCGCTCCCTTCTTTGATTTCGATGACCCCGGCCTGTTTCTCGTCGCTCGTGTTGGGATGATATGTGCGCGTGAATTTTCCGCTCCCGAAGCGAAACGGGCTACTTCCGTCTTCGCCGCCCGCGCTGATGAGGTAGCGCCCCGGCGGCAGCCCATAGATACGATAAACGCCTCGATCGTCCGTTACGAACATCTCATCATACGTAAAATGACCTCGATATTCGCGCTTCTGCCCCTGTTCATCTACTGTGTAAAGCTGTACAAGTTGCGCGATGAGCGGCGCGCCGTCGTCGTCCATGACTCTTCCGGTCATGACGCCGCCTCGGATCAGCGCGAAATCTACCTTCTTCTGCGCCTCGCCTTCATCGAGGATTACCATCCGTCTCGGCGCGGGATCTCCGGAACTGTCGGCGACAACGAAGGCATTCAGCAGTGCTCTGACGAGGTAGCTCCCCTTGGCCAGGCCGCTGAACAGATAACGACCGTCGCCGTCAGTCGTCGTTTGGGACTGGTAGAGAATGGGCGCATCGGATCCGTCAGCCGCATCAGGTTTCAACTCGATCTCCGCGAGGGTGATCACCGCATTCACAGCCGGTTTTCCGGCAATGGTCACACGCCCACCAATCGAAGCCGCGCGCGGGCGGTTGTCGCGTTGTGGAGTCTGAGCGCTCGATTGGCTGAGCGCGGCCAGAAGCCATATTGACAAGATCGAAAGAAAATTGAACAGACAGGGTTTCATCTGACGCCTCCTTTGCGACCGTTACGCAAGCGGATATTACAGAGAAGGCTGTCTAGCGAGGAGGGGAATGTTTCAGTTTCTGAAGCGTCACATTATCAAGGCCACGAAAGACTTTATTTCATCAACTCCACGACTTTGCCCCACGGCGCTGCCGCTTTTTTGCCTTCGGCAACAGCCCACAAAACTGGAAACGCCGGTTCATCGCCGGTACCGCCTTCCAGGTCAGTCAAGTAGATCAGCGGAAATTACATTCCAGGTACAAAATAGCGGCGACATTTGATTTCGGTATTCCCGAAATCAAATGGTCGGGGTGAGCAGAAATTGCCGATTTGTGAACCCATTTCCGGCTCTCAAAATGCAAAATTGAGCGATGCCCCGAGGGACAAGCTCGACCTCTAACGCGCGAGCGTGGCAGGGTTGAGTAGGTGACCGCAGCGTATCTCAACGACTTTTTCCACGCGATCGAGGAGTAAGAAATCCCGTTCGAGTTCAAGGACGGCAAGACCCAGGCGCAAATCAACGTCCATACGGCGAACCAGGACCGCTGTGTGGCGATCGTGATGCCGCTTTTATTGAGCTAAAGCGATGAAATTTCGCGTATGACTCAAGGAGGACGTTATGGCGATACCTGATCCGATCAAAACCAACTTCCTTACTTTGGGTAAGGCATTCGAGAGAGGGGATATAGCGCTACTTGAGTGCCGGGACCGCAATACTGGCGAACCTGCATATGCCATCTGCGCGATCAATATCCTCCGGCAGGCTGACCGAGAACCGGAGATTGAGATGGTTCCATTCGGGCTTATGTTCAACAGCGACCCTTATGAGATGCTCATTCCCGCCAGTGACTCTGAATTCGATGCTCTCGTGAAGAAAGAGAAAATGAAGGCTGCCGGCACTAAGCGGAGTCGGAAGCGTGGGAGCCGCCCGCAGGATTGAGCTTGAGTCTCATGACTCGAGCTGGGGGGATGGCGGTCTCGCGCTCCGCTCCTTCAACATGCCTGGCGAGGCGGAGATGGTCCAGCCTTCATTCGCTTCGGCCGTCGCTTCAAATACCCAAGTCGGTGGCAAGCCATGCGGAAGCGACGATAGATTGCAACGATCATTACGATTGTCGCCGCCTCTGTTCGTCCAAGAATCCTTCCACGATTGACACCAAGGGAGAACATTTATGTCCACTTTACAGATCAACGATCTGATCAATCCGGCGCGCCTACGGCTTGGCATCAAACGCGCTTTCACAGGCGACGTTCATGAAATTCTCTGTGAGCTCATCCAAAATTCAGCCAGGGCAGGCGCGCGAAATATCTGCATCACCACTGACGACAGGGGATTCACCTATCAGGACGACGGGCGCGGCTTGCGCGATGAGTCCGACTTCCAGGCCCTTTTGAAACTAGGTGATTCCGGATGGAATCAGCGCGTCCAAGAAGCGGAACAGCCTCTTGGGCTCGGTGTATACAGCCTTTTTGCACACGACGAAATCGAGTCGGTGACCTTCAGCTCGAACCTGCTTTCTCTGACTATCGATGCGCATCTTTGGTGGGACTGGCAATACGCCGCTGGATGGAGAGAGAACTTAAGGACCATCTGCTTTCCTGCTCCGGGAATGAATATCGGCGTAATGTGTTCCAAGGCGCTGACCGACCAACTCGTCAAGGCGCTGACCGATGCCTGGCTAATCTATCGCTCTCCGGCGAGGGGCTATATTGGTTTACTCAACGTTATGATCAACGACACGGTCGTCAATACGAGTGTCCCGGAGGATGCGATGCCGAGCGTTCCGTTGATCGAAACCGCCTATCAGAACAATCGACTGGTCATCGGACTTTACGGGAAGGAGGGATACACGACCCAGAATGGAATCTGGATCAATTTCCATGGACAGATGATCCCAGTCGACCAATATAGCCGCTTTCAGGCGTACCTCGAAGTCAGGCAGGGAAAACCCGTCAATCCGATGTCTCCTTCACGCCGCGGCATTATCAAAGATGAGGCGTTAACCAGATTGTGCGATTTCATTCGCGATTCCCTCTTCGAGTATTTCTGCCGGACGCCGGTTGAAGAGATAGAACCGCTGGCGCTCAGTCAGTTCTATCACGATTATCCGGCGCAGGCGTCGAAGCTCCCTTGCTTCGTGGCCGCCCGGCGCAAACGTTACGAGTCCGGAGACGACGTAAGCAAAATGACCTCGTTGTCCGCGCCGCAGGTCCTGAGTTACGAGAATCCGCCGCTGTTGCTCACAGACAAGGCGCGAGTCATTCGGGAAGACGGAACAGTGGATTCTGTCGAATATGGCCTGCACACGTTTCTCGAATTGACCGGCGCGGCGTACAAGGTAGTGGATGCGGATGACTCGCGACTCGACATTCGGCGTCTCTGGTGGAAACCTGGGGAGCAAATTCAGATCGCGAGTGGCTGTCCTCAGATTTTCTATAAGGTCGGGCAATGGGGATTGGGTACGGAACAGGAGCCTCCGGCTGAGTGGCGCGAGATCAATAATCACGTGGTCTTCGCATTCAACGATCCGAACAACTGGGACATCGACAACGTCGATTTCACGGTCGGCGGCGCCGATCCGCAGGATTTCTTTCAGACCGACGCCTGGGCTGGCTTTGATCCGCAAAATGACCAGGGGCGCAGTCATGAGGAGATGTCTGAGAGCTATCAGGAGTCGTGTGAGCGGGAGATCAGAAATCTGATCGGCAATGCTGTCCCGAAGAACTTCTCGTGGGATGACTTGCTGAGGTTTGTCCCTGAGGGTGAACAGATCATCGCGGTCACGCCGGAGTATAAAAGCCGGCGGAAGCACAGGCCTATGGGCGTAATTCTCCTCCTGAGCAATGATGAGATGGTCAGGCTCAGCCTCTTTTGATTTAGAAGCGGGCGGCGCATGCCGTGTAGGAGGCAGGATCTCGAAAGTAATCTACTCGGCACGCAGCGCTATTATCGGATCCACCTTCGCTGCCCGGCGCGCCGGATTGTAGCAGGCCACGAACGCTAGGCTGGTCAGTAACAATACAATGAGACTGAAAGTGAGCGGGTCGGTCGCGCTCACGCCGTACAACAGGCTCGTCATCAAGCGTGTCAACGCCACGGCTGCAACCAATCCGAGCGCCAGCCCGATCAGTGTGACCTTCATTCCACGCCCGATAACGAGCTTCAGCAAATCTGTACGTTGCGCGCCGAGCGCAATGCGAATCCCGATCTCTCGCGTCCGCTGAACCGCCGAATAACTGACTACGCCGTAGAGCCCTATGGAGGCCAGCAGCGTGCCTAAAATGGCCAGAACTGTCGCAAGTGTAGTGATCAGGCGCTCCTGGCTGAGCGCATCATCCACGCGCGCAGACATAGTTTGCACTTGGAACACAGGAACGCCAGCGTCTAAAGCCCGTACTTCCCGCTGAACAATTGGAATGACTGTTCGTGGATCCCCGATGGTTTTAATATGCATCGTCATCGGGCTGCTCGGTGACTGATGAAAAGGCAGGTAGACAGTTCTGACGGCTTTCTCCCTGACGTCGACGTATTTGGCGTCTTTGACCACTCCCACTATCTCGATGTCGGATGCCCCGGTCGCACTTCTACCGATATGCTTTCCGATTGGGTCTTCACCTTTAAACCAGTGGCGGGCGGCCGCTTCGTTGACGATTGCGACCTTGGCGCTTCCCTGGCGGTCATGTTGGTCGAAGTTGCGTCCACGCAATAGCTGAATTCCTACTGCCGGGAAATAGCCCGGAGTCACGAAATTATTATAGAAGTTCATTTCCTCGCCGGATGTCGCCCCATAACCTTCGGCATGCATCGTGGTGTTTAAGAAACGCATGCCGGACGGCAGAACTCCACTGAGAGAGCCATGGCTGGCAAGCCCGACTTCAATGATCCCGGGTTGCTGGCGGACTCTTTCTGTGAGTTGGTCAAAAAACAGTGGCAACTTTTGACGATCGTAGCCACTCCTGGCCGGGTCGAGGGATGCAAGCAACACGTTTTCGTCCCGGAATCCCATATCCATCGACTTCAGGTTGTACAAGGTTCGCAGAAAGAGACCCGCTCCGATGACCAGGAGCAAAGAGATTGCGACCTGGAGCGCGCTCAGCGCCTCCCGGAGTCCCAGCCTGCGGCCTGCGCGGTCCATATATCCGCTATCGCTCTTGAGCGCGCTAATCACATCCGTCCTCGTCGCCACCAGGGCCGGAGCTAATCCGAACAGCACACCGGTCAGCACAGAAATTACTATAGTGAACAAAAAGATCCTGGCATTCGGGGCGAACTGTCCAGGTTCGGAGGCGCCAGGTATGAACAATAAAATCGCATGCCCCAGGTAGATTGACAGCAACCAACCGAGGCCGCCTCCCAGCCCTCCCAACAGCAGGCTCTCGGTCATCAACTGTCGAACGAGACGCATCCGGCCTGCGCCAACCGACAGCCTGATGGCTATCTCCTTTACTCTCGCCGTCGCCCGCGCGAGCGCCAGCATCGAGACATTCGCACAGGTGAGCAGCAGAAGAAGTCCGACAAATATCATAAGGATAATGATCGGCTGAGAGTACTCCCCACGGAGGCGTGAGATACCTCCGGGCGCCGGTGTGAGTTCCAGGGTGGGCCTCGCTCCAGGCCAAAGCATGCCTTCGGACTCCAGCCAGGATTGGTAGATCGCTGAGGCTGTAACCCCCGCCTCCTGTAGATTCACGTCCGACTCAATTCTCGCCAGTAGTTCCAGATAGTTCTGGTCGCGCGTATTCGGCGAAGTTTCTCCGCCTGAAACTTGCTTTACCATCATAATGGGGGCCCACAGATCGGGACCGAAGCCGGGCCGAACTCCAAAGAATTCGCGAGAAGCGACACCGATGACGGTGAACGGGTGTCCGTTCAATGACACTGCGCGTCCGACGATTTCCGGCGAGCCGTTGAAACGGCGCTGCCAGAAGTCGTGACTGAGCACAATTACCGGGTGCGCGCCGGGCGTCTTATCATCATTTTCACCGATAGTTCGGCCCACCGTTGTCGTCGCTCCGAGTACATTGAAGTAGTTCCCGGAAATCAGTTCCGCTCTCACGCGGTCTGTCGAGTCGCCCGCGCGCAAGTTTATTCCTGAGGAGACCGCGACGCTGGTTGCGACCAGGTTAGTGAAAATCGGGTTAGAGCGGCGCAGATGCTGGTAAAAGGCGTGCGAGAGGTATCTCGGCTTCAGATTGGGGTTGCCGCCGGGCGCGCTGATCACAACCAACTGCTCTGGAGATCGCGCCGGAAGCTTGCGAAGGAGAAGAGCATCGACAAAAGTGAAGACTGCGGTCGTGCAGCCAATCCCCAGAGCAAATGTGAGAGTGACCGCGGCAGTAAAGCCCAGGTTCTTCTTTAATATCCGAACGGCATAGTGCAGGTCTTGTAATAGCGTTTGCATAAGCCTCCTATCGCGAACTGATGACGCGAATAAAATCCCGAGATGTGAAGGAAAGTAGGCAAACCCATTTGTGTATGTTCGCCGGCATTGTAGTAGGTGACGTTTCGGGCCTAACCGTTTCAGTTTTTCTGTCAAGAGCTGGAAATTCGGCATGTGAGTTCTTCCAGAGTTCGCAAAGCCGCTCCCCGTCCATCCTCCCATAACACTCGGTGATCTCAAGCGCCAGCCTAGTTAGACACCAAATCAACGTTCCAAATGTGCTCTTTCAACCGCCTCAAGAACAATTCAGTCAACGCAGTAGTCCCTCCGATAGAAAGAGAAAAAGAGAGTGGACGGCAAATTGCGCATTGGCGCACGAGTGCCGTACGCCGTGATGGTCACACTTCGCTGGAATATGAGCGGTCCTCAACCGTCAATCAAGGAGGCTAAATGAGCCGCATTATTATCACTCTTAGTCAAACGATCTTTTTTCGTCTTCTCGCCTATGCGCCGGAAGAGTTGCAGCGAGAGGCAAAGGAAGTCGCCCGGAGAGCGATCCCCTCGTTCTGCTTAACGGAAGACGATATTCGGGAAAAGTTTGCGCAGGAGGAGCAATGGGAGGAAATGTCTGAAGATATTCAAAAAGCAGCCGTCCAATCGCTGATGGACGCGAGCGAGTACGACAATACGGCCAAACTCGCCGATGAAGCGATCGCCGAAGCCGTCGCGCGCTACCTTCACGACGCCATGATCGAAAAAGAACAGCGGCAGGAAGGGAACGATTCCATATGACAGAAGGGGGGCAGTCTCTTATTCGAGAGATCGCTGACCCTGAACGGCGCCGCGCCAATGATCGCTGTGCGCATGTGTTACTGATTATGCAACTGAAGAGAAGGTGATATGGCGGACGAACGAACCGAATTCGGATTCAAGCGGATTGTCTGCGATTGCTCTGCTTGCGGCCGATTCTGTGTCGCAATGCCGGGGAACCTGGTCCCGAGTGATATCAAGCGTATAGCAGAACGTTTGAATGAACTCGATATAACGCGATTCGCATTCGACAATCTCCTCGCAAGTCCCGGCGCGATCGTGATTGCAAATGGAGATTATAAGACTATCCCGACACTTGTGCCGGCGAGAAAGCCGGATGGCTCCTGCCGCTTTCTGAAAAGCGGAAGATGCGAAATCCATGCTGAGGCTCCTTATGGCTGCTCGTTTTTTTCAGCGGAGCAAACCAAAGAAGAAGCCGATGCGATCAGCGCGCGTGGATTACAGGAGATTGCGAAAGCGTGGCGGTGTGGCGACCTGTATGCGCAATTGTGGCTGATGCTCTATCAGGCTGGCCACGTCGCGCCTTCGCCGATTGAATCTCGCGCGAGGATGCGGGCTGCGTTAGTGGTGATAGCCGATTCACCTCTTGCCCAGTTACCTGGCGAAACCTTTTCGAGGATATTCGAAGATGAAGCCGCTACACCACGCTCGTATCACTGCTCACCGCTATGGCGGCGAGTGGCAGAATTGGATCGCTATCCACGACTGGATTGATCGCAGCAAGGCTATCTTTCCCAGCGTGCAGCACCGTATGTTCCATCATTCGGACTTCGGAGAGTGCCTGGCAGTCAGGATTCACGGCGAAACTATCGAAGCCGGGGACGGGACTGTCATTCCGACTCGCGATCTGTTCCGCGATCATCAGGTGGGAGACTTGGGGCGAGTCGTCACGCTAGCAGCGAGTGAGTCGTCCACTTATTCCGCTCGAAGCGCGGCCATCGGATCAACCTTCGTCGCCCGCCGCGCCGGAATCCAGCAAGCCAGCAGCGCCACGGCGATCAGCAACAGCACAATCACAGCGAATGTCATCGGATCGGTCGCGCTCACTCCGTAGAGCAGGCCAGTCATCAAGCGGGTCAATGCGAATGAAGCCGCCAACCCGATCGCCAGGCCGATCGCCGTCAGGAGCATTCCCTGTCTGACGATCAGCCTCAACACATCGCCTCGCGTAGCTCCCAGAGCGACGCGGATCCCTACCTCG
>WNGF01008007.1_pt1 | contig 15806 bp, 15 predicted proteins | sample 5400641 | NCBI WGS metagenome assembly WNGF01 (sample SAMN13153371, study PRJNA577476) | soil metagenome | isolation source: 80 cm soil or saprolite under grassland replicate 2 | place: USA:California | collected 2016-06-15
GACATCGCGCCGTGTCCCTGGCGGTCGAGCTCGCGGATGCGCGCGTCGGGTAGCGCAGCCGCGACCTGCTCGGTGACTGGCCGCAGGAACGGCGGGCTTTCGGTGCCGAGCAAGAGAAGTGTCGGCGTCGAGAAGTCCCGGAAGAGCATGGGATCGAACCGGAAGCGGCGACCGGCATCGAGCTCGGGCACGAAGGCTCCGGCGTTTGCGGCCAGCAGCTGCCAGACGGGCGACCCACGGATCGCAGCTGCCTCCGCAGGCGGCATCCGTGTGGCGCCGACGAGGAGATGTTCGACGGCGTCATCGACGGCGCCCGCCTTGATCGCAGCGTCGATCTCGCCGACGACGCGCTCCGGGACGATCCACAGCGGGGGCGGCTCGTAGAGGACAAGGCGATGAACGCCGCCCGCGAGGCGGGCTCCGTACAGGACGTACCAGGCCGACGAGGAATGACCGACCAGGGTGACCGGCCCGCCGAGGGCGCCGACGATCGCGGCGACGTCTTCGAACTCGCGCTCGATTCGATGGTCCTCTCGGTATGGCCCACTATCGCCGCGTCCCCGACGGTCGACGAGGACGACCGTGAACCGGCTGGCGAGCTCATGAGCCACGAGGAGACAGCTCCGTCGATCCACGAAGCCCGCGTGCACGAGTACGACCGACGGTCCGCTCCCCATCCGATCGAAGGCGATGGGCGATCCGTCCAGCGAGGTGACGCGCCCCATGGCGACCTCCCTGTCCCGCACGGGTCGAGGATACGCGGACGCCGGTCGAATCGGGTTATACTCCGCCGTCGGCCGCGCCGGGCGCGACCACACTCTGGCACCCAAGGGCATTTCCCCTGCGATAGCCCGCAGCCTCCGGCTGCCGACCGATGAAGGTGGACCCGCGTGAACGTACTCGACGAGATCGTCGCCGACCAGCTTCGGACCGACCTGCCCGAGCTGGCCGCCGGGGACACCGTCCGCGTGAGCGCCAAGGTCGTCGAGGGCAATCGCGAACGGATCCAGGTCTTCGAGGGCGTCGTCATGCGCCTCCGCGGGGGAGGGATCACCCGCTCGATCACCGTCCGCCGGATCGCCAGCGGGGTGGGCGTCGAGCGGACGTTCAAGGTGAACAGCCCCCGGATCGAGCGGATCGAGGTCATCCGCCACGGTCAGGTCCGGCGAGCCCAGCTGTACTTCCTTCGCAAGCGGGTTGGCAAGGCCGCCACCCTGCGCGAGCGGCGACCGAAGGCCCAGGCGGGCGGCGCTCCGGCAGCCGGTTCCAAGACGAAGGCACGCGGATCCAAGGCCAAGACGACCGCCGCGAAGGCAGAGGCGTCCGCTCCGCCCGTCGAGGCGTCCGGCGGCCAGGCGTCCCGCGCGACGCCCGACTCCAAGGCCTGAGCCAGAGCGACCGAACGGCGATGGGATCGGCGCCTCGCCGCTCCTTCGCCGCCGACCGTCTGGCCAAGGCGGCCCTCCGCCCTCCCAAGATCGCGCGTCGGCGCCGGCACGCGACCTTCGCTGCCGCCGGCGCCCTGAGTGGCCGAGCCACCGTCGCGCCGTGGCACCGGCTGAGGCTCGACCCGGATTTCGGTGAGGAGCGTGACCTCTGGGAGCGCGGCTTCCGCCTGATCGCCGGGGTGGACGAGGTCGGCCGCGGCTGTCTCGCCGGGCCGGTCGTGGTTGGCGCCGTGATCCTGCCGCTCGGCTGGAAACCGCATGGGCTCCGCGATTCCAAGATGCTCAAGCCCGAGGACCGCGAGCGACTCGCCGAAGAGATCGTCGGCACCGCCGTGAGCTGGTCCGTGGCGGCCGTCGAGCCGGCGGTGATCGACCGCATCAACATCCTCCAGGCGACGCTCCTCGCCGTCGGGCTCGCCTCGGCCCGGCTCCCGGTGCGGCCGGACGCCCTGCTCCTCGACGGGACGCTCCATCGCACGGACATCACGGTCCACCAGCGGGTGGTCATCGATGGCGACCGGCTGTGCGCCTCGATCGCGGCGGCCTCGATCGTCGCCAAGGTGTTTCGTGATCGCCTGATGGTAGACCTCGACAGTCGCTACCCGGGCTACGACCTGGCGAGCAACAAGGGTTACGCCGCGCCGGAGCATCGCGCCGGCCTCCGGGCGCTGGGCACTGCGCCGGTTCATCGCCTGTCGTTCTCTTCCTGCGCCGACGTCGAACAGACGACGCTGTGGGAAGCCGTCGGGCCGGGCCTCGCCCCGGACGTTGCCGGGGAGCTCGAGGGACTCAATCCGCAGGACGACCTCGAGGCCGTCGGCGCGCTTGAAGCGGACGACCGAGCCGGTCCGCTCGATAAGGGTCGGGTGAGCCGCAGATAAGCTCAGCGCGCGATGCTGGGGCGATGGCCGATCCCGAGCCGTCACGCCCGCGGACAGCCCAGCAGCGGGCCGGCGACGCGGCCGAGGAGCTGGTCGCGGCCCGTCTGCGCGCGGCGGGCTGGCTGATCCTCGCCCGGAACGTTCACGTCGGGCGAGCGGAGCTGGACCTCATCGCGATCGACCGCGGGCCTCCGGCCGAGCTCGTCGTCGTCGAGGTTCGCTGGCGCCGGACGCGCTCGTTCGGGCTGGCCGAGGAGACGTTCGACCATCACAAGCGCGGTCACGTGCGTGCCGCCGTCGGCCGCCTCCTCCTTCTGGCCCGGCTACCGGACGGCTCGGCCCTGCCACCCCTGCCCGTGCGAGTGGACCTCGTCGTGGTCGAGCCTGCCGACCGCGTCGGCCAGGCGCCGCGCGTTCGTCACCATCGCGCGGCCCTCGCCGGTTGAGGGTCCGTCCCGGCCATCCGGGCCCGGCGGGACCCTGTGCTACACTCCGCCGGCCGCGAATGCGGCAATGCCCGCACGCTTGGGATCGCCCCGGCGCGCGGAGAACACACGCGTGACCGTTCCGGCCGGGACGGTGCCACGACGGAGGCGCGGGCCAAGCCCTGGAGCCGCCGCCGAGGTCCCCGGCGACGAGGTCCGCGGAGGCTCGAACCGGATAGGAGGTTCCCACCCGTGCCCACCGTGTCCATGCGGCAGCTGCTCGAGGCCGGCATCCATTTCGGCCACCAGACGCGCCGCTGGAATCCCAAGATGCGCCCGTTCATCTACGCCGAGCGCAATGGGATCCACATCATCGACCTCGCCCAGACGGTCAAGCGTCTGGACGTCGCGCTCGACGCCGTCCGCGAAACGGCGGCCCGAGGCGAAGCGGTCCTGTTCGTCGGCACCAAGAAGCAGGCGCAGGAGCCCATCGCCCAGGAGGCGGCGAGGGCCGGCCAGCCGTACGTCAACAAGCGCTGGCTGGGTGGCATGCTCACGAACTTCATCACGATCACGACTTCGAGCGAATGCCCAAGAAGGAGGCCGCCAAGCTGACCGAGGAGCTCACGAAGCTCAACGGGACCCTGGGTGGCATCCGCAAGATGAAGCGCCTGCCGGGCATGGTCTTCATCGTCGACCCGCATCGCGAGCGCATCGCGGTGACCGAGGCCATCAAGCTGGAGATCCCGATCGTCGGCACCGGCGACACGAACGTGGATCCCGATGAGCTCGACTACATCATCCCCGGCAACGACGATGCGATCCGGGCGATCCGGCTCGTCTGCGCCCTCATCGCCGACGCATGCATGGAGGGAGCGCGCGAGCGCGCCGCACGGCTGGCGAGCGAGCCCGAGGAGATCGCGGAGCCAGTCGCCGTAGCCGTCGACGAGTTCGACGAACGGGCTGCCGACGAGTACGTGGCGGCACTTGCCGGGGGCGCCGCTCTCACGTTCGAGCCCGATGACGATGAGCTGTTGCCGGGTGCACGGCCCACCCGTCTACCGGCGGGCGCGACTCCGGCCGTCCCGAGCGAAGCCTCACCCGATGAGATCGCGGCAGAGCTGGCCAGGGAGGCCGCCGAGAAGGCCGAGACGGAGAAGGCCGCCGGCTGATGTCAGCGGTCGGGGAGAGTCGACTTCGGCCAACGTCCAAGGCGGACGAGCCCGTCGACCACACACAGGAGAACCACACGAGCATGGCGGATATCTCGGCGGCCGCGGTCAAGGAGCTTCGCGAGCGCACCGGCGCCGGTTTCATGGACTGCAAGCGCGCCCTGGAGGAGACGAGCGGCGATGTCGACAAGGCGGTCGCCGTCCTTCGCGAGCGCGGCATGGCCGCCGCCGAGAAGAAGCGTGGCCGCGAGGCGAGGGACGGGCTGGTCGGGAGCTACATCCACGCTGGCGGACGCATCGGGGCCCTGATCGAGGTCAACTGCGAAACGGACTTCGTGGCCCGCACGGAACAGTTCCAGAAGCTGGTCCGTGACCTCTCCGTGCAGGTGGCCGGCCTCAACCCGAAGTACCTGGACGTCGTCGACATTCCACAGGCGGCCATCGACGCCAGGAGGGCGGAACTGGCCGAGGATCCGAGGACCAGGGACGACGTCGAGGCCGGCTTCAAGCGCTGGCTGAAGGACGTCGTCCTGCTCGAGCAGCCGTTTCGCGACACGAACATGACCGTCCGCGATCTGATCGACCAGTCGATCGCCACGATCGGCGAGAACATCCGCGTCCGGCGCTTCGCCCGGTACGAGCTGGGGGAGGAGCTGTGAGCGAGGTCGGTACGGCTACCCCCGAGACCGCGATCGGCGTCGCCGCGGAGGCCTCGAGCCGGCCGCTGCGCTACCGCCGGATCCTGCTCAAGCTGTCCGGAGAGGCGCTCCTGGGCGATCGTCCATACGGCGTGGATCCCGCTTTCTGTGCGTTCGTCGCGCGGCAGATGGCGGAGGTCCACCGGCTCGGCGTCCAGGTCGGGATCGTCGTCGGCGGCGGCAACATCTTCCGCGGCCTGGCCGCGGCCGCCAAGGGCATGGACCGGGCGACCGGCGATTACATCGGGATGCTGGCCACGGTCATGAACGCCCTCGCCCTGCAGGACGCGCTCGAGCGGGCGGGCGTCCAGACGCGCGTGATGAGTGCCATCGGCATGAACGAGGTAGCCGAGCCCTACATCCGCCGCCGCGCCGTGCGCCACCTCGAGAAGGGTCGGGTCGTGCTGCTGGCCGCTGGTACCGGCAACCCGTACTTCACGACCGACACGGCAGCCGCGCTGCGGGCCGTGGAAATCGGCGCCGAGGTCATCCTCAAGGCAACCAAGGTGGACGGTGTCTACGACGCGGACCCGCTGACCCACCCGGACGCGAAGCGATACGACCACCTCGAATACGCGGACCTTCTCCGCGACCAGCTGCGGGTGCTGGACGCCACCGCCGTCAGCCTGTGCATGGAGAACGACCTGCCGATCGTGGTGTTCGATCTGAACCAGCCGAACAACATCACGCGAGTCGCCCTCGGTGAGCGGGTCGGCACTCTCATCTCGGCCGGGCCGACGGGAGACTCCCGACGATGAGCAGCGAAGTCCTCGTCAGCACCGAACGCAAGATGGCTCGGGCGGTGGAGGCCATGGAGCGCGACTTCGGCGGCATCCGCACCGGCCGCGCATCGACGGCGCTCGTCGAGCGGATCCATGTCGACTACTACGGGACGCAGACGCCGCTCAACCAGCTGGCCGGGATCAGCGTTCCCGAGGCGCACCAGATCGTCATCCAGCCGTGGGATCGGGCCGTCCTGGGGGCGATCGAAAAGGCCATCCAGAAGAGTGACATCGGGCTCGTCCCAAACGTCGATGGAACAGTGGTCAGGCTGAACATCCCGCCCCTCACCGAGGAGCGACGGCAGGACATCGTGCGCGTCGTCCACCGCCGCATGGAGGAGGCACGGGTCGAAGTCCGCAACCTGCGCCGTGATGCCGCCGAGAACCTGAAGCACGTGGAGCGCGACGGCCAGCTCGGTGCGGACGAGGCCCATCGCGAGCTCGACGCCCTCCAGAAGCTGACCGATCGGTACGTCGGCGAGGTGGACAAGATGGGTGCTCACAAGGAGCAGGAGGTCCTGGAGGTCTAGTGGCCGTTCCCGAGGCCGGCATCCCCCTTGCGCGCCCAACGGACGCTCCCCCGATCGCCCACGCGCCGGCGGTCGAGAAATGGGCCGCCGCGCCGGTCGACGGCACAGCCGCGGGGTCGACGGCAGTCGGATCCAACGCCAACGCGTCGCCGGCGTCTCGATCGGTGACGGTCGGGTCGACCACCGCCACCGATGAGGAGCCGCGAAGCGAGCTGCCGGCCCACGTCGCGATCATCATGGACGGCAACCGGCGCTGGGCTCGGGAGCGGGGCCTGCCGGAACTCGAGGGCCACGCCGCAGGCGTGGAGGCGATCCGGAACGTCCTCCGTCACGCGGTCCGGCGCGGCGTGGCCTACCTGACCCTGTATGCGTTCAGCCGCGAGAACTGGGCCCGCTCCGACGAGGAGGTGAATGGTCTCTTCGCCCTACTCGAGTCGGCCATGGGCAAGGAGACCGAAGGCCTGCGCGAGCAGGGCGTGCGCGTCCACGTGCTGGGCCGGCTGGGAGAGCTGCCGCTCGAGACGCGATCCTCGATCGAGGGTGCGCTGGCCGAGACTGCCGCGGGCGCCCGGCTGACCCTCAACATCGCCTTCAACTATGCCGGCCGGACGGAGCTCGTCGACGCGTTTCGCCGCCTTGCAACCAGCGGGATCGCCCCGGACGAGATCGACGAGGCGGCGATCTCTGGCGCCCTGTACACGGCCGGCCAGCCCGATCCCGATCTCGTGATCCGAACCGGTGGCGAGCAGCGACTGTCGAACTTCCTGATCTGGCAGTCCGCCTACGCGGAGCTCTACACATGCGACGTGCTCTGGCCGGACTTCGGGCCCGAGACGTTCGACGCGGCGCTCCTCGAGTTCGCTCGCCGTACCCGGCGCTTCGGCCGCTAGCGCCGGGGGCCCGGTCCGTGCGCGAGCGGGCGGGCAGCGCCCTCATCTTCGTCCCGCCGCTCCTGGTCATCCTCGTCCTGGGGATGCCATGGATCGCCGTTGGCCTGGCGCTGCTCGCGGCCCTCGGGGCGCGCGAGCTGTTCCACCTTCTGGATGAGGCGGGCCAGCCGTCGCAGCCGTTGATGGGGATCGTGCTCGCGACCACGATCACGCTGGTGGCGGCCGCGCCCGCGGCGCTGGCCGACAAGGCGGCGTTGCTGATCGCGATCGGCGTCGTGCTGGCCGCGGTGGAATCGTTCTGGCGCCGCGAGCCGCGCGCCGGCCTGGCCGCCTGGATGGGCACGATCTTCGGGGCGATCTACGTCGGCCAGCTGGGCTTCATCGCCCGACTCGGCATCGCCGGGCCCGGCCTGCCGGGCGGGGCACCGCTCGCGCCGCTCGGGTCCACCAGCGGTTGGATCCTCCTGCTGGTGCTCGGCGTCTGGGCCTTCGACACGGGCGCCTACCTGGTCGGGCGGCGCTGGGGTCGGGCGACGTTCCTCAGCCACATCTCGCCGTCCAAGACCTACGCGGGACTCGTCGGCGGGCTCACCGCCGCGACGGTCGTGATGGGTCTCATCCTCGCCGGTCTCGGCCAGTCGCCCGTCCAGGCCATCATCCTCGGTCCGCTGACCGGACTTGCCGCACAGGCCGGCGACCTCGCCGAGTCCATGATCAAGCGGGCGGCCCACGCCAAGGACGCGGGGTCGCTGATTCCGGGTCACGGGGGCGTGCTCGATCGGGTCGACTCGTTCCTGTTCGCCGCTCCCGTGGTGACGCTGTATGTCCTCGCCGTCATCCGTTGATGCGGCCGTGAGGGAGCCCATCCGGGTCGCCCTGCTCGGCTCGACCGGGTCGATCGGCCGACAGGCGATCGACGTGCTGACCGGTCACCCAGCCGCCTTTCGCGTCGTCGCCCTGGCCGCCGGCCACGATGCCGGCCGATTGTCCGAACAGGCGGCGCGCTTCCGTCCGGCGGTGGTTGCCATGGCTGACCGGGCTGCCGCGGCCGGCCTCGATCTTCCGCCGGGGACGATCCTGGAAGGCGGTCCGGACGCGCTCGAGCGCCTCGCCGTGCGGGACGACGTGGACCTCCTGGTGGTGGGCACGGGCGGAATCGTCAGCCTGCGCCCGGTCCTGGCGGCCCTGGCTGCCGGCAAGATCGTCGCGACGGCCAACAAGGAGACCCTCGTCGCGGGAGGCCACCTCGTGATGCCGATCGCCCGGGCCCTCGCGACGGCCACCGGCGAACGGGATCCGCAGAACGGGCTGGCGAGCCCGCTCGCCTGGCTTCGGCCGATCGACTCCGAGCACTCGGCGATCTGGCAGTGCCTCGCCGGCGAGTCCATGACGGCCGTGGCCCGCCTCATCCTGACGGCATCGGGCGGCCCCTCCCTCGATGCCAGCGCGGCCGAGCTCGCGGCCGTGACCCCCGAGCAGGCGCTTCGTCACCCGACCTGGAAGATGGGCGCGAAGATCACGATCGACTCGGCGACGCTCGCGAACAAGGGCCTGGAGGTCGTGGAGGCGCACTGGCTGTACGATGTCGGCTACGACGCGATCGACGTCGTCGTCCATCCCCAGAGTGTCGTCCATTCGGCCGTCGTGTTCGTGGATGGCTCGCTCAAGGCCCAGCTGGGCACCCCGGACATGCGCCTCCCCATCCAGTACGCCCTGACCTATCCCAACCGCCGACCATCGCCGGCGACCCCTCCCAACCTCGTTTCCATGTCCGCGCTGACGTTTCGCGCGCCGGACGAGACGCGGTTTCCCGCGCTGCGGATTGCTCGAGGCGCGGGCCGTATCGGCTCGCGCGCGACGGCGGCCCTGATCGCCGCGGACGAGGTGGCTGTCGCGTGCTTCCTCGACAGAACGCTCGATTTTCCCGGCATTCCCAGGCTGCTCGAGGCCGCCGTGACGCGCTTCGGCGAGGGCGCCGATCAGGCGCCGGACCTCGACGCGCTGATCGCGCTCGACGCCGAGGTGCGGGCGGCGTTCGCGCGAGGGCCGATCACGGGGACCTCCCGTGGCGTGATCGGGGCGGTCGGCGCGTGACGGTCCTGACCTCGGTCGTTCAGAGCGTCATCACGCTCGTCGTCTTCCTGGCGATGCTCGGCCTTCTCGTGATCGTCCACGAGCTCGGTCACTTCGTCGTGGCCCGGCTGGCGGGCGTTCGAGTCCTTGAGTTCGGCCTGGGGTTCCCACCCCGGGCGCGCGTCCTGCGCTCCGAGGGCGAGACGCTCTACACGCTCAACTGGCTGCCCATCGGCGGCTTCGTGAAGCTCGAGGGCGAGGACGGCGATTCGAAGGATCCCCGATCGTTCGTCTCGGCGAGGCTGCCGGTCAAGCTCATCATCCTCGTCGCCGGCGTCGTGATGAACCTGGTCCTCGCCTTCGCGATCATGACCGCGATTGCCCTGCTGCCGAATCCCGCCCTCGCGTTCAGGGTCTCGGAGGTCCAGGCAGATTCACCCGCCGCGACCGCCGGCCTTGCCGTCGGGGACGAGATCCTGGCCGTCAACGGAACGTACTACGATCAATACGGCCCGACGACGCTGGAAGTCCTCCGCCGATCCGCGGGCCAGACCGTGACGCTCACGGTTCAACGGGCCTCCGGTCGGGTCGAGGATGTGACCGTCACCCTCCGCGGACCGGCCCAGATCGACACGACCCATGGCGCACTGGGGATCTCGGCACAGGGTCGGCTGACGGACCATACGATCTCTCACGATCCGCCGACGGCACTGCGGCTGGGGACCGAACGGACGGGCAGGGCATTCCTGCTCATCCTTGCCGGCCTGGGGGAGCTGGGCGACTCGATCATCAATCGGCCCACCGAGGCCCCGCCGGTCCAGGGACCGATCGGCATCGCCGTGGGTGTCGGCGAGGTCTTCTGGCAGCAGGGGCTGATCGCCACACTATTCCTCGCCGGGCTCCTCTCGGCCAACCTGGCCCTCGTCAACATCCTGCCGCTGCCGCCCCTCGACGGTGGACGGATACTGATGATCCTCATCAAGGCCATCGTCGGGAAGCGGCTGTCGGTCCAGGCCGAGCGTCTGAGCTACGTGGTGGGCTTCGCGTTCCTGATGGCGTTGATCGCCTGGATCTCCTTCTTCGACATTGCCCGGCAGGTCGGCGGCGGCCAATGACCGGACCGGACGGCCTGCGGCCGCGGCGGCGGCCGACCGTCAGCGTGGAGGTCGGCGGCGTCCTGGTCGGGAGCGCGCATCCCATCGTCGTTCAATCGATGACGAACACGGACACGGCCGACGCCGACGCGACGGCCATCCAGGTGGCCCGCCTTGCCCACGCTGGCAGCCAGCTCGTCCGGGTCACGGTCAACACGGAGGCCGCCGCGGCGGCGGTCCCGGAGATCGTGGCCAAGCTCCATGGGCTGGGCGTCGACGTGCCGATCATTGGCGACTTCCACTACAACGGCCACCTGCTCCTCGTGAAGTACCCGGAGACGGCCCGCCTCCTGGCCAAGTACCGGATCAACCCGGGCAACGTGGGGGCCAAGCGCCACGACGAGAACTTCCAGACGATCGTCCGGGTGGCGATCGACAACGACAGGCCGGTGCGGATCGGCGTCAACTGGGGCTCGCTCGACCAGCAACTCCTGACCGAGCTGATGGACGCCAACGCTCGCCTGGCCGAGCCGCGCGACAGCCGCGATGTGATGATCGAGGCGATGGTGCAGAGCGCCGTGCGCTCGGCCGAGCTGGCCGAGGCGACCGGGCTGCGCCACGACCGGATGATCCTGTCGGCGAAGGTCTCCGGCGTCCGCGATCTCGTCGACGTGTACCGGCGGCTGGCGGCGCTCACGGACCTGCCGCTCCACCTTGGTCTGACCGAGGCCGGGATGGGCATGAAGGGGACCGTGGCCTCCACGGCCGGCCTCGCGATCCTCCTCAACGAGGGCATCGGCGACACGATCCGCGTGTCGCTCACGCCGGCCCCCGGCGGCGACCGGACCGAGGAGGTCGAGATCGCCCAGCAGGTCCTCCAGTCGCTGGGCCTGCGCTCGTTCTTGCCGCAGGTCTCGTCCTGCCCGGGCTGCGGGCGGACCACCTCGACGTTCTTCCAGGAGATGGCCCAGCAGATTCAGGGTTACCTGCGGGATCGGATGCCGGAATGGCGGGAGGCGCATCCCGGCGTCGAGGAGCTGCGCGTCGCGGTCATGGGCTGCGTCGTGAACGGCCCGGGCGAGAGCAAGCGCGCCGACATCGGGATCAGCCTGCCGGGCACGTTCGAGGACCCCGTCGCGCCCGTGTTCGTCGATGGCAAGCTCGAGCGGACTCTTCGCGGCGAGGGGCTCGTGGAGGAGTTCAAGGGCATCCTGGAGAGCTACGTGGAACGCCGCTACCCGGCACCCGGCCAGGCAGCGTCGGTGGCGGTAGCCGACACGAACTCGCCGGGCGTGGCCAATGTCTCCTGGACAGACTCTTAGGCCACGCTGGCCGATGACCGATCGACGGCCAGGCCCAGTCTCGTGCGTGAGACAGGCAAGAAAGGCCACTGCCGAAGCCCTGCCGATGCGCCACGGGGCATCGCTCCTGGCCTAAGAGTCTCGGGACGAGATTGCGGCCACCGATTCGGGCCACCGGTTGCCAGGTGCGTTTCACGAGATAGCCATCGCCGCGGTGCAGACCTAGCCGGACTCCGCCACGGTCCCGCGGCCGGTTTGGTACCGGTCGGGTCGCATGCCATTCCGGCTTCGAGAAGCCACCGCGGGTGTTGCCCGGTTCAACGACGGGCCGGCCCTCCCTTGTTCTCCGTGGCACCCGTCGGGCGAGTATCGTGGGCCGTCGGAGCGGTTACGTCGCCTATGCCCCGTGCGGGTCACGCGTTGAGCCCGTACGACCCCTGGGATAGGCGTGGCGCGGGTATCGCGACCGTTATCGGGCGCCATATATGCGTCACCGACGCGCGCCGGAGGTGGGTGATCGACCGCGAAGGTGAATCGGTACCCGTGCCGCGGGTAGCGCCCGGCGCGTGACTCTCCGCCGCACGCTGGCTGACCCGAAGACGCTCATGATTGGCGCCTCCGCTGTATAATCGGCGGCGATATCGAATGGCCGCCTTGTGACGTGGGTGACCCCCACGTTTCTTTATGAGCCCGGCCAAGAGCGTGACATCGACGGGAGGCGCACAGTGAGTCGTGATTTCGTCGGCGCACTCCTGCAGCTGAACGCCGAAAAGCAGGTCCCCCGAGACCAGCTCATCCGGACGATCGAGGAGGCCATCCAGGCCGCCTATCGCCGCACGGAGGGCGACGAGGACATCCAGGTCCGGATCGATCCTGAGACAGGCAAGATCCACGTCTTCCGCGCGCGCCTCGTGGTCGGCGAGGTGGAAGACCCGGCTACCGAGTTCACGGTCGAAGATGCCCATGCCTACGATCCGGGTGCCAAGGTCGGCGACCTCGTCGAGACCGAGCAGCTGGACCAGGAGCATTTCGGACGGATCCATGCCCAGACGGCCAAGCAGGTCGTCCTCCAGCGTCTCCGCGAGGCCGAGCGTGACGTCGTCTTCGACCAGTTCGCCAGCCGCGAGGGCGAGATGATCACGGGCACCGTCAACCGGGTGGAACCGCGGGCCATCATCCTCGACGCCGGGCGGGGCGTGGAGGCGATCCTCGCCACCACCGAGCAATCGACCGCCGAGCACTATCGGATCGGCCAGAACGTCAAGGCCTTCGTGCTCGAGGTCCGCCGCTCGACCAGGGGCCCCCAGATCTACGTGAGCCGCACGCACAAGGGCTTCCTCAAGCGACTGTTCGAGCTCGAGGTCCCCGAGATCCACGCCGGCACGGTCGAGATCAAGGCGATCGCCCGGGAGGCCGGCAGCCGTTCCAAGGTGGCGGTCGCGAGCCGCCAGGAAGGGCTCGATCCGGTCGGCGCGACGGTCGGCCAGCGCGGCGCCCGCGTCCAGGCGGTCGTCGCGGAGCTCGGCGGGGAGAAGATCGACGTCATCCCCTGGCACGAGGACCCCTCGGTATTTGTCGCCAACGCCCTCTCGCCGGCCCAGGTGCTGTGCGTCGACATCGACGAGGAGCACCGCATCGCGAGCGTGACCGTGCCCGAGCGCATGCTTTCGCTGGCCATCGGGCGGGAGGGCCAGAACGCCCGGCTGGCCGCCAAGCTGACGGGCTGGCGAATCGACATCCGAAGTGACGTCTCAGTCGCCGAGGCGAGGGCCGCCGAGGCGGCAAGAGTCGCGGCGGCCACGGCGGCTGAGGCAACTGCAGCCGAGACAGCCAGGGCCGGGACAGCCAGGGCCGCGGCAACGGCCGGAGCCGCGCCAGCGGCCGGAGCCGCGCCAACGGCCTCGGCCGCCGAGACGCTCGCGAAGCCCAAGCCGGCCTCGAGGAGACTCGCCGCCGCCGCCGAGGCGGGGACCGAGGGGCCAGCCCCGAAGGCCGCTGCCGCGAAGGCTTCCGCCACGAGGACAACGGCTGGCGCGAAGCCATCCGCCGCGAAGACCGCCGCCGCCAAGACAACCGCCACGAGGGCACAGGATACGAAGACACGCGCCGCCACGAAGACCGCCGCCGCGAAGACCGCCGCCACGAAGGCATCGACGGCCGCCACCGCGAAGCCGGCGACGTCCCGCAAGAAGTCCGCGGCCGGTGACGGGGAGGTGCCGTCGTAGCCGGAGTGCGAGCCAACCCGTCGGCTGCCGGCCGGGCGTCTGTCGTGACGCCGGTGGGTCGCGTGTCGCGCGTCATGCGGGGCGCGCTTCGTCGGCCGCCGAGCCGGACCTGCGTGGCGTGCCGAACTATCCGCGACAAGCGGGAGCTCATTCGGCTGGTCCGCATGCCGGGCGGGCAGGTCGTCCTGGATCCGACGGGTCGGGTGGCCGGGCGGGGCGCCTACCTGTGCGCGGACGGGTCGTGCTGGCGAGCGGCAGTCGACAAGAACATCATCGCGCGCGCCCTCCGGGTGGCGCTGCCCGACGAGCTTCGGGAGCGTCTCCTGGCCGGGCCCGCGCCACAACCGACGCAACACCAAGGAGGAACCCGTGGCCAGGAGTAGGAGCGGCACCCGCGGCCGGCGCGGGCCGAGGAAGCCGCAGCGACGCGAAGGCGCATTCGCGCCGGCCAGCGTCCAGGTCGCAGACCCGCGCGAGCGTGGCGCGATCGAGCTGCCATCGACGATCACCGTCAAGGATCTCGCCGACCTGCTCGGCGTCAATCCGGCGGACGTGATCCGGGAGCTCATCAAGAGCGGCATCTTCGCGACGATCAACCAGCTCATCGACCGTGACACGGCCTCGCTCGTCGCGAGCGAGCTGGGTTACGAGATCGCCGAGGCGGTCGCCCCGGCCGCGGCGGGGACCGTCGGCGAGACCGACGGCGAGGCCCCGACCGAGGAAGCCGCCAAGGAGGTCCTCTTCGAGGAGGACGATCCGGCCCAGCTTCAGCCGCGGGCTCCGATCGTGACCGTCATGGGCCACGTCGACCACGGCAAGACCAGCCTGCTGGACGCGATCCGGACGACCGAGGTCGCCGCCGGCGAGCGAGGCGGGATCACCCAGCATATCGGCGCCAGCGAGGTCGAGAAGGACGGCCGCCGCGTCGTCTTCCTCGACACCCCGGGCCACGAGGCGTTCACCGCGATGCGTGCCCGCGGCGCGCGTGTCACCGACATCGCGGTCGTTGTCGTGGCTGCCGACGATGGCGTCATGCCCCAGACGCTGGAGGCGATCCACCACGCCCGAGCGGCCAAGGTTCCGATCATCATCGCGCTCAACAAGATCGACAAGCCGGACGCCAACCCCGATCGGGTGAAGACCGAGCTCTCCGAGGCCAACGTGATCGTCGAGGAGTACGGCGGCGACACGCCGCTCGTGCCCGTGTCGGCCAAGACGCGGGTCGGACTGGACGAGCTCCTCGAGATGATCCTCCTCGTTGCCGATCTCCAGGAGCTGACGGCCAACCCCAAGCGGCCGGCGGTGGGAACCATCGTCGAGGCCGAGCTGGACAAGGGCCGGGGGCCCGTCGCGACGGCGATCGTGCAGACAGGCACGCTGCGCGTCGGCGATGTGATCGTGGTGGGCGAGACCTTCGGCAAGGTGCGGGCCCTGGAGAACTCGCTGGGCAAGCGCGTGACGAAGGCCGACCCGTCCAGCGCCGTCGTCGTTCTCGGCCTGGCGGACGTTCCGCAGGCCGGCGACACCCTGCGCGTCGTCCCCGACGAGAAAGAGGCGCGAACGATGGTCGAGTCGCGCCGCGCCGCCACGGCCGCCAAGGGCGGCGAGGGCAGCGGCCGGGCGACGCTCGAGGACCTCTACCGGCAGATCCAGGCCGGCCAGGCCAAGGAGCTACGGGTCATCCTCAAGGCGGACGTGTCGGGTTCGCTCGGTGCGATCACGCACGCGCTCGACCAGCTGAGCTCGGATGAGGTCCGGATCAACGTCCTCCACGAGGCCGCCGGCGACATCACAGACAACGACATCATGCTCGCCGCGGCGTCGGATGCGATCGTCGTGGGCTTCAACACGAAGGTCACCGAGACCGCGCGTCGGGCTGCCGAGGCCGAGGGCGTCGACATCCGGACCTACGACATCATCTACAAGCTGACCGACGACATCGACGCCGCTCTCAAGGGGCTGCTCGAGCCGGAGGTCGTCGAGGTCATCGAAGGCCGGGCGGAGGTCCGTCAGGTCATCCGGATCGGCAAGGGAACGGTCATCGCCGGTTCCTACGTCACGGACGGCCGGATCGTGCGGGGCGGAGCCCGCATCTGGCGAGGCGGCAAGGTCATCGCCACGGACCGGATCGAGTCGCTCCGCCGCTTCCGCGACGACGTTCGGGAGGTCGCGACCGGCTTCGAGTGCGGCATCGGGCTGGCCGGCTTCCACGATCTCCAGGAAGGCGACGTCATCGAGTGTTTCACGAGCCAGACGGTCAGCCGGGTCGTCTCGGCCTGACGGCTGG
>WNGF01025258.1_pt1 | contig 15805 bp, 13 predicted proteins | sample 5400641 | NCBI WGS metagenome assembly WNGF01 (sample SAMN13153371, study PRJNA577476) | soil metagenome | isolation source: 80 cm soil or saprolite under grassland replicate 2 | place: USA:California | collected 2016-06-15
CTGAAGAGTTTGCAAAGAATTATGTAGAAATGAACACGGCTATCAACAGTGGCGAAATGTATAGTGATTACTGGAAAAATCATCCTGCGTCATTAGGAAAAACAAAGCTTAAAGATTTCGCAAAAGAATTTGCCGCAGCGTATAATGCTTAAGATAATTTTTTTGAAATGAGCAACATAACATATCTCAGATATTAATTTCTCTCACGTTTGACGACAAAAATTTTAACCATGAAAGCAGTCATTACAAAAGCAAAGGGTTCGTTTGACAATGTAGTTGTGGAAGAAATAAATAAACCAACAATACAGTTAGATGAATTATTAATAAAAGTTCACGCAGCAGGTGTAAATCCTGTTGACTGGAAAACTGTTCTGAATGGTTCTTTTCCATTACCGATTATTCTGGGAAGTGATATCTCAGGTATTGTTGAAGCAACCGGAAGTGAAGTGAAGAATTATAAAGTGGGTGATGAGATTATCGGCTCACTTGAATGGCAAAAGCAAAGTGCGTTTGAAGAGTATGTTGCAACAAAAGAAAAATACATTACATACAAGCCAAAGAACCTTTCATTTACAGAAGCTGCAGCGGTTCCGCTTGCATCATTAACGGCATGGCAGGCTTTATTTGATCATGCTCATTTGCAAAAGGGAGAAAAAATTGTTATTCATGCAGCAGCAGGTGGCGTTGGTTTGTTTGCGGTACAGTTTGCAAAATGGAAAGGTGCTTATGTAATTGGAACGGCATCAAAAAAAAATATTGATTTTCTGAAATCAGTAGGCGCAGATGAAGTGATTGATTATACAAAATATAAACTCAGTGAAAAAGTAAACAACGTGGATGCAGTGCTCGATACGGTTGGTACACCGGAAGTGCAGGAAGAATCTTTCAAAGCATTAAAGCCAAGAGGAAGATATGTTTCCATTACTGCAGGGCCGAGAGAAGAATTATTGAAGAAACATGAAATTTCGGCAACACGTTTTCTTTTTCATTCCGATCCCACACAACTAAAACAGATCGTGCAGTTAATTGAAGAAGGAAAACTGAAAGTGTTTATTGATAAAACTTTTCCGCTCACACAGGCAAGAGAAGCATTGGAATATGTGCACCAAGGAAGAACGAGAGGTCAATAATTTCCAAACATAAAAACTAACACAATATGAAAATTGGTATCATCGGCTCTGCTGCTGTGGGGCAAAGATTATCCAAAGCATTCAAAAGTGAAGGTCACGATGTAATGCTTGGTACACGTAACACTTCAAAAGAAGAAGTAGTGAAATTTAAAAATGAAAATGCAGGTATCAACATCGGCACATTTAAGGACACCGCATCGTTTGGAGAAATCCTGGTGTTGGCAACAGCAGGATCGGTTGTTGAAGAAGCTGTCAAACTCGCCGGCATTGAAAACTTCAGCAACAAAGTGGTGATTGATACAACCAACCCCATTGCACCTGCACCACCTGTGACAACCATGTTTATCTGCGGTAATGATGATGATGCGAAAAAAACCGTTACTGATATTCTTACTGCATTCGGATGGGAAACAGAAGATTTAGGCAAAACAGAAGCGGCAAGAGCAATTGAACCAATATGCATTCTTTGGTGCATACCGGGATTTTTGAAGAATGACTGGATGCATGCTTATAAGGTGTTAAGACCTGCATGAATTTAAGTTTGAAAGATGAAAAGAGTTAAAACGAAATGATGATTGGGTGACATTTTAATTCATGTGAGTGACCTAAGTTGCAAACCTGCTACAAGGAATAAAAATTTGAAAATGGAAAATATACTATCGCAAAATATTGGCATTAGAAAAAGTATAGATCAGTCTTATGCAGAAAAAGGTATGAGCTACGATGAATACCGCAGGCTGATTAATGCATTTATTATAGTTGGTAAGTCAACGGCGAAGAAAGATTCTGAGAACTTACTGGAATATTCAAAGCTGAATGTGGCACGCATGAACCGCATTGACAAAACAATAGAAATAATTCACGATTTGAAAGAAGCAGTTGAACAAATTGACACGCCTCAAACATGGCTGGTACTTACAGAAGGTTGGTGTGGTGATGCAGCACAGATTGTTCCTGTATTTGATAAGATTGCAAAACTTAATGCAGCCATTAATCTTAAATTTTTACTTCATGATGAGCATCCTGAGTTGATGGACTGGTATCTCACCAATGGCAAAAGCAGAAGTATTCCGAAGCTGATAGCAGTTGATGAAAATTTTGAAGAACTGTTTAACTGGGGACCAAGACCAAAAGTATTACAGGAAATGTTTTATCATCTTCGTGCAAATGCAGTAGAAAACAATACCATCAAAGAAGAAATGCACAAATGGTATGCAATGGATAAAACAGTAACAACACAAAAGGAAATATTGGAATTACTTAAACAGGTATGTTACAATTGTGATGAGAGAAAGGTTGCATAGAGGGGAAATGTTTAAATGAGTGAGTGAGTTTTTAGAAAGGGCATTGAGGAATCAATGTCCCTTTTTGCATCAAGCAGTTAAGCTTACTTTATTTGATTAAACTGCGTTCGGCAAAATTTAAGTTTACTTAAGTACAAATGAATAGATATTTGTCTATTTCTAATCTTCGTTTTCCAGGCTCTGCTGTCTTCAAGCTTCACAGTATTCATTGTATGTCTACATGCCAACGGTTGCCACCGCCACCGCGCTAACGCATTTCATCATCAGCAAGGGAACAAAGAAAGATGTGATCATTCCCGCACCTATATACGCAGAAGGACAAACCAGCGGCGAATGGGTTTCACTCGGCACTTACACATTACAAAAAGGAAACAGCACAAGTGTAATCATTACCACAAAAAATACAGATGGTGTTGTAACCCGATGCCTATGAGCCTAACTGAAGTGCTGCTATCATGCTTCCGTTGCGTCGCACTCTTGTACTGAAGAAATTCTATTCAGCTCCCACCTTGTAGATCGCTTATGCGGATATAATGAAAGACAATTGGAGATTACATGGGAAGCTTTTCAATTAATGGTTGATTTAATCGATGAGTTACCAGATAAAGCTGTTGCATGAGTTTCTTCGCACAAACCTTCCCCCCTCCCCGATATCCTTAGTCCTGCGCAGCGGCTTAAGGATGTAAATGAAAAGCCAGTCTCTGACTGGCATTCAAAAAGACAAAAGTTTCAATAAAGCAATAAATACAAGAGGGCGTCATGCTGCCGTCATGCTGAATTTATTTCAGCATCTCCTGGCAAAACAATTATAAAGCACAGCAAGAGACCCTGAAACAATCCTGAATCAAGTTCAGGACAGGGTGACGTGCCGCTCAACTGCCCAAGTCACAATAGCACTGCAGCTTAATTAAGGAAGGCGAAAGAAGTAAATAACAAAATAGAAGTTACTTATTTCCTTTTGCCAGAGTCATGGATATCTGCCCTGCATGATGAGCATTGTGAAAAAGAATATGAGCAAATAATCTTATTCGTGTAACTGTTCCGAAAAAAGGAGTTTCAACCGGTTTCAGCCAGTCTTCATCTGTACTGTTTTCTATCAAATTTTTAAGCATTGCGTATCCTTTTTCAATCATCGCTTTACTTTGCTCAACATCTTGCCCTTGCCCATGATCGGTTTGTCCTATGGTTGTGTTTTGTACATCAGTTGGTATACCGAAAAACGTACCGAATAAATTAATCGATAAATGAAACCAACAGATGCTGTTTTGTCGTTCAACCTGAAGTCCGCATTTTCTTCAGAAACTCTATCAAAAGCAAAATGGCTGGTAAATTGATTTTGCGCCAAAATTTCTAAAAGGATTTCCTTTTGCATATCTTATAATTTTAAATTGTTTGCATTGACAAACGTGTTATCAAAGTTTTAATACACTTATATAGCAAATCATGTTTGCCGAATTGGACAACAACTTGCTTTTAAATTAATTTATTTCATTCTTCATTTTTCAGTTGTCTCGCCAGTTGTACGTTTGGTTGAGAAGGTTGGGCAAAAAGTAAATAGACAAAGAAGTAAATAATAAAAATGAGATTGCCATTAACATCTTTCTCCGCAACGTCTCTCCAATAGTTTTGTGTTTAGCTGAGGACGTTGCGGCATTCACAGCTTAACAGTTGAAGTTATAGTAGTATAAATCCAATACAATAAAGTAAATAATCATTTGATTTTATATCTTTATCAGCAAGTTAATTCCTGTAGGAAAAAATGAATTTAATGCATTAGGGCTACTCTCTCCTATAACTTTTATAAAGGATGCTTCCGGGAAAATTTCCGGCTTTATGGATCATGATCTCGTACCTTTTACTTTTAAAAAAGTTAAGAATACACAGTAATTGTGGCGGGTTGCAACAAATTCACAGCCCGGCAGTCGAAGTCACAGGTACAACACCCAATTAATGCGCATTGTCTGAACGTGGATTTGGAAGGATTAAAAGGATGAGAAGACACGTGATCTTTCATAATCACGAAAATGATTTTTTATTTCAACACAAATTTTCATTAAGTCCATAATGTGTGGCGTTGGCAAGACGGAACACCCGGAAATCGACGAAGGAGATTCGCGAACACAAGTAAAAAAACAAATAATAACGTAAGTAATGTTTGGGTCTGTCTTGACTTTTTCTTTTCGCGAACTACTAATCGGTTGCCTTCTTTTGTGTCAAGACAAAAGAAGTAAATACTAAATGAGATTGCCACGGTTTTGCCTGCACACAGATCGAAGAGTATTTTTTTGGTGTTCGCGAAGCTGCACTTTCAGCATCTCTTGAAAAACATTTTTTATTACGCACAACAAGAGACCCTGAAATAATCCTGAAACAAGTTCAGGACAGGGCGACGTTTAGCTGCATAAAGTTCAGAACGTACAAGTGGGTGACACAACAGAAGTTGAATAATTATTCTGCTGTCGGACTCATAAAAGATACCTCCAAAAAAATAGTTTTGAATAGTCTATTTTTAATCACCTTCAAAACAAATAAAACAGGTGTTTATGAAAAGTTTTTACTTACTGTTATTGTTGACCTTTTCTTGTTTTTCGTTTCGGATATCGGCACAGACCGTTCAGGATAAAGTAAAACAGTTTGTGCAATCGAATGAGATAAGCATGATAAGTGAATACATGCGTTTTGTGGCTATACCGGATGTGTCATCTGACTCTGTGAATATTCCACTGAACGCTGCATTTATTCAAAAGATGATGCAGCAAAGAGGTATCAAGAGTGAACTATTGCATGGAACAACAAGAGGTGTCAATCCTGCAGTGTATGGAGAAATAAAAGTGTCGGGTGCAAAAAGGACTATCGCATTCTATGCACATTACGACGGGCAACCGGTGAATCCAAAGCAATGGACAAACGGGCTGCAGCCATTTGAACCTGTGTTTATTACAAATGCTGTTGAACATGGCGGAACTATTGTTGATTATAAAGCCGGACAAACATTAAATAGTGAATGGCGTTTAACAGGCAGGGCAAGCGCAGATGATAAAGCCGGCGTAATGACCATTCTGAATGCTTATGATGCTTTAAAAAAATCGGGCGTTCCTCTTGTGAATAATATCAAATTCTTTTTCGAAGGTGAAGAAGAAGTAGGCTCAACGCATCTTGATGAAATATTTCAAAACAACAAAGAAAAGCTGCAAGCAGATATATGGATCATTGTTGACGGACCAAGAGATGTATCCGGTAAAAAACTTATCTCATTTGGTGTGCGTGGTGATGTGAATATGAATCTTACGCTATATGGTGCCAAACGTCCGTTGCACAGCGGCAACTATGGCAACTGGGCGCCAAATCCTGCGATGCGGTTGGTGCAGTTATTAGCGGGAATGAAAGATGATAAAGGCAATGTGTTGATAAAAGATTTTTATGATGATGTTATACCCCTTACAGTTGAAGAAAAAAATGCAATAGCTGCTATTCCTGATGTTGCAGAAACATTGAAAAAAGAATTGGGTATTGCTGCACCTGATGGAAATGGAGAATCTTTTCTTGAATTATTGAGTTTGCCTTCGTTGAATATTAATGGGATTCAAAGTGCCAATGCAGGAAAGCTTGCAACAAATATCATTCCTGCTACTGCAGAGGCAACGATTGATCTGCGTTTAGTAAGCGGCAATGATGTGCAGCGTCAGGTGCAGAAAGTAAAAGACTATATTCAATCGAAGGGTTATCATATTATAGATCATGAACCAACAGATGAAGAAAGATTGCAGTATGGATATCTTATAAAAATAACAACCAGCTCAGGTTACAATGCTCAGCGAACACCGATGAACTTACCTATTGCGCAAAGCGTTATTACAGCAGCGCAATCAACAGTTGATTACCCTGTTCTTTTAAAACCTTCTTCTGGTGGAGCCTGCCCTTGTTCTTATTCGAAAAATATCTGGATGCAAAAGTTATTTCTGTGCCCGTAGTAAATTATGATAATAACCAACATGCAGAAAATGAAAATGTGCAAATAAAATTTTTATGGGAAGGCATTGAGACTATTGCTGCGATAATGATGCTGGAGTAATGATAATAGTCTCTCTGATATTCTTGGTCTTGCACAGCAAACTAAGGATGCAAATAAAAAAGCCAGATTGTATCTGGCATTCAAAGAACAAAAGTAACAACAGAGCAATAAGTATAACATAAATTTAAAAGTTGTTTAGTTGTAAAAAATACGAAACATACAAGAACTAACTTCCAAATAATATTTTAGGTAAATGTACATTTGTAGAACTGATAACGAGGCAATATGATTGATCCTGCAAGTATCCATGGCAAACGTATCGCTATAATCGCATGGGGGAAAAAAGAAAACGGCGAAGATGATGTGACTGTTTTCACAGGGGTAGCTAATTGGGATGGCAAAACATTAACGATGACAAGAGAACCGGCTTCCTCATCTTACAAACTTCCGACTGATTTATTGGCTAAAATCAAGCCGGTTCAACCAGAGATAAAGTCCATCTTGCTTGAAGCTGAGTATGCTTTCTCCGTTAGGGTAAATGACCTTCCCGATGATGCCGATATGTCAGAATTCCGTAAAACAGTATTACAATGGCCCAACGATCAAACAAGTTCAGAATAATGTATTACTGCATTAAGTTCAAAATGTAAAAGCGAGTAACACAACAAAGCCGTCATGCTGAACTTGTTTTAGCATCTCCTGACAAAACATTTATTACGCACAACAAGAAACCCTGAAATAAATTCAGTTTGACGTATTGCTGCATAAAAACAGTTTAGAACGTACAAGTAAATAAAACAATATGCGATTCAATTAAATGCTTTAGCCGGCTACAAAAAAATATCATTCTATTTCAATCTTTATTAATTATTGTTATGAGTAAAAGCAGTTAGTCATTTTCCATTATGCTGTGTGCAATTGCTTCCATTTGTTTAATATTGTCATGTACATAAGTTAAACCTGCCTGGTAAAGATTATTAATGTTTTCTGCAGTAGCCATATCCATTTCGGAGCAGGCTTCTTTTAATCCCGGTTCGAGCCGGTAATAATTATTTTGAAATTGAGGCTCGAGGGTAAGATACATTTGTGTTAACTGGTAAGCTACCGTTTCAGAATTACCCGACATAAGTATATCGATCACCGGTTCAAGCCATTTTATTTCTCCTGCATTTTTAAAATCCCCGTAACTGTACCGTTTTTTGACAGAGCCTGTTCCTAGTGAAACAATGATCATATCTGCAGCAGTAGGTTTGTCTTTCTTATCCTTATCATTGAGCAGTTTGGAAAATTCTGTTTTTCTTGCTTCCGCATAAGCGCATAACGCAGGATTATTGGCAAACATTCCCCCATCAACAAGTGTATACAATTGCCCGCTCAGCGAGCTTATTCGTGCAGGCGAAAAATAAGTAGGTGCTGCAGAAGTAGCTCTTGCAGCATCTCTTATTTTAAAATTATTCATTGCATCGCAACGTGCATCGGCGGTTGTAAAAAAAACGGCTTTACGGTCAGTAATATCGTAAGAGGTAATAAGGCTTGGTTTTATAAAATGATCAATCGTTTCATCTCCAAAATATTGAGTCAGCAAATTGTATAACGGATCTTCAGAATACTTCTCATGTATTATACCACTACCGCTTAAGATTTTTTCCATGAATGTTCTGTCAAAAATTGTATGGCCGTTTGTGAGATACAGATCAAGCGCCTCTGCCGCCGTGTATTTTGCACTACCATTTTCACCGGGAATTAAATAAAGGCAGGATAGTATGCCACCTGTGCTGGTGCCGGCAATCATATCGAAGTAATCGCCTATTTTACGGTTGCTGTTACCATCTAGTTTCTGTAATATTTTTTCGAGTTGGGCCAGTATAGTGCCGGGTATAACACCACGTATACCTCCGCCATCAACAGAAAGTATTCTTATTTTTTTCATGCTATGTTTTTAATGATAAACTTAAAACAAGTAATCTAAACTAAAAAAACTTCTCACTACACTCAAAACTTGGCTGCATAATGTTTAGAACGAAAGCACATACTATTTTCCGTGATTGTACCTAACTTTCCATCCACGCAAAACCTGTATAAGCAAAACAAAAAAAATTTGCACAACAACTTAAAACAGTATGGAAAGAAAATATATTGAAGAAAAAACTTTCGATAAAACAGACTTTACCAAAGAATGCACCAACTACAGGTGATTACGAAGGCTGCAATTTTACTAACTGCACCTTTTCTAATGCAGACTTGAGTGACATTCATTTTATAGACTGTGCATTTACCGGTTGTAACATGCGTTTAGTTAAGTTGAATAAAACAGCATTCAGGGATATACAATTTAAGGACTGCAAATTGTTGGGCTTGTATTTTTACAATGGCAACAACTTCCTGTTCTCCGCAGATTTTGACAATTGTATTTTAAATCTATCTTCTTTTTTCAAAATGAGTCTTAAAAAGATACAATTCACAATGCCGTTTTTCACAACTGCGATTTGACAAGAGCAACATTTGAAAATACAATATTGGAAAAAGCAGACCTCCGTACATCTTTCAACTATTCAATAGACCCCGGGTTAAACCGAATAAAAAAGGCAAGGTTCTCCATGCCGGCAGTTATTGGTCTTTTAGATAAATATGATATAGAGGTAGAATAGCAATTCAAAAATGGGGATGAATCATCTTTCAAAAATTTTTCGATGGGTTTTCAAAGAATGGTTTGCGCGGATTCTGCTTCATTCGCTCATCGATCTGTTCAGCGAGCCATTGAAAGTATTCGCCAAGAAAAGGATCAGGCTGTTTCTCGCGCATGTCTAAGAACCCTTTTTTGTATTTCTCCCATGAAGTTGTTACAAATGAACCAAGCGTTTTATCTACGAGGTCGATGTTGATAAGTTGCTCCGCAACAAGAATGCCAAGCGATTCCATTTCCTGCGCGAATTGAAGAAAGAAAGTCTTATCGCTATCAGGAAGCGCCATCCATTCTTCATAAGCGGACGGCATGTTATGTGAGGTAATATAGATCCCAAGTTCGGCAAATTCATGTGTTTGAAAGCGGCGTATTGTCTCAAGAGTCAGGCGCTCACGGCGATCCCTTGCAGCAGTCCGAACCTGTGCGATACCAAATACGAGCCCCACAATAAATGATAGAGCGAGTGCAAGATTGGCGATGACAGTTATTATTTCGTTCGTCATACAGCAGTTGAAATTTGTACAACACTTATTTATGCGAAGATAGAGGCATAAGTTTATTTAATGCTATAAACTCCCTTAGCAGAAAAAATATCTGTAGAAAACTATCTGAAAAATACTTTATAAATAATAGCAGGTATTGTAATAATAAGCGTAACAACAAATATGCCGCGTGCAGTTTTATCTCTTCTTGTATTTACACACCATGTAAAAACAACGGCATTAATAAATAATGAAAAACTTATGGCGGCTGTTAACAGTGTTTTATTATTCAGCATAAGTTCCAGAAAATAACGGAATGGTGCAGAAGGCGCTTTCCAAAAATAAAATATCACGATGCCAATCATGGGCGAAATGATGCCCAGTATTATTCCCAATAAAAATGCATTCTTTTTCAATTACTGCAGCGTTGAAATGTTTTCTAATTTTTCTTTGAGTTTATAATCTGTAAGGTCAAACTGTACAGGCACGACACTTATATAATTATTCTCAAGTGCCCATACATCAGTATCTTTTCCTTTATCAAAATTTACAAAATCGCCGGTAAGCCAGTAGTATTTTTTGCCACGCGGGTCATTACGTTCATCAAACTCTTCTTCATATTTTGCATAAGCCTGCCTACAAACTTTTAAACCTTTTAATAAATTTTCATCTACAGGAGGAATGTTTACATTAAGACAAAGATGCTTATCATATTTATGGTTGAGCAAATGTTCTACCAGTACCCCTGCATATTTTTTTGAGCCTGTAAAATCTGCTTCAATACTATAATCAAGCAGGCTGAAACCTACGCTGGGTATGCTTTCTATAGCAGCTTCCAAAGCGGCACTCATGGTTCCCGAATAAATTACATTAATGCTGTGATTGGCACCATGATTAATGCCGCTTAAACAAATATCAGGTTTACGATGCAGTACTTTATCCACTGCAAGTTTTACACAATCAACAGGAGTGCCGCTGCACTGATAAGCCTCAATCTCTCCAAACACGTGTACAGCAAGCAATCGCAAAGGATGACCAATTGTAATGGCATGTCCCATTCCGCTTTGTGGTTTATCGGGCGCAACAACAACAACTTTTCCAAGATGTTTTACGGCATCAACCAGCGCTTTAATTCCCGGTGCAGCAATACCATCATCATTTGTAATCAATATTATTGGCTCTTCTTTTCTTTTTGCTTTTGCCATAAGTGCAAGATAGATGATTTTAGATTTCAGATTTTGGATTGCAGATGATTAGCGAGGTGCTCGTAATCACTTCATCAATAGAAAATATAGAAGCAGAATATTTCGGTTAATTCTCTCTTCAGGATATGAGGCTTAATTATCAAGAAGGCTGGCAAGCTGCATAAGTTCCTTTTTCTTATAAAGAAGTTCCGGTGTTTCAAAACAATGTGCCAATTCTTCAATAAGCATTTGAATGATTCTTTTTTTGGAAAGAGGTTTAAAGTAGGAAGGAACCGGAGGAACAGAAATTCGTTTAAAATAATTCTCCACATCTTTATGTGTAAATGGCTGCCCTGTGGTTGCATCCACATAAAAATTTATTTTTTGTTGTGGATTATCCGGATGAAGATACGGGTCATATTCACTATTGAAGAATGCAAGGACAAACTGGCGTGGAATATTAATAGCCCTTACGGGAATATCAAGCAGCTCTCCGAGTATTAAATAAAGAACGCCATTAGAAACTGCATTACCTCTTTTGGTTTGAAGCACTTTATGAATAAAAAAATCATCGGGATTGGTATATGCAATTTCAGTTCCCTTAAGGCTGTAATAATTATACAGAATACTACTTATAACATTTGCCTGTTCCAAAGGCGTGAGAAAGCTGTTTAATTCAAGCCATACATTGCGACGAATTTTTTCTATTTCCTGCAATACAGGCGTCGTATGTAAATTCGGATACTGAAACTTTGATACAAGTAAAGCGCCAAACAAAAGGTCATGATAAGCACTGTTTTTCCATTCTGTTAAGTCATTCAACAGATCGGTATAATGCAACCGGTGAATAAGCATTTCTATTCGTTCCTGAACATCATTACGCGTTGTATTTTCCCAAAGGTTTTCGAGGTTGGGAATAATGCCACGGCCATAATAAACTATCCTTTCCGAGACGGTAGAAAATACTTCTTCATCCGGGTCATCTATTAAAGTGAATAAGGCCGATATTTCTCTATTTTCCTGCATATTTATTTATACCTCAAACTAAATAATTTTTTTGAAATTTTCAATGTTTAATTTATTCACGCTGTGCATTTCTTTTTATTAAATATTATATATCAATTTCTAATAAAAAATTATCCACCTGCAATCGCTTTGATCAATAAAGAACTCAATGTACAAGCGAGTGACCCACGAAGTGTCGGGGCAGGCACAACAGGCGACGCCATTATACAAAAGCTGGCTTCATAAAAAATTAAACGCAATAAAAACTGGTATTGATATAAATATCTAACAAAATTTATTTTTTCTTCCGGGCAGCTTTCTTTGGCGGATTTGCTTTCAATTCTTCTATTATCTTTTTTACTTCTTCAATGGATAAATCTGCAGCCCTTTCCTGTTGTTCTTTTGTCAATTTATAATTACGAAAGCCTTGTTTGATATATGCCCCATAAGGTCCTTTGAGGATTTGTATTTTTTCCTTTGGAAATGTTTTGATAGTCCGTTCATCCTTTGCTTTACGTTTTTCCTCAATCATTGGAATTACTTCCTCTAATGTAACACTATAAGGATCCATGTCTTTGTTGAGCGAATAAAACTTTTTGTTGTGAGCGGCATAAGGGCCGAAGCGACCAACATTGACAGTTACCTCCTCTCCTTCAAATTCGCCAAGTTTACGGGGAAGCTTGAATAAGTCCATTGCCTCTTCAACTGTAATCGTTTCAATACTTTGTGCTGCCTTCAGTTTGGCAAAACGTGGTTTTTCTTCTTCACCCGTCTCTCCAATTTGTATCATAGGTCCATAACGACCCATGCGTGCCACTACTTTTTTACCGCTGTGCGGATCAATACCTAATTCTCTTTCACCCTTAATTCTTTCTGCAGTTTCTAAAGTGTTCTCTACATCTTTTTTAAATGGCTTATAAAAACCATCCACCATTTTAGTCCACAGCTTTTTACCATCAGCTATTTCATCAAATTCTTCCTCAATTTTTGCGGTAAAGCTATAATCCATTATATCATCGAAATACTGGTTTAGAAAATCTGTAACTACCAGCCCAAGATCTGTGGGAAACAGTTTTGACTTTTCCGCCCCGATTGTTTCATATTGTGTTTCCTTTTGGATATGATTATTTTTAAGAATTAATACTTTGTAATCTCTTTTCACACCTTCCTTATCACGCTTTTCTACATAACCTCTTTTTAAAATAGTAGAGATAGTAGGAGCGTAGGTGGAGGGACGGCCAATACCTAGCTCTTCCAGCTTTTTTACCAGTGAAGCTTCAGTATATCTTGGCGCCGGTCTTGTAAACCGCTCGATGGCTTTCATATCCTGAAACTGTAATAGCTGGCCAACAGTAAGCGGTGGCAACACACCTTCTGCATGTTCTTCTTCTGTTGCATCATCATCGTCACGGTCCTCCATATATACTTTTAAAAAACCGTCAAACTTTAATACCTCACCCTCTGCCGTTAATTCTGATTTGTTGGTGGAAATATCAATTTTTGCAATTGTTTTTTCCAATTCAGCATCTGCCATTTGCGATGCCATTGTTCTTTTCCATATCAGTTCATACAGGCGTCTTGCATCAGGATCGTTAACGGTAAGACTTTCAATATAAGTTGGCCGTATAGCTTCATGAGCCTCTTGTGCACTCTGGCTTTTATTTTTGTATTTGCGTAACTGTATATAATTATTCCCGTACTGGCTGGCAATCTGGCCTTTAATGGCATCCACTGCAGTTTCACTCAGGTTTACGCTATCTGTACGCATATAAGTAATGTTACCACTCTCATATAATTTTTGAGCGAGCAGCATGGTTTTACTTACGCCGTAACCCAATTTACGGCTTGCTTCCTGCTGCAGCGTGGAAGTTGTAAAAGGAGCTGCCGGTGATCTCCGCGCTGGTTTTATTTGTATATCTTTTACCGTATAAGTTGCATTAAAACAACTTTGTAAAAATTTTTCGGCATCGTCCGCAGTATTTTGTTTTGAACCTTCCGCCTTAAACAGAACATTTTTATCATTGATGTCTTTTGCTGCAAACGATGCCTCAATTTTAAAACTGCTTACCGGTTTAAAAGCATTGATTTGTCTTTCTCTTTCGGCAATCAATCTCACTGCTACACTTTGTACCCTGCCTGCACTTAAAGAATTGCTCATGCTCATTTTGCGCCATAGCAAAGGGCTTAATTCAAAGCCAACGATTCTGTCTACTACACGCCGTGCCTGTTGCGCATTAACTAGGTTCATATCTACGGTACGCGGATTTTTTACTGCCTCATTGATTGCAGGCTTTGTTATCTCATGAAAAACAATACGTTTGGTGGATGCAGGATCTAATCCAAGTACCTCACATAAATGCCAGCTTATGGCTTCACCCTCGCGGTCCTCATCCGTTGCAAGCCAAACCTCATCATTTTTTTTAGCAAGCTGTTTTAATTCCTTTACTACTTTTTCTTTGTCCTGGGGAACCTTATAGCGGGGTTGATAATTATTTTTTACATCAATTCCCATCTCATCTTTTTCAAGGTCACGAATATGCCCGTAACAACTTTTTACGGTAAAATTTTCACCAAGAATTTTTTCTATGGTTTTTGCCTTTGCGGGTGATTCGACTATCAATAAATTTTTAGACATTCCTATAATATTTTTTATGAGGACAGCTTTTATTCATTAGCATCCTCTTGCATCGCACATTCAATGGTTTGAAACAATATTTAACAAGTGTTAAGGTATGAGATTTATTTACTCGTAAACTGCAATTATAAACTTTTAAAACTCAACTTCCACTTGTTTGAATTTGGCTGCAATATTAATTCAATCATTCAAAACACAAAAAAGAGGGAATATATATTGTGGCAAAATATAATGATTTGCAGTTATCCGTAAGATTGTTTTGAGTTTATTGCAAGTGCAAACAGAACCAATCAGACAGAACTGAAATAACAAAAATCTTCTGTGAATAGTGAAGAAGCAAGTATAAAATAATTAAACCTGAAATGAAGTAAAGAGGAAATAATTACAATGTGAATGTTTGTTCAAAATAAAACGCGGAAATTCGAGGATCATTATAATCACTTAAGGGCTCATACCAATGAATATTTACAAAGTCAAGATTAAGTGCCGCATCGGCCTTAACCATTTTTTCAGCCTCTCTTATCTTAACAAGCAACCGCTGGTTACTTCCTTTCCCTTTCGCTGCTTTTATAAACCTGTCTTCCATGCCTGCCCTCTTTGCAAAATCATCTGCTTCCGCCTGCATTCCTCTGCTGAAGTAATCTTTATAGACAAGAATACAACATGTTTGAGCAGAAAAGGCGCCCCCATCGGCAACTTTAATGCCCCGCTGATTACAAACTTCCACTGCATTTTTTAATTCTCTAATATAGTTTTCAATTGTATCCTTATAATGGTTATCATTTAACGGTTCATTTTCTATCACGGCAATTTCCGGCGTATACTTATCGAATACCTTGTTTAGCGTATTTCTGTATTCAATCATATCTGTAGGAAATAGTTTGGGCACCCGCTCTCCTTTGTAATTTTGAATAGGTTTATAATTCAAATTCAGTATCACTTTAAAACCATTCGAAAGATACTTGTCCGTCAATGGTAATTCACCTGTAAAATCCTTCAATATAAGAGATTGCCTTACATACTTTACTCCAAGAAGTTTTGCTACCGTAATCTTATCATCGCCGCTAAGAGCAGTAACCAATACGCCAAAATTGGCTTTCGTATTTATAAGTGAATTGCTGCTGATACTCTGTGACGCAACAGCCTTGAGTGTTTCGGTTTCTTTAACTATTGTCTCTTTTTTGCAGCTTATTGTCGTGTTGATGCAGACAACTACCAAAAAAATTGGGGTTAATTTTTTCATAGTTTTAATTTTAAAGGCATGAGAATCATATTCTCTCAGGTTATTTAAAATAGTTACGGATTGTTGTAAATTGGTTTGTGTGCTTTCGGCAATAAATAATTGTCGAAAGCGCACTTAAAAGACTAAT
>WNGF01008957.1_pt1 | contig 15800 bp, 11 predicted proteins | sample 5400641 | NCBI WGS metagenome assembly WNGF01 (sample SAMN13153371, study PRJNA577476) | soil metagenome | isolation source: 80 cm soil or saprolite under grassland replicate 2 | place: USA:California | collected 2016-06-15
GAGTCGTGGCGCAGTTGAAAGAGCTGCGCGAGACAAGTTCGACCACGCGCGATGGCCGGCACATTGTCCTCTCTGCAAATATCGAGCTTCCGGAGGATGTTAATGCAGTCATCGCCAACGGCGCTGAAGGAATCGGACTTTATCGCACGGAGTTTCTCTATTTGAATCGCAGCACTCTGCCCACCGAGGAAGAACAATACGAAATCTATCGAAAAGTGGCGGAGCGCGTGCGGCCCGATCCGCTGATTATTCGAACATTCGACCTTGGGGGCGACAAGCTCGCTCCGGGTACTGTCGATATCACCGATGAGCTAAATCCATTCCTTGGCTGGCGCGCAATCCGTTTTTGCCTCGAGAACGTCGACATCTTCAAAACGCAGTTGCGCGCCATTCTGCGCGCCAGTGCTGTGGGCAATGTAAAAATCATGTTCCCCATGATCTCCGGTCTGGATGAATTGCGCGGCGCCATCGCTGTGCTCGCGGAGTGTAAAAAAGAGTTAAGCAGCTCGAAGATCGAGATCGGCAAGGAAATCGAAGTCGGCGCGATGATCGAAATCCCCAGTGCCGCCATATCCGCCGATGTGCTTGCTCGCGAGGCGGATTTTTTCAGTATAGGAACAAACGACCTGATTCAGTACGCGCTGGCAGTCGATCGGGTCAATGAGAAGATCGCGCATCTTTACGAGCCGACTCATCCGGCCGTCTTGCGTTTGCTCAAAATGATCGCCGATGCAGCGCATGCGAACAATATCTGGGTCGGCGTTTGCGGAGAAATGGCTGGGGATGTCGCGCTCATCCCGCTTTTGCTCGGGCTTGGCATGGACGAGTTGAGCGCGGGTCCATCGCTCGTGCCGCGAGTCAAGCGCGCAGTGCAAAGTCTCGCTATTCCCGAATGCCGGGAATTGGTCGAAGTGGCGCTCACCCTCGATACTGGGTCAGAGATTCTGGCGCACTGCTTCGAATTAGCCACCACGCGCTACGGCGATTTGCTCGGCTGAGGCCGGTGTTAAGAAAGTTACAACGTTACAAGAGGAGAATTCCTCATAGGTTTTGACAATGTAACCTTTTTAACGCTTTTAACGGATTACTTATTCTTCCGATTCCGTTTCCGGATCGGGCTTCAGCCCTTCTTCCTCCATCTTGCGCAAGACATCGCTCATATCGTCCACTTCGTCCCAGACGTCCTGGCTCACATAAATGGGAGCCTTTTGCTGCGTGGCCATCGCGATGCAGTCGCTTGGCCGGCCATCAAGCTCGATGATCTTTTTCTGCTGCAATTCGTTTTCGACGCGAATGATGGCCCGGGCGTAGTAGGTTGCATTTTTCAGATCGTTGATAATCACTCGATCGACTTTTGCGCCGAGGGCCGTCATCAAGTGCCCCATCAGATCATGGGTGAGGGGACGCTCCTTGGTAATCTGACGCATGAACATGGTGATCGCGCTGCCCACCGTTTGATCGACATAAATAATGAACACCTTGTCGTTATTGCCGATAAACACCGCGCATCCGCCGCTCGTCGGCAATACTGCCTTCACTTGCACCTCGATCACCGTTTTGTTCATCACGCGAAGGGTACCTGCGGGGAAAGGAAAGACAAGCGACCCTCTGTAGCCGCTTCGCTGTGCGAGGCGCGACGCCAGCATGTTTGGAAACACGCGCGCTGCGCGTTTCACGAAGACGCTACAGTTGTCTCGCAGCGCGAAGGCCGGCGTCCATGGTTGCGCGATCGCAAAAATTTTCGGGAAATTCTCGTTCGAAGGCTTGCATGTTCGACGCGCTGATTGAATATGCGCTTTGTTCGGCAGATGCCGGACGGCCGCGTGATGAATCGAAATGAAAACCGAGTGGGACCTTGAGTCCGCCATCGCCACCTACAACGTGGAGGGATGGGGCAACGGTTACTTTACGGTTAACAGCTCAGGCAACGTCGAGGCAAAGCCGTTGCAAGATAACGGCGGTTCCATCGATCTGCTCGAGGTTGTAAATGAGGCGCGCGCGCGCCACCTCGGTTTTCCGCTCGTAATCCGATTCCAGGATTTGCTGCGGCACCGCGTCGAATCGATTAACCGTGTCTTTCAAACGGCGATTACGGAGTTCGGCTATCGCAACGAATATCGGGGCGTTTTTCCGATCAAGGTCAACCAGTTGCGCGAAGTGATTGAGGAAATCGTCGATGCAGGCCAGCCGTTTCATTTTGGTCTCGAAGCGGGCAGCAAACCGGAACTGGTCGCAGCGCTCGCCATGCACCAGGACCCCGAGAGCTTGATCATCTGTAACGGCTACAAAGATCCTGCTTTTATTCGCATTGCCCTTCTTGGGCGCAAACTTGGCAAATCGGTCGTCATTGTTGTCGAAAAGCTGGAAGAGCTCGAGCAAACCATTCGCATTTCGAACGAAGTTGGCGTCGAGCCGTACATCGGCATTCGTGTGCGCCTGCACAGCAAAGGGTCTGGCAAATGGTCACCGAGCGGCGGCGAGAACGCAAAATTCGGCCTCGACACAACCAAGCTCGTTGCTGCCAGTCAGATGTTGAAAGAGGCCGGTCTGGCACACTGTTTCAAACTTGTTCATTTCCATGTTGGATCGCAGGTGCCAGATATCTCGACGATCAAGCGCGCAGTGCGCGAAGCGGCGCGCTATTACGCGAAGCTGTGCAAGCTTGGGCACGAGCTCGGCTATCTCGACGTGGGCGGCGGTCTTGGGGTCGATTACGATGGGTCACGCAGCGATTTCGATAGCTCCACCAACTATTCGCTCCAGGAATATGCCAACGACGTCGTCTGGAACATTATGGACGTGTGCGATTCCGAGGGTGTCGCGCATCCCGCCATTGTTAGCGAGAGCGGACGCGCCATTGTCGCGCACCATTCCGTGCTCGTGATGGAAGCTTTCAGCTCCATCGAACGAACCGCGCCCAAGCTCAGGGTCGAAGCCGCCGAGAAAGATCACAAGCTGGTTCATGATATTCTCGAGGTGAAACAGCGTCTCAAGCGAGGCAACCGCATTGAAAGCCTGCATGACAGCCAGCACATCAAGGAAGAATCGCAGCAGATGTTCGATCTCGGGCTGCTCGATCTCGAATCGAAAGCGAAGATCGAAACCGTTTACTGGCAGCTCGCCCAACAGATCGTGAATATGCATCGCGGTCTGCGCTTTGTGCCCGAAGAAGTAAAACAGCTCGAGACTTCATTGGGAGACCAATACATCTGCAACTTCTCCGTTTTTCAGTCATTGCTCGACCATTGGGCGCTCGGTCAGCTTTTCCCGATCATGCCGATTCATCGGCTCACTACTCCGCCCGATCGCAACGGCATGATCGTTGATATCACCTGCGATTCAGACGGTAAAATATCAAAATTTATCGACCTCCAGGACGTAAAGGAAACGTTGCCCCTCCACCGCATTCCTCCTGGGGAAATGTATTACATCGGCGTTTTTATGGTGGGCGCTTATCAGGATATCATGGGCGACCTGCACAATTTGTTTGGCCGCGTCACGGAGGTGCATGTTTTCCTCGATCCCGATGAAGAGTCGGGCTGGTACATTGAGGAAGTAATCGAAGGCAGCACCATCGGCGAGGTGCTTGCTATGACCCAATGGGACAAAGTCGAACTCATGCGGCTGCTCAAATCGCAAGTCGATGCCGCCATCAAAACCGATCGACTCAAGCCAAACGACGCCATGAAGCTTCTCTCTGACTACGAGCGTCTCCTTCAGGAATACACCTATCTCAGTTTCAATGGGGCCAAACCGCCACCCCAACCTGGCAACTGGCTGCCGCTGAGCTAAAGTGCTCGGACAAACCTGCCGGGCTTTTCAGGCCCTTCTTCTGCTCCTTGCCTCTCAGTCGTCATTCGTCACCCGGCTTTCCGCTGAGCCGCTAGCTAAAGGAATTCAAGACAACTCTTTCTTCATCGAGGAGGCTTATAACCAGGAACCCGGCATCGTTCAGCACATCATCAATCTCCCGGCGTTCTTCACGCATGGCGAAGAGGAGATTACGCCGAGCTTCACGCAGGAATGGCCAATCTTCAGTCAGACCCAGTTCTCCTACACGATTCCGTACTCGTTCACCGAAGGTGACAACGGTTTCGAAGACATTCGGCTCAATTACCGATTGCAGGCGCTGATGGAAGGCGAACGCACGCCCGCATTCGCGCCACGCTTTTCTCTTGTGACGCCTGCCGGCGACGCCAGCAAAGGTTTCGGACACGATCGGCTCGGCTACGAAATCAATTTACCGTTCAGCAAAATTGTCAGTGACCGCGTAACATTGAATTTCAACGCCGGAGGATCGCTTTTCCCAGATATATCGGCTCGGCCGCCGGAGCCCGACCGGCGAAGGCGGCTCCCGCACGAAGAATCGATCGCACGGTCACAGCACTTCTTTCTCCCGGTGCGCGTTACGCCTTCAATTGCCCGAACGATTTGCAAATCGTAGTCGGTGCAGCCGCGCCGATCGGCCTCACCTCTGATTCCCCCGATTGGGGTCTATTCTTTTATCTCTCGTTCGAGCACCCATTTGCGCGGACACATTTGGGCAATGGCAAAAATTGATTCGCACGCGATTAAGAAAATTGTGGCTGGGGACGGAATCGAACCGCCGTCCATTTTCCAATCATTATGCGTTTCTGGAGCCGGATTCTCGGATATGGTTTCCCATGCATACGTTCGAGTGGATCGCAGACGAGGCAATTCCATCGGAAGAGCCGATTAACGCCGAGGCTCAATTTGGCGATGGGTATAAGCAGGTGACTCGCATAGGCACTAAGAGAACCTGGCGTTTGCGATTTCTCGGAGATCAACGGCGACTTGCTGATATTATCGAAGCACTCAAATCGCACGAAGTTTTCATGTGGAAAGAGCCAGCGCCTCACCAGTCCGATCATCCTCACATGGCGAAATGCAGTTCGTGGAGTTCTAAGGAGCACAACGGGCAACTTCAAGAGGTCAGCTGTGTATTTGTATTGAAATACGACAACTCTCTCTTTGGAGGCGTCTGATTTTTCATTCTTGGGAATTCTCCTTCGGGTATTCGATAACAATTTCCATGCGGATAACGCAGGCTCGGCCCGCTGATTGCCAAATCGGCAACTTCCCAGGTCGCGCAGCCCGTGAACGTCAAACTCGAAGTTGCGTGAGCCTTAATCAGGGCGTTGACCCGCTAAAACTCCGGGCGTAAAAAGTCTGCCAGTCAATGAGGAGGTCACGCTTAACACGGCCATATCGTAAGCCGTTCAAGAAAAAGGGCCGAATCGATTATAAGCTGCAGCCAATCGACAGAGTGGCAGCGCGTGTGACTAGATGGAAGAGCGCAAAATCGGGAGCATCTAAGCGACGGAGAAAAACATTCGCTCAGTATGCTAAGCCCAGTGACATCAGCCGTTGGCCTGCATGGAAAGGTGCCTGCGCCCCATATGTTCGTTGTCCACATTGTAGGTCTTCAGTCCGAAGCAACCACCTAGACAAGCATATAGCAAAGCGGTGCCCCAAACTTCATATAGCGAAGCGGTGCCCCAAACTCCATGACCCAAAGCAATTTCTTAAACAGTACTACCGGCAACTGTAGTACCCCCACCGGTCAAGGTTCGCTCCTTAGCAACACCGCTGACGGCCAGAACGCTCTCCGCAGCCACACGACCGGCAGCAGCAAACATCGCATCCGTAAAGTGCTGCATTTCCAGCGGACAAATTAGAAACGTGATGTTCGTTCAAACATTACGCGAAAGGCCGTTAAAACGCTCGCAACCCGTCGCCGCTGTGCGCTTGAGTCGTCCGGAGTATCATGCGCGCTTCTAGCGCGCGTTCCGGCGTGGCGCTGGCCGCTTGCATGACGCCGCATGACACTTTTGCTTCCGTAAACCTGTATTTTCTTTCATTTCCGGCCCTTTGGCTCGATGCCGGAAAATCCTAGTTTTCCGTGCTTTACCTATGAAAACGGAGAGATGGCTGGGGGCGGAATCGAACCGCCGACACGTGGATTTTCAGTCCACTGCTCTGCCAACTGAGCTACCCAGCCGTCGCTAATGTGGATCTTGCGTCCATGTCGCGCTGCGGGCCTTCATTAAAGCAGAAAACTGGAAGCACTCAACGGTCAGGCTGGTAGGGACGGACCGCCGGGCCGTCCGCGAATGTTCTCAGGGGTAATTCCACGGCGCGCCCAGCGGTCGCGCCCTACCTAAAATTTCCTTGGCAATTCGACGGCTCTGCGCAGGAGACGCAGATAATGGCTCCTCGAAATCTCGATGCCGCCGAACTGTTGCAGGTGCGGCGTGAGCCATTGTGTGTCGAGCAAAACGAATTTCTTTGCCCGCAAATGTTCGACCAGCGCCACTAACGCAATCTTTGATGCATCCCTTACGCGATGAAACATCGACTCGCCGAAGAATGCGCCGCCAATCGCGACCCCGTAGAGTCCACCGGCGAGCTTGCCGCTCGCCCACGCTTCAACCGAATACGCATACCCGAACTCATGCAGCTGAATGTAGCTTTCAATGATCTCCCGATTGATCCAGGTATCTTCGCGTCTGGCGCAAGCTTCGATCACTTTCGAGAAACGATTGTTCATCTTAATCTCAAAAACTTTCTTGCGCAGGAGACGCCGCAAGGCGTGCGGCACATGAAAATCTTCCAGGGGCAAGATTGCGCGTGGATCGGGCGAGAACCATTCGATCGTGCCGTCCTCCATCGCCATGGGAAAAACACCAAGCCGGTAACCCTGGAGCAAAAGTTCGGGGTCGATCATGTCCGTTAAAGCGTTGAAGCGTTCGAGCGGCAACGAGAATCCGTGGATTCACCGCTTTAACCCTTCATCGCTTCAACCCTTCAACGATCCTGCGCTCTTGCAATGCAACACTTCGTTCATAAAATAAGCAGATGAAACGCACGTCGATCCTGCTCATCCTCGCATGGACGCTCGCGGGCGGCTGCGCTGATCCCCTTGAACAACGCAGCGCGCAGGAAGTACAAGGGCAATTTGAGCGCGGCGTAACCGGGCAGGGAAGTCTCGGCCCAATCGAGCGGCCTGCCAACGATCCGGCTAGTCAGCATAGCGTCCCGGAAACTCATCCGTAGCGTAGTGAAGACAGTGGCTCCATTGGCGCACTCCAAGATTTTTATTCTGGATTTCGGCTCGCAGTACACACAGGTCATCGCCCGGCGCATCCGCGAGTGCCAGGTTTATTCGGAGATTGTTCGCTTCGACACGTCGGCGACCGAAATCGCAAAACTGAAACCGAACGGCCTTATCCTTTCCGGTGGCCCGGCCAGCGTTTACGACAAAGGCGCGCCACATCCTGATCCCGAAATCTTTTCGCTCGGAATCCCGGTGCTCGGCATTTGCTACGGAATGCAATTAATGGCGCATCATCTTGGCGGCGAGGTGGAGTTCAGCCAGCGCCGCGAATATGGGCCAGGCATGCTGCACATCACCGACAGCTCGCAATTGTTCAATGGACTCGGCGAACAGATCGACATCTGGAATAGTCACGGGGATAAGGTGACGACGCTGCCTGCTGGTTTCCGCGGAGCAGCCCGGACGGAAAACTCTAAATTCGCGGCAATCGAAGATCCGGGACGCAAGCTTTACGGACTGCAATTTCATCCCGAGGTCGCGCACACCCCGCGCGGGAAGGAGATTCTGCAAAATTTCGTTTATCACATCTGCCACTGCGCGATGGACTGGACGATGGGCTCCTTCATCGAAGAAGCTTGCGCGCGCATCAAAAAACAGGTGGGCGATCAAAAAGTCGTGCTCGGTTTGAGCGGCGGCGTCGATTCTTCAGTGACGGCTGCGCTCCTGCACGAGGCGATCGGCGACCAGCTCACCTGCATTTTTGTTAACAACGGACTGTTGCGCTCGCGCGAAGAAGAAATCGTGCAGCGCGTCTTCGGTGAAAATTTTCATGTCCGTCTGAAATATGTGGATGCGAGCGAACGTTTTCTCGCGCTGCTAAAAGGAGTGACCGATCCGGAAACCAAGCGAAAGCTCATCGGGAATGAATTCATCAAAGTGTTTCAACACGCGACCGAGGAGTTGCTCGAGGAAGATCGAAGAAATGGCGCGCGCAAACATGGTGGCTACAGATTTCTCGCACAAGGCACGCTTTATCCGGATGTGATCGAGAGCGTGTCGATCGAGGGCAATCCAGCGCACGTGATCAAGAGCCATCACAACGTGGGCGGGTTGCCCGAGAAAATGCACTTCGAGCTGGTCGAACCAGTGCGCCAATTATTCAAAGATGAAGTGCGACAGGCCGGTTTGCAGCTCGGCTTGCCAAAAGAGATTGTTTACCGCCAACCGTTCCCGGGACCCGGTCTTGCCGTTCGTATCCTTGGTGAGGTTACCCCCGAGCGCCTATCGATCTTGCGCGAAGCGGACACAATCGTAGTGAGCGAGATGGAATCTTCCGATTGGTATTACCGCGTCTGGCAATCGTTCGCCGTCTTGTTGCCGGTCCGCTCGGTCGGCGTGATGGGCGATCAACGGACCTACGAAAACACGGTCGTCCTCCGCATCGTCGAAAGCCAGGATGGCATGACCGCAGATTGGGTGCGGTTGCCCTATGAATTGCTCGCCCGCATCTCGACTCGGGTCAGCAACGAAGTCAAAGGCGTCAACCGCGTCTGCTACGATATCTCAAGCAAACCACCGAGCACAATCGAGTGGGAATGAGCGAATTTTGATTTCGAAATGTCAATCGCTGATTCTGGAGTTGCGGATGCCAGTCGATCAAACTACGGTTTTACGAAGTGTTAATCGATCTATGACGCGAACTACTTTGTCCCCAAAATACCAGATTGTCATTCCAAAAGAGGTGCGCCAAGCGCTTAAGCTCAGGCCCGGAAGTATGTTCAATGTGATCCAGCACGACGGGCGCATCGAGCTGTTGCCAGTCCGCTCCGCAAAAGAAATGCGCGGGTTTTTGCGTGGCATCGACGTTACTGTCCCGCGTGACAAAGATCGGGTGTGAATCTGGTCGATTCCTCAGCGTGGCTTGAATATTTCGCCGACGGGCCGAACGCGTCATTTTTCGCGACGGCCATCGAGAAGAGCCGGGAGTTGATTGTGCCGACGATTGTTGTCCTTGAAGTTTACAAACGAGTTCTCCAGCAACGAAATGCACGTGCCGCGTTGGAAGCGGTCGCCGTACTTCGGCAAGGGCACATCATCGACCTAACGGCAACGCTAGCAATTGCCGCCGCATCCCTCAGTCATTCCGAAAAGTTGCCCATGGCCGACAGCATCATTCTCGCAACGGCGCGCTCAGAAAACGCGGTTATTTGGACCCAGGACGCCGATTTCGAGCGAATAACCGGAGTAAAGTTTCGCGCCAGATAATTAATCAATCTGGGCGACAGCGCTCATGAATTCGGCAAAGTCTTTGCCGTTGCGCGCAGCGTGATTCAGCGCGCTGAGCCTGGCGTCCGCGGCCGCTTCGGGCAAAACAATCCGACGTAATTGCGATTGATTTTCAAAGACAATCTCGTCCCACTGGATCGACGAGATCTCATTATTAAAACGCGCAACAGAACGGCCGCGAAAAAACGCGCGCGTGGTTTCGGGAGGATTAAAGATCGACGTCTTGATTTCGTCCTCTGGCACGACTCGGCGGACTGCGCCCTGTCGCACTAGCTCATAATACAAGCCGCGCTCAAAATCGAGATTGTGATATTCCAGATCGATTGATTGCAGCCACGGATCTCTCCAGGAAAGCTTTTCTTCTTCCTGCAATGCATTAAGCAGGAATTTCTTTGCCGCCCAATCGACACGGTCGCGGGTCAGCATCACGTCCCGTTCGAGATCGTTGAGAACATTTTCCCACTCGCGCAAGATCCATTGTCGATCTTCGTCGGTACCATCATCGATCCCAGCCGCGGCTTTCAGATAAATCCGTTGCACATCAATCGCGGAGATCTTTCGCCCATCTTTTAGTTCGATGATCCAATCATAAGTTTGGTCGCGGCTGATCGATTTGTTGGCATTGATCGGCTGGGCGATCTCGAGTTGCGGAGCTTTTCCGCGTTCGATCAGATCGAGAACAAGCGAGGTTGCACCGATTTTCATGGCCGTTGCCCATTGGCTCATGTTCGAGTCGCCGAGGATGACGTGAAACCGGCGATAGCGGCTTGCGTCGGCATGGGGCTCGTCGCGCGTATTGACCAGCGGGCGGCGATTCATCGTGTCAATACTCACCAGGACACTGAAAAAATCCGCGCGCTGCGAAATTTGAAAAACATCAGGCTCACCCGAAGCGCTTTCCGCTTCGACACCCATTTTTCCAGCGCCAGCGAAGATTTGGCGAGTGACGAGAAACGGCAGAACACCGGCGACGATGTGGTCCCATGCGATGTCGCGACGCATGAGGTAATTATCGTGGCAACCGTAACTGTGCCCGACAAAGTCGGTATTGTTTTTGTAAAGCCGAACTTCATAGTCGGCCGGCAACTTCTGATTTCGTCGGCGCGCGCATTCCGCGAGGATGCGTTCGCCGGCCTTATCCTGCGACACGATTTGCCGAAGCGTGGTGCATTCCGGAGTGGAATATTCCGGATGCGCGTGATCGTTGTAAAAACGGGCGCCGTTTGAAAGAACGAGGTCGCTTTTTATTTCCTCGAAGCTGAGCGGTCGGTTTTTGTCGATCTCGTAGTATGCGGATTCGTCGGTGTCCTGAAGTAATTCACGGGCGCGAAAGCCGCGCGCGTCAAGATGTGGATCTTCCAACTCATAGTCCCACTTCATCAGCGCGCCGTGGTCGGTATAACGGCGAACGAGTTCGATCGATTCGGCAACGACATCGATAGTCTCCGCGCCACTGAGAGTGATCCCGTACTCCGTCTCCAGTCCAAAAACCCTTTTCATCGCTCGCCAACCCTCATCATCGTTCCCCGATGCCTCTGAACTGTAGGGGAAGCTGTCAGCTTCCCCTGTTCATTGATCAAGTCCAAGCAGTACGGCCAATCGTCGGCTTTCTGGACTAAGCCGTGCCGAACTGGGTTGTCTTTCACGTAAATCCAATTGCTCCACAAATTTTCATCCGAGCGCAACAGGCGATCAAAACAGCCCCGCTGCCATTCCCACGACTGGAGCCCGAGGCCATTCCGCAACACCCGTTTGAATCCATGTGAAAAATCACCTATCGACAGCTCGCGGTCATGAACAGGCGATACGATCCAGTGCGCGTGATCGGGCATAAGGACACCAGCCAACACATTCCATTTTTCCAATTGTGCGATCGTTGTTTTAATGGCGTCGAATACGTCAGGATTCGCCAGGACTCGGCGTCGATCTTGCACGCACGTGGTTACAAAATAGATAATCGATTTTTCCCACGGTAACAGGATCGCTGGCAATCGTGGCGGTTCAGCCATATACACGGGAAGCTGTCAGCTTCCCCTACAGCCATTCGCATCGCGTCTGTAGCGATTGCGCGTTCATTAAATCACTCCCGATGCAGGCCGCGAGCGTGAATCGGAGATCGGTTTCACCGGCGAAATTTTGACGACGTTTTCCGGATCGTAATCGATCAGCTTCAGCCAATCTTCGGTGATGTCGGTTGTCGGGAAGATGTCGTTCTCGACGTACTCGGCATTGAAGGCCAGTTGCAAATCGGTTTCTCGAATCCCTTCCTCCTGTTGCGTGGCAATAGCGCGTTTAATGGCCATCGCTTTCGCGCGCTCGACAATCGAGGCAATGATCGCGCCACTGATAAGATCACTGCGGTACAGGGTCTCTTTACGTCCGCTGCGCAGGGTCACCTCCAGAAACTTGTTTTCATCACGGCGTGTAAATTGCCAGTCGACAAAGCGTTCGATCAAGCGCTCGATCGACGCGCCCATTCCATCGGCTTCCTTCGCAAGCACACCATCGTAGGGCAGGTCGTCAGTGAGATAAATCCGGTAAATCTCACGCGTGCCCTGCTTGTCCGGGCGATTGACTTTAATTTTTCGGTCGATCCGGCCCGGGCGCAAAATGGCGGGGTCGATCAGGTCGGCGCGATTGGATGCCAGGATAATTACCACGTCATTAAGCGAATCGATCCCATCCATTTCCGAGCAAAACATCGGGACAAGCGTGGAAAGAATATTGGAATGACGCGACGCCCGTCGCGTGCCGAGAATCGATTCAGCCTCGTCGATAAACAGGAATGGCATAAAACCCTCGCCGCGCTTCTCGCGAGCGGTGGCAAAAATTTCGCGTACCATTCGTTCCGATTCGCCCACCCACATGTTCAATATTTCCGGGCCTTTGACGTGCATGAAATATTCCTGCATTTCCACCCCCGTTTTTTCTCGAAGCTGCTTCGTTAAATTATAGGCGGTAGCTCTTCCAATGAGGGTCTTCCCACACCCAGGCGGACCATAGAGGAGGAAACCTTTCGGCGTCGCGTGCTGGAACTTTTTGAAGAGATCGGTGTGTAACAGCGGAAGCTCAATCGCATCTTTGATGGCTTGAAGCGCAGCCTCCTGGCCGCCGACTTTTTCCCACGGCAACTCCGGCACATCGTCGAGATAATGTTCGTGCGACTTCGTGCTCGAGAGCATTTCGAGCGCCATCCGGTAATTCGAATCGACCCGGACTTCGTCGCCTGATTTCAAGGTTGATTTCGCCAGATCAGCAGAGCGCTGCAAGACCATCGATTGGAGGCCATGCTCCGAGCCAACGCGCAATCGATCGTCGCCCAGGATTTCAGTGATTTTTGTCACCGGGCCAGCCGTTTCAAATCCGAGATCGCCAACGATGACGAATGCTTCGTTCACCAGGACGCGCGTCCCCTTTTTCAATTTCGCCAGCGAAATACGCGGGTCGACATTGCAAAAATAATCGGCGCCTCCCACCACGATGTGCGCCGTATCGTTCGAGGTGGCGTCAAGAAACGTGCCGATCCGGTTCGCGGGTGAAGTCACTTTCTTAACGACTTCCTCGAGCTTCTCGATCATCCGGCGCGCTTCGATCATCGTCTCCTCCTGATCGAAAATTTGCGGGCGTAACTCGAGCAGTTCGCGCCGAATCGGATCGCCCGGAGGCAGCGACGCGATCACCTGATCAAGTGAATCGAGAAGATTACCCGGAATCGAGTCTCCCTCCTCGCCCTGAAGTCCCTCGCTGCGCTCGTCGCTCATTTATGGTTTGGGTCAATCCGCCGAACCGAGTGCCAGTATAACTTCGTCACGCGCATTCCGCAATCTTCGACGCCGCGCGCATACAAAATGTTCAACCATCAAGTCGACATTGTGTCGCGGAAAAATGTGACGGTGTAGTTTTTGAATTCAAATAGAGTCGAGTCCGCGCGCGCAGTGAGCTGGCTGCAACGTCACGTTGCTTGCGGCTGAGGATAGCCGCCGCTACTGTTTGCTCTTCGCGAGGAGCCTTAGCTCAATTGGTTAGAGCGCCGCCCTGTCACGGCGGAGGTTGCGGGTTCGAGCCCCGTAGGCTCCGCGGTGTCATCAGCCAATATCTCCCTGCGCCGGGGCGCTATTTCTTTTTCCACTGGGCGCCAGCGAGTAACGGCAATACGAACAAATTTGCCAGGATATCAATGATTAATCCGCCAAGCACAACGAGCCCGAAACGTTGCGTCGGCGGAAAATCCGACAACGCAAAAATGGCGAAGCCGGCGGCGAAAATGACGTCTGAATAGACAATGCCGCGCCATTGTTCTTCCCGTCCAGCCACCCATGCCGACCAGCCTTTCTTTCCGGCGCTTTGCGCGCGGCGCACGCCAAAGACAAGGTGAATCATCGAATCGATCGCGATCCCGATGCAGACATTCGTGGCCGGGGCCGAGATAACGTCCATCGGCACATGCAGCCAGCCGATGCCGCCAAGCATGCACAGCGGCACGAGCGTCAAGCTCGCGATCATCGCCAATGCCCCGCGTACCGAACGGGCGACAATCCACGCGATCCCGATGAAGAAGAGATTCAGCCAGAAAAGGCCGGTCACCAGGCTCGAAGCGACCAGCTGCGCTAGCCGCCCTTGCAGATAGTAAATGCTGCCGACGAGGACAGTCTTGAATCCGTGTTTTCGGGCAATTGAACGCAGATCGTTGACAACATCGAGTCGATATTTATCGCGGCGGGCTTCGACCATTCGAAGGAGAAACACCGCCTGCGTGCGGTCCTCGTTGACAAAACTTTTCGCGACGCGCGCGTACTTGGGTTGCTCCATGATTTCCAGCATTTTCTTGTAACTCAGCAGAAACGAGAACGGCACACGATCGCCTTCAGCCAGGAGCGTCGGAAGCGAAATCACGGTGCCGACGTCCTTATAGTTTTCCAGGGCGCCTTGGAGCGTCCACATCTTCTGGTAAGCCTCGTCTGTGTCTAACCTGGTGCCGTTGGCTGCGGACACGACGAGGGTAAGCGGGTTTGCGCCGCCGTGATCGTCCACGTATTCCAGTCCGTCGCGCAGTTCTTGGTGCGGTTTGAAATAATCGAGGAGACTCGGATCGGTGTTTATTCGGGTCAGACCAAACCCAAACCGATACCGAGCAAAATCGTAGCGAGTGACGGCAGCACGAACGGGCGCGACCAAAATGCGTGGGGAGGTTCTTTCTCCATGAGTTTGGTCTTGTGCGGCACGGCCCAGCGCAGAAACGCCGGATACATCACATATGCGCAAACGAATGCCACGACAGTCCCAAGTGTTCCGCCGAATCCCAGCTCCCGCAGCGGTTTGGCTTGCACAATTAGCAAACTGGCAAACCCAAGCGACGCGCAGACCAGCGACCAAAATGACGCGGGAAACGTCATGCGAACGGCGGCTGCGGCGAGGTCCGGCGACTCCTTGCCCATGCGGCCGGCCAGCGTTTGCCAATTGAAGGTCATGTAAACCAAATGCGATAAGGCGATGATAAAGACGATCGTGCCAAGGTTGACCGTGAGAATACCGATCTTTTGACCGAGCAATGACTGGAGGAGCAACGTTAACGAAACGGCGTTTGAGCAAGTGGAGAGCATCCCCAAAAATACCCGAAGCGACCGAAACAAGGCTGCCATTGTCAGCCCGAATAAAACGAACGCCGCGAGACTGAAATAGCGAAAATCGTGGACTAGGCTGCGCCGGATCATCTCGACCACATAGGGCGGGCCGGCGATATGAATTCGAAAATCCCTCTCATCGAGCTCATGCATGATTGATTCGATCCGCCTGATGAGCTTCTCAGTCTCTTTGCCTTCGACGAAAATAATAACGTTGCTGGACCTGCGGTCCCTGGCGATGAGGAGGCGGCTCCAAAAGGGGCTCTTGAGCGCGTCATCAAAACTCTTCGGCCCGGCGGTCAGGCTCTTGACCGCGCTCACAGCTTTGATGTCCTGGAGTTGTTGCGTGAGTTTTTGGATTCGGCCCAGGTATCGCGCCGAAGATATGTTCCGGGACGAGACGGCCAGGATGATCTCCGGCTGGGACGGGAAATGCTGCTCGATTTTTTTTGACTGGATGACCCCGGGATCGGTGGTTGAAAAGAAAAAATTCTGATCTACCACCGGCTTGAGATCCACGAGAGCCGCCACCAGCGCGAACAAGACACCGGTCAGCGCCAGCATCCACCAGTGCGCGCCTGGCAAAACCGGCTTCTTAAGCATGGATTAATACATCACCCGGTTTGGCACTGCTGGCCAGTGAGATAAAGAGCCAGAGCCCGCCACAAATACTGGTAGGGCGCGACCGCCGGGCGCGCCGAGAACGTTCCGACCGCGTGCCGCCGAAAACGGATAGTTGTCGAAGAGACACGTCCAATCTCACGTTTCGAATGTTAATGAGAAACGGCACTGCAATTTGGAACGGGCAGCACACG
>WNGF01005666.1_pt1 | contig 15798 bp, 16 predicted proteins | sample 5400641 | NCBI WGS metagenome assembly WNGF01 (sample SAMN13153371, study PRJNA577476) | soil metagenome | isolation source: 80 cm soil or saprolite under grassland replicate 2 | place: USA:California | collected 2016-06-15
GTCGTACCAGTCGGCGTCGTAACTGATCTCGCAAGGGAACGAGGCGATCGGCTCGTCGTTGCCGAGCACGCTCACTTCGATCTCACGCCCCCGCACGGCGCGCTCGACGAGGATCTTGCGATCGTGACGAGCAGCGAGATCTACCGCGGCGGCCAGCGCTCCCGCCTCGCTCACCTTGCTGATCCCGACGCTCGAGCCCAGGTTCGAGGGCTTGACGAAGCACGGAAAGCCGACGGTCTCGGCTACACGCGCCGCGACGCGATCGGGCGCGGTGCGCCACTCGTGTCGGGTGACCACGACGTGCTCGACGATGGGCAGGCCGTAAGCCTGGAACACAGCCTTCATCGTGACCTTGTCCATCCCGACGGCGGAGGCAAGAACGCCCGCGCCGACGTACGGAACGTCGGCGAGCTCGAAAAGGCCCTGGATCGTGCCGTCCTCGCCGTACGGACCATGCAGCATGATCACGACCACGTCGAGTCCCTGGCGGAGCTCGGGTGGGAGACTGCCGGCGGGCTCGGTGCGTGCGAGGCTCTCGACGGAGGCGCTCTCGACGGCTTCGGCGCGGTTCGCGAGAGCCTTCTTCACGGCCCCGTCGGCGTCGTTCGACGGGAGCGCGACGCGCGCCTCGGCCGCGAGCGCCCGCAGGGGATCGCCGCCGACGACCCAGCGCCCGTTGCGAGCGATGCCGATCGGGACGACGGCGTGACCCCGCTCCTCGAGCGCGGCGATCACCGACGCCGCGGAGGCGAGCGACACCTCGTGCTCCCCGGAGCGGCCGCCGAAGACGACGCCCACGCGCAGGCGAGACATGCAAATCATTCTAGCAGCACACGACGCGCGACCCGCCCGATCGAGTCCGACCGGGCGCCTACTGAGTCGCGATGAGGAGGGCCTTGGCGATGAGGCCCACGAACTCCCACGCCGGCTGCATCCACAGGTCGCGCAGGAGCCATACGGTGATGGCGATTCCGAGGTACGCCACGCCCAAGAAGATCGACTGCGGCAGGTCACGAAAAGGAATGATCATGCGGAGGATGCCGGCTCCGATCGCCCCGAGAAACGCGACGACCCCTCCGGCGGCGGCCAGCGCCAGCGGTGTCAGCAGAAAGAACATGAACGAGGTGACGATCGCCTCGCCCCGACCGATGGGGGTCGCGAACCGCTGGCGCACCGACGGCTGATCCGCGAGCTGCTCGAGCGCCTGAGCGACCTTGGCCCAGCTCACGAAGCCGGTGTACGAGAGGAGGAAGAGAAAACAGAGCGCCAGGACGACCCAGTGGCGCTTCTTGAGCAGGTTGAGCGGCCACATGGCTCTACCCTAGGCTCTTACCGCTCCGAGCGCCAGCGTCTCCACTCGGCGAGGCGGCGGCCCAGCTCAGCCTCGAGCCCACGGTCGGTCGGGCGATAGTACTGGCGACCGCGGAGCGACTCGGGCAAGTCCTCCTGATCGACTCGCGCGCCGGGGGCGTCGTGGGCGTACTGATATCCCGCGCCGTAGCCCAGATCCTTCATGAGGCGCGTTGGAGCGTTGCGGATGTGCAGCGGCACAGGCTCCGCCGGCCGCTGGCTCACGTCCTCCTTCGCCTCGTTGTAGGCGACATACACGGCGTTGGACTTCGGCGCGAGCGCCAGGTAGAGCGTCACCTGGGCCAGGGCCAACTCCCCTTCGGGATCCCCGAGGAAGTCGTATGCCTCCTTCGCCGCGAGCGTGAGCGAGAGCGCGCCGGGGTCGGCGTTACCGACATCCTCGGAGGCGAAGCGCACCAAGCGGCGGGCGATGTAGAGCCGGTCCTCGCCGGCATCGAGCATGCGTGTGAGCCAGTAGAGCGCCGCGTCGGGATCCGAGTCACGCAGCGACTTGTGGAGCGCCGAGATCAGGTTGTAGTGCTCCTCGCCGGACTTGTCGTAGAGGAGCGTCCGGCGCTGCGCCGCCTCCCGGATCGAAGCCTCGGTGACGCGCCGCCGGCCACCCGCGACGGGCGCCAGCAGCACGGCCAGCTCGAGCACGTTCAGCGCGACCCGCGCGTCACCGTTCGCCACGCCCTCGATCGAGCGGAGCGCTTCGGCGGTCACCTCGGGGTGGAGCTGGGCGAGGCCGCGCTCGCCGTCCGCGAGCGCCCGCCGCATGATCGCGAGCAAATCGTCCTCCTCGAGTCCGCGAAGGACATAGACCCGGCAGCGCGAAAGCAGCGCGGAATTCACCTCGAAGGACGGGTTCTCGGTCGTGGCGCCGACAAGGACGACCGTGCCCTTCTCAACGTGGGGGAGAAAGGCGTCCTGCTGGGCGCGGTTGAACCGGTGAATCTCGTCGACGAAGAGGATGGTGCGCATCCCCTGGCGGGCGCGCTGGCGCTCCGCCTCGCCGATCACCTCGCGGATCTCCTTGACTCCCGACAGGACCGCCGAGAAGGCGACGAAGCGGGCTCCCGTCACGTGCGCCATCAACGACGCGAGGGTCGTCTTGCCGGAGCCCGGGGGACCCCAGAGAATCATCGAGTGCAGCTCGCCCGTCTCGATCGCGGCTCGCAGCACCCGGCCGGTCCCCAGCAGATGCTCCTGCCCTACGATCTCGTCGAGCGAGCGCGGTCGCACCCGGTCGGCCAAGGGCGCCGGCGTCCGCGGGGCGGCCGCGGCTCGCTCGGGCTCTCCGAAGAGCTCCACGCTAGGGCCGCCCGTTGCCTCGGGCCTCGAGCCACGCGGGGAGGAGCGCCAGATCCGCGAGTTGCGCGATCGGCGTCACCTTCCAGCGGTCGAGGTCTGCCTGCCGGGCGCGGTAGGCGATGAACGGAACGCCCGCCGCGGCCGCGGCCACACCGTCGACCCACGAGTCGCCGACGACGACCGCCGGGATGCCCCCGGCGAGGCGACCGTTGAAATGTGGGGCAGGGGGAGCTGAGCCGGTGCCTCCGGCGAGGCGACCTCTGAAATGTTCTGAAATCACGCGCCACCCGTCAGGGTCCGGCTTGAGCGCGCGCATGTCGTCGCGCGTGACGACCAGGTCGAGGTCGCCGGCCAGGCCGAGGCGTTCGAGCGCGGGTAGGGTGAGCACCCGCGCGTTGTTCGTCCAGAGCGCCGTCGCGAACCCGGCGCGGCGCGCACCCGCGAGCGCCGCGAGCGCGCCCGACTCGAGCGTGGCCACCTCCATCGCGCGCCGCTCGTGGTCGAGTGCCAGGTCCCACAAGGCGGACTCCAGCGCCGGCGCCTGCGACCGGCAGTACGTGATCAGCTCGCCCACACGATAGCGCTCGTGCCGGGCCGGGAGGGGGCCGCTCGCCGCCTCGATGAGCACCCGCATGTCGATAGCCATGGCCGCGAGATCGAGGGGCGTCTGGATGAGAGTGTGGTCGAGGTCGAATACGCACAGAGCCACGCTGAGACCGTACCACAAGCGTGCTACCATGGGCTGTCATCATGACGCGCACGCTGCTTCCCGTGTTGGCGTTGGCGTCGCTCCTGCTAGTCGCCCTCTCCGCGCCGTTCGCGCTCGCGCTCGACGAAGCCGAACGGCTCTGGCTCGTCGGCGAGCAGGCCTCCGCGGACGGCCTCCACCCGCTCGCCCGCCGGGTCCTCGAGCGCTTCATCGCCGAATACCCGAACGACCCGCGGCTGCCATCGGCCGTGCTGCTCGTGGGCCGGGCGCGACTCGCGCTGGGCGACGCGGATCTGGCGCTCGAGGCCTTCCGCCGGTTTCGTACGCTGGCGCCGCCCGCTCGGCGGCTCGAGGGACGCTTCTGGAAAGCCGAGGCGCTCTACCGTGTCAAGCGCTTTGCCGAAGCTCGCGCGGCCTATGACGACGTGATGCGACAGGATGCGGCCTCGCCGCTTGCGCCCGACGCTGCCTACGGTCTCGCCCTGAGCGAGCTCGAGCTGCGCAGGCCGGAGGCCGCGGCCAAGGCCTTGCGTGACCTCGTCACGACCTGGCCCGAACACCCGCAGGCGCCGTCCGCGAGCTTCTATCTCGCACAAACACTCTTCGACCTCAAGCGCTATGCCGATGCCCTGCCACTGCTCACGGGCTTCGCGACAAAGCATCCGAAGCACCGGCTTGTTCCTGACGCGCAGTACCTGCTCGGCTCGATACGGCTGGCCATGGGTGACCGCGAGGCGGGCGTCAACGACCTCAAAGCGTTCGTCGCGGCGTATCCGTCGCACCAGCTGGCACCGGCCGCGCGTCAGACGATCACCGCGACACTCGCCAAGTACGGAAACCGGACCCAGCAGCAGAGCGCCTACGCGCAGCTGATGCAGCAGTCACCACCGACCCCCGAGGCGTTCTACGATGCCGGATTGATCGCGGGACGGACCGGGCAGGTCCAGAATCAGGAGACCGCATGGCGGCGACTCCGCAAGGAGTTCCCGAGCCACCCGCTGGCCCACCAGGCCGCTCTCGAGCTGGCCCGCGCGGCGTTCAAGCGGAAGAGCTGGCAGGATGCCGCGGCCCAGGCGAAGGCGGCCACCGCGAGCAACGATGATGCGGTCCGTGCCGAGGCGCTCCTGCTGGAGGGCGAGTCGGAGCTGAAGCTCAACCGCCCCCGGGACGCGGCGAAGTCGTTCGAAGCCGTCGGCGCCGTGAAGAACCTCGAAGCCGGTGACCGCTATCGTGCGCTCGCCGGCCTCGGTCTCGCGCGCGAGCAGCTCGGAGAGCTGCGCGCCGCGCTCACCGCGTACGAGTCCGTCGCCAGCAAGAGCCCCGACGTGACACTGCGGGACTGGGCGCGCGACCGGGCGGCGGCGGTCAAGGCCCGGCTCAGCAAGTCGTCCACGAGCGGCGAGAAGCGCTCGTGACGCCACGCCGGCTCGCGCTCGTCCTGCTCGCCGCGCTCGTCGCGCTGCCGGGCCCGGCGCCGGCGGCGACCGTGCTCCCACTGACTCCGCCGCCGCCGGATCTGACCGGGCTCGTGCCCTTCGCCGAGGCACCGATCGAGAAACCGCCGGTCGGCGCCGCGGACTTGCCGCTGCCGCCTTCTCCCTCGGAGCTCCCGACGATGCCGCTGGCGCCCATCGTGGCGCCGGCGGCCGACAAGCTGACTGCCCCTCTCGGTCCGCCGGGCACCCTCGCCTGCGTCGGTGCGGCGCTCGGTATCGCGTCGAAGGCCCTCGAGTGCGGGCGTGCGCACTACGCCAAGGGCGAGTACTACGACGCGGCCCAGGATCTCGAAGCGGCGGTCCGCCGCGGCTCGGATCGCGACTTCGTGGCGGAAGCGCGGTACTGGCTCGCCGAGACCTACTATCGGCTCGACCGGTTCCAGCAGGCGGACGCGCTCTTCCGTCAGGTCGCCGGTGGCCCGAGGACTTCGGAGTTCGCGCTCTGGAGCCTGCATTCGAGCGGCTGGACCGCGCTCCGGCTCAACCAGATGGCCCGCGCGCGCGACACCTTCACCCAGTTCCAGACGGCGACGCCGCCCGTGCTGGAGGCCTGGGCGCGGCACGGCCTCGGGCTCGCCAACTACGCGCTCGGCCGGCACGACGAGGCGGTGGCGGCATGGACAGCGCTCGCGTCTCACGGCCCTCCGGCCCCGCTCGCGCGCGACGTTTCGTTCTGGCTCGGCGAGGCGCTCGGGCGCGCCGGCCAGTACGAGCGATCGGTTCGCGAGCTCACCCTGTTCGTCCGGGGGGGGCCGCACCCGCTGCTGGAGGCGGGTTGGGCGCGGCTCGGCTGGTGGAACCTGGCGGCCGAGCGCTATCTTGATAGCGCGACCGCTTTTCGCGCGTACCTGGCGTCGACGAGGAGTGGGGGCCCCGAACGCCAATGGGTCGAGGCGGGGCTCGCCCTCGCGCTGTTCCCCTCCGATCCCGACGGCGCGAAGAACATGGTCCGCGCCCTGGAGGCGCGTCGCTCGCCGCTCGTCGTGCCGCTCCAGATGCGCCTCGCGCGTGTCCTGATCGATGCGAAAAAGCCGGCGGAGGTACCGGCGCTCGTCCAGGAGTTGCTGGGCGCGACGCTCACGACCGGTGTGCGCGCGCATGCCATCCTGTTGAAGGGGGAGGCGTACCGGCTCGGCGGGAACCGGGATGACGCGCGCACACAGTACGAGCTGGCGCAGAAAATGGATCCCGCGAGCGCGACGGGCTGGTACGCGGCGTACCGGCTGGCCCAGGCCAACTTCGAGCTGCGCGAGTTCGCCCAGGCCGCTCGCGACCTTCCCGGCGTCGTCTCTGCCGCAACCTCGACCGACGCGCGCGTCGCCGGGCTGTTGCTGCGGGCCGAGGCCGCGTATCACGCGGGCGAGCACCTGACGGCCGCGGCCGCCTTCCGCCGCGTCCTCGTCGAGTTTCCGACCCACGCCCAGGCGCCCGCCGCGCGGCTCGGGCTCGCGTGGTCACTGCTGCGTCACGACCGCCTCGAGGACGCGCGCCGGGAGTTCCTCGAGTTCGCGCAGGCGCTCCCCGGCGATCCAAGCGCGCCTGATGCGCTCGAGCTCGCCTCAGAGCTGGCGCTGCGCAGCGACGCCGACCGCGAGGAGGCGCGACAGCTCCTCGAGCGCGTCATTTCGAGCTTCCCCCGAGCGCCGCGAACGGAGTTCGCCCGGCTCAATCGCGCGATGCTCATGGTGCGCACCGGGGACGTGGGCGCCGCGCAGCCCGCGCTCCGCGACTGGATCCGGCGCGCGCCGTTCCCGCCGCTCCTCGGTCGGGCCCAGTCCGCGCTCGGCGCGGCCCTCCTCGCCGCCGGGCGTCCTGCCGAGGCGGCCAGCGCGTTCACGCAGGCGCAGCGTGAGGGGGTCGGGCACCTCGCCACGCTCGGCCTCGGTGCCGCCGCGCTCGCCCAGGGGCAGTTGGAGCCCGCGACGAGCAAGTTCACCGAGGCCCGCGACGCCGGCACGGCGGAGGTCGCGGCCGTCGCCGCATACGGGCTGGCGGTGGTCGCCTTCCAGCGAGGCGGGGTGAAGGAATTCAAACAGCCGGCGCTCGCGGCGCTCGGACTCGCGCCGAAGGGACTCGCGGCGCCGCGGCTGCTCTACGTCCTGACCGGGATCGCCGTCGAGGAGAAGGATTGGCCCGGCGCGCTCTCGACGGCCAAGCGGCTCGCCGAGGAGTTCCCATCCGACGAGACGGCGGACGACGCGTTGGAGCGTGTCGGCGCCGGCGCCGCGGCGGTGTCGGCGTGGCCCGTCGTGACCGAGGCGTACACGCTGCTGGAGAGACGTTATCCGAAGAGCCCGTTTCTCGATCCTGCCCGGGTCACGTTGGCCGAGGCGCAGGTGGAGACGGGCCGGCCCGAGGCGGCTCGCCCGGCCCTCGAGCAGTTCGTGGCGACCTCGCCGAACGACCCGCGCGCGCCCCGCGCCTGGGCCGCGCTGGCGCGGGCCCGTGAGGTGACCGGCGACCGCGCCGGCGCGCTCGACGCCTACGCGCGTGGCGTGAAGGACGGGGGTGCCACCGACCTTCGCCCCGAGGCGGAGTTCGGTTACGCGCGGCTGCTCACGCAGGAAAAGCGCTGGGGCGCGGCGCGCGGCGTGCTCGAGCGGCTGGTGCGGACCGATGACAAGGCCGTGGTCGCGGCCGCCGCCGGCGCGATCGGCGAGACCTACCAGGGGGAGGGCGACAATCTCGCCGCCGCCGAGTACTTCATGACGGCGGCGTACGTCCTGCCCGACTCGCCGGCAGGTCGTCGCGGTCTGCTCGGTGCCGGTGCGAGCTTCGCGGCGCTGAAGCAGAACGATGCGGCGGAGGTGGTGTACAGGAAGCTCCTGTCGCAGACGGGCGTCCCGGCTGAGCTGGCCGACGCCGCCCGCAAGGGACTGAAGGACATCGGGCGTTGAAGGGTTACGGCGGTCGCGTCCTGCTCGTCGATCTGACGACGGGGACGACGCGCACCCAGACGCTCGACGAGGGCACGGCCCGGGGGCTGCTGGGCGGTAACGGCCTCGCCGCGCGCTTGCTCTACGACCGCCTCCCGCCGCGGACCGACCCGTTCGCGCCCGACAACGCGGTCGTCTTCAGCGTGGGACCCATCACCGACACGACGGTGCCGGGCAACAGCCGTGCCTGCGTCGCCAGCAAGTCGCCCCTGACCGGTCTTTTCTTCGACTCGACCTTCGGCGGGCGCTTCCCCGCGACGCTCAAGCGCACGGGCTTCGACGCCGTGTTGATCACCGGCCGCGCGGCGGCGCCGTCGTACCTGCTGGTGACCGAGGCGGGCGCCGAGGTGAAGCCGGCACCCGAGCTCTGGGGCACGACCACGCGCGCGGCGGTGAACGCGCTGGCCGCCGCCGAGGGCGCCGACGCCGATGCGATCGCGATCGGCCCGGCGGGCGAGCACCGCGTGCGCTTCGCGGCGATGGCGCACTACTGGAAGAACCGCGAGGGTGTGTCGGGACGCGGCGGCATCGGCGCCGTGCTGGGCTCGAAGAATCTCAAGGCCGTCGTGGTCCGGGGCGGACGCAAGACCGAGATCGCCGACGCCGCGGCGCTCAAGGCGCTCATCGAGGAAACGCGCGAGCCGCTCAAGACCGGAACCAAGGCGCTCACGGCCTTCGGCACGCCCTTTCTCGTCGGCCCGATCAACGCCCTCGGCGGTCTCGGCGCCTACAACCTGCGCCAGGAAACGTTCGCGGAGGCGCGGGCGGTCAGCGGCGAGGCGATGAAGTCTCACTACCACGACCGCGACACGACCTGCCTCAAGTGCCCGGTCGCCTGCGGCAAGCAGTACGCGATCGCCGACGGCGAGTTCGCCGGCACGAAGGCGAAGATGCCCGAGTACGAGACGATCTTCGCGCTGGGCCCGATGCTCGGCATCTCGAACCCCGAGGCGCTCATCCTCGCCAACGACCTCTGTGACCTGCTCGGGATGGACACCATCTCGCTCGGCGTCACGCTCGCGTTCGTGGCCGAGGCGCTCGAGCGCGGCTGGCTCGACAAGAACGAGATCGGCGTGCCCTTCGGCTGGGGCGATTGGCGCGGCATGGTCCGGCTCGTCGAGATGACCGCCCGCCGCGAGGGCTTCGGGGCGCGCCTGGCCGAGGGCGCCTGGCGGCTCGCCGCGTCGATCCATCCCGAGGCCACGAACCTCGTCTACGCGGTCAAAGGCCTCGAGCTACCGGCCCACTCCGCGCGCGCACTCAAGGGGCTCTCGATCGGCTACGCCACGGCGACCCGCGGCGGAAGCCACCACGACACGCGCCCCACGCCCCAGTACGCCCAGGGCTTCGACCGGCGGGGCACGAATGACAAGCCCGCGTTCGCCGTGCGGAGCCAGCATTTCACGGCGCTGGGCGACTCGCTGGTCCTGTGCCGCTTCACCTCGGAGCGAGGCTTCGGCCTGTTCATCGGCGAGCCGTACGCGACGATGGTCCGCGCGGTCACCGGCTGGGACGTGACGGTCGAGGAGCTCGAGCGCGTGGGCGAGCGCATCATCAACCTGGAGCGCTTGTTCAACGTGCGCGAGGGCGTGCGCCGTGCCCAGGACGTGCTGCCATGGAGGGTGATGCACGAGCCGATCCCCGATGGGCCCTCGGCCGGAATGTACTGCCCGCCGGCGGAGCTCGGCGCGATGCTCGACGAATACTACGCGCTGCGCGGCTGGGACGCCGACGGCGTGCCGACCGCCGGGCGCCTGGCTGCGCTCGGGCTTCGCGCGTGAGCGGTCCCCGCCTGGGCTGATCCGTCTAGGGTAGAGTAGGGCTGCGAGTTCTGCGCACGGACGGATAGCTCAGCTGGGCGCGCGCGGCCCTTACAATCCTTCCCGCGAACACAGGCCCTCGGTACGTCGCGAACTTGCTAGCGTGGCAGGGCGTTAGCTATCAACGTCAGGGCGCTGCCATATTGGGCTTTGCGTCCGGATTTGGCATTAAATTACCGTCCGAGTCGGGCACCTGGCATGTCGATGTGCCCTCCACGACGTCGTTTTACATCCCCGACCTTGACCGGAGCGGCTAACGACTTTATAGGTACGTACCTTAGGGGTTATAATGGTGACCGTGGAGAAGAACCTCAAGCGTTTGAGGAAGGCGACGAAGATGACCCAGGAACAGCTCGCCCGCCGAGCGGGACTCTCGCTTGGCTACGTTCAGCGTTTGGAGGCGGGGCGCCACGACCCGCCGGTGAGCACGCTGCGGGCGCTCGCGAAGGCCCTCGGCGTGCCGGTGGGGAGGCTGCTGGAATGACTGCCAGAGAGCGAGCGAAGCGGCGTTGCGAGCGGCAGGTCGCGCGCGCGCTCATGGTGATATTCAAGAGCCCGAAGTACGCGCGCGAGTGCGAGGAGCGGCAGGCTCAGCGGGGTGAGCCGGTCGCCTTCCCGCCCAGCACCTTCGGCCTCGGCATCATGATGATGCTTGAGCCTCGCAGGCGCGATGGCCACGAGAAGTGGAAAGCGACGATGCATTGCACCGTCGATCACTTGAGGGCCGCGGAGTCAACGGCGATGGTTGCGGGCGATCCAGAACTCGTCGGGCGGATCATGTTCTACCGGCACACGAAGTACGGCTGCGGGCACCCGGACGGGGCACTTGGCGAGCTAGGGCTGGCGTGAACGAAGCGCTCCTACGCGGCCAGCACCGCCGGAGACGAGGAGGACACACCACCTCATGGCTAGAGCATCCGTAGCATATTTCGCGCTGCTCGTCGCGGGGTGCGCAAGCTTCCAGAACACGCCGGCTCAGGATCGCGTAGGGGTCGCCTATGCCGTCTGCCGTCAGTTGCCCGGAGCTAGCGGGGCCACGATTGACCGGGTAGAGCCTAATGGCCGCTGGTGGTGGACGGCAAGAACTGACAGCTTGGTCGCCGCGAATGTGATCAACCTCCTGCATGCCGCGCGAACTTTCGAAGACGCGCGGATGGACGATCATGGCGAGGCGAAGGGCCTCGGCGTGGCGGTGACGGAGCTGCCGGAATGACCGATGAATTCGCCGCATTGGGGATGAACGACGACGAGGCGGATCGAGTCCGCGGCGCCATTCGGAGGCTCACGAAAGAATGCATCGATGTGACCCGTGAGCGACTCCGACGGGGTGAACGACCGAACCTCGGCGAGGTGGCGCGCGGGGCCGTGGTCGGGATACGACAGACGCTGGTCGGGCTCGGATTGTCTCTGAAACAGCGCGAAGTATTTCTGCTGGTCGCAGAGGCGGAGCTCTTGAGGGCCTACCTGCAAAACCTGGAGCGGACAGCGACCAAACGTCGCGTGAACTGAGATGACGCGCCCCCGCGCGGCCTGGCACCGCCGGGTGATGGCGAAGCTGGAGATGGGGCATCTCCAGCTTGCCTCACGGGAAAGGATGAGCATCTGCGCCACGAGCTCGAGGGCTGGGGAAGTGGACGGCGTGAAACTCTGGCGGAACTGGGCGCTTACCGTCGTGCTGAGCACGTTGACGCTGCCCGGCTGCGCGCCCTTACCCAAGGCCGAGTACTGGAACGGGTTCTTCCGCCACCTGCACCCCCCCCAATACACGTTTCAAGTTCCTGATGGTTGGCGACAGGCAACGATGTCAGATTATCCATTACTCGGCTTCAACCGACGCCTCTTTCAGACGCTCGACGAAGCTGGTCGGACCGCGGCTCTGCAGCGCGCAGAGCTGGAAATGCAGAGCGGAGATACCGGGCTCATTTCCTCCAGAGGCGCGTGGATTCAGGTCCGGTCGCAAATTGGCCCAGGCGGTTGGAATACGTTTAAAGATCTCCGGTTTGGACTCAGCGACCGAGAGAAGCAAGCCATCTGGCAACGCCTCGCGGCTAGCCTGATTCAAACGGCACCTCCAGCAGAAAAGCCGAACCTGACATTGGAATCACTGGACGTTGTAGAGGACTACCGCGTGAAGAACGTGCTGCGTCTGCGTTTCACCGCCGACGTGCCGCGAGGCTCCATGCACTGGACGGTCCTTGAATTCTACGGTTCGTCCGGCGTGGTCACAGTCGCCTACGTGGGGATCCCGGAGGACCGCGAGGAAGGTCTGGCCGGCCTTGACGTGCTCGCACGCTCGTTCCGATTTTTCTGAGTGCCGTGACGACCACTGGGCTCGCCTCCGCCCTCGAGGCCTTCATCCGCGAGCATGGGTACTGCGGCGAGCTGGACACCGGGCTCGAGGACGATCGCGTCTGGATGACGTGTATGTGTGGGGCGTCGATCAGCCGATCGCTAGTTGACTCGGCCGCCGCGCCATTGTCATGACGAGGCGGGTCCTGATCGTCGATGACGAGCCGGGAACGATCGCCGTGCTGAGGGACTTCGTCCGCTACTTTGAGCATGGGTGCGTGTACGAAATCACGCCGGCGCAGAGCGCAGACGACGCGTTCGTCATCCTGCGGGAAGGGTCCAGGTTCGATTTGATCTTGCTGGACGTTCACATGGCGATGCCCTACTGGCGCGACGGCCTCGATCTGCTGAGGCAAATTCGCGGCCTCGGCATGAACGTGCCGGTGATCATGATGTGCCCCATGCCGGCGAAGGCCGAGATGGACGCGGCGCAGAACGCCGGAGCCCTCGCCTGGCTCATCAAGCCGTTTAAGTTAAGCGAACTGGAACATCTCGTCGCGCTCGCCCTCGGGTTCAGCCCTCGTGACTGACCAGCGCGGCCGGCTGCTCGGGCACGTTTCAGGGCGCGTTGGGGGGTGCTACGATAAGCGAGCGTCCCGTATCACGGTGATCTTCAAGGCACGGGCGGATAGCTCAGCTGGGAGAGCGCGGCCCTTACAAGGCCGAGGTCACAGGTTCGATCCCTGTTCCGCCCACCAACTCCGATAGGTAGTTGCGCTTTCCGGCCTGCTGCGCCTGGGCGGTGAGCGGCGCGGCGAGGGATGCCGAGGGCGAGGACGACTGTGTGATCCTCCGCAGCCCTGCCTACTGTCCAGCAGCCCGCCACGCATCGACGATCGACCAGAGCCAAAGAGCGAGCAGAACCACCGTCGGGATGGTCAGCGCGGCGCCTGGGTGAACGAAGGCCAGCGGCTCGGCCGGCATTCCCCGGCCTATCAGCCAACTAAGGACGCCCGCTACGATCACAGACAGCCCGCCCTTGACGTGTTGGCGGTTGTAGAACTGACCCAGGCCGGGGAAGATCCCCGAAAGGACCAGGGCAATCGTTTGTCGGCGTCGTGCGCCGGGATCGGGCATCGCTACTCGATGACCTGATCCGCTGGTAGTAGCACCGACTGCGGGATAGTCAAACCAAGCGCCTTGGCCGTCTTCAGGTTGATCACCAGCTCGAAAGTCGTCGGCTGCTCGACCGGCAGGTTAGCGGGCTTCGCTCCTTTGAGGATCTTGTCCACATAGGTAGCGGCCAGCCGGAAGAAATCGGGATAGCTCGGCGCATACGACATGAGTCCCCCGGCGTCAACGTACTCTGAGTAAGAGTTCTGAGTAAGAGTAGAGTATGGATACAGAGCGTAGGCGACATGAACTACGGTTGCGCCGGCTGTGGCGGCAGCGAGTCGAGCTTCACGATGTCGTCGTCTTCGAACCCGCGGTACCATCCCGCGGGAACCGGTGCCTGATGCTGACCGCGGACCCAGCCGTGGCCCTTCATGCACGCGCGGTAGTACTCGGGCCGCACGATCCCGTAATCCTTGTTGGGGCTCGTGGGGATCGCAACCGCCCGAGCGCATTCCTGGCTGTCCCGGGCGAAGTCATCCAGGCTGGCGCCCTGGCGGGACCAGTAGTGCTTGCCGCAGCCGCCCATGACGAGAACGAGCGCGAGAATGAAGATGCGCCACTTCATACGACCCTCCCTGCCTGCTCAACAGGCAACCACAACGCCACAGACCGTCACCGCCGGACTTGATCCGCCCGCAGCGGCAGCGATTGCGGGATCGTCGGACCCAGTGCCTTGGCAGTCTTGAGGTTGATCACCAACTCGAACTGGTCGGCTGCTCCACGGGCAGGTCTGCCGGTCTTATGCCTTTGAGAATTCTGTCGACGTAGGTCGCCCCGCGGCAAGACCGGTCTGCCTAGCCATACTCTCGGCGCTCGCGCCAAAGCCAGATCCCCAAAGCCGCAAGCACGAGAAGGCCAGTATGCTTATCCAGACCGGTATATTGACACCCCCTGCCGTCAGTTCTACCCGGAACAAGACGCGAAGCAACTGCGCGAAGGCGATCAGCCAGAGGAGGATCGCGGCTACAAGCGACGCTGGCTTCTTCATCTCAATGCTCGTGGGAGCCGGGAGCGAGCCAGCCACCACGACATTGGCGGTAACCTAAAGCGGGCGGGGGCTGACGTCAATGGTTGCGTTTTGATAGAGATGCCGACTGACCGAGAGAGTGCCCCACCTAGGGAACGACCACGACTCCAGGCAGTGAACCGCCTCCGGCGGAGGGGTTGGTCATCTTCGCCACCCGTGAGCCTCGGGAAGGTACGCCCTCGCGAACGGGCAAGTTTCCCGCTTATCGGGCACGTTGCCCGCCTCACGCGTCTCGGACAATCGCGTCCAACTCGAAGAACCGTGAACTTGTGGACGATCGGCGTCTGGCATCCGCATTGCGTGCCCGCTCGAATGAGACTGACGGAGGAGGGTACGGCGATGGCCAAAATCATGGGCGCGTTGATCACAGCTATCTTCGTCGCGGCTGCGCTACTCGAGTGGGTAGCGATGCGCATGTGATCGCTCGCGGGATTCGGCGCGGAAGTTCCTCTTCGTCCGATCAAGGCTGTCCGGGCTCGCTGGAGGAAGAAACCTCGCTGGCGTAAACCGTGTGCTACAGTGCCCCCGCCTGCCACTGCGGCCCCAAGGGTTGACGCGGGCGGCGTGCGTCGAGACCCGGTGACGAGGCGTAGATATCCCTCGTCGGTCTAGAGGGCACCATGCAAAACGTTCAAGACAAACTCACCCTCCTGCTCCGGGCATACCGTACGATCCGCTTCTGTGACGCCTGTCTGGCGCTGAAGATGGGGGCCTTTCCCCGAGAGGTCCGGGAAGCCGTGGCCGTGATCAGCGACCGCTATGGGTTCCAAGTCACCCCGGGGAAGTGTTCTGAATGCCTACAGGAGCAGATGGTCGTCCGTGCTCTTGCGGCCTGAGCTATTTCATCACCACGTCCGGCTGGAAAAAGCCACGCATGAAGGCGTAGACTCTCCTCGGGCTGGACGGGCCATGCAGTAGCTGGCGGTACCCCGGCTCGTCCTCGGTGGAACGGTTGCCGCGCATTGCGGTAGGGCTTCGCGTGGCGTCCCGTGCGCGGGACGTCCTGAGCCGCAGTCCACTGAAGCCGTGGCCGTCCAGCCTCCCTTCTCCTCGGACGGCTCCTCGCGTGCCTCACCCGAAACCATTACTCCACGATGTCCTTCTTGGTGCTTTCGATGAACGCGAGGACGTCGGCCTTCTCGTTCGTGGCGACCCGGAACTCGTCCAGGGTTGCGTTGAGGTGCCCGATGAAGAGCTGGCAGTCTCGCTCGCTGATGCCCAGACCTCGATGAGACGTCTTCATGTCGCGTCCGACGTAATAGAGCGGGCCGCCAGCCGACGCACACAAGAAATCGATGAGCAACTGCTTCTCCCGGCGCACGCTGTCTTCTCCGCGATGCTTCCAGAACCGTTCAAGCTGCGGGTCGGAGACAAGCCGAGGCAGCAGGTCGTCCGCCACCGCGGCGATCCCATCGTAGCCACCGAGGCGTGCGTAGAGCGTGTTTGACATCGCATCCTCCTCGGGCGGGCGAGCCCGCCGCCCATCAGTCGGCCGCCAACGTAGCACCGGCCGGATACGGGGCGCAACGACACCGCCGAGCACGGGCAGGTCAGTATCTACGCGGGCCTTCCAGTGTGACGAGGAGCAGGCGTCCGGGCGGAGTCCTCGCTGGCCAGCACGCGCGCCGTGCTCCGCCGGACGCTCACGCCATCCGCCCAAATCGGTGGACAAAGTGTTCGT
>WNGF01005667.1_pt1 | contig 15797 bp, 18 predicted proteins | sample 5400641 | NCBI WGS metagenome assembly WNGF01 (sample SAMN13153371, study PRJNA577476) | soil metagenome | isolation source: 80 cm soil or saprolite under grassland replicate 2 | place: USA:California | collected 2016-06-15
GAAGAGGTCGAGGCGGAGGAGGCGCAAGATGACGACCAGCTCGGCTGAGGTCATCCGGTTCCCGGTTCGGCCCGACAGGGAGCTCGGCCGGATTGAGGTAGACTACCTGACCGAGCCGTTCCTGCTCTTTGGGGAGGGGGGCCTGCACGTCGACCCGAAGTCAGGCATCGACCGGTACGGCCCTCGTTCCTACGGCACCTCCCTGCATCCCAGGAACGTCCGCTTGGGCATCATCGGCACGGCCGAGCTGTCGGAAACGGCGCAGTCGTGGATGGAACGCAACGCGGTAGGCGTCGCCGGCGACGAAACCAACCGCTCGTTCCCGGGCTTCGCACACGACCGTGGCTTCTTTTCGTCCCTCGGCTTCGACGACGGCTGGAACGCGACGGTCAGCCAGACCGAGATGGCGGGGCTGCTCGGCGTGCGCCGCCAGCGGGACCGGTTCGAGGAGACCGTCAAGCTCATCGAGGGCAAGCTGAGCCTGATCGCCGAACGCGATCAGCCGCCGGACTATGTGGTGATCGTCATCGCCGATGCACTGCGCCGGCGCTGTGGCGTCGCGGACTACTTCGACAAGGCCAGGGGCGCCGTCCACCGAGACCTCCGCCGGGCGGTCAAGGCCATGGCGATGAAGTACCGGATTCCCACGCAACTGCTGCGTCAGCAGACCATCGAAGATCGCGACCCGACCCCTGCGGCGAAGATCGCGTGGAACTTCTTCGCCTGCCTGTACCACAAGGCGGGAGGGTTCCCGTGGGTCCCGCACGGTCTGCAGCCTGGCACCTGCTTTGTTGGGATCTCGTTCTTCCACCCGCTGGGGTCTCGGAACAACGCCTTGCAGACGAGCCTGGTGCAGGCGTTCGACGAGCATGGTGAGGGGCTCATCCTCAGGGGCCGCGAGTTCGAGTGGGACGCCGAGAAGGAGGGGACCAAGGCGCCGCATCTCAGCGAGGAGCAAAGCAGCCAGCTTGTCGACATGGTCTTGGACCGGTACCAACGGGAGGTCGGCACCCGACCGTCCCGAGTGGTGATCCAGAAGGCGTCCCGCTACTGGCCGGCGGAACGATCCGGCTTTGGCGAGGCTCTGCGCCGCCGCGTGGCCCGCTTTGATCTTCTCGCCCTCGACGGCCACCAAAGCAACGTCCGCCTCATCACGACCAGCAAGTACCCGCCCCTCCGGGGGACGCGGTTCAGCGTCGGCGATCTCGACTTCCTCTACACGACCGGCTTCATCGCCGCGCTGAGCGAGTTCCACGGCATGCACGTGCCGTCCCCGATTCAGATCGCCGACCATGTTGGCCAGGACACGCCACGAAGTCAGCTCCTGCGAGAGCTCCTGACCCTCACCAAGCTCAACTGGAACTCGGCCGCCTTTTGCGGCAAACTGCCCGTCACGCTGCGGTTCGCGTCACTGGTCGGCGAGATCATGAAGGAGATCCCGGGCGACCGAGAGCCGCTTCCGCAGTTCAAGTTCTACATCTGATCCCTCGTCGCAGGCGCTGCGCAATTGTGGGGCTCCTCGAGCGCGAGAGAGTGAAGATGACCGCCCATGCCTGACGTTTCCGAAAGGGAACGGGGAAGCCCTGTCAGCAGCCGCCGCTGGTCACTGCGAGGGGTTATAGCCCGTCGCCGCGCTCGTAGGCGGGCGCCAATAGCATCGTGCACGGCGGGCACAACAGCTGCATCCAGTCGCCGTCAATGACTGTGAGCCGCCTGGAGCGCAGGACGGTCCCGCATCGCGCGCAGGCGTAGTTGGCGGGCTCGGCGAGCCGGTAAGGCTGGAGCCGGCCACCACCCAGGGCGGGCTCGGTCCGGGTGATGCGGTAGCCGGCTGGCGGGCCGGTCGGGTCCCTGGTGTTCACCGACGTCCTCCGCTGCTTGTCGCTCCCTTGAGAGCTGGTCGGCGCGAGCCTTCGACACCCCCGAGCCTCTGACCGAGCGCGGCAAGCGACAGCCCTTCGACCGCCTGGAGCCAAGCGGCGTTGCGGGCGCGCAGGTCGGCCACATACTCGGCCGCGTCCCGCGGGACGTCGGCGAGCTGCGTGGCGCGCTGGTACGCCCGATGGGGGCCTGGGATGGCGTTGATCGCGGCGACGGCGTCCTCGTCGGCCCGGTGCACCGCAGCAACTGCGGCATTAGCATTCCCACCCGCTCCGCGCTGGCTGGCATCCCTCGGCATGGTGCCAGCGTACGTCGTGCAGTTGGAGGCGTGAGCGTCCAGCGCCGAGGCAAGCGACAGCGGCCGATTTTGCAGGAATCACGGGAGGTGACGGTCAGGTGGGACGAGCCAGGACGACCCTGCGAGAGCGTCCGCGCGTGCCCACCTATGCCATCCCAGCCGGCGGCTACCCCAAGTCCAGCCCACCGCCGTCGCCCAGGCCGCGGGCGGCGACCGCCACCACCGCCTCGGCCTGCGCCAGCGCCGCCAGGCCGTCCACCCCCCGAAGGCGGCCACCGCCCGGCACAGCAGCGCCTGCGGCAGCGGCGCCACCGCCCGGCGGCCCTCAGCCCGTGCACGGGCCCACACCGCCAGCGCCCGCTGGTAGTCCGCCAGCCCCCGAGCCACCAGCAACCCGGCCAGCACCTGCTCCTCCATGCTGGGGGCACACTCTGGGAAGTCGGTCTGCTCCAGCGCGCCCTGCCACGCCCCGGCCTGCCACATGTCCTCAAGGTCCGGCGGGCTGCCGCCCGCGCGGACTTGCGTCACCACCTGGACGGCGACCGCGGTCAGCGACAGGGCCCGCTCGTAGCGGACCCGGCCGCCGCGGACCAGCGCGTCGATCCCTGGCCCGCCCGACATCTCGTGCATGGCAACGTGGCGCATCCGCCGGACGGTGGGCCCGTCGCACCAGGCCACCTCCCAGCTCCATCCGTAGCCGTCCCGCATCCACCCGGCACTCCAGCGCACCTCGACGCTGCCCGCCGGCAGCTCCCACCAGGTCCACAGGCCCCTGGCCAGCCGTGTGGCCTCGCGGCTTCGCGTTGACGCCTGGGCGTCCTCCCTCCTGCCCACCGACCGGGACCGGTCCGGCTGGCCGGGCACGTGGACGGGCAGGTTTCAAGGACACACCAGGGCCCTCACCACGAGGCTCAACATGAAGCTCTACGGAATGCTCACAGCCCACCGGCGGCGACCTCACAACCAGGTATCACCAAAGCCGAGACTCCGCTCACCGGCGCGGACCTCACCAAGATCCTCACCGTCAACCTTGACGGGCCGTTGGCACTGCGTCGGTCGAGACCTCACACCGGCCTCTACGCGGGCCTCTGGGGACTCACAACTCTGTCTGCAGGACTGACAAATCGGTGACCTCGCCGCCGTCAGCGAAGTGCGCGGCCGTGTCAAGAGTGCAGTGAGTGCCTTGCGGTCTCCTACCGGCATCGCTCTCGCCGACCTGCCCGGGAGGCAGCATGGTGCTCGACCGCCACCACTTCGCGACCGAACCAGCACCACGTCGTCGGTCCGACAGCTCGTGGCGGGTCCCCCACGCTGCACGTGAACACCCCGCCGCGTTGACATGGCCCAAGAGTTCGGGTCTGTGCCGCTCGACGCTCACGCCCGACCGCCCGCATGGCACGGATCACGCTGTCGGCCACTTCCACCGCAGGGGATGACCCGAGCACGAGCGGGCCTCGGTGCACGTGGCGAGCTGGACGTACACGGGGCGGGGCGACCCCACGCTCAGGGGCGCATGGCTGGCCTGGCCCATGCTCCAAGACGCCATCCAGGAACGGCGCATCGCTCGAGAGAAGCTGAGCACCGTTGCCTGAACGGATTGGGACCGGGGCGGACCTTCCAACCGGCAAGAGGGCAGAGCGCCTGCTGCCGGCGCGGCCTTGTCTTCCGGTTGGTGGGGGAGGGTCCGAGGAGCCCAGGCGGCTGTGAGCCTCTCTGTAAGCCCCATCTGCGTCACTGGCAGGCGGCTGGACAACTCGAGGAAGGGCCTTCAGCCGAATGGCCGAGATGGTCGACGGCGATGGGGCGGTCGACGGGGCGACCGCTCGACGCGAGCACAGCCGCGGAACAAGGGCCGGCCGAGAGGCAGATCGCCGGGTGCGTGGCATCACGAGCGGGCGGGATCGGACTCGCGGGAGTGAGCACTCCGGGCCTGATCAGACGCTGGGCCAGGGAAGAGCGGATGCCGAGGGCGCTGCCCATGGGGCCGCCACGCTGCCAGAACGAGACGAGGACGTTGCCGCTCGTGTGGAACGAGAGTGTGCCGAGCAGGGCATCCCGGTGGGGATTGATGATCCGGTGACGATCGCCAAGATTATTACCTTGGTACGGGCCGGACGCGCTTCCAGGTCGGCCACCAAGGTTGCGACGTCAGCGCAGGTGGGTCGGCCTTCCGGTTGCGCCAAAGGACGATGATCGCGTTCGGATCGAATCTCGTGCTGCCTCGTGCCTTCAGTGGCATGACGACAACTGAGTCGACCTCGGTCGCGAGGATGGCGCGGCGACGGTCCAACGAGAGGTCTGGCCAAACCTCTTTCAGGTTATCGGGGATGCGGGCACGTATGCGCTCCCCCGTCAGTGCGGCCAACCGGTCCCGCAATTTGTCCATCTCCTGCTCGTACTCGGCTCGCTTGCGCTGGGCCGTGGAAGGCTTGATCAGCTCATCGGCCACCTTGTCTTCCAGACGATCAAGCAAGCCCTGAAGACGGGCAAGCTCGTTGTAGAGCGGGCGGGTTGGGTCCTCCTCATCGGCGCTGGCGGCGGCATCGGAAAACTGCTGCGATTCCTTGAGCCGATGGAACAGCCGGTTCTCGACTTCACGGTCGACCAGGTGAACCATCCTCGCCATGCGTGGCACCACGTTGCTGATGCACGAGTAGAACCGGTGGTCAGGGTTCTCCACGCTGATCCGGCGGTTGTAGTCGGGGCGGGCGTACATGCGTCCTCCGCAGACGCCACAGTAGATCATGCCGGTCAACAGGTACGAGACTCCCCTGCCACGCTTGGGCTTTCGGGCCGGATCGGAGAGGATCCTGACGACCGCTTCCCAATCCTCCCGAGGGATGATGGGTTCCCATTGCGCGGGGTACGTGGCTCCATCTCCACGCTTGGTGCGACGGCCGTCGCTGAGGACGGGTCGATGTTCCCGGAGACCCGCGATGGAGGGCGACGTGATCATGATGCGGAATGGAGGCCGCGCCCACTGGTTGCCCTTCGTGGTCTTGACGCCGCGCTCATTCCAATCATTGACGATGCTTCGCACGGTATCGCCCGCAAGGATGCGGGCAACTGCCTCCTTGATCAGCTCCCGTTCTTTCTGGACCTGACGCATCGGCACCGCATTACCGGGGACGACCTGGCCATCAGGGGCCTTAACCCAGTTCGGAAAGCCGAAGTGGCGAGTTCCATTCGGCTGCGGCAGGCCCTTCTGGGCCGCCTGCACGCGCTCCCGACGAATGCGCTTCGATGTCTTCTCGACCTCGGCCTCCGCGAAGCGGACCTTGATGTACCACATGGTGAGTTGGTCCGGGTCATCGAGGTCGTACTCCGCGTTCGGCGTGGCGAACCGCACGTTGTGTCGCCGGCAGATGTCGATGAACTCGGCCAGCTCCAGGATCTGCCTGTGCGCGCGATCCTCCATCCAGCAGACCACGATCCGCGGGCCGTTCGGCGCCTCGATGGCCCGCAGCAGACGTAGGTAGTCACTGCGCTCCTTCGTGCCGAACCGTGCTGCGGTGACGGTGTCGGTGTAGACGTCCTCGGGTGCCACCGTGCCGCCCATGCGCTCCGCGATCGCGACTCCGTCTTCGAGCTGGCGCTCCTTCCAGCGTTCGTCGTCCAGCCCGTGGGACATCCGCCGGTAGACCGCTGCTCGCACTGCCATCGTCGCCGTCTCCTTCGCGCGCCGATCCGTCTACCAAAAAGGATACACGGCAGGACGAGGTGTGCTGCATATCGAGGCGCCGCCGGAGGAGGTCGTGCTGCGCGGCGGGCTGTTCCACGGCCTCCAGCTGTGGGTCAACCTGCCCGCCAGGCTGAAGTGGAACCCGGCTCGCTACCAGGACATCCGCGGACGTGCGGTGACCCTGCTCAGCTCCCCCGACGGTGGTGCGCTGCTGCGGGTGATCGCCGGCGAGGTCGCGGGCTACCAGGGTCCAGGCGCCACCTACACCCCGATCGCCCTGCTGCACGCCACCCTCGCCCCAGGCGCCCAGCTCCGCCTGCCGTGGCGGCCCGACTTCAACGCCCTCGTCTACGTCCTTGCCGGGTCCGGCACGGTCGGCACCCAGCGCCGTCCCGTGCGCCTCGGCCAGCTCGCCGTCTACGGCCCCGGTGACGTCCTGACGGTGAGCGCGGCAACCCGCCAGGAGAGCCGCAGCCCCCAGCTCGACGTCCTGCTGCTCGGTGGCCTGCCCATCCGCGAGCCGGTCGCCGCCTACGGCCCCTTCGTGATGAACACGCGTGCGGAGCTGATCCAAGCGTTCGAGGACTACCAGGCCGGGCGGCTCGGCACGATCCCGGCGGTCCCGGCGGAGCCACGCCCCGGCCACGAGGTCCTGAACGAGACCACTGAGCCGCTGTAGCACTCCGGTACTCAGAACCCTCTTGACAACGGTGCCGGCTGCGGCAGGGGATATCGGGCTCAGGAGCAGGAGGATCGTCGGGCGCCGATGAACGCTCGAGTTCGTTCTTGCCGCGTCATCCTGCCGATGCTTTCTGGCGTTCGGAGTCTCCGGGGAACCGGTTGTCCCATATGAAGGACGGAAATATCGTAGAGAGGCTTGTCGGCCAAGGACTGCGCAACTCGCCGACCTTGGGAGCTTTACCGATGGCCTTGTCGAGAATCCATGCGGCCAAGTCGGTTCCCACCGAGGTGGTGGTCGGCCCGATGTGGAAGGCGGCGTAGCGGCCGGAAGCGAGTGGGTCGTTTGTGACCCCGGCGAGCAGGTTGACCCACCTCGGTGGCCTTGTGTGGCAAGACGCGGCCCCGGCACGCGTGTTGCTGAAAGGGCTCGCCGCGGTGCGACCGCCAGCGGGTTCGACCGTCGACCGGCCCGGGACGGTTCACACCTTCCGGGCCGGTGAGTGTGCCGTGGTGGTCAGTGCGCCATGCGAGACCGCCCCTGCCGGCTGGAGCCAGCCGGGTGCCGCCGCCGGTACAGCAGCCACACGCCCAGCGCGGCCAGCGCGCCGCTGCCCAGGGCGACCAGCCCGGGGATGATCCAGCGGCTCGCCAGTTGGGCTGCCGCCGGGATGGCTGGCTGGCCTGGTGGCCCGGCGACCGCGGGCGCGGACACCTGCGGCTGGGTCACGGGCGGAGTCGTGGCGGATGGCGCCGCGGGAGCGGGCGTGGTGGTCGGTGACGCCGCGGCCCGGACCACCAGCGTCGCCCCGCCGAAGGTCCCCCCGCCGCAACGGCCGGTGATCGTGTAGGTCCCGGCCGGCTTGGAGCGCGGGATCGTAGTGGTTACCGTGAAGGCCCCGCCCGGCTTGACGGCCGCGAACACCGCGGGCACCTCGGCGAAGTCGTGGGTGTGGACGAACGCCTTGGAGAGCAGGGTGACGCCGTTTGCACAGGCCGAGCCCGCCGCGTCCGGGCCGACCGACCCGGACAGGGTGACGGTGTCCCCGGCGGCGACCGAGCTTGGGCTGACATGGATGGCGGCGGGTGGTGTCGTGGGCGCGGCCCGGACCCCCACTGTCCCCCCGCCGAGGGGAGACCCACCGCAGCGCAGGTAAATCGCGTAGGTCCCGGCCGGCTTGGAGCGCGGGATCGTGGTCGTTGCCGTGAACGCCCCGTCCGGCTTGACGGCCGGGTACACCGGCCACAGGTCACCAAAGCGGTTGCTGTGGGCGAACGCGTTGGAGTACAGGATGACGGCACCTGATGAACATTCCGAGGCCGCGGCGTCCCGGCCGACCGACCCGGACATGGTGACGGTGTGCCCGGCGACGACCGAGCTTGGGCTGACATGGACGACGACGGGTGGTGTCGTGGACGCGGCCCATGCGGGCGCGGCAAGCGGCGTGAGCATGGCGACGATAGCGGCGAACAGAAGAGCGGCGATGATGCGGACTGGTCGCATGGCGACCTCCCCCGGTAAAGCGCGACCCTGGTGGGTGCAGCGCATTCAGCGTGGCTGGGGTCGGTCACGACCTGACGACGGCCAAGCATCGCGGCCAACGCGAAACGACCTCAATTGGGTCGCGGTCGTCAATCAGAACGAACACGCCTCCCAAGCGTCAAGGCGTTTTCGCACCACGCTGTTACGTGTCAGCAAGAGTCCAGGATGTCGGTGAGGTTCGCCAGGATGTCGGCATGGGATCAGATCCGGACGCCGAGGTCGAGGAGGTGGTCCTGTGAAGGCGGAGCGAGGGTTCCCGGAGCTTTGGCAGGTGGTCTTGGACTGCACCGATGCGCGGGTGCTGGCGGAGTTCTACCGTCGCCTGTTGGGCTTGCGGTACCGGCCTGGGGATGAGCCGCCAGCTACCGGCGAGCCGGACACCGTGGGTCAGGACTGGCTGGTGCTGCAGGACGCCGCCGGAAGCGCCCGGGTGGCGCTCCAACAGGTGGCTGCGCTGCCGGAGGCGACGTGGCCGGAGGGTCCGGTCCCACAGCAATTGCATTTGGACCTGACGGTGCCGACGACAGCGGAACTCGACGTCCAACACGAGCGGGCCTTGGCCCTCGGCGCCCGGCTGCTCGACGACCGCTCCGACGATCCCGAGGAGCCGCTCCGCGTCTACGCCGACCCTGCCGGACATCCGTTCTGCATCTTCGTGGTCAACTCGGCCGCAGTCTGAACCGCCACGTACGGACAGCGAGCGTCATGTGAACCCATCGCACCTGGGCAGAACCGGTGCCACGCACTCGGCCGCGGCCGGGTTCGGTGTGTCGACCAGGGGCCGTGTGCAGCACACCCGGCCGCGCGATCAGGCAGGCTCGTGACCGAGCATATGCCGCGCACTATTTCGAGCTGCTCAGTCAGTCGGGCACGGACAATTGCATCAGCGAAACACGAGGCTCGCCTCATGCGTTATACTCCGCGTTCGCGCACGCTTGACCGTAAGGTCAGTAAAGGCGTGCTGTCGTCGCAATAGGATCTAAAGGGGAAGAGGGAAGGAAACAGGGGGGAGTATGCGTAGTCGTCGTCCCGCTGCGATGTTCGTCGTCGTCGCGCTGGTCGCGCTGGTCGTCGGAGGGACCGCTGGCATGGCGCTGGGCTCGGCCCGCGCGGCCAACAAGCCTGACATGTTCGCTCCGCTCGCGACCGTGACCGCGGTCAGGGTGCCGGCGGCGTGCACGCACGCGATCGCCAGCGCCGACACGTCGCTCGACGTTGCCACGCGCGTGGCCGATGAGCTGGCCGAGCACACCAAGGTCATGGACGATCTCATCGCCGCCCTGGCAGGGGTCGATAACGGCATGACGGCGCACAAGGCGCTCACGCAGGGCATGACGTCGATCAACAACGGCCGTCGCGACCGGCGCGTCTTTGTCCAGGCCAGGGCTGCCTACGCCGAGGTCAGGCGGGCCTGCCGGTAGGTGCCATGGGGCGAGAGCTGGTCTTGATCTCCGGCGACGGCGAGCTGGCGGCCGCCGTGGCGGCGGTGCTGCCCGAGGCCGACCGGCTCACGGTCGTGGACCCCGAGGAGGACCTGCCCGCATTTGCCGGCCCTGCGCTCGGCGGCCCTGCGGTCGTGGTCGTCGACCTGCCGCCGGCTTCCCGCCACGGCGTCTGCGAGCACCTGCGCGCCAACTATCCTGGGCAGGTCATCGTCCTGGTGGACCCCGGCGAGGGCAGCGGTGAGGACCCCGCAGGCGATGCTGGTCGGGACGCTGGCGAGAGGCCGGCTGAGCAGGCGCGGCGCGTCCTGGTCCGGCCGGTCGAGCCGGCTGACCTGATCGCCGGCCTGCCACCGCCAGAGCCGGCACGGCCGACGCGGGTGAGCGTCAGCCGCCGTCAACGCGGGCACAGCCCGAGCCCACAGGGCCTCGGGCGCCTCGTACCGCCGGCGCCCGTTGCGGGACCGACCGGCGCCGCGCCCGTCCCGACCGGCGCCGCGCCCGTGCCCGTCGGCGCCGCGTCGGTCCCGGCGGGCGCCGGACCGGTCCCACCCGGCGACCTGGACGGCCTCCCAGAGCGACTGGCGCCGGGCCAGCCGGTCTGGGAGGTGGAGGCTGCCGGTGCCAAGGTGGGCGAGGCCACGGTGAACCGGTCCGCCGGACCAGCGCGCCGCCCGCTGGCGGCCGCGGTCGCGCTGGTCGTGCTGGTGGTCGTGTTCGCGGTCGGGACGGCCGTTGGCGCGAGCCAGGGCGGGCAACCGCTGCCGCGCCCGTCGCCGCTCACCCCGCCGGCCACGGTCGCGGCGCCGACCAGGATCGTCGTGCGGCAGACCTCGCCACCGGCCTGTCTGGCCGCCATCGACGATGCCGACGCGGTCATCGCGTACCTGGTGGCCAACATGCACGACCGGCGGGTCGCGGCGTCCCTCCGGCAGTACCGGACCGCCAGCCGCACCTGTCGACGGGCAAAGAAGTAGGCAGGGCCGACCGGCACGGTGCGGCAGTGCTGCGGAAGCCTTGACGTCAGGCGGTCTGGGCACCGAGCTGCTCCAGCCGGCTCGGCTCGGGCAGTGCGCGGGCGTCGTCCCAGATGCCGGCCCACGGGTCGCGCTTGCGGGCGAGCCGTTGCAGGGTGTTTCGCAGCGTGAACATCTGCGGCTCGACCCGGTTGAGCTCGCGCCAGTCGACCGGGCAGGCGACCGGTGCCCCGGGCAGCGCGCGGACGGCGTAGGGGGCGACCGCGGTCTGCGCATACGCGTTGCGTGCGGTGTCGAGGTAGAGCCGGCCGCGCCGCCTGTCCTTGCGCTGCTGGGTGGTGAACCGGCTCGGCTCGCGAGCGGCGAGCAGGTCGGCGACCTGCCGTGCGAACGCGCGGGCCTCGTCGAAGCCGGCGCTCCGGTCCAGCGGCGCGGTCACGTGGAGACCGCGGCTGCCGGTCGTCTTGAGGTAGGCGACGAGACCGAGCTCCTCCAGCAGCGCTTTCAGCGCCTTTGCCGCGGCGCGGAGGGCATCGAGGTCGCGCCCGGGAGGGTCGAGGTCGAAGACGAGCTGGTCGGGGTTGTCGAGCCGGTCGGCGCGCGAGAGCCAGGTGTGCGGGGTGATGCAGGCCTGACCGGCGAGGTAGGCGATGGTCTCGGCATTGTCGATCACCGGGTGCGTGACGCTGCCGCCGCCCTTTCGCTTCACCTCGACGCGTCGCACGAGCTCCGGGAAGTAGTCGGGTGCCTGTTTCTGCTGGATCTCCTCGCCGTCGATGCCGTCCGGGAAGCGCTGCATGTGGACCGGTCGGCCGCGGACGTGCGGGAGCATGGCCGCCGCGACCCGCCCGTAATAGCGCTTCAGGTCCGCCTTGGTGATCCCGTCGTCGGGGAACAGGACCTTGTCGGGGTTGGAGATCTCCACTGCGGTCATGGCTCGTCCTCCCTGCTCGCCTGCGCGGCCAGCTCCTCGGTCGTCCTGCCGCTGAGCGCCGACTTGGGCTGGCTCGAGAGCGGGTCGCGGCGGCGGTCGGCGCCCTCGTCGTCCATCTTCACCAGCAGCCAGCGCTCGCGTTTCCCCTTGCTGACCCTGGTGAGGGCGTAGCCACCGTGGAGCTTGCTCCCCTCCAGCCAGACGGCGACGTGGCCCTGCTCGAGCGCCTGCTCGACCGGCTCGTCGCCAAGGGGCCGGTAGTGGCCGGTGTCCCAGACGATCACGGTGCCGGCGCCGTACCGGCCCTCCGGGATCACGCCCTCGAAATCGGCGTAGTCGAGCGGGTGGTCCTCGACCGGCATGGCCAGCCGCTTTTCGCGTGGGTCGGTCGAGGGGCCCTTGGGCACCGCGTCAGTCATCTCTGCCCTTTTCGCGTCTCTTGTGGTTCGCTTTGCGAGGCACACGGCGCTGGGTTCCCGGTGAAGGCGGCGCAGACACGGGCGAGGGGGCTGGGCATGGCGGTGCAAGGGACGGCCGATCCGCGGTTCGCGGCTGTGCGGGAGGAGTTCGGGCGCAACTTCGCGGAGCGGGGCGAGGTGGGCGCCTCGGTCTGTGCGACCATCGACGGCGGGACGGTCGTCGACCTGTGGGGCGGCACCGCCGACCCCGAGACGGGCGCACCGTGGGGCGAGGACACGATCGGCATCGTCTGGTCGTGCACGAAGGGCGCCACCTCGCTGTGCGCGCACGTCCTCGCCGCCCGCGGCGCCATCGACCTCGACGCGCCTGTCGCGCGGTACTGGCCCGAGTTCGCAAAGGCCGGCAAGGAGGGGATCACCGTCCGCATGCTGCTCAACCACCAGGCCGGTGTGCCGGCGCTGCGCGAGCCGATCCCCGACAACGGGCTCTGCGACTGGGACGCGGTCGTGGACGCGCTCGCCGCCATGGAGCCGCTGTGGGAGCCCGGCACGCGCCACGGCTACCACCCGCTCGTCTTCGGGCACCTCGTCGGCGAGGTCGTGCGGCGCGTCACCGGCCGCTCGCTCGGCACGTTCTTCCGCGAGGAGGTCGCGGGGCCGCTCGGGCTCGACTTCTGGATCGGCCTGCCCGAGGCGCACGAGACGCGCGTCGCCCCGACCATCTCTCCGGACCCGCCGGCGCCTGGCCAGCCGGTGGCGCAGTTCTACGCGATGGCGATGACCGACCCGGGGTCGGTCCCCGGGATGGTCGTGTGGAACTCCGGCGGCTTTCTGGTGCCCGGCGCGGTCAACGCGCGCCGGGTCCACGCCGCGGAGATCCCCTCGGCGAACGGGATCACGAACGCACGCGGGCTCGCGGGGATGTACCGTCCGCTCGCGCTCGGCGGGGAGTTCGACGGCGTCCGCCTCGTGCCCGAGGACGCGGTCCCCGCGATGGGGGCGGTGAGCGCCGCGGTCGCGAAGGACGCGACGATGCTCGTCCCGACGCGGTGGGCGGCCGGCTTCATGAAGGGCGTGGACAACCACCGTCTGGCGCCGGGCCATAACGACAGCGTGGTCCTGTCCGAGGAGGCCTTCGGTCACCTGGGCAACGGCGGCTCGCTCGGCTTCGCGGACCCCAAGGCGCGGCTGTCGTTCGGTTACACGATGAACAGGCTGGGCGGTGGGATCGGCCTCGATGAGCGGGGCCAGGCGCTGGTCGACGCCGTCTACCGGGTGCTGGGGTACCGGCGCGCCGCGAGCGGCGGCATGTGGTTCGTGTAGCTCAGATCGCTCAGGTTGCTTGAACTGCCCGCGCTGGAGGTTTAAGGTCCCAGAGTTCATCCACACGGCGACCTTGGGGGGCGGCAGTGGCTATCGGCGTGCTCTTGGACATGCCCGGCATGACCAGGGAGCAGTACGACGAGGTCTGCAGGGGCCTCAACAACGGGCGGCCGCTCACCGCGCTGGCCCAGTGGCCCGAGGGGGGCGTCCTGTTCCACGTGGCCGGGCCGACGCCGGGCGGCGGTGGCTGGCGGGTGGTGGACGTCTGGGAGTCCGAGGAGGCGTTCCAGCGCTTCGGGCAGAAGCTGGTGCCCCTGCTCCAGAAGGCGGGCCTCTCGCCCGTGACACCGGAGGTCTTCCCGGCCTACAACGTCGTCACCCAGTAGCGTCCGGGACCGGGTGACCGCCGCCCGGCGGCGCCTGTCCGCCGGCGTCAGATGCGGAAGAAGTGTGCAGCATGGCGGTCTGACCTGCGCTCGTCTCACAGCACCCTCGCTGACCAGGAGAAACGCTACTCAACTCTGGTCGTCACTGGTCAGGCTCGGTAGCTTTCATGTGCGTCAGATGTGCGCCCACGCAACCGAGGGAGCTATCGGAGTGAGAGCCCGAGGGCTCCCTCAAGCGCCTTCACCGTGGCCGAGCTGTCTGTGTGGTGGATCGTGGCCATGCCGACCTCGGCCGCAGGTGGCAGGTTGGCGGCGACATCATCAACCAGCACGCAGACAGCAGCAGGCAGGCCGAGCTTATCGGCGGCCAGGAGATAGATCGCCGGGTCAGGTTTGCGAAGGCCGACCTCCCCGGAAACGATCACCGCATCGTAGAGTTCATGCAGGTGGTAGCCAGCGTACGGGTCGTATGGCTCGGTTCCCCAGGAGTTGCTGAGCACCCCAACACGAACACCACTCGCCCGTGCCCGTGCTGCCGCGCCGATGATTCGCTCGTCCGGCCGGAGCCCCGCCAACAGGCCGGCGATCAGCCCATCCGCTGAAACCTCCAGCAATGCGGCAAGCTCACGCTCGAAGGTGCGTTGGCTGATCTCGCCGCGCTCAATCTGGTGATAGAGCGCACGGCCCGTCGGGTCCGTCGTGACTGCTTCGCGGAACCGACCGCGAGGCAGACCGAGGCGCTGGCAGTAGTCATCGATGGAGGCGAAGAAGTCGGTTGTAATGACGCCACCGAAGTCCAGCAAGAGCCCCTTGTAGCGGCTGTCTTGAGTGTTCATGGGGTTCACCAGTCGGCAAGTTGAGCTGACCGGGAGAAGGCTAGCAGGAGTTGCTCCGTGAGCTGCTCTCGGAACGCCGTGACCGCCGGGACATCTCCCCAGGGATTCAGGTGTTGGTCAAGGCCGCGAATCCGGTCAACGCTCACCGCGTGCCGGAGTTCGATCGCCAAGGTCAGCGCCTGACTCGCGCGCCGGCAGCCTTCGTCGATCTCTCCGACGCGAATGAGAGCGGTAGCGAGGTCGGCCAGCGCGGTACACCGATGCTTGCGGAGCGCCGGGTCTAGGCCGTCAAGGGCCTCGGTCAGTTCCGTCACCGCCTCCTGTGGCCGCTGGAGCTGGAGGTAGCAGAGCCCGTAGTAGCCCTTCAGCTTCGCTGCATCGAACGCGCCAATCCCCACCCACGCCGGGCCGCCCTTCTGGATTTCCTGAAGCGCGTTCTCGGCCGCCTCTAGGGCCACGAGGCACCCTCTTGCATTCCCGGAGCGCGCTCGCACCTCGGCTTCAACCGCAGCGAGCCATCCGCGCGTTGTTGCGCCGTCTCCCTCGGTGGCCAGCCTGCGCGCCTGCGTGATCAGGTCGACCGCCTCGACTCGTCTTCCGGTGTAGCTCGCATTGAACGCCATGCAGCCAAGAACGAACGCTTCCAGCTCTCGGACCTTGGCCTCGCGTGCTGCATCAAGGGCGTTGCCAAGTCTGGACCAGGCTACGTCGAACGAGTACAGGTCCATGAGCAGCATTACGCCGACCAGCGCAATCGTCTCGCCTGCGGTGGCGGTCAGTCGCTCACGTAGCGTTCCCTTCATCGAGCCGCCGAGCAGCTCGCGGACCAGTTCCACCTGACCCTCTGCCTGTGGCAGCAGAGTGCGCGCCGAGAGCTGCCGGTAGGAGCGCCGATAGGCGGCGGTGACAGCCTCCATGTCTGCGATCGTTGACGCATCGACCCTTGTGGGCCTCGTGAGCGCATACGTGACGCGCTCGGTGGTCTCGTCTCCAGCGACCCGCCTCAGTCCATGCAGAGCACTGATTTGCGGGCGAAGCAGCAACGCCCCTGCCAGCGCGGCAGCTTGCCCCAGCGCTTGCCGCCGACTCACCGTGCCCCGGTCGGCGGACGGGTCTTCGAGTATGGCGGCGGCCTGCCGCACCTGTGCAGGTACCTCGACGCCATGCTCGTCTGCCGTCGCCACCAGATCGGTAAGAGTCGCGCTGGTGGCGCGCGCAAGACGTTGAAGGTCGCTCGCGAGCTGCTCTGCCGAGCCCGTTGAGCGCGCGCCACGCAGCGGGATAACTCGTGCCGAGTGCTGGTCCCTCTTGTTGGCGGGTTGCTCGCTGTCATCCATGGCCGTGCCGCCTCACCTGCTCATTCCGCTCGCTCCAGGTGCTGCGAGCAGAATGCCATAT
>WNGF01008265.1_pt1 | contig 15796 bp, 8 predicted proteins | sample 5400641 | NCBI WGS metagenome assembly WNGF01 (sample SAMN13153371, study PRJNA577476) | soil metagenome | isolation source: 80 cm soil or saprolite under grassland replicate 2 | place: USA:California | collected 2016-06-15
TCCGACTTCGATGCGACAAAGCAGCCGGACGTCTGCCCCGTCTCGCTACTGGGCCGGCTCAACCAGGCGGATCCCCGGGGAGAGGTCGCCCGGGCCACCATCCGGACCCTGGTGCAGCACAAGGTCTCGATGACCTCCACCCTCGCAGTGTACGAGCCGTTTGTGGCGAACCGCCCCACGAAGGATGCGCGGGTCCTCCAAGCCATGGCTCCCGAGCTGCGCGAGACCTACGCGAAGATCCGGGGGGAGATCGACTCGGCCGGCCACGGGCCCGTGACGCAGCAAGGCCTGCTGGCCGCGATGGCATTCGAGAAGGCGTTCGTGGACGCTGGAGGATTGCTCGCCGCCGGAGTGGACCCGACGGGGATCGGCGGCGCGTTGGCGGGATTCGGGGACCAGCGCAACTACGAGCTCTTCATCGAGGCGGGCTTCACGCCGGCCCAAGCAGTGCGGATCATGACCGCGAACGGGGCGAAGATCCTCGGCGTCGAGAACCGACTCGGCACGGTCGAGCGCGGGAAGCTCGCCGATCTCGTGGTGCTGCGTGGCGATCTGTCCGCGGAGCCATCGGTCATCCGGAACGTGACGCTCGTCTTCAAGGATGGCGTAGGGTACGATTCCAGCAAGCTGATCGCGTCGGTGCAGGGGAGAGTGGGGGTCAACTGAGCGATGCCACGATCCCCGAGTTGCCACCAGGAGGGGACATGAAGACGCACGCAGCTCAATACTGCGCCATGGTGGTGGTGGGTCTCGCCGTGTTCGTGACCGTCCCCCGGGCCAGGATGACTGTCCTGCAGCAACCGGACCCGGTGGTCCGCGTCGACAGCGACGACATCGGCGGACTGATTACCGGCCCGAGCGGGCCCGAAGCCGGCGTCTGGGTGATCGCCGAAACGGCCGATCTACCCACCAGGTTCGTCAGGATCGTGGTGACGGACGATAACGGGCGCTACCTGTTGCCCGACCTCCCGAAGGCGACCTACCGCGTGTGGGTGCGCGGCTACGGGCTGGTCGATTCGCCGAAGCAGCAGGCGGTCCCAGGAAGGCTCTTGAACCTGACCGCGGTCGTGGCGCCCGATCCGCGCGCGGCGGCGCAGTACTATCCCGCCGGTTACTGGTTTTCCCTGATGCGCGTGCCGGACAAAAGCGAGTTCGCCCCCACAACCGGGGCCGACGGGAACACGGTCGCGCCGAATGTAAAGAGTCAGGCCGAGTGGCTCAGGATCCTCAAGTCGGGCGCGTGTTGGGCCTGTCATCAGCTGGGCAGCAAGGGGACGCGGGAGATCCCCCAGGCTCTCGGAACGTTCGCCTCCTCGGCGGCCGCGTGGGAGCGGCGGCTACAGTCGGGACAGGCGGGGGGCCAGATGATCGGCATCCTGAGCCAGCTCGGCAGAGAGCGCGCGCTCGCGATGTTCGCCGACTGGACCGATCGCATCGCCCAAGGCGCGGTGCCGCCGGCGCCGCCCCGGCCGCAGGGCGTGGAGCGCAACGTGGTCATCACCGAGTGGGACTGGGCGGACCCCAAAGCGTACCTCCACGACGAGGTCTCGACCGACCGGCGGAACCCCACGACGAACGCCAACGGCAAGATCTACGGAGCGCTGGAGCTCAGCGCGGATTACCTGCCGGTGCTCGATCCCGTGCGCAACACGGCGAGCCGGGTGCCCCTGACGGTGCGCGATCCCAACACCCAGCCGGGCGCCGGGCCCCCGACCCAGCCGTCGCCCTACTGGGGTAGTGAAGTCCTCTGGACCAGCAAGAACAACGTGCACAATCCGATGTTCGACGAGCGGGGTCGGGTGTGGCTCACCTCGACAGTGCGTCCGCCCGACAACCCGGCCTTCTGCCAAGCTGGGTCGAGCCATCCGTCGGCGAAGCTGTACGCGCTTGCGAGGGCGGGCCGCCATCTCGCGGTCTACGATCCCAAGACCCAAAAGCTCACGCACATCGGCACCTGCTTCAGCACGCACCACTTGATGTTCGCGGAAGACTCGAACCGCACGCTCTGGACCTCGGGCGGCGGCCCGGTGGTCGGCTGGTTGAACACCCGGATGTTCGACCAGACCGGCGACGAGGAGAAATCGCAGGGCTGGACCGCGCTCATCCTCGACACCAACGGCAACGGCACGCGGGACGCATACGTCGAGCCCGACCAGCCGGTCGATCCCGGCAAGGACAAACGGATCTCGGCCGGCCTCTACGCCGTCGCCCCGGCTCCCGACGGCTCGATCTGGGGGACGTCATTGGGCTTCCCGGGGGCGGTCGTGCGCCTGAATCCGGGACGGAACCCGCCGGAAACGGCGCTCGCGGAGGTGTACGAGCTTCCGCTGAGCCAGGCGGGCCAGCCGGTCGAGGGGTTCTCACCGCGCGGCGGAGACGTGGACCGGAACGGCGTGTACTGGACGGCGCTGGCCAGCGGGCACTTGGCCAGCTTCGACCGCCGGAAATGCAAGGGGCCGCTCAACGGACCACGGGCGACGGGCCAGCACTGTCCCGAGGGCTGGACGTTCTATCCGGAGCCGCTGCCGCAGCTCCAGGGTGTGACGGATCGGGGCAGCGCCGAGGCCAGCTACTACACCTGGGTCGATCAGTTCGGCGTGCTCGGCATGGGCAAGGACGTACCGATCAACACCGGCAATGGCTCCGAAGGGCTGCTCGTTCTCAAGGACGGGAAGTGGGTCGTGCTGCGCGTTCCGTATCCGAGCGGGTTCTACACCAAGTGGATGGACGGCCGGATCGACGACGCCGCGGCCGGCTGGAAGGGCAGGGGGCTGTGGGCGACCGTGAGCACGCGAGCGCCGTTTCACATGGAAGGAGGCAAAGGCACGGCGAGCAAGGTGCTGAAGTTTCAGCTGCGCCCCGACCCGCTCGCGCGGTAGGGCCTAGAACTCGAGCTTGCTGAGAAACTCGTAGTCCCGGCGCGCGCTGGCGACCGAATCCGCGGCACCCTCCTGCTCGACATAGCATGGCTTGCGGCCGATGTCCGGAACGGCCGCGAGCAGGCGCCGGAAATCGAGCGTCCCCGTACCCAGCTCGGTGTCGCTCGACCGATCGGCGACGACGTCCTTGAGATGGAAGCTCCAGTAGCGGTCGCGGTACCGCTGCAGATAGACGAGCGGATCGCCGCCGCCCATCGCCATGTTGCCGACGTCGAGCTGGTGGCGGACGACGCTCGGGTCGGTTCGCTCCAGGAACACGTCGTACGGCACCTTCCCGTCGATCGGCGTCATGTGGTCGGGCTCGTTGTGGAAGGCGAGCCAGATGCCGGCGCGCCGCGCGGCGGCCCCGGCTGTGTTGAAGCGGTCGGCCCACTCCCGCCAATCGTCGAGCGAGCGCGCCGTGTCCGCGGTGAAGCTCGGCACGATGAGGTATTCGTGGCCGAGGCGGTGCGCGATGGCGAGGCTGCGGTCCCACCCGACGAACAGGATGGTGGGCGAGACGTGGGCCGAAGGCGCGCGCAGTCCTTCGCGATCCAGGGCCGCACGGACCTGCTCGGTCGTGCGGCCGAAATTGCCGAACGTCCAGAGCAGCTCGACGTCAGTGTAGCCCATGGCGCGCACGGCGGCGAGGGTCCGGTCGGGGTCGCGGCGCATCGCGTCCCGTACCGAATACAGCTCCAGCCCAATGCGAGCGAGCCGACCGGCTCGGTCCCCGCCGCGCGATGCCCACGGGCCGGTCGCGAGCGAGGCGCCGAGGGCCTGGACGAACATTCGCCTGTGCATGCCTCAAGGTGTCGTGAGATCGGGGGCGTGACAAGGCTGGCCAAGCCCAACCCCCGTGATCCCATCGCTCAGGTGATCAGAACTCATAGCGCATCCCGAGCTGCCCCTGCCGCGGGGCGAAAACGCCGCTCTTCTTGCCGAAGAGCGCATCCGTCTGGCGGCCGACGAACCCGGAGTAGTTGTCCCAGTTGAAGATGTTGAAGGCCTCGGCGCTCGCGCTGATCTTGCGCCCACCGCCCACCGACACGCCTTTGGCGAGACGCAAGTCGAAGGTCCGGTACATGTTGTTCCACGACGCCACCGGCCGGATGGTTCGGCTCGCGTTCCCGCCCACGAAGTCGTCGGCCAGGGTGATGTCGTGGTTCAGGTCCTGCCCGACGGTGGCGACGTAGGGCCGCGGAGCGGCGAAGATCGCGACGGCCGACAGCTTTATGGCGAGCGGCAGGTCGCCGATCCCTGAGAAGACTAGGCGCCACCGCTCGTCCGCGGTCGTCGGCTGCATGAGCAGGAAGGTGGCATCGTTGTAGTTCCCGAGCCCTTCGAACTGCGACTTGTACCAGCCCAGCGTGAGCGCCGCGTTGAGCCGCAGCCCGGGCCGGTCGTAGGTCAGCCCACCGATCAGCGCGTCGAATTTGGCGCGACCGATGTCATCGTACAGCGTGATCGTGGCGAAGCTGTCGGTCAGGGCCCGGACGCTGTCCACCGTGTTGAACCAGTTGGGCGTGAGCTGGACATACAGGTTACGCGCGTCCTGGTGAATGTAGTCCACGTTGAGCGCGATCCGGTCCGTGAGCTGGTGTCCGATGCCGACGGAGAACTGGTGGTTCTCCGGCGTCTTCATGTTGGTCTTGAGCAGGTTGAAATTCAGCTTGCTGGTAGCTGCGCCGGACAGCACGCGCTGCCGCAGCGTGTCTGGATCCGCGGTGCCCGGGTTCGTGAACTCGTACGTGCGCCATCCCGCCGACTGCTTCTCGAAGAACGCCATGAACGTGGTGATCCGGTCGTACATGATGCCGGCGCCGCCGCGCAGGAAGGTGCGCTGATTGTCGAACACGTCCCACGAGAAGGCGAGACGCGGGCCGATGTTGTTCAAGTCGTTTTTGCGGTGGCCCGTGTTCAGGAAGTTCCGGAGCTGCGGGATCGCCTGAAGTTCGGGGACGCTCGCCCAGGGGACAGTGTAGCCGTTGTTCAGCGTGTTGATCTCGGCGTCGTAGCGGAGGCCTGCGGTGAGCTGAAGGCTGCGTCGGGCCTGCCACTGGTCCTGGACGTATGCGCCCGTGCTCCAGCCACTGGTGACGGCGCGGGCGTCCTCCGTCGAGGTCGTGTCGAAGAAGCCGACGCCGATGCGGCCGAGCGACGGGAGTGAGCTCGTGTCCCTGGGAAACTGGAAGAAGCCGTCCCGGTTGCTGGGGAGCCAGCTGTTGGTGTGGACGCGGGCCAGCTCCAAGCCGCCCGTTAGGATGTGCCGGCCCTCGCCGAGCGTGTGGGTGGCGCGGTCGATGACCCGGACGTGCGTCTCCTTGAGGACGAGGGGGAAGCCCGCCGTCCCAAAGGTGATGCTGGGGTACACCAGGGTGACGCCGGGCTCGAGTGGCGACTCGTTGTGGCTCCAAGACAGCACGTTCAGGGACAGCTCGTTCACGAACCCGGACGTGGGCGTGTAGGTATCCCGGAGCTGCGCGCTGTGGACCCAGTACTTGGCGTTGATGCCCGAGTTGCGCGCGCCGGTCCCGCCGAAGTTCGTTTCGCTGTTGTAGTAGCGACCGGCCCACACGGCGTCGAGCGTGTGGGCGACGCCGAGCGGCGCCGTGAGCCGCACAACACCGGTGTGGTTCTTGGTCGGCGCTTTGAACGTCCCGGCGAACGCGTCCCAGATGTCGGGCTGGTAGGCCGGCCGCCCGGGCAGGACGGTGATGCCATCGTCGATGCTCTGCCCCTCGTAGCTCGCGGCGACGAACAGTTTGTCCCGCCGGATCGGGCCGCGCACGTTGAAACCGAACTGGGCGCGGGTGTAGTCCGGGATCGAGAAGGTCGTGGGGTTCCTCGTCCGGGCCTCGCGTTGAGTCAGGTCGAGCGCCTTGAGGGCGTTGCTCTGGCCGTAGCCGAAGACCGAGCCGTGGAACTCGTTGGTCCCGCGCTGGGTCACGGCGCTGATGACGAAAGACGCGCCGCGCGTGTACTGGGCGTCGTACGGGTTCAAGTGGACGCGGAACTCGCGCATCGCCTCCTGCGGCAGCGGCGAGCCCGTCTGCGGAATCCCGACAAGATTTCCGTTGAAGAAGCTCTTCCACTCGGCACCGTCCAGGTAGAAGTTCCAGAAACGCAGGTCGGGCAGTGAGCCGGAGGCGGGCAGCGACCGGCCGGCGGTAGGCGCGAAGGTCCTCATGCCCGGCACGACGGCGGCCAGGTTGATCGTGTTGCGCGTGTTGAGGGGCAGGTTGAGGATCTCGTTGGTCACGACCGGCGCGGAGACATCGTTGCGCTGCACCTCGAACACGGGCTCGCGCTGGTGCGTGACCTCGATGCCCTCGACGGCTACAGCCGCCTCCTGGAGCTGGAAGTCGAGCGATGCTCTCTGGCCGACCAGCAGCTCGATGTCCCGCTCCTGCGCCCGGTAGCCCAACAGGACGAGGCGCACGTGGTAGGCGCCCGGTGGCAGCCCGACGATGGCATAAGTGCCTTGCGCCGACGTAATCGCGCCACGCTGCTGCCCCGTCTCACGGTTCGACACCGTGACTTGCGCGGCGGCGAGCGGATTGCCGTCCGTCGCCGTGACGCGCCCCTGAAGGTTGACCGTGTTTTGGGCGAGAGCCCCGGAGGCGCCGCCGAGCAGCCAGGCGACGGCGAGCAGCACGGTGCGGAATCGGCCGACGAGTGTGGACAACATTGGACGATCCTCCTGTGAAAGAAACGGGGCGTGCGGCGCGAGCGCTGTCGCTCAGCGCCGGCGACCCCGCCTGAACTCCAGCACGTAGGCCCCGCCGGCCGGCAGCTCCAGTGTGATCGGGACCACGCGGTCGGAGAACGTGCCGACCGGGCGGCGCCCGGTCTCGTCGATGCGCTCGATCCGCCCGTCCTCCCTGAAGCCGTAGGCACGCGGGTCGAAGTCGAACGAGGCGGACGTGGGCCTGTCGACGATGCTCGCCACCGCGACCGCGACGCCGCCATCCTCTGCGCGCCACGCGCCGGCGATCGCCGCCGGGAAGCGCGCCGCCGAGACGGTAGGTCCCCCTCGCCGCGCCGCGTAGATCGAGACGCGCGAGAGGTCCACGTCGACCAGCGGCACCTTCAGCTCCGGCGGGCGCAGGAACGTGCCGTACAGCAGGTAGTCCAACGCCCGGGCCCGGATGCGCGCCAGGCGCATCATGTAGGCGGTCTCCTCCGGCCGCTGCGCCAACTGCGAGGCGCGGAAGTTCGCGATGGTAGGCTGTAGCCCCCAGGCGAAGGAGCGCGCCTGCTCCAGGTAGAACTGCCGGCGGAAGCGCGTGTCCAGCAGCTCGAGCGGCTGCTGCGGCGCGAACTGCGGGGGCCACAGCTCGTCATAGGGCGGCATGACGAGCGACGAGTAGTTGCCGTACGTCACGCCGTAGGCGTGGTAGACCGCCTGGAAGAACGGGATCGGCTCCCAGCCGCTCCCCGGGGCCGTGTAGCGCTCCTGGCTGACCTGGAGCGTGAGCATGAGGTCCAGCTCCGGCAGCCATGGCTCGCCCGCGCCCTCGCCCGCCAGCAGGACCGGTCGCCCCGGCTCCGCGGCGGATCGGATCTGCGCCGCGAGCGCGCGGAAGCCACCCATCCAGTAGTTCCCGCCGCCGACGGGGTGTCCGTGCGCCGGGTCCCAGCACACGAGCGACTGGACGGCCTGATCCATGTAGATCCCGTCGACGCCGTAGCCGTCCAACACGGTGTCCGCGATTCGCGCGTACTTGGCGCGCCAGAACGGCGTCGTCACGTCCATGGTCGCGCACCGCTCTGGGTCGAAGACGTTGTAGACCTCCTCGCGGACGCGGCCGTCTTTCTCCTTCACCGCCCAGGGCGCGGCGCCTTCGCTCGTCCAGCTCGGCGTGCCCGTGCACCAGAGCCGCTGGTTCATGTAGACCATCGCGTGGCTGCCGGCTGCGTGAGCCGCCGCTACGCCAGCGCGAAACGAGTCGACGCCCTCGCGCGGCGGGAGGTAGTCGGGGAAACTGGTGTCGTACGGGCCGTGATGCCACCAGTGCCAGTAGATGTTGACGGGAAGGCCGAGCGCAGCCTGCAGCGCGAGCGCCGGCGGCACGACGCCGGGCGAGCGACCCCGGTTCCAGACCCACATGCCGGTCCGGAGCAGCCATTCCGGGACGAGGCCGCGGCGCAACCGGCTGTCGCGCGCCCAAACCTGGCGCGTGCCCCAGGCGCGGTAGCGCTCGGCGGCGGTGATCCAGTCGCCCTGGAACGTCCCGAGCAGCGCGGCGTACGCGGGAGTCCACTGCGCCCGCGGGCTCGCCGGGTTCTCGAGCGGGTGAATCAGCTCGTACCCGCGGGAGCCGTCCGGCTCACCCCACACCGCGAACGTTTTTCGGTAGGCGAGCGTGTCATCGGCAGCGGCGTACAGGCCGCCGCCGCCGCGCCGGTACAGGGCTATCACCTGGAGCGAGAGCGTGCCCGGATACGCCCATTCAAGGCGCCGGATTTTCCCCGCTGGGCCGTCCGGTCCCGCGAGCAACGTGGCCGGGTCGCGTGCCAGCGCGCCCATCCAGCGGGGCACGGCCAACTCCTCACCGGCCCCGAGCGAGGGCATGCCGGTGAGTCGTGGGAAGCGAGCCTGCTCGATGGCGATCGTGCCGGGCGAGTCCACGACGATCCGCCACTCCGAAAGGCCTGAGTCTCCGAAGAGGCGGACCGCGACGGTGACGCGCAGCGCGGGCGCTTCTGTCAGCCCGAAGTCCTGCCAGACCAACGCGAGCCCCGGACGCTCGCCCGCGAGCCGATGCCAGGAGAAGTTGCGCGCCGAGCTCGGGACTAGCCCCGAGTCTCCCGGCGTCAGCCGGTCGAGCTGCCAGATGCCGGCGGCCGCCCCCGCCCGCGCGCCCACGAACGACTGACCGGTCGCGCGGTCGGTGAGCTCGAGCAGCGAGCCGTTGCGCGGGTCGAAGCCGAGCCGCAGGCTTCCGTTCTCGAGCCGGAGCGTGTCCGCCGGGGGTGAGGACCCGAACGCGAGGGCAGCGGCAAGGGCGAGCGAGCCCTGGAGCGAGATGTTCAACGGTAGATCAAGTAGGCGGCGCGCTCCTTTAGGAACGTCGCCTGGTCGCGCTCCCACTCGCGGAGCAGCGCCAGCAGTGTGCCGGCCTCGATCGCCTGACGCAGCCGCGCGGTCCCGCCGTGCCGCTCGATCGTCAGCATGCCCGGCTCGCGGCTGTTGGCGCCCACCCACTGGAACTGGTCGGGGTGCAGGCGTCGGATAAGGTCGATCGTGAGGAGCGAGGTCGCAAGCGGCCGGTAGGAGTCGCGGTCGGTCAGGATGAAGCGTACGCCCTTCAGGACCTGGCCGGGATACTTCCTCGCGGCCTCCGCCGTCTGGAACTCGACTGCCTCGAAGCGGATGCCCGGCAGGCTCATCGCGTTCATTGCCGTGGCGACCTCGGTGTTCTTGAGCCAGGGCGCACCGATCTGCTCGAAAGGCAGGTCCGTACCGCGCCCCTCCGACACGTTGATCGCCTCGAAGAACACCGCGCCCGGGTAGTGGATGGCCGCCTCGAGCCGCCGGATGTTCGGCGATGGGTTCACCCAGGGCAGCCCGGTCTGGTCCCACCACATGCCTCGCCGCCAACCCTCGACGGGCACGACTGTCAGGTCGGCGCCGATCCGCTGCTCGGCGTTGTACATCCGCGCCAGCTCGCCGAGCGTCATCCCGTGGCGCGACAGCACGGGGTAGATGCCGACGAACGACTGGTAGACCGGCTCGAGAATGTTGCCCTCGAGGATCGTTCCCGTGACCGGATTGGGCCGGTCCAGCACGACGATGGGGATCCCCTGCTTGGCCGCGGCCTGCAGCGCGAGCGCGAGAGTGGATTCATAGGTGTACTGCCGGACACCCAGGTCCTGGATGTCGTAGACCAGCACGTCGACGCCCTCGAGCATCTGCGGCGTCGGCTGGTAGGTGTCGCCGTAGAGCGAATGGATGGGCAGCCCCGTCTTCTCGTCGACGCTCGACCCGACCCGCGTCTCGGCGACGCCGCGGATGCCGTGCTCCGGCGAGAAGAGTGCGACCAGCGTGAACTCCGGCATGGCGCGGAGCAGGTCGATCGTGCTGCGCCGCTGCCGATCGATGCCGGACTGGTTCGTGATGAGACCTACGCGTTTCCCGCGCACGAGCGCGGGCGGATGCTCGATGAAGACTTCGACGCCGGGCCGGACGAGGGCGGGGGTGGGGGCGGGAGCGGGACCGGCGCCGCGCGCAGGCGCGCACGCCAGGGCGGCTGTCAGAGTCAGGGGCGCGAATCGTTGCATGCTGTCCGTGACATCCTACGCCTTGCGCCCTAGATTGCAACTTCGCGCTCGCCAGCTCCCGGCCGTCATCCGACGTCTCATGCGCATCCGACAACTGGTGTCAGGACTGCTCGCACTCCAAAGCGGGGCCTGCGTGCAGGCTCCGGCGCTCCATGCGCAGGTGCCGCTCACCCGGTGGACGCCGGAGCTGGCGTTCACGGTCAAGCGCATCGGCGCGGTGGCAATTTCGCCGGACGCGCGCTGGGCGGCGGTCGAGGTGTCCGAGCCCGTCATGGAGGTGGAGCTGAGTGAATGGCGCACGTCCGTGCGCGTCTACGCCATCGGCGACGCCGGTTCGCGGACGCCCTGGCGGATCGAGGCCCCAGCGAGCTCTCCCGCCTGGTCGCCGGACGGGCGCTGGCTTGGGTTCGTGTCGAGCCGGTCGGGGAAGCGGAACGTGTGGCGTGTGGGGCTCGACGGCGCGCCGGCGCAGCAGCTCACGGATGTGGTCGGGGAGCTGGGCGAGTTCCGTTGGGCGCCGAACAGCCTGCGCCTGGCGTACGTGGTCACGGACCCGCCGGCGGAGGAGGAGCTGCGCCGGGCGCGGGAGAAGCGGGACGCGCGCGTGGTCGGGGAGGCGTACCGGTTCGCGCGTCTATACAGCCTCGACCTGTGGGCAGGGGCTGGCGCCCCCGGCCGTCCGCTCACGCCGCCGCACCTGCAGGTGGGCGGGCACCGGGGCGCCGGGCTCGCCGGCGCCGCGTTCGACTGGTCGCCGGACGGTTCCGCGATCGCGTTCTCGCACTCGCCCTCGCCGTTGGGGGACGATTGGGTGCGGGCGGACGTGTCCGTGGTGGACGTCGCCTCGGGGCGGGTGCGGCCGCTGGCGGCGACGCCGGCGGCGGAGGGCGGCGTCGCGTGGTCGCCCGACGGCCGCTGGATCGCGGTGACGGTCTCGGACGCGCCCGCGACGTACGCCCTCACCTTTCGTGTGGTGCTCTTCTCGCCGGCCGGCGGCACGTCCCGTCCGCTGCCGGACAGCTTCGACCAGCGGCCGGCGATCGTCGGCTGGACGGGCGATGCGCGCGCCGTAGTCATCAGCGAGGCGCGCGGGACCGTCTCGCGGCTCAGCGCACTGCGGGCGGATGGCGGCGCCGCCGTGGACCTGTCGCCGGACACGCTCATGGTGTCCGCGCCGGTCCTGAATCCGGCGGGCACGCACGTCGGGTTCGTTGCCGAGGCGCCCGACCGCGCGCCGGAGCCGTATGTGAGCCGGCTCACGCCGTTCGCGCCGCTACGGGTGGCGGCGCTGCAATCGCTTCCCGCCATCCCGTTCGGCAAGACGGAGGCGATCCGGTGGCGCTCGTCCGACGGCCGCGAGATCGAGGGACTTCTGACCTACCCAGTGGACTACCGGCCGGGGTCGCGAGTGCCGCTGCTCACCATCCTGCACGGCGGCCCGCCATCGAGCTTCACGCAGACGTTCACCGGCGGTGTGAGCGCGTACCCGATCGCCGCTTTCGCTTCCGCTGGCTTTGCCGTCCTCCGCCCCAACGTCCGCGGGAGCTCGGGCTACGGCCGCGAGTTCCGGTATGCGAACATCCGCGATTGGGGCGGCGGCGACTTCCGGGACGCGATGGCCGGCATCGATGCACTGGTACAGCGGGGCGTCGCAGACGCCGACCGGCTCGGCGTGATGGGGTGGAGCTACGGCGGGTACCTGACGGCCTTCGCGATTACGCAGACCACCCGGTTTCGCGCGGCGTCGGTGGGCGCCGGCATCACGAACCTGGTCTCGTACGTCGGAGTGGCGGACATCCCGGGGTTCGTCGGGTCCTACTTCGGCGGCGAGTTCTGGGACGCACCCGAGCTGTGGCAGGATCGCTCCGCGGTGCTCCACGTGAAGGCGGTGACGACGCCGACCCTCATCCAGCACGGTGAGAACGACCTGCGGGTGCCGATCTCGCAAGGTTACGAGCTCTACACTGCCCTCAAGCGGCGGAACGTGCCGGTCACGATGGTGGTGTACCCGCGCCAGGGGCACGGCGTCGACGAGCCCAAGCTTCAGCTCGACGTGATGCGCCGGAATCTGGAGTGGTTCCAGCGCTGGGTGAACGATTCGTTAGCGCAGATGGAGGGACCGTCTTGGACTCGACTCCCTACAACCGCCCTTTCCGACCCCGCCGCGCAGCGAGAATCAACCCGCGCCGCTGCCGGCGGAGTGGATGCGACCTGCAGCCGGACCGTTGCCATCCGGTGCGTCGCGGGCCATCTTTGCCCGTACGGCAACAAGCGCAGCCGAGGTGTCCAATGCTGGGAGTCTCCGCTCAGCGCCCGTTCGCAATCCTCTTCGTCGCCGCCACTGCGTGCACCAACCCCGCGGAGCCCAGGCTTCTGCCTGGCTCATATTCGCTTGTGTCAGTCGATGGCGTTTCTCCTCCGACCCTTCGGTGGACCACTATCAACTGCGACTATACTGTCTCGGGCGCAACGCTGACCATTGGGCCTGCAGATAGCGCCTCGCTGAACGTCCACGAGATATACGACTGCACCCGCGCCGGGGGCCAGGTCACAATCGCCGGCCGGGCGTATCCCGGCACCCTTACTCTTGCAAATCGGCTGTTCACGCTTGTGTCGCCCACTCTGGGTGGTCCTCCACTACTGCTTTCAGGCACGGTCCTTCGAGATGGGAGCGCGGTGGATCTCGATGACCCGGCGGACTACGCGGCTGGCCCGGGCCTCTTGCGCCTTCACCGCTGACCTCGGCAGCGGGTCGCGCATCAAGCGCCTGAAGCTGGCGGGCGCGCTCAAGTGGGGTAGAGCGCGATCCGTAGAAGGCGGCAATCCGGAGATCCGACAGATGCCCGCTGGTCCGCTGAAACAAAGTCTCCTTTGGCCAATTGCCTTCATGTTCCTGATGGTCTGCTCGCCACCGGACGTCCAATCCCAGACCAAGGCTTGGAAGACCTACACGGACACAGCCCACGGCTACGAGTTCAACTATCCCCCGGACTATCAGATCGACAGTTCGGCCGGTGGTCTCTCCTTGAAGCATGGCGATACTAGTACCGAGTTCTACATCGAGGACTGGACTCGGCCTGTCAGGCGAGGGGAGACGCAGTGGGACCTGCCAAAGGTCGCGAGCGAGCGCGCTCTGACCGCCTGTATGGCGGACGGTCCTGACTGTTCCGTGAGTTGTAAACTGCAAGGCTCAGAGCAAGTTCCCACCAGCCACGGTCTGCTCGTCCTGGCGCTCACACGGAACGAATTCGACACCTGTAAACCGGGTGTGTCGCGGAGACTTGATCCTACCTACATCGTCGATCTTTCCAGAACTGGGTCCTACCTCTTGTTGATTTTCGACACCCTGCCCAACAGACGCGGTGTCGCACTAGACATTCTCCGTTTAGTGGTCGCGACGATCAGGCGGGTAGAGAGGTGACGTCGCTTGACCTAACAGGCGCTTGAGGAAGATGTCCCAGCCCACCCGGACGGGGATATCAGGAGGCTCCATCCGTGCATCGCGAGGAGGTTCCTTCGCCTGCCTGCGGACTCTTCGGCCGATACCGCGTCCTTTCAAACCGCTCGGCTACGAGAGAATCCCGACGCCCCGGTGTTCGAGATGCTGATGGGCCGGCAACTGACCGATGTCGATCCGACGCTCGGACCGCTAACCAGACTCGTGGCTCTTCAGTTCCTCTTTGATGACGCCCCTTCCCACCTGACCGAGCTAGAGATCTGGTCCGCCGAGTTCCCGTCGCTTGACAAGTTCCTGGAGCACGTCGAGCGTCAAGGTGAGTTCGAGTACGCGCTCGACGCGATGCCCAGCACGGCGGATGCCATCCTTGCGGAAGAGAAGTGAATCTTCTGCCGCTGCCTAACACCTGCTGAGCCTGTGCGATCCCCCTTTGCTGGGCACCCTTACGTCGTCGATGGTCACTCGTCACGCGCTGCGAACCGTCAGTTAAGCCCCTTGTAACTGCCGCGTCATCCACTCTGGCTAAAGTGCGTGTGTCGGCTCGGGACCGTCGCGCGTCTCTACAGGGAGACCGATCCATGCGTTCACCTCATTCGCGAGCTCCGTCCATGGCGATTCACGCACGTTTGATATTGCTCGCAGCACTCACGCTTCCCGGCACGGCCGGGTGTGCCCAAGGGGGGCCCGCTGCCCGGTCGCTCCCCTCGTTCCGTTCCGATCGTGAGCTGGCCGACTATCTCCACCAGGTGGCCGACCAGCGAAACCAAGCGCTCCAGCTCGCCGCCACCTGCTCCGAAGCCATCCACACGGTACGCCACGGGCGACCGACCCCGGCGTCCGCCGTCATCCTCGGCCGGGTCACGGACGTGGCTGGTGCGCCCGTGTCGGGCGCGAGTCTCGCGATCGCCCCGATCGGCGTCAGCGCCACCAGCTCGACCGACGGCCGGTACAGTCTCCGCGTCCCACCGGAGAGCCTGCCGTCGGCCCGGAGACTGACGTTGACAGTGCGGCGAATCGGCTATGGGCAGCTGGAGCGCTCGCTGACCTTGAGGCCGAGGGACTCCCTGGAGGTCGATGTCTCGCTCTGCTCTCCTGTCGCGCAGCTCCAGGCGATGGCCGTCACCGGGGCCGTCGCTGAGAACGGGGTTGAGGGGTTTGCCCGGGGCCAGATCACCAACACGCAGCACGCGGGTGTGGACGAGGGCGGCATCGTGAAGCTCCACGGCGATCATCTGGTCGTCCTGCGCCGCGGTCGCCTGTTCACGGTCGCCATCGGCGGCGACGACCTGAAGCCGATCGCCACGGTGGACGCGTTCGGATCCGGTATCGATCCGCGCTACGCCTGGTACGACGAGCTGCTCGTCACCGGCGATCGGGTGGTCGTGATCGGGTACAGTTACCAACGGGGCGGTACGGAGCTCGGAGTCTTCGACATCGATTCGGCGGGTGGGCTGCGGCACCACGCGACCTACCAGCTGCGCTCCGACGACTACTACTCCTCGCGCAACTACGCATCCCGGCTGATCGGCAGCCGGCTCGTCTACTACACGCCGCTGTACCTCCCGTTCGGGCTGGACGAGCCTCTGTCAGCGCTGCCGTCGATGCGACGCTGGAACCCCCAGGCGGGCGCGGACAGCGGGGGCGGGGGGCGCTTCGAGCGGATCGTGACCGCGCAGCGCGTCTACCACCCCGCGGGGTGGAGCGCATCGAGCGATGTCGCGCTGCACACCGTCACGGTCTGCGACCTTGCCGCGGTGGAGCTGAGATGCGACGCGACCGTCGTCATCGGTCCGAGCGGCCGCGTGTTCTACGTCGCGGCCGGGGCGGTCTACGTGTGGATGAGCGACTGGGGTCGCTTCGACCGCCGCGACCCGGGCCCGGCGATCCTGTGCCGTATGCCGCTCGACGGCTCGACGCCGAGCGCGCTCGGCGTGTCCGGAAGTCCGGTGGATCAGTTCTCCTTCCTCGAGAGTGACGACGGCCACATCAACGTGTTGGTGCGGTCCGACACGTGGGGAGACGCCATGTGGAGTCCCGAGAGGGCCGGCGGGAACGCGTCGCTGCTGCGGGTGCCGCTCACCGCCTTCGGCGACGGCAGCCGGCGGGCGCCGGCGACATTGTATCGTCGTCTCTC
>WNGF01007755.1_pt1 | contig 15795 bp, 16 predicted proteins | sample 5400641 | NCBI WGS metagenome assembly WNGF01 (sample SAMN13153371, study PRJNA577476) | soil metagenome | isolation source: 80 cm soil or saprolite under grassland replicate 2 | place: USA:California | collected 2016-06-15
CTCGCGCCACTCATGCACGACGGAGCACGTCGGCGCTGCAGCCTGCGATCAGACCTTCGAACACGTCCTCGACTCCTCGCAGGGAAGGATGCGCGAGATCCACTTCCACCTCATCCCACTCCTCGAGGCCGAGCGAACCTGCCCCCTCGTCGGCGCCGAAGCAGAGCAGCGTCTCCGTGGAGATGACGTTGCGCCGGCCGCCCTGGCGGCGTGCAATGCTCTCGAGCTCGCGCAACTCTTCCAGCGGATCGATGCGGACGTTCGAATCGGAGCCGATGCAGATTCCGATTCCGCGCGTGCAGACGCGCTCGACCGGCAGGAACCCGTCCCCGAGGTTCGCCTCCGTCGTCGGGCAGGCGCAGACGCGGGCGCCGGCGCGCGCGAGCAGGTCGAGCTCGGAGCCGTCCGCGTGTGTCGCGTGCACGACCGTCGTGCGCTCGCTCAGGCAGCCGCTGCGGTCGAGGAGCTCGATCGGCCGGATGCCGTGCTCCGCCAGGCATTCCTCAACCTCACGCGGCTGCTCGTCGGCGTGAACATGCAGCGGCAATCGCTCCGAGTCAGCGTAGCGGCCGATCTCCTCGAGCCAGTCGGCGGGACATGCCCGCACGGAGTGGGGGGCGAGCCCGACAGCGATGTCGCGGGCGCGCAACGCTTCGACCTGCCGCAGATAGTCGGCCGCCGAGTCCTGGCGAAATCGCGGCAGGCCGCCGCGACCGTACGCGGCGAGCAGGAGGACGATCCGAATCCCGGCCTCCTCGGCTGCCTCCACCGCCGCGAGTGCCTCGTCGAAGCCGAGGTAGTGGAACTCGCCGACTGCTGTGTATCCAGACGATCTGAGCTCTCGATAGACCTCGACGTACTCGCGGTGCACGAGCTCCGGCGTCTGCCGTTCCGCCTCCGCGAGCATGATCTCCCGCCAGGCCCAGAAATCGCCGCCTCCCGCCCTCCCGCGCAGGGAGCGCTGGAACGCGTGGCAGTGGGAATCCACGAATCCGGGCAGACTGAGGGTCTCGGCCACGGGCGTATCCTTTCCACACCGATGGCGACCCGCGCCGTTCCCGCGACTTTGCAGCAGCTTCCCAATGCGTTGACGATCGCGCGTCTCGCCCTCATTCCCGTCTTCGTCACGCTGATGCTCAGCGCGGAGGGAGGGCACAGCTGGCCCGCCGGAATCGTCTTCGGCGTCGCGGGCGTCACCGACCAGATCGACGGCTTCCTTGCGCGCCGCTGGCGGGTCGAATCCGAGTTCGGCCGGATCTTCGACCCGCTGGCCGACCGGCTGATGATCGATGCCGCCGTGATCCTCCTCTTCGTCGCCGACCACATGCCCTGGGCCGGGCTGGTCGTGATCGTCGGCAGAGACCTGATCCTGCTGGCCGGCTACAAGGCAATCGCGCCGCAGGGCTATGAGCTCAACGTCAACCTGCTCGGCAAGACGGCGACCTGGCTCCTCTACGCGGGAACCGCCTTCCTGATCGTCACGCACCGCGCGACGGATTGGCCGTATTGGATCTTCTGGACTGGGCTCGCACTGGCGGTTGCCGCCGGACTGGTGTACGCCGCAGGAGCCTGGAGAGAAGTCAAGCGATGAAGGCCGTCGTCATGGCGGGCGGCGAGGGCACGCGGCTGCGACCGCTGACGTCGAACCAGCCCAAGCCGATGGTGCCGATCGTCGGCAAGCCGTGCATGGAGCACATCCTTGAGCTCCTGCGCGAGCACGGCCTGACCGAGGTGATCGTCACGGTCGCATTTCTCCCGCAGGCCATCCGGAGCTATTTCGGCGAAGGCGAGACGCTCGGGATGCAGATCGGCTACTCGGTGGAGGAATCGCCGCTCGGCACGGCCGGCTCGGTGCGGCTGGCCGCGAGGCAGCTCGACGAGACGTTCCTCGTGATCTCGGGCGACGCGCTCTGCGACCTCGACCTGAGCGCGCTGGTCGCCTTTCACAAGGAGCGCGGCGCCGCCGTGACGATCGGACTCAAGTCCGTCGACAACCCGCTCGAGTTCGGCATCGTCGTCACGGACGAGGAAGGCAGGATCGAGCGCTTCCTCGAGAAGCCGTCGTGGAGCCAGGTCTTCTCGGACACGATCAACACCGGTATCTACGTGCTCGAGCCCGAGGTTCTGAGGCACGTTCCGACCGACAGGCCCTACGACTTCTCGAAAGAGCTCTTCCCGTACCTGCTCGAGATGGGGCGTCCGCTGTACGGCTATGTCATGGACGGGTACTGGCAGGACGTCGGCGACCTCGACCAGTACCGGCAGGCGAACTTCGACGCGCTCGAGCAGAACGTGCGGCTCACAATTCCCGGCATCCGGATTCGCGGGAACGTGTGGCTCGGGGAGGGCGTTGAGATCGGCGACCTCGACCAGGTCGAAGGGCCCGCGTACATCGGCAACTACTGCCGCGTCGCACCGGGCGCAACCGTGGGCTCGCACTCCGTGCTCTCCAACAGTGTCACCCTGCGTGAGCGCACACGCACGACCCGGTCCGTGATCGACGCGTCGACGCACATCGGTCGCAGCTCGCTGATCGAGGGCGCGATCATCGGGCGCTCGTGCGACATCCGTGCGCACGTGCGCATCCACGAGGGAGTGGCGATCGGGGACGAGGTCACGATCGGCTCGGAGACGGTGATCATGCCGGGCGTCCGGATCTACCCGTACAAGGAGGTCGAGTCCGGCTCGCACATCACCGAGAGCCTGATCTGGGAGTCGCGTGCCTCGACCCGCTTGTTCGGCAGGGACGGCGTCTCAGGGCTGGTCAACGTCGACCTCACGCCGGAGGTCGCAGTCCGGATCGCGGCGGCTCTCGGTACGGCGCTCAAGCGGGGTGCGCGCATCGTCGCCAGCCGTGAGTCGGCGCCGGCGTGCCGGATGATCAAGCGGGCGATGATCTCTGGGTTCACGTCTTCGGGCCTGGACGTCGCCGACCTGCGCGTCCTGCCGGCCGCGGTCGCGCGCCACATGCTCAAGAGCGAGAGTTACGAGGCGGGCTTCCACGTTGGGACGGGCCAGGCGGCACCCGCGGCGAGCTCCGCCGTGTCGGCTTCGGAGACATCGGCACGATCAGCTACCCCGCCCGCGTACGCGAGACCTATGCGCAGGATCTGCTCCAGGAGGTCGACGCGGAGGCGATCCGCACGCGCGGTTACCGGCTGGTCGTCGACTACGGCTTTTCCGCCGCGTCGTTCGTGCTGCCGCTCCTGTTGGGACCCCTGGGAGTGGAAGCCGTCTCCGCACACGGGTTCACGACCGACCGCAGCGACCCGGGCTCGACGCTCCTGCGCCAGGCGATCGGCCAGGTCAAGCAGCTCGTGCCTGCAGTGGGCGCCGATCTCGGCGTCATCCTCGACCGCGCCGCCGAGCGCCTCTACCTCGTGGACGAGCGCGGCCGCGAGATCCCGGTCGAGCAGAGCCTGCTCCTGTTCCTGCGGCTGATCGGCACCGACGGCCGCCGCGGAAAGCTCGCCTTCCCGATCACGGTCACGAGCCAGGTCGATCGCCTGCTCGAGGGGAGCGGGCTCGAGGTCGTCAGGACGCCGGCCTCGCTCGCCGATCTGACCAAGGCCGCGGCGGAGGACGGTGTGATCTTCGCCGGAGCGGTCGGTGGTGGGTACGTCTTCCCGGAATTCTTGCCCGCGTACGACGCCGTCGCGAGCCTCTGCAAGCTGCTCGAGCTGCTGGCGCCGGAGCGGCGCCCGCTCTCCGAGCTGGTCGCCGATCTTCCCGCCCCGACGCTCGTCCACCGGCAGCTTCCGTGTCCCTGGGCGCTGAAGGGCGTCGTCATGCGGGTCCTCACCGAACGCCTGCGCGATCGCGAGCTCGACCTCATGGATGGGATCAAGGTCTTCGAGGAACGCGGCTGGGCCCAGGTGCTCCCCGACCCGGACGAGCCGCTCGTCCACATCTACGCCGAGGGCCGGACCGAGGAGGACTCGAAGGCGCTCGAGGAGGAGTTCCACGAGATGGTCGAGGAGATCATGCAGACGGAGGCCGCTGCGACTCCTGCCTGAACTCTCAAGTTCAGGTTGACCCTTTGGGGCTCCGCTGCTTTACTGCGGAGAGCCCTCGACTCGAAAGGCGGCCAGTTGGAACCTCTACCGGATCTCGCCACGCTGTCCGACGACGACCTCAAGCAGCTGATCGAAGACCTCACGCGTGAGGAGAACGAGATCTCGTATCAGCGTCGTCTGCTCCACGGGAAGATCGACATCCTGCGCGCCGAGCTCGTCGCCCGCTTGCAAAAGACGGGCGGCCAGAGCGTTCTCGACGAGGTCGACGTCGACCACCTGACGGCGATCCTGACCTCGAAGGCCGCCCCTCCCTCGTAGCGTGTCCCATACGCTACGCGTCCGAGCTACACGCGCGGACGTGGCCAACAACCTCTCGCTACAGGAGTCCCGCGACAGCATCCCCCGCTTATGAGTCACATTTATTGCCAGGAGTGCGGCTTCCAGAATCCCGAGGCCGCGAACTACTGCGCGCGGTGCGGAGCGCTGCTGGTGAAGGACGAAGGCGGCGCCGAGGCGACGCAGACCTTCACGCCCGAAGACGGGGACGATGCACCCGCCGAGGCGCTCGAGGATCTCGGCATCAAGGGACCCGCGCTCGTCGTTCGCTCCGGAGGAGGCAGAGCGGGCGAGATGTTCCACCCGGAGGAGGAGACAACGATCGGGCGCTCGCCCGACTGCGGCATCTTCCTCGACGACGTGACCGTGTCGCGCAAGCATGCGGTGCTCGTCAATCGTGACGGCGCCTTCTTCATCGAAGACCAGGGCAGCCTCAACGGGACGTTCGTGAATCGCAAGCGCGTCGAGTCCGCAGAGCTCGAGGACGGGGACGAGCTGCAGATCGGCAAGTACCGGCTCACCTTCCTCAATCGCTGATGGCCACGGCATCGAAGACGCGGCAACTCACGATCGGCACCGTCTGTGGGATGCTCAAGGACGAGTTTCCGGACATCTCGATCTCGAAGATCCGCTACCTCGAGGACCAGGGCCTGCTCGCTCCCCGGCGCACACAGGGTGGCTATCGCCTCTTCAGCGAGGAGGACCTAGAGCGGCTGGAGACGATCCTGCGGCTGCAGCGCGACGAGTTCCTGCCGTTGCGCGTCATCCGTCAGGAGCTCGCATCGCCCGCAGCGCGAGATCGGAAGCGCCGGCGCTCGGCGGGTCTCACGGGCGATGAGGAGGAGCTCGATTTCGCCGCCTTGTGCGAGCGCGCCGGCATCGACGCGCGTCTGGCCCGGGAGCTCGAGGATTTCGGTCTCTTGTCACCGCGGACCGAAGCGGGCCAGAAGCGCTACCTCGAGCTGGACGCGGACATCGCCCAGGCGTGCGGCCGACTCTCCCACTTCGGGATCGCACCCCGGCACCTGCGCGCCTTCCGCACCGCCGCCGACCGGGAAGCCGGCCTGATCGAGCAGGTCGTCGGCCCGGCGCTTCGCGCGCGCAATCCCGAGCGGCGCCGAGCCGGCATGGACGATCTGGAGGCTCTCGCCGAGCTTGCCCGGGAACTCTCCCAGCTGCTCTCCTGGCGCGCACTGCGCCGGCTTGCGTCAACATGATCCGGTGAATCTCGCCGAGAAGGTCCGCGAGGTCCAGGACTGGCCTCAGGAGGGTGTGGGGTTCAAGGACGTCACGCCTCTCCTCGCCGATGCGGAGGCGCTTGCCTACGCGATCGAGCAGCTCTCCGACTGGGGCCGCGTGAAGAAGCCGGATCTGGTCCTCGGCGCCGAGGCGCGCGGATTCATCCTCGGCGCGGCGATCGCGCGGGAGATCGGCTGCGGCTTCGTGCCGGCGCGACGCCCGGGAAAGCTCCCGCCCGAGACGATCAGCGCGACGTACGCCCTCGAGTATGGGCAGAACGCACTCGAGCTACACCCGGACATGATTCCCCACGGCGCGCGTGTTCTCATCCACGACGACGTCCTTGCGACGGGCGGCACAGTGGAGGCGATCGGCGAGCAGCTCGTCGAGCGCCTCGGCGGCGAGGTCGTCGGCTGCTGCTTCATCATCGAACTGACGTTCCTGAACGGCCGCGAGCGGCTCTCCAAGTACGACTTGCATGCGCTGATTGAGTACTGATGTTTGACGTCCGGGATGCCGATTAGAAAGGCATTCATGTACGACGCGCTCACAGGACGGTTCACCTTTTCCTGTCCGGCACGGGGTGAGACCAGCGTGACGCTGTCCGCTTTCCGCCAGCTCGAGCGGCTGCCGGGCGCGGCGCACCCCGCGGTCTTCCAGGTGCTGTTCGCGTGCGCGTGCGGGGAGGAACACGGAGGTCTCGTCACGCACGAGGATCTCGACTGGGCACCGCTGGGGTTACAGGGCGGCGTCTTCTACAACCTCATGACGGACCGCCTCGACCTCGTCGACGCGGAGCTCGCGGATCTCGCCGCCCGTCGCATCCAGGCCGGAGAGTGGCCCTGGAGCTTCTTCTGCTATCCGGAAGAGCAACCCCGGCCGGTCTTTCCCTCCGCCTTCTTCCTGCTCGCTCCGGGCAACGGCTCGCTCGGGCTCGCCGTGCGGTGCCCGGCCTGCCAGCGAACCTCGGTCAACCTCGTCTCGCACGAGCACGTCGACCTCCCGTTCCACAACGACGTCGAGGTGGGGGTGGTGGAACACGTCTTCAGTGACGACGTGGCCAGGACGCTGGAGGAGTTCCGGGCGGAGCTCTATTCGATTTCCTTCGATACGAGGCGTTTAGGCCTTTAAAAGCGGGTGTTCGCTTCGGCTCTGGGGGGTATCTACCGGGTACCAACAGAGCGAGGTGATCGAATGTACGGACTCACGCGGGCCACGACAACGCTCATCGGGGCGGCTGCGGCCGGCCTGCTGATTTGGATCGCGACGCAGATCAACGACGGGTCGGTCGGCGGGTTCTGGGCCGTCTACGGGCTGATCGCCGGCGCAGGTCTCGTGATGGCGCTGTCGCAGCTGCTCGGCGGCTGGACGAAGTGGGGCTGGCCGCGCCTTGCGGTCACGTTCCTCCTTCTGGCGTTCGTGCCGATCGCGATCGTCTCACTGTGGATCGTGCTCGCCGCGGAGCCGGGGAACGGCTGGATCCACCGGCACGTGCTGTCATGGTCGGGCGACATTCAGATCGGTGGGCTCGTGAACGACCTGAAGGAATACGTCTCCGTGTTCGCCTTCGGGATCGGGCTCGTGTTCGGCTTCTCGTTCGACACGACGGGGCCGCGAACCCGCGCAGTGGCGGCGACGCCCACCACCACCACGACGACGACTCGACGCGGACTCCTCGGCCGCAGGCGCCAGGGCGTCGTCTCGGGCGACGGCCGCCGAGCCGCCGATGAGCCCGTCACGCGCGAACGGTCCGCGGTTGACGAGGAGGTTCCCGTCTCCGATCGCGATCGCGTCACGACCACGACCGATCGGTAAGGCAGTCGAAAAGCCGCCCCTCGGCACGAGCGAGGGGCGGCTTTGCGAGCAGCAGCATGACTTAACCCCCCGCCCAGGGATCAGCACGTCCCAAACCTCGCCGATACCAAGAGAGCAATGCACGAACCCTCGCTTCCGCAGGGCGAGAGAGGGTATGAGCTCCTTCTAGAGCACTGCACCTCCTTGACCCGAATCGCTGCGCCCCGAACTCCCGCCTTCCAGCGCCTCGAGGAGGCCCTCGGAGGGGAGCTCGCCAGGCTGCTCATGGTCGCCCTCGCGAGGCACCGAGGCGCCCGCGTGCCCGTCTAACCGGGTTCGTCGCCGCCGCGCAGGCGGACGAAGAGGAAGATCGCTCCGAAGGACAGCAGGGCCAGGACGAGCGCCGTGCCCTTGCTGACGCCGATCGCGAGCAGCCCGCCCCAGATGAACAGGCCGAGGGCGAACGCCCAGATGAAGGACGTCACGCCGGGATCGATGCTCGGAGGCCGTACGTGCACGACGCGATCGTAATGCCGACGAGGGTGGTCGCAGGTCGCTGGGGGAACCTCCCGGTTCCCCCAGACCCCTTCCCCTGGTCCGCTTCGCGGACGAACGCTTCGCGTTGGACCAAAAAAATTCGCCGAGCCGGTTTCGCTTTTGTCCACCGCTTCCGCTGACTTTCCCCTTCCGGGTACTGCCCTCAGGATCGGCTTCGTCCTACTTGCGCTCCGTGCTCGGCGCAAGCAGCAATCTAACGTGTCAAGCGGAAGGGTCAAGGGGTCGGAAAAGTCGTGGGCCGCAATTTGCGGAAGTTTCCTTTTCCAACACCCTCACAGCCTTTTTTGCAGCCTAGTAAAGCCGTGTGAAAGCCCGGGTCCGGCGGCGCTGGGGAAGATCGTCGCTACCGCGCCGCGACCGTACGGGACCAAAAAAAATTCGCCGAGCCGGTTTCGCTTTCGTCCACCGCTTCCGCTGACTTTCCCCTTGCGGGTACTGCCCTCGGACTCGGCTTCGACCTACTTGCGCTCCGTGCTCGGCGCAAGGAGCAATCTAACGTGTCAAGCCGAGGGGTCAAGGGGTCGGAAAAGGTCATGGCCGCAATTTGCGGAAATTTCCCTTTTCAACATTTCCACAGCCATTTTTGCATCTGTGGATAGTGCTGTGGAAAGGACTCAGCGGCGTCCGATGAACCGCCATGCGGGGGCGAGGAGGGGATCAGTCAGCCGCTCGACGATCCTAACGAATAGCGCGACGAGAGGACGCGCCAAGCGTACGACGACGACTGCACAGGCGAGGCCGACCGCGGCGCCGGCAAGGACATCGCCCGGGTAGTGCGCGCCGACCACGACCCGGCCGACGCTGATGAGGAGTGCAGCCCCGACGAAGAGTGCGCCGGCAAGAGTGTCGAAGAACAGGACCGCGAATGCGATTGCGAAGGCGGCGCTGGCGTGGTCGCTCGGGAAGGAAGGGTCGTGTGACCGAGCGCCCCAAACGTGTGCGTGGTGGACCGCGAAGGGGCGTTCCCGTCGCCAGCCCTTTGAGATCATCTGATTCACCAAGAGCCCGAGTGCGCCCGCGGCCAGCGCACTCCCCGAGGCCAACTTCCACCGGGAAGCCGCACCTGGTCGCGCGAGCAGCCACAGGCCGCATGTGGCGATGCCGACAACGATCGGCCCGAAAGTCTCGACGTCACCGAAACCGCGTCCGAGCCACGGATGGTGGGTCACGAAGACGTTGACGGCGTGATAGAGGCGATAGTCCACTCGTCTCAAGGCTAGGCAATCCGGCCACGCACGCGCGTGGGATACTCATACGCGTGAGCCGTGTGCGGATCGCGATCGCGCTCGCAGGCGCGGCTCTCGTCCTTGCCATGGCGCTTGCCGCTCTCCGCGTGGGGGAGACGCAGGGCAAGCTCTCGGACTGGCAGGCGCTCGTCCTCGGCATCGTGCAGGGCGCGACCGAACTCCTGCCGATCTCCTCCTCCGGTCATCTCATTCTCGTACCGTGGGCGGCCGGTTGGCGCTATCTCGAGCAGCACCCGGACTTCAACAAGACCTTCGACGTCGCGCTCCATCTCGGAACGCTCGTCGCGGTCGTTCTCTACTTCTGGGCCGATGTCGTGCGGCTCGTCCGGGCCTGGTTCCGCAGCGTCGCCCGCCGACGGATCGCGACCGAGGACGAACGCGTCGCCTGGTACGTCGCCGTTGCCACGGTGCCGGCCGCGATCGCCGGCGCCGCCGGGGAGGACTTCATCGAGGAGAAGCTCGGCGACCCCTGGCAGATCGCGATCCTGCTCGCCGTCTTCGCCGTCGTCCTCTGGCTGGCGGACCGCGTGGCGGCGCGCCGCGAGATCGGCGACATCGGCTGGAAGGGCGCGCTCTCGGTCGGCCTCGCGCAGTGCCTTGCGCTGATGCCGGGTGTGTCGCGCTCGGGTATCACGATCACCGCGGGACGATTCCTGCGCCTGGATCGCGACCGGGCAGCTCGGCTTTCCTTCCTGTTGCTCATTCCGATCGTGTTCGGGGCCTCGGTCCTAAAGGGCGTCAAGGACGTGGCGCTCGGCGGGGGGCTGCCGTCGGGCTCGGCGGGGCCGTTCATCGTCGGCATGCTGGCGGCGGCGGTCGTCGGACTCGTCGCGATCTGGGCGCTCCTCGGCTACGTCCGGCGGCACACGTACTCGCTGTTCGTGCTCTACCGGCTCGCGATCGCCGCGGCGATACTTCTGGTCATCGCCGGCGGCTGGCGCGACCGGAACTTCTAGCCGACGGGCGTCCGGAGCAGAGACGCGTACGGGATGGCCGTCGCGTTGTCGACGTAGACCGCGCGATAGAACGTGGGGGAGGCCGGAGGCTCGTCTTGCGCACTGAAGGAGCCGTCGGCCACGAGCTCCGCGTTCGCGACATAGGCTCTCGGCCCTGTCGGTTTTTCGCGGTAGAGCTGGACGAGAGCGCCAGTCGCGCCCTCCACGCGTCCGGTCAGCCGGCCGGACGCGTCGGCGCTGAGCGAGACGCGGATCGACGGACGGGCAGGGGCCTCGAACCATTGCAGCCCGACGTCCGTCGAGAGGAGGAGCTGTCGCCTGCCTGCGGGGGCGGAGGTGTATCCGTCCAGCCGGCCGTCGACCTCGGCGAACGGCCCGGACTCGTCGGCGAGGACGCCCGCATAGGCGAACGAGTCGCCGATCTGAACCCAGTCGGACGCGCCAACCTCGGGCCGACCGGCGTCCAGCAGCAGAGAGACGAAGATGCCGTGCTCGAGGACGACGTTCGTCTCCTGCGTCTTGGCGCTCAGGGTCAGCAGCACGCTGATCGCGTTCGACGAGACCTGCGTCCAGGCCGACCAGAGGCTCGCGCCGCTCGCCGCCGCGGCGACCCGTCCGACGGGGGAACCGATCCCGCTGGCGAAGAGGTATTGCCCGAGCCAACCGCCGTTGCGCTGGGGTTGCCAGTCGATCGCCGCCGAGGTAAAGGTCTCGACGACGTGCAGCCGGCCCTGGACGAGGACCGGCACGGCGCCCGGAGCCTCGGCGCTCGAGGGGAAGCCCTTCTTCGTGACGGGACTCGTGCGCAGCCGGCCGCGCGCGTCGGTCCTGACGAGCCTCAGGTATGTCTTCCCGGACGCCAGCCTCAGCGCATACGCGAGCGTCGGACGGGCCGCTGCGTCCAGCGTGAGGCCGGCTGGGCCGAAGGAGGCGCCTTTGCGCGGTCGCGCGACGACGCGCAGCTTCCCGCCGCGGCCGGCCAGCGCGAGCCAGGAGCCGTCCTCGGCCTCGAGCAGGACGCTGGTGCGTCCCTGCCCGTCGACGACGAGTCCCGCGATGACCGCCTTTCCTGGGGGCACCCGGCCGACGCCGGGGAACGTCCAGCCCGAGGAGCCGCGTCTCGCGATGACGACGTCGCGTCCCGAGAGAAACGCGACCCGTGGGGTTCCGTTGGGTGCCACGGCGAGAAAACCCCGGCCGGCCGTGGGGGCGACGATCTCGGCTCGAGCAGGCGAGGGGAGGGCGGCAAGCGCGAGACCGCTTGCAAGCCCAATCCACGCCAACTTGACATAACGCCTATTTCCGTGCATCGGCCGGAGAGGCTACCTCCGGGCTGCGAGGGGGTTGACGCGGGGGCTCATGCCTGAGAGCGTGCGTGTTTGACACTTCGAGGCCTGAGAGCGTGCGTGTTTGGCACTTCCAGGGGTCAGGCAAGAATCAGACGGGAGATGACGGTAGAGATCGAGTCGATCCTCCAGCACGAGGACATCCAAGGACTGCTGGAGAACGCAGAAGTCACGGGCGACGCGATCCGTCAGGCGGATCTCGCCGAGGTGATCGAGCAGCACCAGCTCGATGCGCTCGAGACCGATGCGCTCTTCAACGAGTTCGAGCGGCGGGGCATCGAGGTCGCGGAGGAGCCGGAGAAGGAGAAAGAGAAGGAGAAGGAACCGCCTCCTCCCCCGCTCCAGACGTCGTACGAGACGACGACGGACGCCCTCCAGCTGTTCCTACGCGAGGCCGGCCGGCACGCGCTCCTGACTGCCGCCCAGGAGGTCGAGCTCGCCAAGCGGATCGAGCGCGGCGACATGGGCGCGAAGACGCACATGATCCAGTCGAACCTGCGGCTTGTCGTTTCGATCGCCAAGAACTACCGCAACCAGGGCCTGCCGTTCCTCGACCTGATCCAGGAGGGGACTCTCGGACTCATCCGCGCGGTCGAGAAGTTCGACTGGCGCCGCGGCTACAAGTTCTCGACCTACGCGACCTGGTGGATCCGCCAGGCCGTCGCCCGCGCGCTCGCCGACAAAGCACGAACGATTCGCATGCCGGTGCACATCGTCGAGCGACTGCAGAAGATGAACCGCGCCGAGCGTACGCTCTGGACGCAGCTCGGCCGCGAGCCGACGCTGGAAGAGATCGCGGAGGAGGCGAGCCTGCCGATCCAGCAGGCGCACGAGGTGCGCGCGGCGGCGCGTGCATCGGCGTCCCTCGATCAGCCCGTCGGCGAGCAGGAGGACGCCGTGTTCGGAGATTTCGTCGCCGGCGACGATCCCTTGCCCGAGGAAGAGGTCGAGGTCTCCCTCCGCTCGCAGGCGCTCACGGCGGCGCTGTCGGCGCTCCAGGAGCGCGAGCGTGAGGTGCTCGTCCTCCGTTACGGCCTCGACGACTCGGAGCCGAAGACGCTTGAAGAGATCGGGCGGCGCCTAGGGCTCACGCGTGAGCGGGTACGGCAGATCGAGCTGGAGTCGTTGCGCCGGCTGGCAACTCTGCGAGAGATGCAGTCCGTTACGGCCTAACCCGGCCTCGTCTGAGCGCTGGTGGGGTGTTAGCGTCGCGGATCGTGTTCGTCTCTGTCGGCGATGTTCGGCTCTTTGTAGATGTGGATGGGGCCAAGCTCGTCCCTGACGGGATGTCGATGCGTGAGCGTCCGACGATCATCCTGCTTCACGGTGGCCCCGGCTTCGACCACACGCCGTACAAGGAGCTCTACGCACCGCTCACGGGGATTGCTCAGCTCGTCTATTACGACCACAGGGGAAACGGCCGCAGCGAATCCGGGCCACGGGAGCGGTGGAAACTCGATCAGTGGGCGGACGACCTACGGACGCTCTGCGATGTGCTCGGGATCGAGCACCCGATCGTCTTCGGCGCCTCGTTCGGAGGCTTCGTGGCGCTCAACTACGCTCTGCGACACCCGGATCATCCGGCGAAGCTCGTGCTGGCGAGCACCACGGCACGGATCCATCTCGACCGGGCGCTCGCAATGTTCGATCGCCTCGGCGGACCGGATGTGCGAGCTGTCGCCGAGCGCTTCTTCACTGAGCCAACAGCCGACAATCGTGAGGAGTACCTGCGCGTCTGCGGCCCGTATTACACGCAGCGCCCGCGCCGACCAGAGATTCTCGCGCGGGTCACGCAGCGCCCGGACGTGTCGGAGCATTTCTTCCGGGGCGAGATCCTGCATTTCGACCTCACCGAGCGCGTCCGCGAGATCCGCTGCCCGGTGTTGCTGCTGGCAGGTGAGCTGGACCCGATCGTGACGATCGCGGACGCTGAAGAGCTGGCCGCGGCGCTCCCGACAGATCGTTTGCGCTTCGAGCGCTTCCCGGATGCGGGACACCAGTTGGGCGTAGAAGAGCCCGACGCCGTCCGTGCCCTCATCCGCGAGTTCGTGCTCGAAGAGGGCTAGCGAGACGCAGGGACCCTGCAACTGGCAGGGACGCTGCTGCCAGGTCGCTTAGGCGCCTGGCGACGCTGCGCGAGATGCAGTCGGTGACTGCGTGGCGACTCCCAGGGCCGTTCCGTCGAACAGCGAGAGCGCGCGCGGCCCCAGCCGCCGCTCGGCGAGCTCATAGGCCTCGTCGAGCTGCGCCGGCCGCGTGGCGCGATGGCCGTCGGAGCCGACGAGGTTCGCGATGCCGCGCTCCAGGAGCGACCAGCCCAGCTCCTCCGGTTCCGGTCCGTGCCTCCCCAAGAGCGAGGTCGAGTTGACCTGCAGCGCCCAGCCTCGCGCGGCCAGCTCCTCGCCGACGAACGGCTCCGCGAGCACCGCCTCCGTCCGTTCGGGGTGTGCGATCACGGGTTGCAAGCCGGCGGCCTCGACGTGCTCGGCGAGGGCGAAGACGAGATCCGCCGGGCCGGCAAACGGCACCTCCATCAGCACGCAGTCCGTACCTTCGAGGACGTACCGGTTCGGGTCCTCGTCCAGGAGCACACGAGTCGGCGTCAGCTCGTAGCCGAGGCGCAGCTCGAGGCCGGCACGCGGGCGCATCTGCTCGTACGCTGCATGGATCTCCGCCTCACGCTCCGCGCTGAGTGTGAAGTACGGCCAGACGTGCGGCGTCGCAAAGAGGACGGCCGTCCCGTGCTCCGCGGCGCTCAGACACAGGGGGATACCTTCCTCGATCGACGACGCGCCGTCGTCCCCGGACGGGACCACGTGCGAATGGCAGTCGACGAAGCGGGCGCGCACGCTTCTCTTGATACCAGTTACGACCGCAGGTAGAGCTCGAGATCCGGCGCGACGGTGCGCAGCTCGCGCAGCGCGCGAGACTCGAGCTGGCGCACGCGCTCACGCGTGATGCCGAGCCCCGATCCGACCTCTTCGAGTGTCTGCGGCGGATCGCCGTCCAGGCCGAAGCGGAGCGAAAGCACGCGGCGCATACGGGGGTTCAGCCGGAGCAGCGCCTCCGCGAGCTCCTTGCGGCGGAGCTTGTGCGAGGTCGTCTCGTCCGGTCGCTCCGAGTTGACGTCCTCGATCAGGTCGGCGTACATGCTCTCGCCGTCTCCGACGGGTGTCTCGAGGCTCACGGGGTCCTCGACGAGATCGAGGAGCTCCCGGACGCGTTTCTCGGGGAACCCGCTCTCCTTCGCGAGCTCCTCCTCCGTCGGCTCGCGGTTGAGCTTCTGGGCGAGCTGGCGGCGCGCGCGCATGAGCCGTCGGACCTGGTCCGCGACGTGAACCGGGAGTCTGATCGTCCGGCCCTGGTCGGCGAGCGCGCGTGTCACTGCCTGGCGGATCCACCAGGTGGCGTAAGTCGACAGCTTGTAGCCCATCTTGTAGTCGAACTTCTCCACCGCTCGGATCAGGCCGAGGTTCCCTTCCTGGATCAGGTCGAGCAGAGGAACGCCGGCCTTCGTGTAGTTGCGCGTGATCGACATCACGAGCCGGAGGTTCGACTCGATCAGCTTCTTCTTGGCCTCCTCGTCGCCCTCGTCCTTCCGGCGCGCGAGCTCGCGCTCCTCGGCCGGAGTCAGGAGGGGGCCGTCACCGATCGCGCGGACGTAGAGCTTGAGCGGATCCTGGGTGGCCTCGGCCTTGGCCCTGGCCTTGGCTGCCGCGGGCTTCCTCTCTTCCTCGTTGTCCTGCTCCTCGGCCTCGGCGGTCTCCGCAGTGTCTTCCGCCTCTTCGGCTTCCTCCCCCTCTTCCGCCGCCTCTTCAGGATCGGGAAGCAGCTCCAGCCGCGGCTCAGCGGCGGCGGAGTCTGAGGACAAGCGTGGGAGCGGCCGCTGCTCCATGCAAGGGGTATCGGCCTCTCCGAGAGGACTCTTGAGCCGGCCGTCAACCCTCCACCGAGGGATGCGTACTAACAAGGAGGCCAGCCGATGCGTCTAGAAACATTGGGCGACCGGAAGGTCGCTTCGCATTTCCCCAAGACTTTGTGCGGAATCGCCGGATATAGCCTCGATCCCGACAGCCGCGTCGAGCGGACTGTCGCCGCGCGAGCGCTCCTGGCCGGGATCGCGGAGCGCGGCGCCGACGCAGTCGGGTACGCGTATCGCAGCTCGGGCCCCGCCGTCATCGTCCACAAGCAGCGCTCCGGAGCGACCGCGCTCCTCGAGCGGATTCACGTTCCCGAGGACGCGAGCCAGCTGCTCGTCCACGTCCGGGACTACACGAAGGGCCACCCCGGCCTCGCCGCCAAC
>WNGF01007652.1_pt1 | contig 15793 bp, 15 predicted proteins | sample 5400641 | NCBI WGS metagenome assembly WNGF01 (sample SAMN13153371, study PRJNA577476) | soil metagenome | isolation source: 80 cm soil or saprolite under grassland replicate 2 | place: USA:California | collected 2016-06-15
CAATAATAAAAGGATATTTATCCGATTGTATAGACGTAAACTTATCCTACCGCTATTTTTATATGACTCCAGGTAAGATAGTTCAGATTTTGTTAGTTTAATCAAAGATTGCATATTGTATTGATTTAGTCAATACAAATTACAATAACGTTTCTAAATTAATTTGTCATTACACTAGTGGGAATTAAATGTATAATCCCTTTTTTGAGAAAACTTTGCAGCGTTCTATAAACACTTACATGATTAATGGTCCCTGAACATGCTTTTTCAATTTCAGCATTAATTAAAGCACGGCCTGTCTTTAAAAATAATTCGAGTATTTTTTTTCTGGCAGGAGTTACGTATAAATCGTTTTCTTTAAGAATTATTTCAATATTTAGCTTCATTATTTAAAAATATACTTGCACGATTTGCTTTTAAAAGCATGCTTATGGAACTTCAATGAAAACAACCATCTTATTGCATATCTCAATTAATACAGGGTCATTAATAGATACATGAAAACTATTTTGAGTCGTTCGTTCATCATTAACTAACTCCTTACTTGCAAGCAAACATGGTTTATCAGTATCATCTTGTAATTCAAGCGGGTTAGATGCTCCAAAAATTATTACAGATTTAAAGCCTTTTTTCTTTAAATCTTCAATGACTGTTAAAGATAATTTTACATTGTTCATAACTGTTTGTTGTAGAATTAGCAGATTCTAATCTTTAATTTTAAAAGTAAGAAGACGCAAGGCATTAAATACAACTAATAAAGTTGAACCTTCATGTGCAATTACCGCAGGACCTATGGAAGCAATTCCTAAAATGGTTAATGGAATTAATATTACTACTATTCCTAAACTTATAATGAGATTTTGTTTAATGATGCTTTTTGCTTTACGGCTTAAGCCAATCGCAAAAGGCAGTAAGAAAGTTTATCGCCCATTAAGGCAATATCTGCTGTTTCCAATGCAACATCACTTCCGGCAGCACCCATTGCAATACCAACCGTACTGTTTGCCATTGCAGGGGCATCATTTACTCCATTACCAATCATTGCAACTTTGTTTTCTTCCTGTGTTAATTTCTTTATTGCATCCACTTTTTGTTCGGGTAATAAACTTCCCCATGCATCTGTAATACCAATTTGTTTTGCCACTGCATCTGCAACATTTTGATTATCGCCGGTTAACATGATCATTCTGCGAATACCAACTTGTTTTAATTGAGCTAAAGTTTCTTTCGCTTCTTGTCTTGGTGTATCCATTACAGCAATCATTCCGATGTAATCTTTATTTTTTCTAACAACTATTGTTGTATTTCCTTCCTCCTCCAATTTCTTTGCTTCATTTATAAATTTTTCACCTGGCTTTATATTATCCAATGATTCGAATAAAGCAAGATTGCCCATAAATATTTCATCACCATTTAAATTTGCTTTGATGCCCTTACCCAATACCGCTTCTATATCTTTTCCTTGCGGAATATTTTCACCATTTAATGTTTCTTTGCCGTCTCTAACTATTGCTTTAGCCAAAGGATGATCGCTTAATGCTTCAACTGCTACAGCAATTTTCAATAATTCATTTTCATTCACACCATTTAACGGCAATACTTTTGTAAGTTTTGGTTTGCCGTCCGTAAGTGTTCCTGTTTTATCAAATGCAAGTTCTGTTAATGATCCCAAATCTTCCAACGGCTTACTACCTTTTACCAATACACCTTCTTTTGCCGCTCTTGCCACACCGCTCAATACTGCGCTTGGAGTTGAGATGGCTAAAGCACAAGGACTTGCAGCGACCAATACTGCCATTGCCCGGTAAAAACTTTTGCTGAATGGTTCATCAATGACTAAAAATGCAAAGCATAATAGAACAACAAGTATGAGAACTGTAGGTACAAAATATTTTTCAAACTTATCTGTGAAATGTTGGGTAAGGGATTTTTTTGTTTGTGCTTCATTCACCATTTTCACAAGGCGTGAAATAGTAGAATCACTTGACACTTTAGTAACTTTTATTTCGAGTGATTCGTTGCCATTAATTGTACCCGCAAATACCCTGTATTTAGCATCTAATTTATCTGCGTCGTCTACATTGGTATTCGAATCTTGAATAGCGACCTTATCAACGGGTATACTCTCGCCGGTAATTGGTGCCTGGTTAACACTGCCAATTCCGTTTACAACAATTCCATCGGCAGAAATTTTCGTATTGGGCTTTACTGCAATTACATCACCTTTTTTCAAGTCCTCAATCTTAATTTCTTTTAGCTCACCATTCTGTTTAAGCAGTGCTGTTTTTGGAGCAAGCTCCGTTAATGCAGCAATAGATTTGCGTGCTTTCTCCATTGCAAAATGTTCAAGGGCATGACCTAAACTAAATAAGAAAAGTAACAAAGCTCCTCTGCCCAATCTCCTAAAATTGCTGCTCCAATTGCCGCAACAAGCATTAAGAAGTCTATTTCAAAATCACCTTTTGATATTGCTTCAACAGCTTCTTTGGTTGTATAAAAGCCACCAAAGAAATATGCTGCGCAATAAAAAATAACGGGCACTGATGATGAAATACTTTTTACAAAGGATAGTCCAAAACCTATTGCAAGCAATACTCCACAAATAATGCTGAATATTAATTCTGTCTTTTCTCCAAATATTCCAAGATGCACTTGCTCTTCATGTTCTTCTTCTTCAACATGCAATTCCTTTTTGGGTATATGTACATGTTTAGGTTTAGCTAAAGCTTTTAATTCAGGTGATATTACTTCCAAACCTAATTTTTTTAAGTGCCTGTAAATCTTTTGTGGATTTGTTTCGTGTTGATCAAATTCAACATGTATCCATCCTGTCGGAGATACTGAAACGGAAAGAATTCCTTTTTCATCTTTCAAGCTCAATTCTACTACGCGGGCATGTCTCACATAACGAATGCCGCTTACTTCAATTAGGAGATGCCCGTATCTTTCTGTTATTGCAGCGCCTGCCTGCTCTGCCAGTTTTTGAACCTGCTCTATTGATATAACTTCAGGATCATAATGAAAGCAAAGTTGTGCTTTTGTTGTTTCTGTTTCGGGTACAATGTGAGCCTTTTCAATTCCTTTTTTACGTTCCATTGAGGAAATAATACGGTGCACACAAGCATCTTTTTCATCAGGAACATCAGGTAAGACTATATCAAGGTCGATCTTTATTTTATCCATTGTACTGGAGTTTTATGAGTAATAGCTTATTCTTCTTCCTCACTTCTCTGCGATTTGGAAAGAATATAGAATGCTCCTTTAGTCACAATTTTTGCATCCTTTGGTATTTCATCTACTAAAGCGATTTGAACATAACCTAATTCAGAAACACCTGTTACTACTTCAACTTTTTTGAAATGATAAGTTTGTTCGGTACTTTTCTTTTCATTCTCATCTTTTACAGTTTCCTGTTCCGTTTCACTTACCATAAAAATGTAATCCTTCCCTTCTGAACGAACAACTGCATCTACGGGTACGGCGGGAGTTAACTGATTTCCGATATCAATTAAAGCAGTAACGTACATGCCCTGGATCAAATTGTATTTTTCAGCGCCCTCAATTACTGCATGAACAATAATACCCTTGCTTTCATTTTCGAAAGATTTGTTGATTCCAAATATTCTGCCTTCAATCTGCTGGTTATTTTGATTGGTAAGCATGAAGTTTACTTTTTGTCCAACCTTTACTTTGAACAAATCCTTTTCGTAAACGATGAGATCGCAATGGATCTTTGAATTATCAATTATTTCCATTAATGGTTTTGCTATTTCAACATAAGTACCGGTATTTACTGTAATATGTCCTATAGTTCCACTGATAGGCGCTGTAACTGCTACCTGTGATGCGATGTTTCCATTTTCAACTGAAGAGGGATTGATACCCAACTGTTGCAATAGTTTTTCAAGTGTGGCAATCTTTGATTTTTCTGTATTATAATTTGCCTGCACCTGCTGAAGATTTTTACCTGTTCCGGCATTTGCCTCGTTCAGTTCTTTTTGTCGCTGAAGTTCCTGTTGCGTATAAACGGAACTGCTTTTAGTAGTGAGATAATCCTGCTGCATTTTTATAAAGTCAGGATTTTCAAGTATTGCCAGGGTTTGACCTTTATGCACCGTTTGTCCCTCCAGTACATCGATCTTCGTAATGATGCCTCCTATTAAAACATTTACATCAGCCCTGTTTTGCGGCGGTACTTCCAACTGACCGCTTGCTTTTATTACTGCATTAAGATTTTTTTCTTCTATGTTACCTAATTGAATACCTACGGCTTTTATTTGTTCTTCGGTTAATTCAATAATATCACGGTGTTCATTTTTTACTTCCGCAGTATCCGCTTTTTTATTGCTGCTTTCAGCAGAAGGATTTTTAGCACCGCATGAATAAAATGTAACCACTGCAAAAACTAATGCAGCTACAAAAAGGAAATTGATATAAGATCTTACTTTCATAATAATAATTTTTATTGTTGATTGCCTTGTAAATATTGAAGATTGATAACAGCCGTGTTGAGTGCATTAATGGCTGATAAATAATTAAGCTTGCCTTGCACGGCAAGTGAAATATTCTGGATAAACTCTACATACCCTATCTCTCCTTTACTAAATGAAAATTCAGCTACTCTTATCTGTTCATTTGCGAGTTGCAAACCTGATGTTGTATAATAATCGGTTGTTTGTTTGTATTTGAGATATTCCTGGTATGCCTGCTGCCACTGCGTTTGCAGCTTTTGCTGTGTGGCAGACAATTGCGTTTGAGCAACACGTGCCCCTATTTTTTCAGCATTTATTCTTGCCCTGTAAGAACCGCTGAACAATGGAACGCCAATACCGATTTGAAAACCGGCTATTCTTGTTCCATTGAAATACTCTCTCTTATTATCTGCCGGGTCAAATCCTTTTATCAGGAACTGATGACTATAACCTAATGTTAACTCCGGTAACAGTTTTGCCTTTTCCAGTTTTATCCTTGAGTTTGAAAGATTGATGCTTTGTTTATAGTAACCAAGTAAAGGGTTACCCTGAACAACAGTTGTATCATTCACATCAACAAAAGAAATTATACTTAATGAATCTTCTTTTATCACAACATCATTCCTATTCAATAACTGTTGCAGGGAAAGCTGATAAACTTTTAAATCACTTGCCGCTTCTCTTTTTAGCAATTGCACTTCCTGGTATTTGTTTTGCGCTGTAAGCTTTTCAAGATTGGATGTTTCTCCGGTGCGCTGCCGCACTTCTGCTTTTTTTGCAAAATCATTGTACAAACTATCGAGATGATCGAGCACTTTTATTTTTTCCAGTCCGTAGAGATAATTGTAATATACTTCTTTTACACTTCTTATAATTTCTGCTTCTGTAATGGATTTACTTTTTTCAGTAAGCATTGTTTGCTGCTTCAATACTGTTTTCTGTTTTTTATATAAACCGGGCAAAGCAAAACTTTGTATAACACCAATGGCGTTGTCAATATTGCCACCACTTGTAGGGTCTTGTGTAAGCGTGAGATTTGTTTTAGCAGGATCAAAAGCTGATTTCTGCAACGCCCTGCTCTGTTCAATTTCGAGTGATGCTGTTTTTACATAAAGGTTATTTTTTAAAGCAATACTGATACAGTCACTCAAACTTAATGGCTGTGTTTGTGCAAACGATTTTACTGCTACAAAAAAAAGTAAGATGCTGCACAATGCTGAATAGCGAACAAAGCGTTCAAGAGTGCGACGCAACGGAAGTATCATAGTAGCAGTAAGACCGGCTCCAAGAAATTTATATCGTTTCATGTGCAACTTGTTTATGAGTAACTTTTTTTTCTTTTCCTGAAAACAAAACATATAAACATGGCAGTACAAAAAGTGTAAGCATTGTTGCGGTTAGCAAGCCGCCAATAACAACTGTTGCCAAAGGCTTTTGCACTTCTGCGCCTGCACTGGTTGATATAGCCATCGGCAAAAAGCCAAGTGATGCAACAGACGCAGTCATGATAACAGGACGTAATCTCACTCTTGTTCCTTCAATAACTCTTTCATAAATATTGGTGATGCCTTGTTGTTTTAGCTGATTAAAGTAACCTATCAGAACAATTCCATTTAATACAGCCACACCAAACAATGCGATAAATCCTACACCTGCAGAAATACTGAAAGGCACACCTCGTATAAGCAGAGCGAACACGCCACCAATGGCAGATAAAGGAACGGCTGTAAATATGAGCAGCATATACTTAACGGAGCGAAATGTGATAAACAACAAAAAGAGTATAAGCATTAATGCAATCGGTACTGCGACAGATAATCTTTGTATGGCTTCTTTGAGATTTTGAAATTGTCCACCATACGTAGTGTAGTAACCGGCAGGAAGTTTTATGTTTTGATTTAAGAGTTGCTGTATTTCGTTGACTGTACTTTCTATATCACGACCGCGTACATTAAAACCTACATAAATTCTACGCTTGCCATCTTCTCTTGAAATTTGAGCGGGTGCATCTTTAAACTGAATGTCTGCCACCTGGTTCAACGGAACTTTATTTCCGGAAGGCAACGGAATGAACAAATTTTCGATGTTGATAATGTTCTCTCTTAAATCGTGTTGTAAACGAACTACCATATCAAAACGTTTCTCTCCTTCAAATACCACTCCTGCAACATTCCCGGCGAACGCAGTTTTTAAGATCATGTTTACATCACTAATAGATAAACCATACTGCGCCATTTTATCACGATTATATTCTACTGTTATCTGCGGCAAGCCTGTGACTTTTTCAACATAAGGTGTTTCTACTCCTTTTACATTTGAAATGAGTTTAGCAATTTTATTTGCCTGTTGAGTTAATATATCCAAATCATCACCAAAGATTTTAATTGCTACGTCCTGCCTTATTCCGGTCATCAGTTCATTAAAGCGCATTTGCATGGGTTGGGTTATCTCTACATTGATGCCGGGGATTACTGATAATGCCTGCTCCATTTTTTCCATCATTTCCTCTCTTGTTTTCGCAGTAGTCCACATTTCTTTTGGCTGCATAGCCACCATCATATCACCTCTCTCAAGTGGCATTGGATCAGTAGGAATTTCGGCGCTTCCAATTCTTGTAACCACCTGCTTCGCCTCCGGAAATTTTTCTTTTATAATTTTTTCTGCCGCGCCAAAAGTTTTGACCACCTGCGATAATGATGTACCCTGCATCATGGATATTTCCACAGTTAAATCTCCTTCTTCAAGTGTTGGTAAAAATTCACCACCCATTTTATTAAAGATGATAATGCTTATGATGAACAAACCAACAGCAACCACTACTGTTTGTATTTTAAACTTCAATACAAACTGTAACATGGGTCTGTATATGCGTTGCAAAAAATTGATTATCCTGTCTGAAATATTTTTCCTGTGTGTAGTTTTTTTGCTTAGAAACAGCGAACTCATTACAGGCACATAAGTAAGTGAAAGCAGAAAAGCACCAAGAATTGCAAAGGCGACTGTTTTTGCCATCGGTGTAAACATCTTTCCTTCAATACCCGTTAAAGAAAGTATCGGGAGATAAACGATAAGAATGATGATTTGTCCGAAGGATGCAGAACTCATCATAGTGCTTGCACTTGTATGAACCTCTTTATCCATCTCTGATTGTGAAAGTTTTTGAATACCCGCATTATGTTGCTTATTCATAAAAAGCCGGTGAACCACACTTTCAACAATGATCACTGCGCCATCTACAATTAAACCAAAATCAATTGCACCAAGACTCATTAGATTTCCTGAAACACCAAATGTGTTCATCATACCAAAAGCAAAAAGCATTGAAAGAGGTATAATAGAAGCAACCAATAGACCAGCACGAAGATTTCCAAGTAACAATACCAATACGAATATTACTATCAGCGCACCTTCAATCAGATTGCGCTCAACCGTACCCATTGCACGACCAACTAATTCAGTTCTGTCAATGAAAGGCTCAATCACTACACCTTCGGGTAAGCTTTTTAGTATCTGCGCCATTCGTTGTTTAACGTTAGCAATCACCTTACTAAAGTTTTCACCTTTAAGCATCAGAACAAGACCTGCAACTACTTCGCCTTGTCCATTGCGTGTAACTGCACCATAACGAATAGCACTTCCATATAGTACCGTTGCAACATCTCTTATAAGTATCGGAATATTATTTATGTTTTTAACAACGATCTTTTCAATGTCAGAAAGATCTTTTACCTGCCCGAGACCACGAATGAAATATGCATTGCTTCGTTGTTCAATGTAAGAGCCGCCGGTATTTTGATTATTCTCTTCAAGCGCTTTGTATATTTCGGGAATAGTGACATTTTGGGCATTGAGTTTTTCATTATCAATTGCTATTTCATATTGCTTTACATAACCGCCCCAGCCACTAACTTCTGCTACTCCTTCTGTTCCTGCCAACTGTGTTCGTACAATCCAATCTTGTATAGTTCGCAAATCAGTAGCAGTGTATTTATTTTCATAACCAGGTTTGGTATGAATAACATATTGATATATTTCACCCAATCCTGTTGTAATGGGCGCAAGAGAAGGTTCGCCCATATCAGCAGGAATTTTACTTTCTGCTTCTTTGAGTTGTTCACTCACTTGTTGTCTTGCCCAATACACATCTATGTCGTCTTTAAAAACTATTGTTATTACCGAAATCCCTGAACGTGAAATGGAACGACGTTCAATTATATTTGGAATATTTGCCATTGAAAGTTCAATGGGCGCTGTGACATATTGTTCCACTTCCTGTGCGCCAAGTGTGGGCGCTTGTGTAATAATTTGTACCTGATTGTTGGTAATATCAGGAACTGCATCAATGGGAAGTTGTTTTGCAGAATATATTCCCCAAACAATCGATGCCAAAGTCAGGACACCAACAATGAGTTTATTTTTTATAGAGAATTGAATGATCTTATCAAACATGAATTCAGTTTTTAAATAGTCAATGCTTGGCAATAAAAATTTATATGCAATCTTTTATAAGAAATAAAGTAATGAGCAGATATTTTTTATGTATCGGGCTTCAGTATAGCTATGATAGATTTCTTGCGTTGCACTCCTATACGCAAACAATTCTGCTCAACAAATGAAGAATGTTGAATTATAATTGAGGGGGCTGCCAAACGGGTATTGCTACCTGATGAATATCAGCAGCAATAAAATCAGGGTAATCAGCAGTTATTTGATATACGTACTTAACTACTTGCGGAGATGAATAATAAACGCTACTACCTGCACAACAACTACAGATACACAAGGGACTGCAATCATCAGTGCTTCCGTTGCAGTTGTGATTGGAAGCAGCTTTCACAACAGTCATTTCCGTTTGATTGAAGGCAGCAGCATCTCTGCAGGGTACTATACTTGCAATGAGAATAACGCATGACATTATGAAAGCAAAAAGTTTCACGGCACAAAGTAAAGGTTTATATACGAAAAGGCATTTGTGAAAAGGGTAAAAAGATAGTAATGGAGTTGCAAATGCGCTCAATAATTCTAAACTAAAAATAGGTTGAAATCCCAAACTGAAATCCAGCCAATTTCGAAGGCGGATTACCTAAAATATCTTTTTGCCAGTTATAACGATAATTGAAACGTATAACGGTTTGGGGGGTTGGTCGCCAACTAATGGCAGGAACTATTGAAAAAACTTCATCCCCGATTTTATTTCCTGTTGATTTGAATGTTCCTTTATTCCAATCCACATACTCTAATCGCAGCGCTGCATTCAGCACGGCATTTTCAAATCCAAACATTGGCCTTTTTAAAATGGGTTGTACAAAATCTATAAATCCCCCTTGTTGCTTTTCTTCAAATTGTTCAGAATAAGTTTCGGGCACATCCACGTTCACCCATGCCCATTCTGCATTGATATAAGTTTTAATTTTTGGAAGCGTGGTATTGAAATCAATGGCATATACATTTAGTCTTCTCTTTTTATCCAGTGTTAATCCATCATCCTGATACTTGTTATATACTCCTCCCATATAAGAAAGACCGAGTTCACCCATCTCAATGTTTCTTACGGCAATCTTCCCGGTAAATAAAGGGATGCCATTAAAGCTTTCTTCAAAGCGGTCGGGATTCTTTTTGCTGGCAGGTAAAAAAGTTTTGTTTTCCGTATTAGCAATTATCTTATCATCAAAGCCATTTGTTAAATAAACTTCATAACCATAAACCCATTTGTTTGTATATTTTTTGCCATACAGTCCAAAACCCACATTGCTCCATGTAGCAGGCAGCATTTGCGTTGCAGCAATGGGTCTGTCCACAAATTCCCATTTGGGGCCATCATGGTTTTGATTGAATGCGCCAATGGGGTTCATTATTACACCACCACGAAAATTCAGCAATGGAGCAAATTCAAAATCCACTGAGGCAAATTCAATATTGATTTCTTTGGTGCCATCTTCAAATTCTATCTCACTCAAAAACTTTATTCGTTTGTAAATGGAGGAAGAAACAAACAATGTTAATCGTCGCATTTGAAACTGATGTCCTTCACTCACGCCGCCTTCACTCAAATACTGGTAATTCGCTTCCACATACCCACCCAATGCCACGGGTAGTTTGCCAACCTGTAAAAAAGGGCGGTTATATATGTTTTTATTGAACTCCAGTTATGTCATACTCTTAATCGTGTAATCACTGTTCAACAGAATTGCAATCAGTATAGCCGCATGAAGCAACGATGTTGATTAGCGTTTCAATGCATAGCTCATAAAATAATTCAACAGCCCTGCTTTTGATAACAGCTTATAAGCTCTCTAAGAACTTAATCAACTTATTTTTTTCTTCGGGTGCTAATTGCTGATAGTTCATTTTGATCTGTTGCGCTTCGCCTCCGTGCAACGATACTGCTTCATCAATGCTTCCCGCCCTGCCATCATGCATTAAAAAGTATTGCCCTCCCTGTGAGTTTTCTGACAAACCCAATCCCCATAAAGCAGGTGTGCGCCATTCAGCTGTTTTAGCGCTTCCTTCTGTATATCCATCGTTCAAGTCATCACCCAAATCATGCAGCAGTAGGTCGGTATAGGGGAAAATGATTTTGTTAGATAAAGCAACGATGGATGTTTGACCCGTTTGCAATTGCGGGGTATGACATTTTGCGCAACCTGTGTTGATGAAAATTTGTTTACCCTGCTGCACTTCGGTATTATTTTGATTTCGTTGTACAGGCGCTTTCAGTGTTTGCAGATAAAATACCACGTCGCTCACCCTTTGGTTAGTTACTTCGGGGTCCATAATCTGCCCGGTGTATGTATCAACCGATTCATATGTAGAAGTGATCCCCATATCCTGGTTATACGCGCCAACTGTTTGTTGCAAAAGGTTATATACAGCCGCTTTTTTTCCAAACCTTCTTATATATTTTCCATTCTTCTCAACGGCATCTCCAGTAATGGATGCATACGAAGGAACAATAATCCAGTTAGGGCGTCCTGAGATACCATCTCCATTAGTATCGTTTTCATCTGAAAGGGCAAGTAAAGTTGCATCAGGAACAGCTTCCAGCAAGCCAAGACCTGTATTTGCCGGTGGGGTGAAATTAGAGTATGGAGTACCTGGCGGAATCTGTTCTGGTTGGTAACCAGGGATAGCCCGGTGTTGTAATTGCGGCCCGCCCATTTGTAGATAATGATTGCCTGTACTATCTGTTTGTCCGAAGCGTGTAAGGGTGGTAAAAGGATGCCCTTTGCCGTCGCCTGCATGGCATGTGCCGCACGATGTTGCCACAAACAATGGCCCAAGTCCTGTTTCGGGCGTAAATATTTCATCGTTAAAGGCTACATCACCCCGTAAAAAAATATTGTTCTGCTCAGGGGTTAAACCTTCCACGGGACCATCTAATATTTCATCATTTGAGGGCATTTTGGGTAATATCTTTTCACAGCCTAAACCTGCCATTATGAGTAATGCTATTGATGATATTATAATTAGTTTTTTTGACATGATATAAAATAGGTGTACAAAAGTATACATTTAGATTTACAAAAAAATAAAATTAGGTTAGTCTAATTAAAGTTTCTGCTGCTTTGCCTACCTTGCAGACAAATATTTTAATAAAGTGCACTCGTTTACTGAAGAAAATTATCTCAAGTCCATATATAAACTTCAGGAAGATAATGGTGAAGCTGTTGCTACGTCGGAACTGGCAAAGGCATTAAGTGTTAATGCTGCCTCTGTTACAGATATGATGAAAAGGTTGGCGAAGAAAAAATATATCTTATACCAGAAAATGAAAGGCGTAAAGCTTTCAGAAAAGGGAAAGCAGGTGGCTATAAGCATTATTCGTAATCATCGCTTATGGGAGGTTTTCCTCGTAAACAAGCTGGGTTTTCGATGGGGTATGGTGCATGAAATTGCCGAACAATTGGAGCATATCTATAGCGAAGAGCTTATCACCAAATTAGATAGTTATCTTGGTTATCCTACGGCAGATCCGCACGGAGACCCCATACCAGATGCCAACGGTGTATTTGCAAAATCAAAATCTGTCGTCCTCGCCAGTCTTGGAAAAGGGAGCAACGGAAAGTTTACAGGAGTTACTGACCATTCCGTCGCCTTTCTCAATTACCTCGACAAAATTGGTCTTTCCCTCGGTGATACTATTAAAGTAAAAGAAGTTGAAGAATTTGATAAAACTTATACTATACAATTAAAAGGTAAAAAAGAAGTTGTTGTAAGCTTAAAGGTTGCTAATAGTTTGTTGGTTAGTGAATAATTCAAAATATCATCTTGTATGTTTCAGCAAAACCATGGTAAACTATTCTTTAAGAATGTGTATTTATATTTTTTTCTGTTTCAATATAAATTTTGTGAGGGCAAAACTTAGAGGAAATAAAATCAAAAATTGAAAAACGGGCACAACAGAAATTTCGAGTCCGGGTATTAAAGGGGCTAAATCAGTATAATCCCATACATTACGAGTTTGGGATTATACTGATTTAGCCCCTTTAATTGTTTCAAATGCCATTTATTGAATATCCATTTCCATGACTTCGAAAAAAATGCAACAATTGCATAAACAACATAAGTGACTGCAACATCACTCAATGCTGCACCAAGCATATCGAGAGCCATATAAGTTACAGGAGTGTAATTAAAGAATGGTGCACATTGTAAATTTTCCCAAGTGTACTGCAGCGCAAAACTTACTATGCCAAGAGTAACAATGAATTTTTTAGTTTGCGCTGCAGACAAGTATTCCATACTATTTTATTTTCTTGTCATTTTGACGATAACAAGAATCAATAATACAAGCACGGCGATTCCTATCAGAATCCAAAGCCACTTAATGCCCTATTCCTCCACAATAGTTATTCATAATGCTGAAATTAAAAAGGAGAAACACTTTTTGCGATTAAAGCGTCTCTCCTGTTGTTACAATTAAGCTGTTGCTCCTGCCATTTGTCTGCATTCCTCTGCGCATTGATGACAAACCTTTGCGCATTCTCTGCAATGTTCGTTTTCATGTTTTTCACATTCTGCACCACATGTATCACAAATGTCTGCACAGATTTGACAAATTTGTTCAGCTGTTTGTCCGCCTATGCTCATGACTTGTGCTGCCGCATAACAAACGGCCGCGCATTCCATATCAAGCTGAATACATTTTGTCATCATTTTCACATCGTCTTCCTGCAGACAGGCAGAAGCACAATGATTGCATATAGCGGCGCAACGCAAACATGCATCGACGCAACTTTGATAAGAATGATAACCTTTCATAACATTTAGTTTTACTGTTTAAAATGATGTTGTTATTCCTTATACATTTTTATGCCTACCACAATAATTATACTGGATTTGTACCGCTTTTTTTATCTTTTTAAACAATTTTTATTAAAGTCTTGCCATGCTGTTTTCTACCTTGACCAATTCAACAATTTTATACTGTTTGTAATAGTTGTCATACCTCAACAAGTCATCATCATTCCTGAACAAAATATCCATTGCATAATACAGATTACGGTCACCCGGATATGCTTTTTTCACATTCATTATGCTGAGGCTTTGTACCGGAGAATCAGCACTTGTACTGAAAAAATACAAAGGTTGCTGCTGGTTTTTTGAAAATGACAAACGGTTTAATTTATAAATCAAAAAACCAATTTGTGGATTTAATACTTCATAAGCAACTCCATTGTAATACCGATAAGTTTTATTGTCCTTTGTTTTATAACCATAGGTATTTACCTTATACAGCGTTGTTGTTTTATCATCTTGAACCATCTTTATGTCTAATGGATTAAAAAGAAGGTTCGTTTTGATCTTAGCACCTTCATAACTTATTTTTTTTGAGGCAAAATCCTGTCCGGATAAATAAACGCCGCTATTGTTTTTTTACGCGTTAACATTCATTGCTGCAATTAGTGCAACAGAAACGAATAAAAATAATTTCGTTTTCATAAAATTTTTGTTTAGAAATTTTTTAAAGAGAAAATGTAAATTGGAGGATGCAGTAGTATTAGTGCTGCCAATTTATAATCGCGTGAAGGGCATGCGGCTACATGGGAATGTGGCAGTACAAGTTAAATCTTAAGTAGTATCAAATAAGGTAAACGCAGTTTAGTTTGTATAATGAAACATTCTCCTTTAATGGCGGAGATGTTGAAGAATAAGAAAGAATTGAATATGGTAATGTATAGGAAACAGTATTTGTCGGTGCTTCAACTATATGATTTGTTGACACTGGCTTTACAACTTTCTTGACAGCATATTCAGGCTGATGATCTGATTTGATTTTTATTTCAACCTGTTTACTGTCACAGCAACCTTTGGTTGATGCCTGAAAAGACAAAGGACATTTCTTGTTATCAGAACCTGAAAGATCTATTTTATCAAGCTTACCACAGCAGTAGTGCATATAAACTGTCATCCCTGAAGATGACACTCCATATGCAGCAAGCAACAATACTATGATAAGATTTTTAAACACTGGTACAAAGGTATTATAGTTTTAAAATATGATGTGTCAGATATGTTACAAAAAAGAAAACAAGACATTGTTAATTATAAAAAACAAAGCCGGATAAATTGCTTTTCCTGCTTTTTTATTCACTCACTTAGCCGATTTCTTCAATTTTACATCCAGCCTTCTTCCCGCACCCATTACTGCTTCCTTCTGTTGCATTTAGTTCAGGTGTTACTTTTGCTACACATTCCACTACAGTTGATATTTGTTTTGAATTTTAATGTTGCCATTCGCATTGATAACGCAGCTTCCATTGGTATATATGATACAAAAGCGAATAAGGTTTATGGCATTAATTACAAACCGTACGAATCATTTACATTTTCCGGGATTACTTTATGGAATAATCTTGTGATGTATGCAATGCGCGGCAACAGCAATAAAAAACCAAAATTATATTTTTATAACCCTGATAAAAACATAATGACAGATAGTATTGATATGGGTTTTGATGATTATGGAAGGATATATATACGGCAAAATATATTAACCGGTTTTGCCAACAACAGGATTTACAGTTATGATCTAAAAAAGGGAAAGTTGTTATGGAATTATACTTTTAACAACAATTCTATTGGTAGTTCTTGTTTGTTACATAATGGAAAATGGGTAGTTAACACAAACAATAAAATGCCTGCTGAACTTTCAAACGTAATTGCTTTGCCCTTTAATAATTTTCATGAAGCAAACAATATACTTTATTGTATAAGTGCTAAGTATCTTCTGCGAATCAATTTAAATCAGTAGCAAAAATTATAGTTTGTTTTTTATGTACCCGGCTTTTGTATTTCAATTAAATTTTTCTTGCGTCGCA
>WNGF01005673.1_pt1 | contig 15789 bp, 8 predicted proteins | sample 5400641 | NCBI WGS metagenome assembly WNGF01 (sample SAMN13153371, study PRJNA577476) | soil metagenome | isolation source: 80 cm soil or saprolite under grassland replicate 2 | place: USA:California | collected 2016-06-15
GGCCGAGGCCGGCGAGGGCCTCGCCGGTGGCTTTGGTGGAGAGCGAGGTGCCGACGCCATCGTTAGCCCGGGCGTCGAGGGCCAGGCCGCTCCAGCCGCCAGCGCTGACCATCCCGGTGCCACGGGGCTGGCCGAAGGCGCCAGCGGTGGGCGCCCAGCCGCCGCCGTGATCGACGATCGAGAGCAGCGTGTGTGGCGATCCGGGGTAGGTCTTCCGTGCCCAGGCGATGAAGTTATGCAGGGTGGCCGTGATGCCGGTGTCCAGCTCGATGGGCTTTGTCGCGGAGTCATCGGGGTAGCCCGGCCAGTCGCTTGACTTGATCCTCGCGGTCATGTCGGTCAGGACGGTGGCGTCGGGCTGGCGGACGTAGATCCTCGAGTCGCGGTCGTCTTTGCCATCGTAGAGGACGACCAGGCGCATGGCCGGGTTGGGCGGCATCGTGCCCAGGCGGGCGAGCAGGTTGAGCAGGGGCACCGTCAGGCCGGTCTGGTGAGTCCCCGGGGCGGTATCGTCGCCGGCGAGGTAGAGCAGGGCCAGCCAGGGCGGTGGCGGGGGGTTGGGTGGGGGCTGGACGGTGAAGGTGAAGCTGCGCGGTTGAGTCTTGCTGCCGTCGCTGACCTGGATGGTGATAGTCGCCTGGCCGGTCTTGTTGGCGAGCGGCTGCACAACGAGGCTGCGATTGGCCTTGGCTTTGTCGCCGACGATCGAGAGGTTGGCGTTCGGCACGAGGGCCGGGTTGGAAGAACTGGCGGTCAGGCCGAGCTGGTCAAGCGGGGTCTCCTCATCGCCCACAAGGAAGGGGATCAGGGTGGGGGCGCTGTCGCGAATGGCGGTCTGGTCGGCGAAGATGCTGAGGGTGGGCGGGTCGTTGGCCAGGGTGACGCTGATGGCGAAGCTCTGCGCGATGCCCCGGTCCGCGACGAAGAAGTCATCGGTGCCATTGGTATCGCCGCTGACGAGGTTTGTAGCATTTGAGTAGAACGCCACGGCGCGCCCGTCCGCCGAGAGGGAAACGTTGAAGGAACCACCATTGGCCTGAGCGTCATTGGAATCAACCGAAACGCGCGTAGTCTGCCCGGTCTGGCGGTCGTGCACGAAGACGTCATAGGTATTATTGGTATCGCCGTCGACGCCGTCGACCAAGTTACTGGCAAGTGAATAGAAGGCGACGAAGCGCCCGTCCGCCGAGATGGAAGGGTCGTAAGAGACACTATTCCCCTGATTGCCATGCGAATCAACCGAGACGCGCTCGGTCTGCCCGGTCTGCCGATCGTGCACAAAGATGTCACCGACGTTATTGGTATCGTCGCTGACCAGGTTTGTGGCGCCTGATTCGAAGGCGACGAAGTCCCCGTCCTCCGAGATAGAAGGGATGTAGGAACCACCATTGGCCTGAGCGCCATCGGAGGCGACCGAGACGCGCGTGGTCTGTCCCATCTGCAGGTCGCGCACGAAGACGTCCGAGCAACTCCCAGGTGTGGTGAAGGGTCCGCATGTATTCGTATCGCCGTTGACGAGATTTGTGGCAACCGAGTAGAAGGCGACGAAACGCCCATTTGGAGAGATGGAAGGGTCGTAGGAGTCACTATTCCCCGCAGCGCCACCAGAACTGACCGAGACGCGCCTGGTCTGTCCCTGCTTGTCATACACAAAGATGTCGCCGGCATTATTGGTATCGCCGTTGACGAGGTTTGTGGCAACTGAGTAGAAGGCGACCAAGCGCCCATTCGCAGAGATGGAAGGGTCGGTGGAATGACTATTCCCCGGAGCGCCACCGAGACCGACCGAGACGAGCGTGGTCTGCCCTGCCTCGTACATGAAGACGTCGCTGGCGCCATTCGTATCGCCCATGACGAGGTTTGTGGCATCTGAATCGAAGGCGACGACGGCGCCGTCCGCCGAGAGGGCGGGGCGGAAGGAGCCACCATTGCCCTGATTGCCAAAGGAATCAACCGAGACGCGCGTGGTCTGCCCGGTCTGCTGGTCGTGCAGGAAGACATCCCATGTATTGTTAGTATCGTCCGGGACGAGGTTTGTGGCAGCTGAACGGAAGGCGACGAAACGCCCGTCCTTCGAGAGGGCGCTGCGGTCATATGATCTATCATTGCCCTCAGTGCCATCGGACGCGACCGAGACGCGCGTCATGGGCTGCCCCAGCCCGTCGGCGGCGCGGAATTCGAAGCTGTCGATATCGGTGGGCGTGTCGCTGCCGTCGTGGCTGTAGGCCAGCCGGCCATTGTCGATGTCGTCCTGCGTGAAGATCTGGCCAGCGATCAACTGGGTCTGCGTGAAGATCTGGCCAGCGATCAACTGGGTGCCGTTCAGCAGCAGGGCGCCGTGGGCCGGCGCGCTGGTCAAATGATACTGAATGCTACCTGCCGGGGTGTTTTGCATGCTGACGTGTAGCATGCTGCTCGTTATGTTCTTCGCCGTCCCTTCGTCGATGGGCAGGCCGGTATTAACATCCACCACCGGGTAGGCGGCCAGGGCGGCCACGGCGGGGACTAGCAGCGCCAGCAGGGCCACGGTGGTGAACAGGCGGCGGCGCCAGGGGCGCGGCGCGCGAGGAGACGTCCACATAACTGCCTCCTTTGGATAATGGCCGGGTGTGGTTCGTCATGCCTGGCCGATGTTCTAAGAGGTGTATCCGCCCGAACACTGCATATGTCAACGGCACCTGGACGGATACGAACGCGTGGCGGCCCAACCAGCATGGACATAAGCATAGCACGGATTACGAAAATTGCCCATTGGTCGGGCCGCTACGCGGCGTCGCGTGCAGCGACTTCCTAGGAGAAGAACCAGACTTTGATAGATGCATTGGCCGTCCCTCACCCGACGAGGACTTGGTCACATCCAAAGAACGTATGAGAGACTCCCGCCGCGTCAAACCAGGTGCCTTTGAGACAGGCCTGCGTCTCGCCCGGTTTCAGCCCGGTTTCATCCACCCGGAACTGGAACATCCGTTGCCCGCTGCTGCCGCCCCCATGGTCTTCGCCATGCACCTCCATAGCGCCTCCGGTGCCGGACCACACGACATCTCGCGAACCAAAACGGACGCTCGCCGGATCAATTGTCGAGGGATCGAACGCCAGCGGCAACCCGAATTCACCGGCCTTGTTAGCCAACACGGCGACCGGGATCACGCCACCGGCGTTCAGGTTGATCTGCCCGGGCTTGATATCAATTTTCACCGGGATCACACATTCGACCGTGAGCGCAATCGCAGCGTGGTTATTGGCCGGATTAGGATCCATGTCCGCGAAGTTCTTCGGTTGAACCTGGTTTTCGAAGCGAAACGTGTGCCGGCTATAACCATCGCAATGTACCGTGAAAACCTCATCCACCGTGCGCTGCTCCTCCAGACCCAATGCCGCCTCGGTGGACTGCGCGAACGCCGGTGTCACTCGGGCATCAGGCGGTGCGCTCGCCGTCCGGGTCAGCAAGACGTCCATTGGCGCCGAGGGACCGTGATTGGTGATAATCTTCCGCAAGGTGATGTCTAGATCCTCGCCTACGAGGATCTGAGCCGGTGGGTTCACCGCTTCGAAACTCACAATCGCGAGGTCTGCTTGAGCGATCACACCTGTGGTTTCAATAGCGGCGTTGTCCGCTGGGTTCCGATCAATAGCCGCGGAGAACACCCGTGCTGTGTTCGACAGTACCGTGCCGGGGCGCGTGTCTGCCGGCACATGCGCGACGACCCTGAAGGTCGCCGACTCCACCGCCATCGACGGCGTCGTGCAGCGCACCGTGCCGCCTGCAGCAAGTGAGTCACAGGCCCAGCCCGCCGGTGGCGTGATCGACTGAAACGTAAGGCCGGACGGCAACGCGTCCACCATTGTGACGTTCGGTGCCGGATCGGGCCCGCCGTTGGTCACCTTGATAGTGTAGGCGAGGTCGGCGCCAGCGACCACCGGGTCCACTGCATCGCTCTTCATCACCGACAGGTCGGAGTCGGCCAGGTGAATCCGCCAGACCCCTCTGCCCACGGTGCCGATGTAAACGGTAGTCGTGCCTAGGGGCTCGTGGTCGAAGTAGGCGAAGAAGGGCCGGGGGAGGTGCGGGATGTGCGACGTGCCAGGCGTGAACGGGTCGGTAAGCAGAGCCCAGCTCTCCCCGGCATCGCTCGAGACGAACACGCCCGACTCCCGGCCGCCCGCCACAAGGATGTTCGGGTTATCAGGGTCGAAGGCCACAAGCGTGGGCTGCGGGAAAGGCAAGACCCCGTCCCCGCCGTATTGGGCCTGGGCGGCGAACATCGATTTCCCGTTCCTCACTCCGTTCATCAGGTCGGTGAGTCCCTGATCCACCTGCCAGGTGGCGCCCCCGTTGGTCGACCGCACCATGCGCGGATCGCCATCGCCCACCACTGCTGCGTAGAGGCGTTGCGGGTTCACCGGGTCCACCCCAAACATGCTGAACCCGGCCGCCGCCGTGATGTTGGGGATGGTAAGCTGCCTCCACTCCTTATCAGTTGCCGAGCCATTCTTGAACGTGTACGTCCACAACTGGTCAGGGCTCCTCCAGTCACACACTCCGGCCAGGACGTAGGGTTGTGGCCCTGTTGGAGCCATCGACACTCGAATGTGGCACGGTGGGTTGGCCGTAGCTGGCCAAGTGCCCAGGGGCGTGCCGAGGGGGTTCGCAACGATATTGGTTGTGGACAGAACGCCCGTGGGGACCCCAAGCACCCCATTCGTAGGGTCGGCAGTGGTGCCTCGGCTCGCGATCATGTACTGGTTCGATCCAGATTGGGCGATGACGTCAGCGAGACCTGTGTTGAGCTTACTCCATGTGGGGTTGTTGACCACTTCCGTCATGTTCTTAAAGCCCGGGTCTCCCACCATCAGGTTGAATGACGAGGCGACGACGCGGGTAGTGTCGGCAACCACATCGAAGACATCCCCGCCGACGCCCTGGTTCCACATCACTGTGGAGCCTCCGGCGTTGCCGGTGTAAAAGAAACCGTTATCCTGGAGAGCAATATACATGTCTTCATCGGCGATGCCGGGTCGGTCCACTCCCGCCATCCCCCAAATTAGCTGGGCGTGTACCCCGACGTTGATGGGCAGGAAGTGTGCTTGGTCATGGCAGTCGGAATCCGCCATCTTATCGTTCCGATAGATGCCGCCGTCCGAGGAGTAGAGTGTGGGACAGGCATCTATGCTCTTCGTCGGGTCGAACACAAGATCCCCGGAATCGCCGTGGGCCTTCTGGAAATCACCCATACCGTCACTAAAGGTCCCCGACCACTTCGTGGTATCCGTAGTGCATCTAGGCCCAGGCGTCGCCGGGGTGGCGCACGGCACGCGAAAGAGGTTGCCATCGCCAAGCCATAGATCGAAGCCCGCCGAGCGTTTATTCGTCACGACGAAAGGGACCCGACTCTTGCGGACGGGGTTGCCTTGGCCGTCTTTAATGAAGGAGGCGTCGGGGTGAGGGATTGGGCTCCAGCTCACCGAAGTAGCGTTGCCGCCAGCACTGAACTGCACGAGGCCCTCGAAGAAGTCGCCACTAAAGGCGGCAAACAACTCGCCGAAGAACGGCGAGGCGAACGCGACGAAGACGACGTTTGGCTCGTCGGGGGAGATGGCTAGCGAGCAGAAACCACCCAAATCCGACCGAGGCTTGCCGAGGTTTGTCCAAGTCTGCCCATCGGGAGAGGACAGCAAGCCGTCGTCGCCACAGGCGTAGGTCTGGCCTCCGGGAAGGGCGACCACATCCCACACGCTGTTGGTTACCCCATCGCTCGGAGTGGGGTCGAATTGGGTCCAGGCATCCCCTGAGGTGGTGCTGCGGGCGATCCCGCAGTTGGTGCCGACCAGCACCTCGTCGGTGCCGGGGCGGAGGGCGATCCCGAACGCCGAGGGTTGGATCTTCCTGACGTCCGAGCAGGTGGAAGGCGCAGAAATGTCGGGATGTGCCCAGGTGGGCCCGCCGTCCCTGGACACCTCGATCCCGGACAGGCTGTCAATCCGGCCATCGTAGAACGATGTGGAATAGACCTTCAACCCGCCCGGAGCAGCCGCCACATCCCATGTCCGCGTGGGGAGGTGACCATCAAGGTGGTGCCAGGAATCGCCGCGGTTCGTCGTCTTGAAGAGACCACCGATCTCGCTGGCCGCGAAATACGTAAGGGCATCCCCTGGCACGCCAGCCAAGCCATTGACTCGGCCACCGGAACCGCCGCTCGGGCAAGGGCTCGGACAATTACCGATCCCGACCTGGGGTTGGGCGGGGAAACCAGACTCGTCGGGGTTGATGTCGTCGAACATGGGCGCTGCGGCCTGGGCAGGCTGCGCGCCGCTCTCGGCCTGCGTGGAGCGGGCGACGGTGCCCACGGTGGCGAGCGGAACGAGGAGGGCCACGAGGCCCACGAATGAGAGAAATCGGGTGTGTTTCATAGATGGTGTCTCCTCCGCCTGCCTGGCGGCTCTACAACGCCTGCTGTATCGTCGCTACGCTGGTAGCGCGCCGCAGCCGATCGCTTCAAACGGCAGTTTTAAAACTTGCCTTACGGCCCATTGATGATGAGCTCCACCACCAGGTCACCGCGCCGCATACCATCCACGCTTGGCCCACCCACGCCCACCAGGCGAAGGCGGTCGCCGTGGCGGCGACCGGGCGGGATCGGCACCGTGATGTCGTAGGGATGACCGTCCGGCTGGTGGTACGAGAGCGTGCGGGTCGTGCCCATTTGGGCCTCGACCGCCGTGATCGTGATGCGGTAGGTCGCGTCGTACCCGTTACGCGCCATCGCCACGTAACCCAGCGCGTGGTCGTAGGCGGCCCGCCGTCCGACTTCGACCAGCACGCTATAGGCGTGAGTCAGCCGCAGCACCTCGACCGCGACCTGCGGCGCCGCGCCGCTATGCACAACCTGCCGGAGCCGCGCGAGATAGGCGGTATCGATGGCGATTGGGTCCGCGTTCAGCGGGATGCCCAGCAGTTCGTAGAGTGTCAGTTCCATTGCGTTCCTCTTCGTTGGGCTACGCCATGCTTCAACTAGTTGCCATCCACCACTGCGAATCGTCCCTGATCAAGGGCACTTACGGATGCTTGCCTTTAGGCGCGAAAGCCCAGAGCGTTTACGGCGCCGGGTACCCTCTGGGTGTGGGCACCCGGATGAAGCGCCCCGCTTTAGCGGCTTTAGCCCACAACGGCGTACTCGCACAAACTTGCGTATTTACGCAGAATGGTGTATACTAGCCATCATGCGTAAAACCTTCAAATACCGCATTTATCTGACCAATGGCCAGCGCCGCATCCTTGAGCAGCAACTTGAGGCGTGCCGCTCGGTCTACAATCAGACGCTTGCGGCCCGTCGTGATGCGTACACTCAAGGCGCTCCGCTTGGGCTGTACGACACTCAGGCGATGCTTCCCGCCTGGAAAGAGGCGCATCCATCGCTCAAATTGGTGCATAGCCAGGTGCTTCAGAACGTGCAGGTACGGGTTGATCTGGCATTCAAGGCGTTCTTTCGCCGTGTGAAGGCGGGCGAGGAAGAAGTCGGCTTTCCGCGCTTCAAACAGTTTGGGCGCTATGACAGCATCACCTATCCCCAATACGGCAACGGTGTGCGGCTTGATGGCGAGCGGCTGATCTTGAGCAAGATCGGCGCAGTACAGGTTGTCTTGCATCGGCCCATAGAAGGTACGCCCAAAACCGTCACGCTCACACGATCTCGCACGGGCAAATGGTACGTTGCGCTGTCGTGCGAAACCGAAGCGCATCGCTTGCCCCCAGAGCAAACAGTGGTCGGCGTGGATGTCGGCCTCTCGTCGTTTGCCACCTTCTCGAATGGCGAGAAGATCGATAATCCACGCTTCTATCGCAAGGACGAAGCCGACCTTAAGCGTGTTCAGAAGCGCAAGGACGCTGCTAAGAACGCCCAAGATTGGGATGAGAACAGACGGCAGAAAGCGCTCCTGGCGAAAATTCACGAGCGAATAGCCAGAAGACGCAGCGACTTCACGCAGAAACGCAGTCGTGAACTGGTGGATCGCTATCAGGTAATCGTGTTTGAAGATCTTGAGCCGCAGCAGATGGGGGCAAGAAAAGGGCGCGGCATGCGCAAAAGCATCATGGACGTGGCGTGGAGCCAGTTCATCAGCATGACAATCGGCAAAGCGGAAGAGGCTGGCCGAAGCGTCATTCTGGTAGACCCCCGCAACACGTCCAAGATGTGCTCCCAATGCGGACTCTTGGTCGAGAAGGAATTGAGCGAGCGCACCCATATCTGCCCCCATTGCGGGCTGGTGATCGATCGTGATAGAAATGCGGCGATCAATATCCTTCAACGTGGCCTCCAAACCCTTCGATTGTAGTCTTGTGGGATGGGGCGGCATCCCCTTGAAGCCCAGGAGCTTTAGCCCTGGGAGCCGTCACCTCACCACGAGCGGCAGGAAGATCCGCCGAGTTCCGATCTGCACGTCGATTGGCGCACTGGGCGCCGACTCGACGCCATCGTCGGTGAAGCTGGTGACGACATAGCGATAGTGCTGATCAAGCGCAGCGTTGATGTCGACCCAGCCATTGATGAAGCTGCTGCCGACCGGTGCGCGCTCGCCGCGCTCGCCCACCCGGTAGACCCGGTAGCCGGCGATCCGCGGGTCGTCAAGCTTCTGCCACTCCAGGAACACCAGCGGGCTGCCGCGCTGAGTCGCGGCGACGAGTCCTTCCGGCGCTGGCAGGCCGCCGAGCGTGACGCTCTGGCTGTTGTTTTGGGCGCTCTGCTCAGCGATAGCCTGGCCGGGGTTGACCGTGACGACCAGCGTATGTGCGCGATCGAGCGTGTCCGGCGGCGGCGCGATGTCGAGCGTAACACTGGTCGCCTGACTCTCCGCTGGCGCTGTCAGCGCGATCTCGCCGGCTGGCGCGCCCACGCCTGGCCGACCATCCCACGTGGCGACGAGCTTGAGCGGCGGGTCCGCTGAGCCTGCCCAGATCGCTCCACTGTTATGCACATCCACCTTCACGCTGAACGGCTGGCCCATTCGCGGGTAGCGGGTCGATGGCTCAATACTCGCGACGGCGAAATCGGGCACGCGCGGCGTAGTCGCGAAGACAACCGGCAGACCTGGGACAAGGACGCTTGTCGAGGCCGATCGCGCCGCCTTGAGCTGCGCCTGGCTCAGCCCGCTCAGCGCCGGAGCGTTCACGGCGACCGCGAGCGTGCTATTCGCCTGCGGATCGAACACGGCGGCGGGCTGCCAGTTGACCGCGCCATCCTGCGTCTTGTAGTCCAGCACCACGGTCGCACTGCTGAGGTTGACATCGAGCAGGACCAGTTCGCCGGTGTGGAAGGTCATGCCGGGCGCATCACCAGGGTAGACCTCCAGCTTACCATTCTTATCGGGGCCGAAGCCCAGCCCGCGGAAGGTGAGCGTCGGCTTGCCTGTGCCGTCCAGGGTCAGGATCGGCCGCTCGGCGTAGATCGGGCGACCGTAGGGGTCGTTCAACTGCTGATGGCTCCAGGTGCAGGCGCTGCCGCTGCACGACCCGTGAGCCACCGAGAGCGGGCGGCGGTTGTCGAGCAGCCGGGTGCTGTCCTCGGCACGCGTGAAGGCAAGCAGCGGGTTGCCGTCCGAGCCTACCGCCAGCGCGACCTCGGCGATGCCGCCGGGAAGGTTGGTGGGGACACTGGCTGGGCTGCCGTCGAGGAAGCGTAGCGCGACGCGGCGCGAGGAGATGTCGGTCAGATCCGCGTCGCTGTCGCGCACCCAAGCGACGACGGGCGTGCCGCCGCGATAGGCGACCTGCGGCAGGATATCGGTGGCGCCGCTGGATGGATCGAGGGGCTGGGGCGCGCTCCATGCACCGCCCTGGTAGGTAGCGTAGAGCAGCCGGATCTGGCGCGCCGCGAAGTCGGCCGAGGTGTTGCGCTCCCACACGCCGGTGACCGCGCCTCCCGCTGGGCAGGCCGGGTTGGTACTCATGCAGCCTGCCAGAGCCACGCCACCCTCGCCGAGGCCCACCGTAGGCCCGGCCTGGGACGCCGACCAGCTTGTACCGTTCCAGACGGCGTAGGCCATGCGCTGGGATTTGATCAAATCCTCGACCGACATCGCCGCGAGCTGCTCGGGCGTCATATTCCGGTCCAGGCTGCTCTCGGTCCAGGCCGCTACGGCCCGGTTGGGGGCGAAGAAGGCGATCTGCGGCCCAGTGCTGCCCAGCCCGGTCGGGATCGTCTGTGGCGCCTTCCAGCTGTTCGTATTGTAATCGTAGAGGCTGACGGCCAGGCTCGTCGGCGATTGCGGCCAGATCGCCATGGTCGTGCCGAAGCTATCGGTCGCGAGGGCGATATCGACCTTGGCCGGCTCGCTCGCCGTCTGCGGCTCCATGGAAGAGGCTGACAGGGCCGCGTTGCTCTTGCAATCGCCCGTGCAGGGGGGCTTCTTGAAGAGATCCTTCTTCCCTTCCTTCTTGTACGCGCACCCCCAAAAGCCGCAGCCCCACTTGCTCCACCACCGGAAGTAGGCCGAGTATTGGAAATACTTTCCTTGGGGGTCGACCTGGCCCTGCGCTGTATCATACACGACGGGCATGTGCACGGTCATCGTGGCGCCGAGCGCCGCGCCGTTGCTGGTGATGATGCCGCTCAGTAATTTTGCGTCGATATACACCTCGCCGCCCGTCGTGGCCGACGGCTCAACCGTGACGAGGCTCTGCACTGAGCCATCATCCTGAACGGTCACGTTACCGCTGTAGGTGACGGAGGCGCTGTATGACATGCTCCCGCCAACTCCGACCTCGGCGATGAAAGGGATGCCGTATTTCGCCTCGGGGATGTCGAAGGTGACGGTGGGAACCAACGGCTCCGTTTGCTTGGGGATCTCTTTGTTGAATCCCGCGAGCTGCGGCGCAGAGCTCGCGGCTCCGGCTGTGCCGACGGCCGCCTGTAGACTGAACGGCAGGCCCTCGCCGTCTTTGTTGAGCGCCTGGCCGTCGGTTTTACCGATGGTAGAGGTCTTCGGATTCCCGCTCGCATCGATTCTTTGGATGAAGCTTACGTTGGCACGCGCGGCGTTGTTCAGCGGGCCAGTTTCCGGCGTCGCATCTCCCGAGGAGAGCGCGAACGTCCCGTTGCCGTCCCGATTCAGCCACGTGGTGTGCAGCATCACCCCGGAGGGCGCCCACACAGCCGTGCGGCTCTGAGCGGGAGGCGTGAACCACGACCCCGGCAGCGGATCGACCTGCAGGCCATAGTGATAAACGTAGGTCTTCCCCGATGTCAACGTCGCCGCGATGCGCACCTGATGAATCACCGGCTGGTAGAGGTGGGGGTTCTGGAGCGTGAGCTTTCCCAGATAGTAGGGCACGTTGTAGGTTTGAACGCCGTTGTTCGTACCACAGGTGATATTGGCGTGGAACTTAAACGCGAAGCTGCCGACGAGTTTGTCATCGAGATAGAACTTCATCCCCTCAGGCGCTAAGAGGTGATACTGTGGCACTGTCAGGCTCAGCGAAACGTCCGCGCTCGTCGAAGCGGGGATCTTGACATCGGCAGGCACTCCCGTTAGTGAGTAGTACGTGCCGAAGACGATGTTCCCGTCGCTCTTGCCCTGCTCAATGAGGGGGCCGGCGAATAGCGGCACAAGGTTGCCGAGCGGCGAGTCCAGGTTGTCCGGCAGCTTTTTCAGTGGCACAGGCAGCGGGTTCGCCAGCGGCTTGCCCTGTGTGTCGTGATAGGTGCCGTCGCTCGTGTGGTAGATCACGTCGAAGCTGACGATCTTCGCCTTGCCGTCCGCGCCGACTTCGCCATAGCCCTGTGCGAGCGCGTCGACGAACACGCGATACGTGATCGTACTAGCAGACTGCCCCAGCACGACCGCCGATACGCCAGGGGTGCCTGGTTGCAAGCGGGCGCTATCGATCTGCACGGCGTTCTTCAGCAATATGCCCTGATAGATCGGAATGCTGCTGAAGTTCTCTACAGCTGGATCGACGACCGGCGAGATACGATGGAACGGGTCGACGGGCCGAGTCTGGCTGTTGGCCCGGCACAAGCTTTCCTCAATCTGCTTCTGTAGTTTCTCCTCGTCGGTCAGGTTATTATCTCCCGCTTCGTCCATGCTGCCGGCAATTTGGTTGAGATTCTCGGCAAAGATGGCGCCCGCATGGGTGTACAGCCCTCCCTGTACAGGTTCATCGATATGTATCGCATCGACTTTCGCACCCTCGATGCTTTTCAGGGTATCCTGATCGAATACCTCGAGATAGAGCGTCGCACCAGACGGCGGCTTGGGGCCGGCCTGAAGGAATGGCTGCGGCGGCGTCCCCGGCGCGACGAGAACCACACCCACCTGATCGCCGGTCTTTGCTGGAGCCGGGTCGCCCTTCTTCAGGCTCGGCAACTTCGCAAGCACCTCGAAGCTGCCACTGGCCGTGATCTGCGCGGGCCCGACGCCGATCGGAAACGACTTACCACGCGCGGTCTTCCAGATTGGCAGCACCTGGTACTGGCTCAGCGGGCCCTGCGGCGCCGGGGTGATTTGCCCGTGGATGGTGAACTGGCTGCCCGCCGGAAGTGCGCCGGTCGGCAGTTGCAGGCCGGTCACCTGGTAGCGCGGTTGCAACAAGCCGGCCTGCGACTGGAAGCCTGCCTCGGCCCTACCAACCGCCAGCCCGCCGACCAGGTTGACCGCCTGCATCGTTGTCGGCGTGCCGAGCGGATCGGGCCGATCGCCAGGGACGACGAAGCTGCCGCTGTAGCTGCCGCTGCTCACTGCCAGCGGACCCAGCACCGTCGTCCCGGCGTAGTCCAGGCGCAGACTGCCTGCCACCAGGTTGCTCACAGTGACGTTGACTACCGTGCCAGGCGGGCCGGCGGTGGGGCTGAGTGTGATCCCCATCGCTGGGCGTACGGTCAGCGACGCGCGCGCCGGCCCGTTATCGGCGCAAGCTTGGCTGGCCGCCAGGACCTCGTAGTCACCAGGAGCGATCGTGGACGGGAGCGGCAGCGTCGTGGGCGCAACGGTGCCGCCGCGGTCGCTCTGCATCTGGCCGAGCGGGACCACCATCAGATCCCGCTCGGCCATCAGAATGATATAGATATCGAAGGTTCCGTCGGGCGGGAAGTCGTAGCCACTCACACGAAGATCGCCGCCAGGGGCGCTGCTGGCCGGTAGCAGGACGAGCGTCGGGCATCCTTGGGCGCGGGTGATGGTGGGCACCCCGATGCCTGGCAGCATGGTGGCGAGCATCGTGAACACGCAGAGCAACATGAGGAGCACTGCTCGATGGTGAGGTGATCGCTGACGCATTGAAGATTCCTCCTTGTGTCGTCGCTACGCTGATAACGCGCCGCAGCCGAACGTTTCAAATGATCAGACTGCTACGGGCTTGTGACCAGCGGCAGATACACCGCTGACCCCGGTATGCTGAACAGGACCGATATCGCGGCGTTGGTCGCTGCAATCTGTTTGATGTCGCCGGCGGCTCGAACGCGAACCGTGCCCGTCGCGGAGTACGTGCGCCCGAGGGTGTCGTTTACCCGCACAGCCGTCGTACCGATATACTCGGCGACCCGGTCAATTTCGGGATAGTAGAGTGCCGCGCCTGCCGGTTGCGTGCGACTTAGCAGCAGCAATGTCAACACGACCAGCCAGGCGGCGCGCGTGATGATCTGTGCTCTCATTGCCCAAACCCCACTGCGAGAATCAGGCGGCAATCACTGTTCTGACAGCCGATCGACGCGCCGCTGAGGTCGGCGGGGTCGTACAGAATGGCGAGTGTGCGCCCGGCCACCTGCGCGGTGGTGATCGTGCTCAACACGCGCGCAGCGTTTGCGGCATCGCTGGTTGCCACCGCGAAGAACCGAATGCCGTTCACCGCCGCAGCACATTGGACGTGTAAGCGGCCACTCTTGGTGAAGGTCATCACGCCGATGGGCGTACAGGAGACCCAGGTCGCCGCGCTTGGCCCGATCTGCGTGGTGTTGTCGGCGCCGGGCAGACCAGGATCGGATGGGGCTGCGGCCGCGCCGCGCTCGAGCCTTGCCGGTCGATCTTCTGCGGCGGCGGGCTGTCCGGCGACGTGGCCAAGCATCGCTGCTGCGATGATCGCCCCCAGCAGCAGCATGGCCACATCTTTGATGACACGGGGCGTTAGATTACGGTTGATCATGGTGGTTCCTCCTTGATTGTTGATAACGATGAGTGTTGTGGGCAGTTCAATCATGGCCTGGCTGGTTTCCGGCCCCTGGTTACACCGACTCCCAGATACAGGTCACTGCCGTTGTAGTAACTCAAACCTAGGCCAGGTGCGCTCCAGTGTTGGGCGTCCAATAGATAGATGCACCTCCTTCATAGTGTTGGTACTGCCCTATCCCATCAGAGCAAGTACCCCCTCCAGTTGGCTTTCCAATCCAGGGATTGGTTTTGATTACCTCTGCATACTTGTCATCAATTGCAGACATTGTTGAACCTCTCCTTTCTGTTGATGTTAGAATCAGAATACGTTCCGAGTTGGGTGCTTAATCCGCGCCTGAGTAGACATCGCTTATCCTGCTGGTCTTAGAGAGTTCTACATGGCTTATATGGTATCAAGGAGTGGCGCCAGAACACACAGCAATCACCTGCAGGTTGGCTGCAGATTTCAACAGCCTGCCTTGATTGGTTTCGGACGCAGTGCATTACGCATGAGCACATAAGGGCGCGCGTCAGCGGCGCCCTGATATCTTCGCCGTTGTTGCGCTGAACCGAGTGCAGGGTCTCATGTGGTCGAGCCGCAGATCTCCCAAGCGGCGCGTTGTTCTGGGTGCCCAGGAAGTTGCTTCCATCGCTCGTGACGTTGTCGTTGCCGGTGAGCACCCAGGGCAAGGGCAGGAAGGAAGTGCCGCCTGGGCGTCCTCGGTCTGCTCAGTCAACGCCGCAGCTGCCACAACCGGGATGGCAAGCGGCAGGCGCTTGCCAAACAGCCGGCGCGAGAGGTCGGCCACCAAGCTGGCTCTCAGCGCGGCAGCGGCGCGAGAGTCGGGCGAGGGGTCGGACGACGCGGATGGGCTGGACGGGCGCAACCAACGGCGGGACATGCTAGGCTTCTTTCGACGGAGGGACGCGCAGGCACGCAACACCGACCGCGCGTCACGTAACACGCAGATAGCCAGTGCTATCCGCGTGTAGGGGTATCGACAGCACGCGAGCAGAAAGTGACCTTAGCCTGTTGGGCGCTTGGGACAGAAAACCGACATACCAGCGCCGCCGCGGCTCGGTCACACAGCTCAGGAGCACGTTGATTTGATCGTGCTGGTTCAATACAATGGACTTCCCGCGCCAGATGCCCTCAACCGCTGAACGCTATCCGCAGATATGCAACTCCGCCTCACTGCGCCGGGTGACTCACCTGTGCGGCGTGCAATGTGCTCTCATCGCGGTTCAGGTATGAGGGTCTGTTCTTCAGCGATCATGATCACCATGAAGCCACCGGTCGAAATCGCCATGCCATGCGCGACCGTCGGCTGGCCGCTGGCCGAGGCGGCCGCGGCTTGCAGCCGCTCCATTTGTCACTTGCAGAGCTGGGCTACTGGCCGATTTTACATGTTCTACACGTCGCTGAATTAGCCAATTTGCCCAGCACCAAGCGGGATCCAATCAGTCCAGCCGTTGTCGTAGAACTTGTGAATGAGTGTGCCGTCAGGACCGCGTGCGAACACGGTGAGGCGTGAACCAGCCATCACCGCAGATGGGCTAGAGCTGATCTGCCCAGCACCAAGTGGAATCCAATCAGTCCAGCCGTTGTCGTAGAACTTGTGAATGAGTGTGCCGTCAGGACCGCGTGCGAAC
>WNGF01009880.1_pt1 | contig 15789 bp, 15 predicted proteins | sample 5400641 | NCBI WGS metagenome assembly WNGF01 (sample SAMN13153371, study PRJNA577476) | soil metagenome | isolation source: 80 cm soil or saprolite under grassland replicate 2 | place: USA:California | collected 2016-06-15
CAAAAAGAACGAACCGGAGTGGCTGACCGATTGGCGGCTCAAGGCGTATCGGCATTGGCTCACAATGAAGGAACCGACGTGGCCAAAGGTGCATCATGCGCCGATTGATTATCAGGGCATCGTCTATTACTCGGCGCCGAAGCAGAAGATGGGCGGGCCGAAAAGCCTCGATGAAGTGGACCCGAAGCTCCTCGAAACTTATGAGAAACTCGGCATTCCGTTGAGAGAACGCGGGCGGCTGGCCGGTGTGGCGGTGGATGCGGTGTTTGACAGCGTCTCGGTGGCGACCACATTCCGTGAAACGCTCTCCGCCAGGGGCGTCATTTTCTCTTCCTTCAGTGAAGCCGTGCGCGAACATCCCGACCTGGTGCGGAAGTATCTCGGCATGGTCGTGCCTTACACGGACAATTTTTACGCGACGCTCAACTCCGCCGTCTTCACCGACGGCTCATTCTGTTATATCCCCAAGGGTGTGCGCTGCCCGATGGAGCTTTCGACTTACTTCCGCATCAACGCGGCGAACACGGGCCAGTTCGAGCGGACGCTGATCGTGGCTGATGAAGGCGCTTTCGTGAGCTACCTCGAAGGGTGCACGGCGCCGATGCGCGACGAGAACCAGCTTCACGCGGCAGTCGTCGAACTCATCGCGCTGGACGAGGCTGAAATCAAATACTCCACCGTCCAGAACTGGTATCCGGGCGATGAGGAAGGCAAGGGCGGCATTTTCAACTTTGTCACCAAGCGCGGGCTGTGCAAAGGTCGCAACTCGAAGATTTCCTGGACGCAGGTCGAGACCGGTTCGGCGATCACCTGGAAATATCCCAGCTGCGTGTTGCAGGGCGAAAATTCGGTCGGCGAATTCTACTCGGTCGCGGTGACGAACAATTATCAGCAGGCCGACACCGGCACGAAGATGGTGCACATCGGCCGGAACACGCGCAGCACGATCATCTCGAAGGGCATTGCCGCCGGGCACGGCCAGAACAGCTATCGCGGCCTGGTGCAGGTCCGGCCGGGCGCAACCAACGCGCGGAATTTTTCGCAGTGCGACTCGCTGCTGATCGGCAACAAATGCGGCGCGCACACGTTCCCGTATATCGAAGTGAAAAACAGGACATCAAGCGTGGAGCATGAGGCGACGACGTCGAAGATCGGTGAGGACCAGATTTTTTACTGCAACCAGCGCGGGATCGCGACGCAGGATGCCGTGAACATGATCGTGAACGGCTTCTGCAAGGAGGTGTTCAAGGAACTGCCGATGGAATTCGCCGTGGAAGCGCAGAAGCTGCTCGGGGTGAGTTTGGAGGGAAGCGTGGGGTAAATTTTTCACCGGGAATGAACCGGATACAAAATGTGCGACGCGGATTTCACGAATTACTGAAAATAGAACGAACTGGAATGAACCAACCCATCCTTGAAATCAAAAACCTGCACGCCGGAGTGGAGGACAAAGAAATCCTCAAAGGCGTGGACCTGACCATCAACGCCGGCGAAGTGCATGCCGTCATGGGACCGAACGGCAGCGGCAAGAGCACGCTGGCCGCGGTCCTCGCCGGTCGCGAAGGCTACGAGGTGACCGGCGGCCAGGTTCTTTACTGCGGCAAAGACCTGCTCGACATGGACCCCGAGGAGCGCGCCCGCGAAGGCGTTTTTCTCGCGTTCCAGTACCCGGTCGAGATTCCCGGCGTGAACACGCAGTATTTCCTGAAGGCCGCCGCTAACGAAATCCGCAAGCACAGGGGTCTGCCGGAACTCGACGCTTGGGAGTTTCTGGAGCTCGTGAAAGAGAAGATGAAAATCCTTCACTTGCCTGAGGATTGCCTGAAGCGCTCGGTCAACGACGGGTTCTCCGGCGGCGAGAAGAAGCGAAACGAAATATTCCAGATGGCCGTGCTCGAACCGAAACTCGCGATTCTGGACGAGACGGATTCCGGCCTGGACATTGACGCGCTCAAGGTGGTGGCGGACGGCGTGAACAAGTTGAAGCGACCAGACAAGGCGCAATTCGTCATCACGCATTATCAACGGCTGTTGAACTACATTATTCCCGATCAGGTGCACGTGTTGTTTGATGGTCGTATCGCCAGGTCGGGCGGCAAGGAACTGGCCCTGGAACTGGAAGAGAAAGGCTACGATTGGATTACGAACCGCGAATTGGAACCGGCCTGAGGGATAATACGGATCTTCGGATGCTGTTCCCTCTCCCCCAGGGAGAGGGCCAGGGTGAGGGGAACCAACCGTCCGTCCGCGACGCAGTGTAAAAATATTCAGACGGCGCCTTAGTGTGCCCTACCGCGCGGCAACCGAATCTTTGACATGATTGCTACCAAGCCAAACCAGGCGATGAAAGATACCGACCCGTATCTGGCGAAGTTCGAGCGGTTCGAGAAGGAAGCGAAGCAACCGCCCTGGCTTTTTCCGTCGCGCAAAGCCGGCCTGGCCCGGTTTGCCGAACTCGGCTTTCCCACGTTGAAAGACGAAGACTGGCGCTTCACCAACGTCGCGCCGATTGCGAAGTTGCCCTTCAAACCGGTGTTCGACGCGGGCAGCGATGGCATTTCGGCAAAAATGCTCGGCAAATTCGCCTTCGCCGAACTCGACGGCCCGCGTCTCGTCTTCGTGAATGGCCATTTCGAGAAGGGGCTTTCGGCAGTTCCTTCCCCGGTCAAGGGCGTGAAGGTCGGCAGCCTCAAGACCGCGCTGGATTCGGATTCGGCGTTTTTGGAAAAACATTTCGGCCGTTACGTAAGCACCGAGAAGAACGCATTTGCCGCGCTCAACACGGCGTTCTTCCAGGACGGCGCGTTCATTCACGTGCCGGCCGGCGTGACCGTGGCTGAGCCGATTCGTCTGCTGTTCATTTCGAGCGCGAGAGAGGCGGGCGCGGCGACGCATCCGCGCAACCTGATTATCGCGGAGAAGCAGAGCCGCCTGACTGTGATCGAGAGCTACGTCAGCACGGCGGACGCGCCTTATTTTACGAACGCCGTCACCGAACTGGTCGTCGGCGACGATGGGATGGTCGAGCATTTGAAGTTTCAGGATGAGAGCCGCGAGGCGTTTCACGTCGCGACGGTGCACGGGCTGTTCGGGCGCCACAGCCGCGTGCAGTCGCACTCGTTCGCGCTCGGCGCACGACTGTCGCGGAACAACATCCACGCGAAATTGGCCGGCGAAGGGCTGGAATGCATCCTGAACGGGCTGTATCTGACGAAGGACGAACAGATCGCCGACCATCACATGATTGTCGAGCACGTTCAGCCCCATTGCGCAAGTCACGAATATTTCAATGGCATCCTGAAAGACAAATCGAAGGGCGTGTTCCACGGCCGCATCCTCGTGCATTCCGTCGCGCAGAAAACGGACGCCAAACAGACCAACAAGAACATCCTGCTGAGCGACGAAGCGACGGTGGACACGAAACCGCAGCTCGAGATTTACGCCGACGACGTGAAGTGCACGCACGGGGCGACGGTCGGCCAGTTGAACGACGACGCGATCTATTACCTGCGGAGTCGCGGCATCGGCCTGGAAACGGCGCGGCAGATGTTGATCCACGCCTTTGCCGGCGAGATCATCGAGCGGGTGAAATGCGAGCCGGCGCGGGAGGAGCTGGACAGTGTGGTGTGGCGGCGGCTCGAAGGAAACCCGCGCTTGGCGGAGAGTAAATGAGGATGAAAGCTCAAAGCTCAAAGCTCAAGAGAAACTCCAAACGACAAGCTCCAATGCCGCCGGCGACTCTCCGGGTCAGTTGGATTTTGAAACTTGGGGTTTGCTTTGAGCTTTGAACTTTGGATTTGGAATTTCGAAAAATGTTTGACGATCTGGCAGAGCTTTATCAGCAGGTGATTTTGGACCACAGCAAAAGCCCGCGCAATTTCCACAAGCTGGAAAACGCCAACCGTACCGCGCAGGGCCACAACCCGCTTTGCGGCGATCACTACACGATTGTTCGACAAAGTCCACGAGATGGTGACGAGCGGGAAGGTCAACGATGGCGACATTGGCAAGCTGGCGGTATTCGCCGGGGTGCACAAATTCCCCGCGCGGGTGAAGTGCGCGATCCTGCCTTGGCACGCCGTGGTCGCGGCGGTCGAGGGCAGGCAGGAGCCGGTGACGACGGAGATGGAAGACACCTGATGGACGCGTTGAAGCGTTGAAGCGTTGAAGCGTGAGTGTTCGAAGTTTTATGCCAGGCGGAAGTTGACAATCGGCGGAAAGCGGCAAGCGTAGGTGAAGCTATAAATATGCATTCAAACGATTCAGTCACTCTAACCCGCGATGTTGAGGCGTCGGTCGTACCGGTGGGCACGAAGGTGACGCTGCAAAAGGGCGAACAGGCTTACATCACGCAAACGCTTGGCGGCACCTATACAGTCGTCGTTAACGGCAATATGTTCCGAATCGACGGCAAGGATGCCGATGCGCTGGGGTTGGAGGCGGCTGCGAAGCCGGCTGGCGCCACCGGCACCGGCCAGCCGCGCACCAAAGAGGAGCTGGAAAAGGAAGTCTGGGACCAGCTCAAGACCTGTTACGATCCGGAAATCCCGGTCAACATCGTGGACCTGGGCTTGATTTACGATTGCCAGCTCGCGCCGATCGGGGAAGGCCAGACCTTTAAGGCGGACGTGAAAATGACGTTGACGGCTCCGGGGTGCGGGATGGGACCCGTGCTGGCGCAGGACGTGCAGAACAAGCTTCTGTCAGTCGAGGAAATCGACGAGGCGAACGTCGAGCTGGTCTGGGACCCGCCCTGGAACCAGGGCATGATGACCGACGCGGCGAAGCTGCAACTCGGACTTATGTGAAGAATGGAGTGATGGAGCAGGGGAGTGATGGAGTTATGCAAGTCCCAACACTCCCAGGGCTCCTCCACTCCAACACTCCGTCGATCGAATTATGGCCAGACTCATTAAAGTTGCGGACACGAAAGACCTGCCGCCAGGCAAAGCCACGGCGGCTGAAGTGGATGGCAATCGCATCGCGGTGTTCAATGTCGGCGGCACGTTTTACGCCGTGGATGACACCTGCCCGCATGCGGGCGGCCCGTTATCGGAAGGACAGGCCTGGCACGAGGCGGCGTTTGACTTGAAAACAGGCGACGTGCTGTCGCCGCCGGCCTTCGAGGGTGTGAAGAGTTACAAAGTGGTGGTGGAGGGCGAAGATGTGAAGGTGGAAATGTGACGACGCGGCGGCTGAAGGAGATAGCGGAATGTCAAATGACCAATGACCAATGACCAAAGAATCTCCAATGCCCAACTGGGATTTGCTGCGGGCGGACTTTCCGATCCTGCACCAGAAGGTCCACGGTCATCCGCTGATTTATTTCGACAACGCGGCGACGAGCCAGAAGCCGCGCGCAGTCATGGACGCGCTGCGAAATTACTACGAACGCGACAATGCGAACGTCCATCGCGGCATCCACGAACTGAGCAACCGCGCCACCGCCGCGTTCGAAGCGGCGCGGGCGCGCGCGGCGGCTTATATCAGCGCCCGCAGCGCCGAGGAAATTGTCTTCACCCGCGGCACGACGGAAAGCATCAACCTGGTTGCGCAGGCATGGGGCGGCAGCAACCTCAAGCCGGGCGACAGGATTCTGCTCACGGAGATGGAGCATCACAGCAACCTTGTGCCGTGGCAACTGCTGGCCGAACGCACCGGGGCGAAGCTGGTTTACCTGCCGGTGACGGGCGACGACGGGCTGCTGGATTTGAGCAAGCTGGACGAGGCGCTCACCGAAGGGGTCAAGCTGTTCGCGATGGTGCACATTTCCAATTCGTTGGGCACGGTAAACCCGGTTGCCGAGCTATGCGAGCGGGCGCGCCGGCTCGGCATCGTGACGCTGGTGGACGCGGCGCAGAGCGCGGGACATTGCCCGGTCGATGTGCAGCAGATCGGTTGTGATTTCCTCGCTTTTTCCGGTCACAAAATCTGCGGGCCGACGGGCATCGGTGTGCTGTATGGGCGCCGGGAACTGCTCGAGGCCATGCCGCCCTGGCAGGGCGGAGGCGAGATGATCCTGAGCGTCGATTTTTACAAAACGACTTACAAGCACGCGCCGCACAAGTTCGAAGCCGGCACACCGGACATCTCCGGTCCGATCGGGCTGCACGCGGCGATGGATTACCTGGACGGGATCGGGCGCGAGAACATTTTCAAGCACGACCAGGAGCTGGCGGCTTACGCTTACGAACAGTTGTCGCGCCTGAAGGACGTTCGATTGTTTGGACCAAAGACGGGGCGCGCGGGCGTCGTGAGTTTCCTGTTGAAGGACGTGCACGCCCACGATGTCGTAACCGTGGCGGACCAGCGTGGAGTTGCGTTGCGCGGCGGGCACCACTGCACGCAACCGCTGATGCGCAAGTTGGGGGTTGAATCGACGGCGCGCGCGAGCTTTTACTTTTACAATACGAAGGCCGAGGTGGACCGGTTTGTGGAGGTGGTGAAGGAGATTCAGAGATTCTTCGCGCTATAAGTCGCTTGCCGGTTGACCAGATTGAACCGCCCGGTTCAGAGTAAATTCGACAAAGCGCGACCGCCGATTTAATCTTCCGCATATGGACATCAATGCACAGTCACCGATGAGCGCGGTGCTGGACGCGTATCCGGGGGCGCAACGGGCGTTGTTCCGGCGTTATCACATCGGCGGGTGCAGCCAATGCGGATTCCAGCCGACTGAAACATTGGCGCAGGTGTGCGAGCGCAACGGCGGCCTGAACGTGGACGAGGTCCTGGAACACATCCGGGCGAGCCACGAGCAGGACGCGAAAATTGTGATCGAGCCAAAGGAATTGGCTGAATGGTTGAACAAGGACAAATCAGTCCGGTTGCTCGATGTGCGATCGCGTGAGGAATTTGAGGCGGTGCACATCGAGGGCGCGGTTTTGATGTCGCAACCGGCGACGCAGGAGATCCTGGCCGAAGGAACGAACTCGAGGCCGTTGGTGATTATCGATCATCAGGGCAAACAGGGTCTGGATGCGGCGGCGTATTTCATCGGGCATGGCCTGACAAACGTCCGCTGTTTGCGCGGGGGGATTGATGGATGGTCGCGGGAAGTGGACCCGAAACTGCCGCGGTACCGCTTGGGATGAAAGACCACGAACGAAATCGGCGTGTCCAGGCCTCAGCCGAAGTCGGCCCCTCACCCCATCCCCCCTCGGAGGGGGAGAGGGAGAGGCCTGAAGTATTCGTGTGCATTCGTGTGCATTCGTGGTTAATTTTTCATGATGAACAGCGACCTGGAGCAGAGGATCAAAGCGGCGATGGCAAATCCTCAGAACCTCGGTGAATTGCCCGACGCGGATTCTATTGGAACGGTCGGCAACTCGGAGTGCGGCGAGATGCTGCGGATGTGGATCAAATACAGGGAGGAACGCGGCAGGAAGGTCATCGACAAAGCGACCTTTCAATCGTTCGGCTGTGAAACGGCCATCGCCGTCGCCAGCTTGGCGACCGAATTGATCAAAGGCAAGACGGCCGAAGAAGCGCTTTCGCTCAGGACGAACGAACTGGCCGGCGAACTGGGTCCATTGCCACCCATGAAAATTCACTGCGCGGAGCTGGTCCAGGGCGCGCTTCGGTCCGCGCTCGAACCGGAGGCAGAAACCAAGGCGCCGGCCTCTTCAAGGCCGGCCGCCCAACAGGCGCCGTCCCTTCTCGACAGTTTCAACAAGCCGAAAGAGGGTGGAGTGAAAGTCGTATTCCTTAACGAAGGCAAGCGGGATTCTTCCGGGAGAGACAAAAGGTAGGGCGGGCGGTTCACAGTGCGGGCGGGTCGCAACCGAAGCGGAGCGCGGAATTTATTCCGCTTCAACGCCCGATGGCCCGTGAGGCCAAACCAGTTCATGCGCCGTGCCCATTCGAGACGTGAAGCGGACTGAAGCCCGCGCTCCGTTTCGGTTGCCACGGCGGCGCGATGAGGACATCGCGCCCTACCGGTGCGGCGAGTGACGTAAGTGTTCGGTCTCTTTAACCGGAAAACCGAAGTTGTGCCGGGCCGGAGGCCGGCGTTCCGATCAACTTCGGTTTTACGGGTCAATGCAGTTTCCTCTTGCCACACGCGGTGATTTTCGTCACACACCGTTGACATGCGCTTAGCGATCTTTTTTGCGACGGTTTGTTGTTTCTTCACCCTCCATGTCCGCGCTGACGGTCCCTCGGACAATCTCCCTGACAACGTACGCCGCGTTCCGCCGCCGGGATTAAAGATTGCCGAGGCAGATCGCGCGGAGTTGGAGGCGGGCGTGGCCGACCTGGGCAAGGAAATCGAAACGCTGCGAGGCGACTTGAAAGGCCGCCGACTCGACCTGCTGCCGGATGTGCAGATTTATCATAAGGCGGTCGATTGGGCGTTGCGTTACGACGAGTTTTACAAATCGAATGAGGTCCAAATCGCGCGGGCGTTGTTGCGCCAGGGAATGGAGCGTGCCAAGGCTTTGCACGAAGGCTTCGCGCCCTGGACGAATGCGAGCGGATTGATCGTGCGCGGCTACAGGTCGAAAATCGACGGTTCGGTGCAGCCCTATGGACTGGTGATTCCTGCGTCGTATCAGTCGCCGAGCGCGCAGCGGTTTCGACTGGATTTCTGGTTCCACGGTCGCGGAGAAACGTTGACGGAGCTTGACTTCATCAATGGTCGGCAAAAGTCGCCCGGTGAATTCACTCCGCCTGATACGTTCGTGCTGCATCTTTACGGTCGCTACTGCAACGCCAACAAATTCGCGGGCGAAGCCGATTTGTTCGAGGCGCTGGACGACGTGAAGAGGCAGTATCCGATCGATGAGAATCGACTGGTGGTGCGCGGATTTTCCATGGGCGGCGCGGCCTGTTGGCAATTTGCGACCCACTACGCCGGTTGGTGGGCGGCGGCGGCGCCGGGCGCGGGCTTTTCCGAGACGGCGGATTTTCTCAAAGTGTTCCAGAACGAATCGTTGAAGCCGGCATGGTACGAGCAGAAACTCTGGCACCTTTACGACGCCACGGATTACGCGGTGAACCTGTTCAACTGCCCGACCGTGGCTTACAGCGGCGAAGTGGACCGGCAGAAGCAGGCCGCGGACATGATGGCGAAGGCTCTGAAGGCGGAGGGCATCGAGTTGACGCACATCATCGGGCCGAAAACGGCGCACGCCTACGAACGGGGCGCGAAGGAGGAGATCAGCCGGCGCATCGACCGCATCGCGGCAAGAGACCGCAATCCCGTCCCGGACAAGGTGAAGTTCACGACCTGGACGTTGCGTTACAATCAGATGCTCTGGGTGACGGTCGATGGATTGGAGCAACACTGGGAACAGGCGCGTGTTGATGCCGCGATTGAGCGGGCGGAAGATTCGGTCAAAGCGACGACGAAAAACGTTTCGGCATTGACATTCTTCATGCCACCGGGGCTTTGTCCGCTCGACAACACCCATCAGCCCCAGGTCGTTCTGGACGGCCAGAAACTCGAGGCGGCGCCGGTGATGTCGGACCGTTCGTGGACCGCGCATTTTCGCAAAAAGGGAAAGCAATGGACGGTGGCGGAATCCGCTGACGACGGGGCGATGCGCAAGCATCACGGCCTGCAAGGCCCGATAGACGACGCGTTCATGGAGTCGTTCCTCATGGTGCGTCCGACCGGCCAGCCGCTGAACGACAGGGTTGGCGCATGGGCGGACGCGGAGTTGCGCCACGCCACGGAACATTGGCGACGGCAATTCCGCGGCGAAGCGCCCGCCAAGAACGACAGCGACGTCACCGACGAAGACATCGCGTCCAACAATCTGGTGCTCTGGGGCGATCCCTCGAGCAACACGTTGCTGGCAAAAATCGCGGGCCAATTGCCGATTCGCTGGGACGCGCAAGGCGTGCGCACACCGGACGCCAATTATCCGGCGGACCGCTACGTGCCGCTGTTGATTTACCCGAACCCGCTCAATCCGAAACGTTACGTCGTCGTGAACAGCGGGTTCACGTTTCGGGAATACGATTATCTGAGCAACGCGCGGCAGACGCCGAAGCTGCCGGACTGGGCGATCGTCGATCTCGCGGTGCCGGTCTCCTCCCGCGGGCCGGGCGGGATCGCGAACGTGGGTTTCTTCGGCGAGCAGTGGGAGTTCAAAGCGGCGGCTGCGAGATGATCGGCCGGCGGCCCTGCAAATTTCGAGTGAAACTCACTCCTTCGCCCAGAAATCAATGACAAACACGTCGTCGAGCACCGCACCGACGAGCTTGCCGAAGTCTTTGTGGGCCGGGTGATCGATGTACGTGTCGCGGTCCGTTTCGCTCTTGAACGTCAGGATGAAACCGTGGGTGCAACCTTTGTTGCGATTTTCCTTGCTGACGTTGGTTCCCCATTCGTAGTCCTGAATTTCCTTGATCTTCTTTTTCAAACCGCGGAAGGCGTCCTCGACCTGTTTGATCTGTTCTTTGGTGGCGCCGTCCTTGAATTTGAACGCCACGACATGGCGCAATTTGCCGCCAGGTTTCGGGGAACCTTCCGCTGCCGAGAGGCACCAGGGCAGGCCGAGAACGAGGGAAAGAATCAGTGCAAGAGTCTTCATAGGATTGGTAATGAATTTCAGTTGGTGAAGGCGGATGGTAACAGCGGGGCAGCCTGCTGGCAACCGTGCATCTCCGGGTTGTTGGCGGATTTGCAGTTTGGTGGAGCAGGACGCCGCGTGAGGGCACGCGGCCTGCACGACGATTCTGAAGATCGGCTCTCCTGACCCGGCGGACTTGGTGAACACCGCTCTGCGACTTACTGAGGGGTTTCTCGGATAAGTGAGAACCAGTGGCTGTCGAACGGTCGTTTTCCCCTCACCCTGACCCGGACTTCTGCTGGTTTTTGCATACTTTCTCGGAAGAAGGCAGGTAGTCGCGCGTGGCAGACCGAGGTCTCTGTAACCTGAAAACCGCCGCATCTGGCGACTTACAGGTGGGCGTGGAAGGCAATCCAAGCGTTAAGATTGCTTGTGTAATCAGCAAAGTTAGTGATCCGGTCTAATTGGTGAAACTGCGTTTCAAGTTGCCAACATAGGGCGGCACTTTCAAAGAGTGTGTAAAGCTATTCCCAAATCAGAGCGCGGTTCTTTATTGCTTCGGCGCTCGCGCCGGGCATGGGAAGCGAGTTTCGGGAACCGTCGTTGCCGACAAAGATGGCCCAAAATGTGGCGTATGATGGCACGGTGTTGAGGATTCTATCGGCTAGGTTCTTTTCGATGTCGTCGCCGAATTGGCGAATCAGTCCGGGGTCATGGTATGCGGTTGCCATGGTGTATTTTACACTCAGGTTTGCTGGTCTGCCAACCGCCGAGCGGGATCGCACTGTGGATGCTGCTGACAGATTTCGAGGATCGTGACGAAGGCTTTGATGAGTTCGCGCTCCATGAGGGAATGTTTGCGGGCTTCCTGAACAATCACCGTGATGAGCTGATCTGTGACGCGAGGTTTGGCGTCCCAGGTGTAAGCACATTCGTGAATGGTTCGGATTGAGCGGAGGAGTTCCTCGTTGTGCGCCTTTGTGAGGGCCGAGAGGGGCATGACACATTGTTTGCCGCCCAGCCAACTCTTTACGAACGAGGCGGAGCTTGGGTGGTACAGGTAGGCCCTTTCTTCCGATTGGAGTTTAGCGCGAAAGTCTGGTGTTGCGGCAAATACGAAAACGATGTGCGGGAAATCGTCAGGGTCAGCGAGGTTACCGAGGATCGAGTAGGCGGCCAGGCGTGAAAGACGATTGTACAGCAGGGTTGCTATTGATTCGATTTCATCGAACAAAAAGACCGCGCCTTCGAGGTTGGCGGCGCGGCAGAGGAGCGCGAGCGATTTAATCCTATCGTAAACGCACTGGTGAGAGCTCCAGCCGGAGCGGTGTTTGATATCCCTGGCTTCGAGCATGCGGCTGTAATAGTGGTCGGGATCGCTGAGCGAGTGGCCACCAGCCTGGGCGTAAATTGCTTCGCTGAACCAGCGTGGAGCACCGGATGAGGCGTAGTTGAGTAGCGAGGTTTTTTGACCATTGTTCAGCCAGAAAGGGAGAAGGTTGGCCAAGCCGCGCAGCGGTGTTTCTGCGACCCGGATGTTTTCGAGGAAGCTGTGAAGGTACCGCGCGGGGTGGTTGAAGGCGTGGTGTTTGCCGTCGAGGGTTACCCAGGACACGGCGAAGCCCTGCTTCAGCGCGGTGGACTCGACTACCTTAAGCATGTGTGATTTGCCGTGGCCGTAGTCGGCCTCGAAGAAAATGCTTTTGCTTCTGCCAGCGCCAGCGGTATCCAGAGCTTGGTGGACAGTGGCGAGCTCGTTACGGCGGCCAACGGTGAGGTCGTCAATTGCCAAAGGGGGAAAGACGCCGCGTTTCAAGTGGCGAATCACCTGTCTGGCCTCCAGTGGGGTGAGATTCATAGGCCCGGTCCGTCATTCCCAATCTTTTGATTCCGGGCGGACCGTGACGACTTCTTGCACTTGGCGCAAAGTCTGGTCCAGGGCCTGGGTTATGTCAGCGCCGGGATTCTGGTCGGCGAGATCGAGAATGGTCGCCATGTAAGACGCTAACATTCGCGGTTTTGAAACTTGGAAGACCTGGTTTTCAACTTTGGACACGATCTGTTGCAGGACGGAATCGTCGAAGCCGTTGACATGGTCCTTGCCGCGAGCGATGGCGTGGATCGTGCGGACTTTTTGGGCGAGGTCCATCAAGGCTGTGTGGGGCAGCGGCGTTTTGGTCAGGTCCACGATCGGCCCACGCCAATCAATGAAACCTGGGATGGCGAGTCGCTGGGCGTTAGCCAAGCGGGTGCGAAGCGCGTCATATTCAGGGAAACCTTTCTCGGACTGGAATGTGTCGGGGGTTGCGGCGATATAAATGATGGAAGAGCGCATTCCGCCCTGGTTGTCCGCGTTGTCGAGCATGTCGCGGATGACCCCGTAACTTCTGTTTCGGACGGAGCGGGTGTGCTCCATAATGCGTTCGGCTTCGTCGAGCAAGATGAGGATGCCGGCAGCGCCGGCAGCTTTGGCCATGATTGAGATTCCGCGCATGGCGTCGCGGGCGAAGACGGGATCAATCCGCCTGGTTAATCCGATTTCCCTGATCCTCAGGTTGCCACCTTCGAGCCAGGTGGCGATCTCTTTCGCACGCTGGCCGTTCTTTTTTAGAACAGCGTCAAAGTAGTTGCGGCCTGCTTTGGCCATCATTTCATCCAGGCCAGGGTGGGCGAATATCTCCGTGGCTCTGAGGGCGAGCCTTTCCAGTGCGCGAACGTTTCTGAGGCCACTGTCGTCCTGGGCGCCGCAAACTTGCGCGTAAACTGCGGAGAACAGGCAAGCCAGAAGCCCGGCACCACCGACATTGGTCGCTCCGTTAAGCCAGGGCAAGAGCGGTGCGCTTGGGGGGAAAGTCAGGTTCTGGACCATTTCGCAGTAAACCCGGTCGAATTTGCTCAACGGCGTTTTCTCGGCGGTGACGTAAGTTACGACCCATTTCCGGTTGAAAGCGAGTGAACGCAACATCCCGAGGAAGTGCGTTTTGCCGTCCCCGTAATATCCGTTGACGAAGCGGACAAGGGAGTCGCCGTCCTGCTGAATATCCTCGAAGTGTTCAGAGGCTGCAGCATACCAGCGCTCGTTGCCGACGTTAAGGTGCTCGACGTGCTCAATGGGCGTGGTGCCTGCTTTGAGGTGCCGGATTATTTCGCGGGCGCTTGATGTATCCAGGGCGCTCATTGGTCTGGAGAATCCGTAAATGCAATGCGACCAATGTAGCGGACCGCGTTCGCCTCAAGAATTGGAAACGCATCGGCGGAGAAGGCACTTGGGGCCAGCACGAGGCGTTTTCCAGACCGGGTGGCAAGCGACCCGGATGCAGCGAGTTTGGCGAGGTCGCGCAGGAAGAATTCTTTGGGGTACTCCTGGAAATTGGATTTCGATGGCGCCTTCGCGAACTTCGGTGACTGTTTGACCATGACCAACTCGAAGAAAACGTCCTTTACGGGTACGGCCGATCCTGCCGAGGTTTTGGCCAGGGCCAGGGCGCGGGTGTACGCGTGATAGAGGTCACCAATGAATTTTGCTTTGTCGAATGAGCGCTGACTTTCCTCCTTAACTGCGGCAAGAATTGTTGGTGCCAGGGAGTCGAGAAGCAGGGTGTCGAAATGTTTGTCTCCGATATCACAGGCCCCTTTAGCGGGGTTAACCTGCACTCTGAGAAAGCCGCTCAAAAGGTAACTTGGAAAGCGGCCATCAACTTTGGTATTGTTCGATTCGGAAAATGCGCGAAGGCGGGCCTCGAAGGACTGCTCAATCGCAGCGCGTTGCTGACTGATCCAAGCCTTGAGTCGGGAAGTCGTGGCTGGGTCGAGGGAGTGGTTTATGGTGCCGTTCCTCTCGGCGCTTGAAAGGACATGTTCGATGCGGAAGGGGTCGGGGATTGCCTGTGATCCTCCGATGCTCTGAACGAAGCAACCCTCGAAATTCTTCATGAAATCCGTCCAGGCATGGGCTTGACGTCGGGCTTGTGACAGAACTTCCGCCGCCGGGGTATTGGGAGGGGCGTGTTGTGCGGGCGTGGACATGGCGGAAGGTGTTTGCCAGTGCGGTTAGCTGCGTCCTTGCACTTCCGTTTGGATGCCGGAATCTTCGAGCATTTTGGGGGTGATCGGCCCTTTTTTTGGATCGAACCCGGCCAAGCGAGATTCTTCGAGAATTTTTTGCATGTCGTTGATGATGCGGCGAGGTGTGATCGAGACGATTTGCGAAACGATTGCCTCAACTGCCTGTTCGGTGAATGGAAAGAAACCGGTCTTGTTCTTCTTGGTTTTGTCAACCCTTGCGTTGTCGAGGATCTCTTGTACGAAGTGGCGAGCTTCCTCGGGCTGGAGATAGTCCAGCACGATATGCCACGTTACGCGGTCGAGGACGTACTTCTCATAGATGACGCCGAGCTCTGCGGCGGTGGCGGTGAAGCCGAGGACCATACAGAAGCAGTTGGGGCAACTGTCGAACAGATGGCGCAACAGGTCATTGACTTCGCGTGCTTCCTTGCTGGTCGCGCGAGCGAGGAGGTCCAATTCGTCAATGAAGAGGTAAGCGCCCTTCTTGAACCTTTTCTTCGTTGAGTCCAGTTCAAACTCGAACACGAAAAGGTTGACGATCCTGGTGAAAAGCAGCATTGCGTCGTAATCGGAGTCGGGCTTGAGCAGCCGCTCGAAATCTGCGGCGGTACCACATTCGAGAATCTTGCAGGCGAAATTGTGGAGTTCGCTGGATTTGAGCAGTTTTTCGGAGACGGCGGCGTGCGTAACGTCGTGGCCGAGATGCTTGATCTCCTTGTATTTTATTACGCACTCCTGGAAGAATTGCTTGAATTGTTGGAGGTCGCGGATGACGTTGGAGTTCGCGACAATATCCTGGACGAAGGCCCCGGCGAATGAGATTTGGCCCTTTGCTTTCTTCAGGGTGGGAATGTAGAATGCGACGCTCTCGAATGATTCCGTTTCGGTATTTAGAATGAGGTGTTTGGACCAAAGGAGCGCGTGTGACTTGCCGATTCCGTAATCTCCGTACACAAGGATGAAGTTATTGTTGCCAACTTGGTCGGCTCTGGTCCGGGTGAGGTACTTAACCAGGGTTTCTCGCTCTTTGTCGTAGCCTACCCAGATGCCCATTCTTGGGTCCGCCTCCACTACTGGGGTCGTGCGGAATGGGTTCGTTGTGAGGTTGGACGCCTCATAGAACTGATCGTTGGTCATGGTTGCCATTTCGTTCCTCGTGTGTGTTGGTTGTCTGCTTTCGTGATTAAGTGTGAACTTAATTTCG
>WNGF01007236.1_pt1 | contig 15785 bp, 17 predicted proteins | sample 5400641 | NCBI WGS metagenome assembly WNGF01 (sample SAMN13153371, study PRJNA577476) | soil metagenome | isolation source: 80 cm soil or saprolite under grassland replicate 2 | place: USA:California | collected 2016-06-15
GCGGACGTCGGAGGAGGCGAGCGCGAGCCTCGCCGCGGCGATCGCGCTGATCCTCGAAGATCGGCGGGAAGACGCCCTGCGCGGTGTGCCGGCCGGCGCCGTGCGCGACACCGTCGTCGTCGAGTGAAACAAAGAGAGCTGCTTCGACACCTCCGCCGACACGGCTGTTTCCTGAAACGGCAGGGGAAAGAACACGAGCTCTGGTGCAATCCGCGGACGGGGCACGTAGAAGCGGTGCCGAGACATCAGGAGATCCCGAACCAACTCGCGCGGAAGATCTGTCGCGAGCTTTCGATCCCCGAACCCTAAAGCAACGTTCCCCGCAGAATCATCAGCGCCACCGTGAAGTAGATGCACAGCCCGGTCACATCCACCAGCGTGGCCACGAACGGCGCGGAGCTCGTGGCGGGATCGAAGCCGAGCCTGCGTAGCACGAATGGCAGCATGGAGCCGGCCAGCGTCCCGAACGTCACCACGCCGATGAGCGCGAACCACACCGTGAGGGCCACGAGCATGTAGTGCGGGCCGTACTCGGTGAAATGCAGGTGCTCCCACAGCACGATCCTCAAAAAGCCAATGGAGCCGAGGAGCGAGCCGAGGGCCACGCCGGAGATGATCTCGCGGCGGAAGACGCGCCACCAGTCGCGGAGGCGCAGCTCGCGCAGCGCCAGCGAGCGGATGATCAGCGACGTCGCCTGCGAGCCGGAGTTGCCGCCGCTGGAGATGATCAGCGGGACGAACAGCGCCAGCACGACGGCCTTGGCGATCTCGATCTCGAAGTAGCTCATGGCCGTCGCCGTCAGCATCTCGCCGAGGAAGAGGGCCGAGAGCCAGCCGGCGCGCTTGCGCACCATCGACCAAAGACCGACCGCCAGGTACGGCGCGTCGAGCGCTTCCATGCCGCCGAGTTTCTGGATGTCTTCGGTGGCCTCCTGCTCGGCGACGTCGAGCATGTCGTCGACCGTCACGATGCCGAGCATGTGGCCCTCTGCGTCGGTGACCGGCAGGGCCACCCGGTCGTAGCGCTCGAACGTCCCGAGCACTTCCTCGCGGTCGTCCGTAGCGCGCACGGCCACGAGCGGCGGGTCTTCGATGTCGGTGACCTTCGTCTGCGGATCGGCCATCACGATCGATTCGAGGCGAAGGTCATCGACGAGCTTTCCACGCGCGTCGACGATGTAGACGACGCTCACCGTCTCCATGCGGCGGCCCGTCCGGCGGATGTGCTCGAGCGCCTCCGCCGCGGTCATATCGGGCTGCACGGTGAGGTAGCGCGGCGTCATGTAGCGGCCAGCGGTCTCCTCCGGATAGCCGAGCAGGGCCCGGGCGTGCTTCAACTCATCCGGCGACAGCGTCGCCAGCAACCGCCGCGTGACCTCGGCCGGCATCTCCTCGAGGAGGCGGGTGCGGTCGTCCGGCGGCAGCGACTCCATGACCGAGCGCACCTGCTCGTTCGACAGCGACTCGATCAGCCCTTCCTGGTGGTCCGGCGGGAGATACGAGAAGACGTCAGCGGCGCGATCGCGGGGGAGGAGGCGGAAGACGAAGGCCTCCTGGTCGGGGGGAAGGGCGATGATCAGGTCGGCGATGTCGGACGAGTTCGCGTCCGCGAGGGCCGCCCGCAGCTCCTGCCAGTTCTGTGTGCGAATCAGATCGGGGACGTGTTGCTCCATCGTTTTCGCAGCTTAATTCAACGGCGCGCGCGCGAATGCGATAATTCGCGCTGATGTCGACCTTGCGTCTGGAGTTGCTCGGAGATCTTCAAATCCGCGCCGGCAACGGCACGCTGGCCACGATCTCGGCGAAGAAGGCCCAGGCCCTCATCGCCTACCTGGCGGTGAAGCCGGCCCAGCGCGTGTCGCGCGAGAAGATCGCCGCGCTGCTGTGGAGCAGCACCGGTCCGGACCAGGCCCGGCAGAGCCTGCGGCAGACGCTGTCGATGTTGCGGAAGGAGCTGACCACGATCCTCGGCGATTCCCGCGCCCTCATCGACGAGAACGATCTCCTCGGCGTCGACGAGACGCTCGTGGCCTGCGACGTCGCCGAGTTCGAGTCGCTCGCCGCGAGCGGCAGCGAGTCGGCCCTGGCCCGCGCCGCGGAGCTCTATCGCGGCGACTTTCTCGACGGCTTCTACCTCAACGAGGAGCGCTTCGATCAGTGGGTGATCGCGGAGCGCGACCGCCTGCACCGCATGACCCTGCGCGTCCACGCCCAGCTCGTGGAGCTGCAGTCGCGGCGCGGGGCGGTCGACGACGCCGTCGGCATGGCGCAGAAGTCGCTCCGCATCGATCCGCTGCAGGAGCCGATGCACCGCACGCTCATGCGCCTCTACCTCCAGAGCGGCGACGTGGTGAACGCGCTGCAGCAGTACGAGACCTGCGCGCGCCTGCTCAAACGCGAGCTGCGCATCGAGCCCGACGCGGAGCGTGGCCAAGGACGGCGCCGAGGCCCTGATGCTGATCGGGCGGGAGAAGATCGACCTGCTGCTGCTCGACGTCGACCTCCCCTTCATCGACGGCCACAGCCTCCTCCAGGCCGCGCGCGAGAACGGCGTCGACGTGCCGGCGATCTTCATCTCCGGCCTGCCGGGCGACGCCATCGAGGTGCGCGCCTTCGAGGTCGGCGCGGCGGACTTCATCCGCAAGCCGGTGAAGAACTCGGTGCTGCTGGCGCGCGTGGGCAAAGTGCTCAGGGAACCGTGAGGCTCAGCCGGCCACGGCTCGCTGAATGAGCGCGACAATGGTCTTCCCGTAGTTCGTGGCCGCCCAACTGGCACCCCAGGAGAACGCCGCGAGCAGCGTAGCCGCGATAACGCTGCGGAGCTGTCCCGTTTCCTTCGCCTGGGAGCGCGCGTTGATCAGTTGCGCGTCGACGTAGGGCGCCAGCTTCGCGGCGTCCGGCTGCAGCATGATCTCGCGCAGCAGGAGCATGTTGCGGAGGTGCTTGAAACGGAGGTCCCACTTGAAGAGATTCTCGTAGTTGTTGATGATGATGTCCTGCTCGGGAGTCTCCGATGCCGACACCGGTTTGGGCCACCGGCGAACCGGCGGGACCGCGACCGCCCCGGGCTGGGTCTGCCCGACGAGCAGCCGCCGGCTCTGACTCTCGTCGAAGTCGGGCTCGCGAACGACGGTCACTTCGTAGAATCGCTCCTCGTAAAACTCGTACAGGGCGTTGTCCGAGTAGCGGCTGGTGATCTCCTCGTTGATCGATTCGAACTGCTGGGCCAGAGCCCGCGAGCGCACGTCTCCTTCGGGCAGCTTCAGCAGCTCGGAGATCACGTTCAGCCAGTCGACGTACCAACTCGTGACGCGCGTCTGCTCGGCGCGCCGCCGGTAGATGCCGATCATGAACGGAAGCACGCCGACGAAGATGAAGGTCACCAGCGGCAACACGACGACTAGGAAGACGTTGGGCATGGCCCAGCCGCGCTGAGCGCAGACGATCTTCAGCGACGGCTCCGCCAGGATCACGCCGATCAATAGCAGCGCGGTCTGACTGAACAACAGCGAGAACATGCCGGTGAGGTAAGAGTCCCGCACGTCGTTGTCGACGTGCTCCGACGTCACGAAGGACCACGACACCATGATGAGCAGCGCGGCGCTCACGATCTGACCGACGACGAAGTGGAGGAGCGTGATCAGCACAATCGCAGTCGGATCGCGGAACGGATACATCCAGAAGACCACCAGCATGGCCAGCAGGTTCAGCAGCCCCAACCCGGCCAGCGACAGGAAGGACCACTTGTTCCTCGTTCCCATGATCGCGCCGAGAATGAAGCCCATGGTGCTGATCTTCTTTTCGTTCTGCGGGAGCGTGAATCCCGAGATCGCGCCGACTATCTGGTACAGCAAGTGGCCGAGGATGTTCAGGGCCATGAGGACCAGGACGCCGGTGAGCGAGAAGAGACCCGTGAGCGACCAGTACATCGCCAGGGAGAGCAGCGAGACCGCGGTGCCCATCAGGAAGACCATGAAGGTCTGCTTCTTCCCCGACTGAATCGTCTTCGTGATGGTCTGCTGGAGCTTCGTCGTCATCACCGAGAGCCCGGCGAAAAAGACGAGCAGCAGGATCGTGCGCAGAAGCTTGATCAGCATGGTCTGACGGAAATGCGGTTGTGAAGAAAGTATACCGCTCAGGGAGAGGCGGCCGCGCAGGCGGCCTGACCGTTGCCGACGTTGCACGTCACCTTCGGATTCCCCTTCGCGCTGTTCAGCGTGAACGTCCACGCGCCGGTCGACGTCGGCGTGACGGAGGCCCAGCCGAACTTGTCGCGCGTGGCAAAGGCGGTGACGGTCCGGGTGGCGACGCTTTTCGGCGCGTTGTCGATCTTGTGCGCGAGCATCGTTCCGCCGTCGCCGAGGACCACCTGCGGCGGCGCGTCGCTGAACTGCAAGGCTTCGAAAAGGTGGACGTGGCCGGTCACGACGGCGGCCACGGTCGGCACGCCGCCCGCGCCGGCGGCCTGCTTCCACGCCGCCTCCAGGCCGGGAGTGAGCGTCTCGTCGTCATCGTCGTCGTCCTTGTCGTGCTTGACGGCCCAGATCGGCTGATGGACCAGCAGCCACGCCGTCGGCGACGACGGCTGCCCGTTCTTCAGCGCGGTGAGCTCGGAGGCGTATTGATTGACCTCTCCGGTGACGACCTTGTCGTCCGACACAGCCGAGGTGTCGAGCACGAGGAACTGCATCGCGCCGGCAATGACGCTGTACGGCGGCGAGTAGGTCGTGCAGCTCGACGCCGTGTAGGTGTACGCGCCCCGTCGAGGTACTGGAACCACCCCGCGGCCGCGCGGTCGCAGGTCTCGTGGTTCCCGCGGACGAAGATCCACGGCGCCGCCGGCAGGAGATTCTTGTACGGCAGGAAGAAGTCGTTCTTCCAATTGGCGAAGGTGTACGTCGGGCCGGTGCAGCCGGCGTTTTTCTTGTTCTTCGTGGTGCAGGAGCTCTGCGCGGGGCAGGTCCACTCGCGGTAGTAGTAGTCGCCGACGTGGACGATGAGATCGGGCTTCCACTTCGCGATCGACTTGGCGACGTCGGCGGCCGGCCAGCAGGACGTGTCGCTGCAGTCCTGGATGTCGCACTTGCCGTTGCTGCACTTGATCCGGCAGCCGGTGTCGCCGATGACGGCGATCTTCTGCGGGGTCTTGCCGACGTTGGCGAGCGGCAGCGCGACGCCGTTGATCGTCGCGCTCGTCGTCCCCGCCGGCACGACGGCCTCGCAGACCGTGACGACGCTCGCCGATCCGCGCGCGGTCATGGCCACGCTGCCCATCTTCGGGCAGGTCGAGCTTGCCGGCAGGATCGTCCGCGCGATCAGCGCCCCGCCGGGCCCGTACTGCACCCACGTCGGGTTCGCGGCGTACAGCGGGCACACGACGAGCAGCGACAGGAGCAACCATCCACATTTCCGCATAGGCGTAGTGTAGCATCGGACTCAGCCGTGGTTTCGGAGCCGATCTACAATTGCGGAGCTGCGATATGGCTTTCGGTTTCCGGATTTTCCGCAAATGTGGGGCGGGATTCATCCCGCCCGCGCGGACTGAAGTCCGCGCCACATTGCGATAGCGCTCACCCCACCACGCAGCGAAGAATCGCCTCCGCCGACCGAACGATGTCCTTCTCGCTCGTCGACCAATTCGACACCGAGATCCGCATCGCCGCGAGGCCGTGCCACGTTGTCCCGGCCATCCAGCACGTCCCCTCGCGCTGGGCGCGGGCGATCGTGGCGCGGGTGACGTCGTCGCTGTCGCCGAAGCGGACGAGGACCTGATTGAGCACGACGTCGTTGAGCACGCGCACGCGCGGGTCGCGGCGGAGGAGCTCGGCCATCTGCCGGGCGCGGTCGCAGCAGCGGTCGACGAGCGATTCCACGCCGCGCCGGCCGAGGTGGCGGAGCGCGGCGTAGACCGTGAAGCCGCGGGCGCGGCGGGAAAACTCCGGCGTGAACTCGAACGGGTCGCGCTCCTTGCCGGCGCTGTGCTCGAGGTACTCCGCGGTCACGGCCATCGAGGCGCGGTGCGCCGCGGCGTCGCGCACGATCACGATCCCGTTGTCGTACGGCACGTTGAGCCACTTGTGCGCGTCGGTAGCCCATGAGTCGGCGAGCTCGGCGCCGTCGACGAGCGCCCGCCTGGCCCCGCTGGCGCGCGCCCAGAGGCCGAAGGCGCCGTCGACGTGCAGCCAGCCGCCGCGCTCGTGGACGATCTCGGCGAGCTCCCGAAGCGGATCGACCGCGCCGCTGTTCACGTTGCCGGCCTGCGCGCAGACGATGAGGGGCCCGTCGAGCGATGCGAGCGCGTCGCGCAGAGCGTCGGCGCGCATCCTCCCCTGCCCGTCGGTCGGCACGATGACGACGCCCTGGGTCCCGAAGCCGAGCATGCGCAGCGACGTATGGATCGTCACGTGCGCCTCGGCGCCGAGGACGATGTTCACGCGCGGCGCGCCGTAGAGGCCGTGGCTCTCGACGTTCCAGCCGCTCCCGCGCAGCACGCCGTGGCGGGCCGCGGCGAGCGCGGTGAAGTTTGCCATCTGGCAGCCGGTCACGAAGCCGACGCCGGAAGCGCGTGGGAGATCGAGGAGGTCGAGGAGCCACTCGGCCGCGATTTCCTCGCACACCGAGTTTGCCGGCGACGTGGCGAAGAGGCCGGTGTTCTGGTCCCACGCCGAGGTGAGCCAGTCGGCGGCGAGCGCGACGGGCAGCGAACCGCCGATGACGAAGCCGAAGTAGCGCGGACCGGCGCTGCCGATCAGCCCCTCGTCGGCGCCCGCGGCGAGGGCGTCGATGACCGCGGCGGCGTCCTCGCCATCGTCGGCGAGCGGCACGGCCAGCGCGCGGCGGAGCGCCTCGCGGTCGGCGCGCGCGCCGACGTGGCGTTGCGGGAGCGAGTCGAGAAAGGAGGTGGCGTGGGCGACGGCGTTCTGCAACGGCATGCGTCGAAGTATAGGGGGCAGCGAGTAGCGGGCAGCGGGCAGGAGAGCCGTTCCCCTGCCCGCTGCCCGCTGCCCGCTCCTCCCTAGCCGGAAGTGTTTCGCGCGGCCGTTGGTTAAACTCCGCGCGTGAAGCCCCGAACCTCCCGCGAGATCCGCATCGGCAACGTCAAGATCGGCGGTGCGAGACCGATCGCCGTGCAGTCGATGACGGCGACGAAGACGCAGGACATCGCCGCGACGATCCGCCAGGTCGAGCTGCTCGAGCTCGCCGGCGCCGACGTCATCCGCATCGCCATCGACACGGCGAAAGACGTGGCCGCGCTCGCCGAGATCCGCCGGGCCCGCCCGAACGCGAACCTCGTCATCGACTTGCAGGAGAACTACCGGCTGGCCGAGAGCGTCGCGCCGCTGGTGCAGAAGCTCCGCTACAACCCCGGCCACCTCTACCACATCGAGCGGGACAAGCCGGTGCAGGCGAAGGTGCGCTACCTCGTCGACGTGGCGCGCCAGCACGGCTGCGCGATGCGCATCGGCGTGAACTGCGGCTCGGTCGATCCGGAGAAGCTCTCGCTCTATCCGAAGGACGACTCGATCTCGCCGATGATCGACTCGGCGCTCGAGCACTGCCGAATGCTCGACGACCTCGGCTTCGATCAGTACTGCGTCTCGCTGAAGGACTCCGACCCGAACAAGGTCATCGACGCGAACATCCGCTTCGCCGAGGCCCGGCCGGACGTGCCGCTGCACCTCGGCGTTACCGAGGCGGGGATGCCGCCCGACGGCGTCATCAAGACCCGCATCGCCTTCGAGCAGCTCATCACCCGTGGCATCGGCGACACCATCCGCGTCTCCCTCACGCTGCCGTTCGAGCGGAAGGGCGACGAGGTCACGGTGGGGCGGCAGATCCTCGACGACATCGAGCACGGCCGCTTCCGCTCCGTGCCGCGCTTCGAGCACAAGGGGCTGAACATCATCAGTTGCCCGTCGTGCTCGCGCGTGGAGAACGAGGCCTTCATCGATCTGGCTCAGAACGTGCGCGAAATGACCGCGTATGCGAAGGAGCACGACATCACCATCGCGGTGATGGGCTGCCGCGTGAACGGCCCCGGCGAGACCGACGACGCCGACCTCGGCATGTGGTGCGCGCCGACGTACGTGAACCTCAAGCGCGGGCCGGAGACGCTCGGCCACTTCACATACGACGAGATCCTCGGCCGCTTGCGGATAGAGCTGGACAAGCTGATCGAAGAACGCCGCGGAGCCCTCGTTTGAACCGACTCAAGTTTCTGGCCGTATCGCTCCTGATTCTCGTCGCCGACAGCGCGACGAAGTGGCTCATCGCCACGCGCATCGGTCTCAACGACGCCGTGCCGCTCGTGCCGAATCTCTTCCAGCTCGTGCACGTGCGCAACTCCGGCGCCGCCTTCGGCATCGGCGCGAACGCGGAGTCGCACCTCGTGCCGACGCTGCTGAACGTCGGCGCGCTGGCGGTGTTCGTCGTGGTGGTGGTCTACTCGTTCCGCTCCGCCGTGACCGACCGCACGCTGCAGGTCGGCCTCCACTTGATCCTCGGCGGCGCGATCGGCAACCTCGTCGACCGCTTCCGCCTCGGCTACGTCGTCGATTTCCTCGACGTCTACGTGAACTGGGGCGGCCAGACCCACCACTGGCCCGCGTTCAACGTAGCCGATTCGGCGATCTGCATCGGCATCGGATTGCTCTTCCTCGACATGAAGAAGAGCGAGCCGGTCAACGCGCAGACAGCCTGACGGCGAGGAATGTGGCGCGGACTTCAGTCCGCGCGGGCGGGATGAATCCCGCCCCACATGTACAGCGCGGCCGGCTATTTGTCCGGCCGCCAGAGTCTCTTCCGAAAGTACTCTCTCCAGCTCTCCGGAAGCGAATCGAGCACGCTCGCTCGACGCAAGAGCTCCTGATTCTCGGCGTCGGACGCATACAGGCTGACGATGTCGCTCACCGTTACGGCCGCCGGGTCGCTGGCGATGAGGGATATCTCGTCTCCGGCCGCGGCGTCGCCTTCCTGAGCCACGGCCAGATAGAAACCGGTCCGACCGCTTCTCAGAAACCGCTTCACCATGTCGGCACGGCCGAAGCGAATGCCGAGTTTGAAACACGGCAGACGCGGTTGCGTGACGACCAGCTCCGCGGAACCGATCCGCAGCCGATCGCCGACGTGAAGATCGCTCTCCGTGAGGCCGGTCGTGGTGAGGTTCTCACCGAAGGCGCCCCACGGAAGGTCGACGCCCGGCAGCTCCTGACGCCAAAACGGGTAATGCTCGGCCGCGTATGCGTAGACCGCCTTGTCCGCGCCGCCGTGAACGCTGAGGTCCGACTGCCGATCGCCCTCGACGTTCAGACGCTCGATCGTGACGCGGCCGGCGACGGGCTCCTTGAAGATGGATGTCCGAACGAGCTGGCCTCGCCACTCCAGCTCGCGCGGCAATCCGACATTGATCGAGAGGACTTGCACGTTCACTCCGCCGGCGCGGTCGTCCCCGTCAGCGCCTGCTGGCGCAACGCCGCCGCGCCCATCAGGCCGCCCATCCCCATCGATTCCACCGCGGACGACGGCACGAGCATCAGCGCGCCCTTCTCCTTCAGCCCCTCGTACAGCATGTTCATGGCGCGGAGGTGCAGCGCGGTGGGATTGTCGTGGTACGACACCGACGCCTCCTTGAACAGCTTGGCGATCTCCACCTCGGCCTGGCCGAGGATGATGCGGGCCTGCTTCTCGCGTCCGGCCTGGGCCTCGCGCGACATGGCGTCCTGCAGCGAATCGGGGATGATCACGTCGCGCATCTCCACCGACTGCACGCTCACGCCCCATGGATTGCAGCGCTGGTCGATGAGCTCCTGCAACTGCTCCTCGATCTTCTCGCGGCCGCGCAGCAGGTCGGTCAGCGACGTGCGGCCGATGATGTCGCGCAGCGCCGTCTGGGCCGCCCAACTCACCGCCTCCTTGTACTGCTGCACCTCCAGCGCGGCCTTCTCCGGGTCATACACCATCCAGAAGAGCACCGCGTCGACGTTCACCGGGACCGTGTCGGACGTCAGCGTCTGCTCGGCCGCGAAGCTGGTGGTGATCACGCGCTGGTCGATCCACGACGACACCGAGTCGATCAGCGGCACGACCCAGAACAGCCCCGGTCCTTTCATGGCCGTGTACTTGCCGAGGCGGAGGATGATGGCCTTCTCCCACTGCTGGGCGACCTTCGGCGACAGCGCGGCGAGGAAGCCGACGAGCAGAGCGCCGATGAACCAGAGCGGGTTGTCGCGGGTGATGCCGAGGGCCAGGCCGACGCCGGAGATAACGAACAGCAGCAGAAGCGCGATGACGTTCACTCGCGGCAGCTCGCCGCGGGGCGTTCTCGGGTTGCCGGTGGGCGGGACGATGATCATGGTCAGGCTCCTTCCTTGATGCGTTGCGCGAGGTAACGAACGATTTCGCGCGGCGCGTAGCCGAGGGATGTGGCCTCGGTCAGAAACTTGTCGGCGATCGATTTCAGGCGGCGCTCCCGATGGCTGTCGTGCAGCTCCGGCAGTTGCTCGGCAATGAACGTCCCGACGCCGCGCTTCGTCTGCAGGACGCCCTCGCGCTCCAAGCCGAGATAGACGCGGGCCACGGTGTTGGCGTTCACGCGGAGCTCCACGGCGAGCTGCCGCACCGTCGGGAGCTGCTGGCCCGGCTGGAGCCGGGCCGTGGCGATGGCGATGCGGATGGCCCGCTCGAGCTGGGCGTAGATCGGCGTCGGGTCTTTCGGATCGACATGGAGCGGCAACGCCATTGTACTAGTAATTTAGTACAACTAGGCGTGATTGTCAAGGAGGTGGACCAGGACGATGTACGTCAGCGCCGGCGCGAGGTGCGAGATCAGCCGCTCCCACGACCATCGCACGTGCCACAGGACGTCGTGGGGCGTGGCCAGATACGCGACGATGTAGAAGACGAACTGGACGACGATGGCCACGAGGAGGAAGCGCTCGCGTGCCAGCAGCGGGCGCAGCGTGAAGACGACGCCAACCGCCAGCGCAAGCCAGAAGAACGGCTTGCCGACGCTGTACGTGGCGAAGGCGTCAAGCAGCGGCTTCGGATTGCCGAGGTGCTCGACGATCCGCGCCACGACGTTCCCCTCGGTCAGATCGGTCTGCAGATGATGCACGTGCCGCAGCACGAGCCACGGCAGCGGAATCGCCACGGCCGGCCAGAGCCGCGGGATCTCCCGCAACCGCTTCGCCACGAAGAGTCCCCCCGCCGTCGCGGCGATCAGCGTGAGCCCTTCGTTCTTCGTCGACGCCGCTAGGCCGAGCATGACCGCTCCCGGCGTCACGCTCCCCCGCCGGATCAGCAGCAGCGCCGTCGTGCCGTACGCGACGAGCGGCCCCTCGCCGAGTCCGATCCACGGGCTGCAGGCGAGCGGCACCATCGCCACGGTGAGGAACGCCGCGATCGTGCGCGATTGCGTCTCCTCCAGCGCCATACGGTGGATGACGAGGAGCAAGGCCACGCCAAAGGCGACGCTGATCAGCCCCATGGCCTGGTCGTTCCACGCGCCGCGCGCGATCGCCAGGAGGTCGAAGGCAAGCGTCAGCAGCGGCGGGTAGTCGGGATGGATGTCGCGGTGAAGGGGATGCTCGAGGAAGCTCCAGTCGACGCCGCGCGCGACGAAGAACGCGCGCGCCTTGAAGCCCCAGTCGGCAATGAAGTCGAACTCCCAAATCGGCGCGATCGTGGCCAGCATGAGGTAGCCGCCCACGAGAACGACCGCGAGCGCGAGCAGGGGAATCGAGATGCGCAGATCGCCGCGCGAGGTGAACGGATCGCGGCGGCGCCACGCAAAGGACGAAATCGCCGCGATCATCAACATCGCGGTCACACACACGCCGCGCGACCACGACACATAGAGCAGCGACAACGCCAGCAACGCCGCCGCCCCCGCGCCGATCCCGAGGAGCAGTGCCTCGCCTGCGACGAGCGAGCCGCGCGCGTGGCGATCGAGCGCCGGCGCGAGCGCGGCCCCTGTCACCGCGACGACGAGCAGCGCGAGCAACTCCGGAATCACTTTGCTCTCCGCAGCAGCACGCCGTCGCGGCCGCGCCAGATCTCCACGAAGCCCGGCGCGGCCGTGGTGCACTGGAAGCAGGCGATGTGCGTCGCCATGGCCAGGTTCTGCGGCTGCGGCTTGTCGCCGTCGCCCACCAGCGGCACGACCAGCCGTCCGCCGAGGAGATAGCGCGCTCGCGCGAAGAGGTAGTCGTAGCCGCCCGTCCAGAGCGGCGCGCGATGCAACGGCGAGGCGATCGCGATGGCGTCGCCGTCGTGCGTTCGCGCGCGGACCTCGAGAATGAAGTGCCGCATGCCCGGCAGCTTTCGATACGGCAGCTCCGTCAGCGATGCGGCCAGGCGCGCGCGGTCGGTCGTGTAGATGCGGAGGTAGAACGGCTGGAACGCCGCGATGGCGATGGCCACGGCCAGGGCGATTCGGAGCGTGCGCTGGCTCACGTCTCGATCGTCGGCACGTCGCCGTCGACGATCAGCGTCGGCTCCGTCATCGACTGCACCTGCTCCGCCGTCACGCCCGGCGCCAGCTCGACGAGCTTCAGCCCGTTCTCCGTCACGTCGAGCACGCAGTAGTCGGTGATGATCCGGTCGACGCAGCCGACGCCGGTGAGCGGCAGGTTGCACTTGTCGAGGATCTTCTTCTCGCCTTTCTTGGTGACGTGCTCCATCGTCACGATCAGGCGCCGGGCCGAGGCGACGAGGTCCATGGCCCCGCCCATCCCCTTCACCATCGCCCCCGGCACCATCCAGTTGGCGATATCGCCCGTCGCCGAGACCTGCATGGCCCCGAGGATGGAGAGGTCGATCTTGCCGCCGCGGATCATGCCGAAGGAGTCGGCGCTGGAGAAGTAGGCCGCGCCGGGGATCACGGTCACGGTCTGCTTGCCGGCGTTGATGAGGTCGGGATCGACGTCCTCGTCGCGCGGGAACGGCCCGAGGCCGAGAATGCCGTTCTCCGATTGCAGGATGACCTCCATGCCTTCGGGGATGCAATTCGCGACGAGCGTCGGCATGCCGATGCCGAGGTTCACGTAGTAGCCGTCGCGCAGCTCCCGCGCGGCGCGGCGGACGATCTGTTCGCGGTTCAGTGGCATCGCTATTTCCTCACCGTTCGCTGCTCGATCCGCTTTGCCCGCCTGGCCACGACGATGCGGTGGACGAAGATGCCGGGGGTGTGGACGCAGTCGGGATCGAGCTCGCCGAGCTCCACGAGCTCCTCGACCTCGGCGATGCAGATCCGGCCGGCCGTGGCCGCCATCGGATTGAAGTTGCGCGCGCTCTTGCGGTAGACGAGGTTGCCGTAGCGATCGGCTTTCTGCGCCGCCACGAGCGAGAAGTCGCCGACGATGCCGCGCTCCATGACGTACATCCTGCCGTCGAATTCGCGCGTCTCTTTGCCGTCCGCGACGACGGTGCCGAAGCCCGCCGGCGTGTAGAAGGCCGGGATGCCCGCGCCGCCCGCGCGCATCCGCTCGGCGAGGGTTCCCTGCGGACAAAACTCGACTTCGAGCTCACCGGCGAGGAACTGCCGCTCGAACTCGGCGTTCTCGCCGACGTACGAGGAGACCATCTTCCGGATCTGCTTCGTCTGCAGCAGCAGGCCGAGGCCCCCGTCGTCGACGCCGGCATTGTTCGAGACGCAGGTCAATCCCTTGACGCCTTTCGCGACGAGCGCGTTGATGAGGTTCTCGGGAATCCCGCAGAGACCGAAGCCGCCGACGACGAGCGTGGCGCCGTCAGCGATGTCTTTGACCGCCTCCTCGGCGGAGGCGACGACTTTGTCGATCATGCGGGGAAGACTATCAATGTCCAACGCGAAGGAGAACGCCCTCTTTGCGCTCGCCGTCGGGAACGACGACGTCGATCGATGGCCACTCTGCCGCGGAGAGCTGAAACGTTCCGCCAATGAGTCCCTCGATCGCGAAGTTGCCGTCCAGGTCCGTCACAGCGAGCCCGCCGACGGGCGGCGGCTTGCTCGCGTTCAGCATCGCCAGCACCTTGACGCCCGCGACACCTTTGCCGTCCGCGTCGACGACGCGCCCGGCGACGACGCCGTCCGGCAGATCGATGCGCGCTTCGGGTTCGCGGAACTCGACGTGCGGGACCATTGCGATCTGAACTCGATTGCGCCAGTCGACTGCCAGATCGTACGGGCCGGCGTGCGGCAGCGGCGCGATGAATCGTCCCTCTTCATCGGACGCCACCACGAAGCCCCAGTTGTCGCGCGAAGGCTCGGAGGGCCAGAAGTGGATGTTTCCGTGGACCGGCTTGCCGTGCAGCGAGAGGGTCCCGATGACGAGGAGTGAATGAATCGGCACCGTCACTTCGACGCCCGCCTTGACGTCGACAGGCGGCTCTTTCGGATTGACCACGTAGTTCCCTCTGCCCGTATTCAGAAACGCACGCTCGCTCGCTTTTCCCGGCGGCACGTCGTCAACGATCGTTGTCGTCTCTTTGGTCAGGACAGAATGTCCGGCAACCGAAACGTACACGCCTTTGATGTCGCCGCGGCCGAGCGCGGCGCGAACGGAATCGCTGAGGTCGAGATGGACGGTGACGCGTTCAGCAAACGCGGGAACGGCGGCGAGGAGGAGGATGGGAAGCAGGAGTGAGGGTCTCATGCCGATTGAGACGGCGGCCGCGAGATCGAGTTACGCCGAATAGCGGTCGTCGAACCACGGCTCAGCCGTGTCGGAGTAGCCGCGCCGCTCCCAGAATCCGCGGCGATTGCGCTCGACGAATTCGATCTTGTGGATCCACTTCGTCCCCTTCCACGCGTACAGCCGCGGCGTGATCATGCGCAGCGGCCCGCCGTGCTCGCGCGGCAGCGGCTTTCCTTCCCACGTATGTACGAGGAGAACGTCGTCCTCGACCGCGCGGGCGAGTGACAAGTTCGTGGTGTAGCTCTCGCCGGAACCGCCGTCGCGGTCGTATCCGGTGCAGACGACCCACGCCGCCCCCTCGCGCGGCACGACGAGCTCCGCGATGGTCTTGAATTTCACCCCGACCCAGTGGTTGCCAAGACGGCTCCAGCTCGTGACGCAGTGGAAGTCGCTGACGTCCTCGACCTGTGGCAGCGTCATGAGCTCGTCCCACGTCAGCGTCACCGGGCTCTCGACGAGGTCGCCGATCTCGAGCCGCCAATCGGCGAGCGAGACGTTCGGGACGTCGCCGAGGTCGAGCACCGGCCAGTTCCCGACAACGTGCTGCCCGACCGGCACCGACGGCAACCCATGCCGATTCGGCGGACCAGAGCCCTCCGGTTCCAACCCTTCGAAGCGGACGTTCACGCCATGCCCGAGCTTCTTCTGCCGCTCGATGTAGCGAAGGCGGCGCTCGACGATGGAGTCGGCCATGCGCTCAGTGTAGGACAGGCCCGGCCACGTGCTGGGCGTCTCTTCGCAGCTATCCCGACGCGGCGCTGCGCTGGCTATCGGCTATTCCGGATCAGCACTCCGCCGCAAACGAAGAAAGAACAGCGCGGCGGCCTGTAATACACAGCAACCGCTCACAAATACCGTCACCAGCAGCCACGGGATGGATCCCAGCCAGCCGAAAATGACGTTCAACAACTCGACGAAGGCGAGACCAACGATGAAGACCTGTATCTTTCTACGCCGTTCGGTTTTCGGTGAACCAACCTGAGCCCGAAGAAATAGGGGACGCAGAAACAATGGTGTCAAGACGATCCACGCCGGCACCCACACCGGTTCACTGCTGTCCAAATTAGCAGCCCTCGGGTGAGCGCCCTCTCGGAAAGGGAGCCGGATTTT
>WNGF01009575.1_pt1 | contig 15784 bp, 8 predicted proteins | sample 5400641 | NCBI WGS metagenome assembly WNGF01 (sample SAMN13153371, study PRJNA577476) | soil metagenome | isolation source: 80 cm soil or saprolite under grassland replicate 2 | place: USA:California | collected 2016-06-15
AATGAAGGAAGGATCCCTGTCGCGCAGTAACCATAGAGCGCGGTAACCGGAAAATGCCGGGCGGTAGAGTGTGTTGGTACCAATCCATTCTTCGGTCTTGGGATTTCCCTTCAGTACGTAAGCTCTAGCGGCGCTCATTATTCGCTGTTTTATTTCCTCGTTCGCGTTTGTCCAGCCTGGCAGTTGTGTTAGATCGACTTCAAGCTCGTTACCGTAAAACCTGCTTCCCTCCGCGAGGGTCATTTCAAGGTTGAGTTGCCACCAAGCATCAATATCTCCGCTTTCGAATTTTGTGAGCATCATTAATACTCGCTCGGCGGGAGTTGGCGTTAGGGGCTTCTCTTCTTCCTCCTTACTCTTAGCTTTTCCGCGCACGAATGTGCGTTCGTAAGCTTCGCGTGCTTTTTGGATGTCAGGGGAATCGAGATGAACGGGTTCAAAGAAACTCGAAAACTCCTGTCGAATGAGATCGTTCTGATCTAACGCCGAGTGAATTCGTGTTAAGACTTCTGGGGCAACGCCATGCCAATTGTTTAGAAAGTCTTTTAGAATCAAAAGCACTGTAGCTTTCACGCGATCGTTGTGAGTGTTCCTTAATTCGTCTAGAAGCCACGGCACATCTTCGTTCACTATTCGCAGGAGAATGGAGTCAGCGAGCCCAAAGAGATCACCGCGTTCGGTGAGGAGCGGAAAAAGTTTAAGCAGAAGACGCCTGCGTTTGCGAGCATCTTGTCGCATTGCCAGGAACTTCTCTCGGGCGTCAGATTCTTCCAGAAGCTCATCGAATCTCTTTATCTTTTCAAGAACAACCTCAACGAATGAGTTAAGCACTCTTTCATCGTCAAGCGCTGCCCAAGCCCTCAAGATGATTTTCGATGATAGGGCTTTGCGATCAAAGTCGAATCCACCACTCTCCTTAGTCGCTTGTTTTACCCAATCAAGAGCAACCGGCAAATCCTCGGTCTTCAGGTGGGGTATCAATGTTCGACTCAGAAAGGATTTATAGGAACCATAAAGATTTGGCTCATCTGTGAGCGTTTCGAAGAGTTCACTAGCACTCATATGCTCCGGCCAAACACACATCAGACCGTAGCCCTTTAGCTCGGATTCAGGATCTTCTCCGGCCTCGCCTAGTGCTAGAGGCTTTAGCCTTGCCCTCGTTTGGCTGTCGCCAATCTCACTAACTGCTCTCGCTGCATTAGCGCGAGTTGAGGGAGGTTCGGTTTGGTCCAAGGCGATATCAGCCAAATCATTTTGAAGTTCTTTTACAACGCACTCTTCAGCGATATCCACGGCAACACGGCGGACCAGGAAACCTTTTGATTTGTCTTTGAGGTAAGGACGAAGTTGTCCGGCCATCGCGTTGTGTTTCAGTTTCGAATAATAGGAGCGTATCTCCCATCGGTCGAACTCTTTTTCGTCTTCGAACACCTTCAGTAAGGCAGATGTTAATTCGGCTCGGACTACATCATCTGCGGAGAGAACGTCACTTCGTAGCAAAACGAGGGGTTCAGTCTCCATCAGATTCTTGAAAACTTGCGGTCGCTTACTGGCGAGCCACGCAGCCGTTTCATATAGCTGTGGAATCAAGAAGCCTTCGGAGTCGTCTGAACTTTTTATGAGAGCAAGAATTGCCTCATCGTCAAGATTCACGTCCAAATACCAGGCAGCGAGAAACTCTGCGTATGTTTGATGTTGCCAACCCAAACGGTTCGGCCCCCGTGAAGTAAACAGACCGGTAGCGGAGATCGTCTCCTGAATCGCGTCCTCTGTAACATGAAGGTCAGTTCCGTCTGGGTTTTTCTCAAAGACGCCGGCAAGTTCATTTACCATCACGTCGGATTCAGTTTGTTCGCCAGTATCATGTCCGATCCAAATACTTGCCCTGTTGCCGAAGATCGTAATCGCTGCGATCCGAGCTGCAAGTCGGAATCGCTGTCGTGCGGTTAGTTTCCACTTGCCTTTGCGCCCTTCACTTTCTTCCTCACAGAGCAGCAAACATCCTCTTTCGTATAACTCTGACTGACTACTGGGCAGTCCGTTGTGTACGCGAAACAGGTTGAGGAGCAGTCTTAGCGTAACGGGTTTAGCTGCTAACGGTTCAGCGTTCTTACTTGCAACGTCCGAAAGAAAAGCCTCAGAATCTAGTCCGTCAGCTTTCGCAGCAGTCGAGACATCCGCGATCTGCAGCGGAGCAAGCTCATAGGCGCGAAAGTTATCGTCGCCCCAGAGTGATTTAAGATTTGTTTCTAAGAAGCTCGACCATTCGGCTGTTCGACAAGCTATTCGGAATTTCAGTCGTTGAATCGGGAGGCCTTTCAGTTTTTCGACAAGCAGAGCTGCGAGGGTGTCAATTCTCAACAGCCCTTCGTCCAAACTGTCCAGAAAGAGATGTAGTATGTGCGAACCAACCATCCATCGTCTAAACCTCTCGCTTTCGAAAATCTCGTTGGTCAACCGCAGTTCGCTGCTAAACGACCGTAGGTTGAAAGAAAGCGTCTCTTCCTGCGTATTTGATAACGCGCGCTTGAGATTCCCGATCTCGGTTTCTAACGCGTAAGTTTTACCAATACCCGGCTCTCCTAGTAAGGCAAGGCACGGAACATGAGAGATTTTGTCAAAGGTCACTACATCTTTGGAGAAATCAGGATGTGCGAAAAGATATCCGCGACCAAGCATCAGCGATCCTTCTCGCAGACACCAAAAGCGAATCCAATCGTAGTAAGTATTTGGCACGGATAAACTATAACCCTGTTCCACGGTGCTCGTCTTCACTAGAGCCGCCCTATATAAGAAAACTTCGGCGGCCAAATTGTTGACAAGTACTCGTCCTCGTCAGCCTCGTTTGCTGATCATTCTCGATCAAAAATGAAGTCAGCGATCGATGGTGAGATATGGTGGAGAATCGTCAACGATGAGGAAGAGAGAACAAGGTCACAGGCCGTGAGGTCATATGCAAAAAGATGCGATCTGAGACGACAAATTTGTGGCCAATTTGTGGATAGGATTTACGGCATTCGACCGCTATGGATGTGAAGGAATGCAAAAAGCCCAATAGAGCCTTACGAGTACTAGATTTGTTAGGTCCTTCCGAGTAGATTGTTCAAGCTATTTGACTTGATAGACTAGGCCTCACATGCACGATTCACTCTTTTAGATTCCCGAGGAGGAGAATGACATGTCAATCAAGGTGAAACTTGCTCCGTTTTTACTTCTACTTTTGGTTGGTTTTCATCCGCAGCCCGCTATGGGCAGTCGGCCTCGCTCTCAGAGAATCTTTCTCCTGCCGAGAGTTGGGTGCTCAAGCAAGTTGCTAACGGAGCGTTTGCTGATCTTAAAACAGAGTTTCCGAATGAATCGGACCGGGTGCTACGTCCGGCATTTCTGCAGGATTTGTTTACAAGAGAAGCTAAGAATCTTCACGTAGGTCGAATAGGAATCCAAATTGCAAATGCAGTGATGAAAGATGACGCCGATCTGGAGTTCTTAGACATGCCTTACGACGTAGCTTTATTTGCCTTTCGTTTCGAAAAGAAAGTGGACTTTAGCTTTAGCAACTTTCGAAAGAACTTGGAAATTAGCGGGAGCACCTTTGCAGGTCCAGTTTATTTTAGCACCAGTAATATCAACGGCACCTTTCGGGCTAGAAATTCGCAATTCCGAGATCAGAGCTCCGGAGCGGACTTCGAGTATATGAGAGTCGGCGGATTAACGGCACTTGACGGGTCTAATTTTGATGGTCCTGTAAGTTTCATTGGTGCGACCATTGAAGAGCTCAATATTCTAGAGACACGCTTCAATGATAAATTGCACCCCCCAAGCTTCTTAGATACGAAGGTTGGCACGCTTTCAGTTGCCTTAGTTGACCCTGACTACAAACCCCGTTTTGCTGGTCATCCGACGGTTGATGGTATGACCTTCCAACGGATTCACGCTACTTGGGGAGGACTGTTGATGTTATGTGAATGGTCGGAGTTCAGCCATGGTTTCTACTCAGAGGCGGAAGTCTATCTTCGGAAGACCGGACAAACTGAGTATGCGGACGAACTTTACATTAGGCAAAAGCGGCGGGAGAGAAAAGAGCAACTCCGGGGATTCTCATGGGTATCAAGTTACTTCCTGGATGTGCTTGTAGCGTATGGGCGGAAACCTCAACGAGCTCTGTGTTGTGGCTTAGCCATTGTTGCTTTCGGTTACTTCGTGTTCCGCGGTCAGCGAGGAATGACACCTCGGAACACGAAAGAAGAGTTGGGTTCTTACAACGCGTTCTGGTATAGCCTCGACCTCTTCGCACCAGTAATCGATCTGCAAATCGCAAGTAACTGGATGCCTGAGGAGAGTCGGTGGTTCGCGAGGAACTATATGCATCTACAACGGATTCTTGGCTGGATCTTGGTGCCGATCGGGATAGCAGCATGGACGGGAATCGTCAAGTAGCCAAAAGCTATTTTCATGATCGACAAGCCACTTGATTGATGACCTATTTCGAACGGATCAGGGAGCCTCCTCATTCATAATCTCCGGTCTGCATGATCGCCACTTGCCCCTTCGTTAGAGTCTTCGCTGATCGAATACGGAAAAACATTTGTGGCCAATTTGTGGACAAAATTTACAGCATTTGACCGCTACGTGATGGGAGCGAATGTGAAGGGATGCAAAAACCCGCAGAAACCGTTGGTGGCTGCAACTTTCTCAAAGGCAAAAACTTACGTTTTTGCCGAGCGTCTAATTCGGGACCCTGAGGTCGGAGGCTCGAATCCGTCGCCCCAACTAATCTAAATAGACAAGCAATAATGACTTGCGGCTGCCGAACTTGGCACCCGCACTTCTGTCGTGTGGCCAATTTGTGGACAAACTTCGCGCCGAAACGTCAGCGCTTCGCGACACGTCGCTCCCGGTTAGAATATGACATTCTACTTCGGGCTAAGTTTGTCTGCGGTCAGGTCTGAAATGATTTGCTTGCCGGAAGCTGGTGCTGTTCTTTCATCGAGCGCGGCAGTTAGAACTAGACGAAAGGAGTAAATAATGATCGCGATCATTGGGTGGATCGTTTTTGGGCTAATTGCAGGCGTGATCGCTAAGGCGATCATGCCAGGCAGAGATCCCGGTGGATGCATAATCACGATTCTGCTGGGTATTGCCGGATCTGTTATTGGCGGCTTCATTGGTCGAGCTCTATTCGGGTACGGCCGAGGCCGCGGTGATCTCACGGACCTAACCCAACCAGGATTTTTGATGAGTCTCGTGCTGGCAGTTATTGGAGCGATAATACTGCTGGCGATCTACAGATTCATCAAAGGCCGCGGAAGTTCGGTTTAGTGGAAGCTCGTCATAGTAACGGGGCGGCACCACCGCACGGTTCAAAGAGCTTACGGCACGATCACAAAAGACGCCTCGTGCTTGACGAGCTTCTTTTGCACCATGTCGCGGCTCTCAATTAACGCCGTGTATTTGCCGGGCGGCAGACCGGTGAGCTTGACGTATTTGGCGAACGTCAAATGAGGCAAAGGTTCGATTCCCATTTCACTCAGTTGATAGTCCACCGGCCTGGCGGCCTGCTTTCCGTCTTTCATCAACGTGAGGGTGACTCTCACTAATGGTTTTCCGGTTTCGGTGATCGGGGCGGCGTTATAGAGCCTGAAAAAAATGATCAAGTTATCGCTCGCGTGAAATTCGCGGCTTGGTGACGGACGAATCTGTATGTTCCCCTCGCTGAGCACGTCAGCGTTTCCGCCGATTTGCTTTGCAGGCTCAGCATGACGGCTCAAAACCGGTTCCGTAGCCCAGAAGTCCGAACTGTTGGCGGGCAATACGAGCTTCTCTCGTTTGGCGGCCACCTTTCCCGACAGGCGATCGCGGACAATAAGGTCGACCGTATAGTTGCCGGCGTATAACTGCATGTCCTGTCGATAAAAGATCTTGTCATTCAAAATTGATTCATATTGCTGAGCGGTAAGGCCGACGTCAAAGTTTCCACCGAGGCGGGAGAGGATCTTGTCTTCGCCTTCAACTCGGATCACGCCGAGAACTTCCAATTGCAAACGCTGCTTATCTCCCTTTTGATCGAACTGCACTGCCGCGGGAGGGATCTCGAATGAAAGAGGCACGATGTATAGGTCTTCTCGTGAACGGAATGCATTCAATTCCAACGATAAGGGTAAAGTCGGATGGGCCTCCATCGCGGAAAAGTTTGCCAGCAGTTTTCGGTCGTCAGGTGAAAAGGGGATGATCTGCGTTGGGGGAATCGCGTAATAGCCGGCCCGGCCTGACACACTTGCATCGGGTCTGCGGACCTCGATCTTTACTTTGCGAAAACTGCCGTCAAAATTTGAATCGGTACTGCGGTAAGCAATCGTGTAACGCGAACGAATTTCCGCATCTATCCGATCCAGACCACTGGCGATATCATTGGTGTTTTTGAGAAAGCGTCCGCCAGAGTCTTCCGAGATTCGATACAAGAGATCCTGCTGCCGATTCAGACCTTCCTGTCGAGCGATATCAAAGACGCTCTCACCGGCTGCCGCCCTTCTACGATGTTCGATATCAGTGTCTCCTGAAATTCCACCCAGGGGAGAAGAAGGAACCAGCGCGCCCGAGGTCGGAGCGCCGCCGACCAGACCGCTGGAATCAATTATGTATATGGCCACGTTAGCGCGATTGGCGATGTCGATTGTGCTTTGCACCTGCCAATCGAGCGCTTCTGTTGCGACAAAGCCCTGCGAGAACATTACCAGAGTCTTCTTACCCGGTATGGGACGCAGTCCTTCTGAGATCGCTGCCAGCGCTGCCAGAATGGGCCGGGTTTGTTGGGTGCTGAGCGCCGATCGCAGTTGAATATATTCCTCCAGTACGCGCTTGGCGATCATGGTTTCCGCAGCCGCCGATCCGGCAGCTCCGCCGGCGGGTGTACTCGGAACGCTGTCAGGCGCCCCGCCCGCTATTTTGTCCCGAATCGCGCTGATGTTTTCGGAAAGAGCTCGGGCTTCCGAAGTCTTTGAGACTGTGGAACTATCGTATGCCTTTTCGACCGCCGCGATCAGCCTGGCTTTATCACGGGTGAAGGGCTGTAACAACTGCAGCCCGCCCGAAATTGAGAAGAGGGCAACCGAATCATTCTCGGATATACGCTCGCGAATGTATTTCATGATGCCTTCGCGCACATGCTTCAGGTTCGCCAATTCGGTGCTTTGTCCATCCAGCACCAGGGCTATGACATTTCGCGGAAACCCGTTTGGCGGGCGTGATCTGGGCTCAGTTGAATCGGTTGCGCTCGAAGGCTTGGCAGGTTCATTGACGCTGGTCAGGGTCGAGTCGAAGAATTCAATCTTCTGCGGTACACCGTTTTCAGAAACGATAAAGTCCTCCGGTTTGAGATCAGTAATCACCCTGCCTCTCTTGTCTTTGACGATCACGTCAAGACTTACGAGGTTTGAATTGATTTTGATTACTTCTTGATCAGCGCCGGCGCCGGTTTGCTTCTTGTCCTGTGATTGGACCGGCAAGGCGGCGAGAAACATGAACGCGGTTGTTAGCAGGCCCAGGCACTTTCCCGTCCTGCGCTGCTTCAAAGGATAAGCGTGGTAATGCATCATTAATCTCGTTTCTATCGGCCGCTTTCTGAGGCGGGGAGCTGTTAGGTGCCGAACTTATTTCAATTCGAATTTCTCTTTCAGCCCGGCAATCATCACTTCGAACTCGCCGGGCTCGATCACGGGTTTATTGTTGGCGCCGATGAAGGAGAGATCATCGGGGCGTAGCCTGAACGCCAGGGTTCGGCTCTGTCCGGGCTCCAGGTAAACTTTTGCAAACCGCCTAAGCCTTTTTCCGGCGGGCGATAGAGAGGCGACCAGGTCGCTAAGATAAAGTTGCACGACTTCCTTGCCTGCTCGCCGGCCGGTGTTGGTTACAGTAACGCTGACTGATAACTGTTCGGTTGCCCCAATCGTCTTCCGATCAAGTCTCAGATCTTTATAACTGAATGTCGTGTAGCTCAGGCCGTCGCCAAATTCAAACTGAGGTCTGATACCGGCATTGTCGAACCTTTCAGTCTCAAACGCTTTATGATCATAAGTCATCAGGCCATTCGGAAAACGAGGGTAAGTGAATGGCAGCTTGCCACACGGATTGAAATCGCCAAACAGAACGTCTGCCACTGCCTGGCCACCTTCGTTGCCGGGGTTGTAGGCCATCAACACAGCGCCGGCATTGTCAGCGATACGATCCATAGTTCGCGGCCGGCCTTCGACGAGGACCAGCACAACCGGTTTACCTGTAGCCTCAATCGCTGCGGCGAGTTTTCGTTGTGGCTCGCCCAGGATTAGATCAGGAATATCACCGGGAGTTTCAGTATACGACCCTTCACCAAGACACAGCACAACCACATCGGCAGCGCCGGCGGCCCGCACCGCGGCAGGGATATCGACTTCTGTTTCAATATCAGTTGGAGTGCTGTTTGATGGGGCTCCCGGGCGCCGCGTGATTTTCGTGCCGGGAATATAGGTCACATTTGCCGCCCCGGCCTTCGCTTCGATCGCCCGGCGAATAGTTGGTCGATCTTTGGGATAGAGTGCCTCTTCCGAACCTTGCCAAACATAGGTCCAGCCGTTGTTGAGTGAGATCAGCGAATCGGCGGTCGGCCCGGTGACCAGCACCTTTCGATTTTTGGCAAGCGGCAGTAATTCATTTGAGTTCTTCAGTAAGGTCATTGATTCATGAGCTGCCTGCAGGCTGGCCTGGCGTGATTCCGCGAGGCCGATTTTTGATTTGAGCGCAGGATTGGGCATCGAGTTATCAAACAGTCCCAACTCGAACTTCACCTTCAAGATCCGGCGTACGGCTTCATCGATGCGAGATTGAGGCACGGCGCCTTCCTTAACCAGGGCAATCAGATAATCAGCGAAACTGTAATCAAGCGGCACCATGCTCATGTCGATGCCGGCCATCACGGCCATCCGCGTTGCTTCCTTCTCGTTGGCCGCGACATGCCAAACGGTCACCAGCTTCTTGATGTCTTCCCAGTCGGAAACTACGAATCCCTTGAAGCCGAGTTCATCGCGAAGGATATCAGTCAGGATGTGATGATTGACGTGGCCGGGAATGCCGTTGATCTCCGCAGAGTTAACCATCACAGTGTGGGCGCCGGTTTTAACTGCAGCGTCGAATGTCGGCAGGAAGTATTCCCGCAGATAATTTTCCGGGATCCAGGCCGGAGTGCGATCGCGACCACTGAGCGGAAAACTGTAACCCATGTAATGTTTCAAACTGGCGGCTACATGATCCTGCGAGCTGACATCTGTGCCTTCGAGGCCGCGCACGAAAGCGGCGCCCATTACTTTTGCGAGGTAGGGATCTTCACCGAATGTTTCGTAGAAACGCGGCCAGAGTGGTTGGCGACCAATATCGAGCACAGGTGAAAAGCTCCACGGAATTCCGGCAGCGCGGGTTTCCATGGCGGCGATTTCCGAGCCTCGTTTCATCAACTCAGGATTCCAGGTTGCGGCCATGCCGATCTCCTGGGGAAAGAGCGTGGCACCCTGAACGTAGTTGGCGCCATGAATCGAGTCGATCCCGTAAATCACCGGGATGCCGAGCCGCGTCTTCTTTGTCGCTGCCTCCTCAATCTGTCTAATGATGTCATGCCACTTGTCAGGCGTCAGCGCCTGCTCTGAGACGTTAAGAATTGAACCGACGCCGTAACGCACGATTGCTTTATCGAGCTTGGCCGAATCAATTTGAATCTCCTGGTCCCTGCCATTTGCAATCATACCGATGGCAACCTGAGTCATCTGGCCGACCTTTTCCTCAATCGTCATGCGCTTGAGCAGGGCGTCGATCTTTTGTGAGTTGTCCCGCGGCGGCCGTGACGCGCGAATGGTGTTTTGAAAGAACAAATCGCTGTCCTCGATGTCCGCCATCACCGGGCCCCTTTCAGCTGATTGAGGCTGGAGCGCTGCCCTGTTTGATGGGAGGCCAAGCCAGAGTGAAAGGACAGTAATCGCCAGCACCAGGGCCATTATTCGCATCGGAGTTATTGTTTCCTTTTTAAGGAAGGCTTCGAAAGAAATTGCGTGGCTATTCTCTTCTATTGCCAGGGGATATTCAAGCACTGACGGCCGTAAAATTTAGTAAATGACCGAGGTGTTTTCAAGCAGTTTCTTCACTGCTCTTCAGTCTTCTTCGTGTCTCAAATGGTGAGTCTAATTGTGGGCAGCAATTCACCACGCGAACGCTGAGAAAACTTAAACCAGGACAGCAATCCAATCGCTCAGCGATCTGTCTTCCTAATCAGCTTCCCAATTTCGCGCCAGGTAATAAGCTTGACGTTATTATCCTTGAGCAACCTGCGAAAAGCATCGCTGGTCACAAAGTCGAAATCACGCTGGCGCCATTCAGCGCCCCAATTGGGATGGCCAAAGGAGATGCCCTTCATCTCTTCGTCGGCAAAGGCCAGATGCACAATCATGTCCGTGACGCCAGGTCGCAGATTCTTTATTTCGTTCGTATAAAACCTGGACCAGTCATCGGGAGCGACAGACGGTTCAATGCTGATTGTTCGATCGAGCACGACGTCATCCGGGCCGAGCAGAGAAGGCATGAATGGCGCTCCGCTAAACCACTCCTGCGAAACTCTGAACGGCAGTTTGTTTTCGCGGGCTACTCTCAAAAGCGTCTCGAACAGAGCCTTGCTCTGATAAAGCGTACCCATGTGAGAATCAAGATGAGTAGGTTGAATGCCAAGCGCCCTGGCCCGCGCGATCTGAGCCCGAATCTCTGCTTCCACTTCCCTGACATCCATATGCGCAGCTGCTTCGCTCTCCAGCGGATATAAATAGCCGTTTGGATCCAACAACGAGGGCACGCGGCCTTTCCCCAGGACGGGACCCCAGCGATATAGAGTCCACTCGCTGGTGAGCGTCAGATGCACACCGAAATCAACCTCCGGATGCGCACGTGCATATGCAGCTATCTCGGGGAGCCAGGAACACGGAACCATGATGCTTGCCGAACTGACCAGTCCGCTCTCGAGCGCTTTTATCGAAGCGCTGTTGATAGAATGAGCAGCGCCCAGATCGTCGGCGTGGACAATCAGAAGTTTCGCGTCGCGAGGATAGCCAAGCCGTTCAACCAGAGTCCTGGTCTCGGACTGTGACTGCGACCTTCCTCTTTGAAGCGCAGCTGCCGGCGAACCAGCGAGCATCAACAACGTTACCAGGGCGACAAGAACTTTTCCTCTCATCTTCTCACCTATTGTTTGTCGTTCCCGATCGTGAACGTGTTAGCCAGTGTCAGCTTTCCACGTAACTCGATCTGTTCTGCCAGAGCCTCTCGTTCTGGATCGCGGGGCCGTGCAGATCGGCTCCTTACCTGGTGCATTATTCGATCACTTGTAGGCTGAGAAATTGTATGATGGGGTCTTCGAGCGGTCAATATTTTCTGCGCCTGGGTATTGCTTTAGATCATGAAGCCCCTAAAAATCGGCATCACGGGGGTGCGCGGCATCGTCGGTGAGACGTTCACGCCCGAGGTGGCGGTTGGATTCGCTCAGGCCTTCGGCACCTATCTCGACAGCGGGCGCATTCTTGTTTGTCGTGATACCAGACCGTCGGGACCAATGGTCCGCTCAGCCGTGGTGGCCGGGCTGCTGGCTGCAGGTTGCGAGGTAGTAGATCTCGGCATCTGTCCTACTCCCAGCCTGCAATTGGCCGTGGCCTGGCTCAAAGCTGACGGAGGGATTGCTGTCACTGCCGGTCACAATCCTTCGCAGTGGAATGCGCTGAAGTTTATCCGTGGCGATGGCCTTTACCTGAACCCCTTACAAGCCGAAGAGCTTCTGGATATCTTCCACCAGGGAGAGTTTACCAAGGCCTCGTGGAAGAAAATCCGACCAACAATTCAACATCGGGATCCGATCGAGCACCATATCGAAACCTTAAAGAAAGCTTTTGACCTCGTGGCCATCAAAGCGCGCCGTTTGAAGGTCGCAGTCGATTGTTGTAATGGGGCCTGTTCACGACTTACCCCGCTTTGGCTTACGCAACTCGGCTGCGAAGTCCTGGCAATCAATGATGATCCTAACGGCGCCTTTCCACACCGGCCCGAACCGACACCGGAAACCATGGCCCAGCTCAGCGCGGTGGTAAAGGCCGGAAACGCCGACGTTGGTTTCGCCCATGACGCAGATGGCGAGCGACTCGGGATCGTGACCGAACTGGGTGACCCGCTTTCAGAAGAAGCGACCATCGCTCTCGCTACCCGCCTTTGTCTCGAACAGAGTCCCGGCGAGATAGTGACGAACATTTCGACCACCGGTGCAATTGAAACAATCGCCGCACACTATGGCGGCAGCGTCGTACGCACTCAGGTCGGGCAGACTTACATTTCCGAGGCGATGCTTGAAAATAACGCCATCCTCGGAGGCGAAGGCAGTGGTGGCGTAACTGTTCCGGCAGTCCACATGACACACGACAGCGCCGCCGCCATCGGACTTATTCTGGAAGGTTTGGCGCGTTCGGGCGAATCACTCTCGGAGATCGTCAACACCCTCCCGAGTCCGGTTATGTTGAAACACAACTTGTCTGTCGAGCCGAATCGCCTCTATTCAGTGCTGCAGGACTTTCGGGTGGCGATTGAGCGTGATCAGCTGGCTCATGATCTCACGGACGGCATCAAGATCTATTTACCCGAGGGTTGGGTACACGTGCGAGCTTCAAATACGGAATCAATGATTCGAGTTATTGTCGAAGCCGAGGATGCGCCAAACGCGCACCGCCTGCTCGATTGGGCGCGCGATCGATTGAATCACTGAGCCTATGCGACCGATACCAACTCTCAAAATCAGCATCTCCGGCGTGCGCGGCGTAATTGGCGAATCGCTGACGCCTTCCTTGTTGACGCGTTTTGCCCAGGCCTTCGGCACTTACGTCGGCGCGCGCACGATTGTCATCGGGCGCGATCCCCGCACCTCAGGTGAAATGGTCAAGCAGGCAGTAATTGCGGGCCTGCTGTCGAGCGGCTGCCGCATCCTGGATATCGGGATGTGTCCCGTGCCAACCGTTCAATTACTTGTCCGTCATCATGACGCGCATGGCGGCATCGCGATAACCGCAAGTCACAATCCGGCGGAATGGAATGCGCTAAAGTTCATTGGGCACGGCGGATTTTTTCTAAACCAGGGTGAGGCGCGGGAACTTCTGGATATTTACCACCAGGGAGAATACAGGCGGGTTGGCGGCGCAGAGATGAGGGAGGTTGCCGAAGTTTCCGGAGCGTCAGATCTGCATATTCAAGCAATCATGCAGTCATTGGGACCATTACCAACCCGCGGGAAAAAACTCCGCGTGGTTCTCGACGCCTGCAATGGAGCCGGCTCGATAGTAGGTCCCAGGCTCCTCGAAGCGCTGGGCGCGGAGGTTCTTACCATTAACGTAACTCCCAACGGATCATTTCCCCGTCCGGCCGAACCACTGCCGGAAAACCTCGTCGACTTATGCGCCGCAGTCAAGGCGCAGCGTGCCGACATCGGCTTTGCTCAGGACATGGATGCCGATCGCCTGGCAATAGTTTCAGAAGAGGGCGCGGCAATTGGCGAAGAGTACACACTCCTTTTGGCGACTCTCAGAGTTCTTGGAAAGCATCCGGGACCAGTAGTGGCAAATCTATCAAATACGTCCGCGCTTCAAGAGGTCGCCAGCCGCTTTGGATGCCAACTGTTTCTCTCGAAGATCGGCGAGGTCAATGTCACCGAAGAGATGCAGAAACAGGGCGCCGTAATTGGAGGAGAAGGCAACGGCGGTGTCATTTATCCGCGCCTTAATTTTGCGCGCGATAGTCTGGTTGGGATGGCGCTGGTCCTTCATCTGTTGGCAGAAACCGGCCAGACAATTACTGAGTTGGTGAATTCCTTGCCGCAGTTCGCGATGATCAAGGAGAAACTGGTTTGCCCTTCAGACAAAATCTCCGCAGTACTCAGAATGCTTCGCCGTGAATATGCGACCTTTCCCATGGATCTGCGCGATGGCGTGAAGGTCAGTTTGCCCAACGGTTGGTTCCTGGTCAGAGGTTCGAATACTGAGCCGATCATCCGTGTGATTTCAGAAGCGGAGCTCGAGGCAGATGCCAGGACGATCATCGACCGTGTGTATTCACAAGTTCAGGAGTGTCTGTGATCCACCGGCGACTATAAAAAGACTCCGCGCCGCACTGGATCCTATTGGAAGAGGTGTGATGGTTAACAGTTGCAGCTCTCAAAAGCCAACCCCTCCTATTGTCCCTTGCATTTGGCAATTATTAGAGTGATGTCGTCGTGCTGTTCGTGAGTGCTGAAACGCTGGACGTCCTCAACGATCGACGAAAGCAGGACCTCTGAAGACAATGCACGGTTTCGCCGCAAGGTTCCAATCAGACGCTCTTCTCCAAACTCGTCTCCGGCATTGTTGAACGATTCAGTTATGCCATCGCTATAAAGTGCGAGCGTGTCTCCTGAAAAGATCTCGCGCTCCTCAATCGCGCAATCCCACTCACTGAAGAGCCCCAATACCGTACCCGTGGAATCGAGCCGCTCAAGAGTGTTATCGCCGCGAAGAAGAAGAGCGGAAAGATGCCCACAGTTCGCATAGCGCAAGCGCCGCGCCTTGTCGTCATATTCGGCAAAGAAGAGCGTAGCATAAGCATTGTCTGGACTGTTTTCGTAAAAGAGCTGATTCACCGAGCGTAAGAGACGCTGCGGCTGGTCCCAGGCGATTGCAGACTGGCTACGTAGATTTGCCTGTAGATGGGCCATCAGAAGAGCGGCGGCGATTCCTTTCCCTGAAATGTCGCTGATCACCATGCCGAGTTTTTGTCGACCCAAGTCGAGAAAATCGTAGTAGTCGCCGCCGACGGCGCGCGCCTGGATGCAAACGCCCGCATAATCGAGAGTGCCAAGGGCCGGCAGGGTTTGGGGAAAGAGCCTGGCCTGTACCTGCTTTGCAATTTCGAGTTCCTGTGCGGCACGGCGGTCCGCTTCCAGCTTCTCGGCAACCGCGCGGCGTTTTGCATCGATATCCTGGCTCACTTCGTCGCGGCCCATAAGGACAAAGCAATTTCCGTCCGGGTCCTCAAACCGGGTGAATGTACCGCCCCAGGGTGTTGCTTGCGGTGGATGATGAAAGCGAAGGCCGCCCTCGCGCCATTGGTGGAACTTGGCGGGCACATCCTCGGTCACAAAAACGATGTCTCTGCTTCGGCCGATGAGCTTGTATTCGTCGGAGTCGGGGCTGGGAGAAACAAGTGCCAGGATGGCGATGCCATCCGGAGGGGCAACCGCTACCCAGCGATCGCCAGATTCATTACGGATATCAATGAACAGATTGAACCCAAGCTGGTCGAGGTAGAATCGAAGGCTTCGATCCTGATCGCTGACCCAGATCGTAACGTGGTGCAGGCTGAGATGGAGCGGATGTAGATCCAAGCTATTGGATCGGTCCGGTGCCTGGGATAAAGCGGTGTTGCTCATGCTCAGCGATTATAAGATCCTCAGGCTGTTCGAACGCAATTGATGTCAACCTCAAAGCAAAAGCAAGTTTTCGGTTTTGTACCTTGAATCCAGATGCTTGACCCGCGGCGCGACTTCGGAAAGAATCATCGTCGTTCGGCGGCGAAGCAAACACCAGCAAGCAGCACCAGGCGCGAGGACTTCTGTGATGTTGATTCAGACCAGGCTATACGTCAGTCTTCTTTTAGCAATAGGAGGCGGGAGCGTCGCTTCGATCATCATGCTTTCTCCTGAGACCTCGGTTGCGGGACA
>WNGF01012773.1_pt1 | contig 15783 bp, 15 predicted proteins | sample 5400641 | NCBI WGS metagenome assembly WNGF01 (sample SAMN13153371, study PRJNA577476) | soil metagenome | isolation source: 80 cm soil or saprolite under grassland replicate 2 | place: USA:California | collected 2016-06-15
ACGCTGGCCTGCCGCCTGGTGAGAGCGGAGTTCCTCAAGCTCCGGAATGCCGACTTCGTCCAGGCCGCCCGGGCGCTTGGTGCGAACCGCGTTCGCATCGCGGTGCGCCACATGCTGCCGGCCGCGCTCGCACCCGTGGTCGTCGCGGCCACGCTGGGCATCGCCGACTCCGTCGTCGCGGAGGCCGCGCTGTCGTTCCTTGGCTTCGGGATCAGCCCGCCGGATGCGAGCCTGGGCAACCTCCTGAAGAACTTCCAGGAAGACCTCCAGATCCGACCCTGGCTGCTCGTCTACCCCAGCGTCGCCATCGTCCTCATCGTGCTGGCGGCGAGCTTCCTGGGCGACGGCCTGCGGGACGCCCTTGACCCACGGCAACGGATCGAGAAGAAGTAAGTGGCGTCGCCGAAAACGATCGAGATGCCGCGCCCGGCGCGACGGGCCCCCGGCACGCCCCTCCTCGAGATCAGGAACCTCAGGACGCATTTCTTCACCCGCGACGGCACCGTCAAGGCCGTCGACGGCGTGAGCATGAGCGTCAACGACGGCAAGACGCTGGGCCTGGTCGGTGAGTCCGGTTGCGGCAAGAGCATCACCGCGATGTCCATCCTGAGGCTCATCGCCCGGCCCGGCCGCATCGTGGAGGGCGAGATCCTGCTCAGCGGCCGGGACCTCGTGAAGCTCTCGGAGAGCGGCATCCGCGACGTGCGCGGCAACGCGATCTCGATGATCTTCCAGGAGCCCATGACGTCGCTCAACCCGGTCTACACCTGCGGCGACCAGATCGCCGAAACCGTGTCGCTCCACCTGGACCTGGGACGCAAGGAGTCGATGGCCAGGGCGGTGGAGATGCTCCGACTCGTGGGAATTCCGGATGCCAAGCGGCGCGCGAGCGAATATCCCCATCAACTGTCCGGCGGCATGCGCCAGCGGGTCATGATCGCGATGGCGCTCTCGACGAATCCGGAGCTGCTCATTGCCGACGAGCCCACGACCGCGCTGGACGTGACCATCCAGGCGCAGATCCTCGAGCTCATGAAGGAGATGCGCAGCCGGAACCAGATGGCGATCATCCTCATCACTCATGACCTGGGTGTCGTCGCCGAGATGGCCGACGACGTGGTGGTCATGTATGCCGGCAAGGTCGTCGAGAAAGCCGACGTGGCCACCGTCTTCGACCGACCGCATCACCCGTACACGAAGGGCCTGCTCGATTCGATCCCACGGCTGGGTGACCGGCGGCAGCGCCTCGAGGTCATCAAGGGCATGGTGCCCAATCCGCTGAACCTGCCGGCCGGCTGCCTGTTCAAGCGCCGCTGCCCGTATGCCATGCCGATCTGCGACACGGCGCCGCCGCTCCAGGAAGTGTCGCCCGGTCACCTGTCCCGCTGCTGGCTGACGCCCGAGGGCGAACCGCCGGCGGTGGGCGCGGCCGCACCGCCGGAGGTCGCCCAGGAGGCGGCGGCGGCGTTGTCGGTGGAACGATGAGCGAATCGATGACGCCGGCCGGCGCGGCCGATCCTTCGGTCCCGCCTTCGGCCCCGCCGTCCACGCCGCCCGTCACGATCGCCCCGCCGAGCGGGAACGGGTCGGCCGACACGAAGCTGGATGAGCTGGTCCGCGTCGAGGACCTCGTCAAGCACTTCGAGATCCGGGGCGGCCTGTTCGGCGTGTCGGTGCTCGGCGCCGTCCGGGCCGTCGACGGCGTGTCGTTCTCGGTCCGCCGCGGCGAGACCCTCGGCCTCGTCGGCGAGTCGGGCTGCGGCAAGACGACGCTGGGCAAGGTGATCCTGCGGCTCATCGAGCCGACGTCCGGGCGGGTGTCGATCAAGGGTCGGGACATTTTCAACATCCCGACCGCGGACCAGCGCAAGTCCGGCAAGAAGGGCCACGTCCTGGGCAGCCGCGACATGACGACGGTCCGGCGCGACATGCAGATCGTCTTCCAGGACCCGTACTCCAGCCTCAACCCGCGGATGACCGTCGGCGAGATCGTCGGCGAGGGACCGTACGTCCACGGGCTGCGCAACAAGCGGGCCCGCGAGGACCTCGTCCGCGAGCTGCTGGGCAAGGTCGGCCTGAACCAGAGCCACATCCATCGCTACCCGCACGAGTTCAGCGGCGGCCAGCGCCAGCGGATCGGGATCGCCCGTGCGCTGGCGCTGAACCCGGAGTTCATCGTCTGCGACGAACCCGTGTCGGCGCTCGACGTCTCGATCCAGAGCCAGGTCCTCAACCTGCTCGATGACCTCCAGCAGGAGCTCGGCCTGACCTACCTCTTCATCGCCCACAACCTGGCCGTCGTCGAGCACATCAGCGACCGGGTCGGGGTGATGTACCTGGGCAAGCTCGTGGAGCTCGCCACGGTCGACGCGCTCTACGCAACGCCGTCGCACCCGTACACGGTCGCGCTCCTGTCGGCCGTCCCCGAGACCGATCCCCGCCGCCGCCACAAGCGGCTCGTTCTCAAGGGCGACGTCCCTTCGCCGGCGGCGCCGCCGTCCGGCTGCCGGTTCCATACCCGCTGCTGGCTCCGCGAGCGGCTCGGCAACCCGGAGCGCTGCGTCGTGGAGGAGCCGCCGCTCCGCGAGATCCGGACGGGCCAGGAGGCGGCCTGTCACTACGCCGAGGAGATCACCCCGGCAATGGTCGAAGCCGCAACGCGTGTGTCGGAGCCGGTCGCCACTGCGGAGCCGGCAGAGACCTGAGCCATGGACACGGGCGGCCCCGTCTCGACCCGTCCGAACCGGCCCTCGATCGGCGAGCGCGCCGCTCGCCGCGATCGCGTGGAGCGCGGCGGTGCCGACCGCTATACCAGCCTCATGCGTGCCCTGTCGGCCGGCCAGGAGATGTCGTGGCGGCGGCGTCGTCAGCGGATGATCTCGCTCGAGTGGCATCCCATCGCGTGGACACTGGTCCGGGCCCTGGTGGTCGTCGTGATCGCGTACGGGGCTGTGGTCATCGGCTTCAACGCCTGGCGCGACGGCCGCGTGGAGACCTGGGCGGGTCCCGATGCCACCGTCACCTCCGGCCAGCGCCTGGCCGACTGCCCGCAGGTGAACGGCCTCCACGACGACACGTTCCCGACCTGGGTCCGCTTTCAGGGATCCGTCTATGGTCTGACAGACTCGATGCGGCCGTTCGGCTTCGCGCCGACCGACGACTATCCCGACTCGGGCTATCGACTCGGATCCCTGCGTCTCCACCGGATCGCCAACACTCCCGACGGCGTGGCGGGCAGGGCGATCCTGATCAAGATCGACACATCGGCGGTCGGGCAGGTATTCGATCAGCTGCCGGACTGCCGATGATCGAGCCTCTCGGCCCGGCGACGCCATGTTGCGCCGCGCGGCGCTTGAGTACTATGTGCCTGGTGGTGGGGCCGGCCGGGAGGGGCCCTCGCGCGAATCTCAGCGTTTTCGTCGGCAACCATAGGTAGGAGGAGACCGCATGGTTCGTTACCGCATAGGCGCGCTCGTCGCGGCGGCCGCGATCGTACTCGCGGCATGCTCGCCGGCTGCGAGCCCGTCCGCACCTGCGGCGACGCAGGCGCCGGCATCGGCGCCGGCATCCGCCGCGCCATCGCCGAGCTCGGCGATCAAGGAGGGCGGCAAGCTCGTCGTGGGCCTGCCCGGGGACATGGTCCTCGCCGATCCCTCGCTCGTGAGCGACAGCAACTCGTCGTACATCCACCTCAACGTCATTGAGGGACTTCTCGGCGTCAAGCCGGGCACGCTCGGCGAGATCGAGCCCGTTCTGGCCGAAAGCATGCCGGAGAAGAGCGCCGACGGCCTGACCTATACGTTCAAGCTCCGGACGGGCGTCAAGTTCCACGACGGCACGGACTTCAACGCAGACGCCGTCGTCTACAACTACACCCGCCAGAAGAACGCGCCGAAGGAGCTCCGCGACTCCTACAACTACTACTTCGGGGCGGTCTTCAACTGGGGCAATGATTCCAACCTGAAGTCGGTCACGGCGGCCGACGCCACGACCGTGAAGTTCACCCTTGGCCACCCCCAGTCGAACTTCCTCATCGCCCAGGCCCCGCTGCCGCAGTTCGGGATCCAGAGCCCCACCGCGCTCAAGGCCGGCGACGCCGACAACAAGGACCCGTCCAAGAGCCCCTACGCGCAGGGCCAGGGCGGGACCGGCAAGACGATGGTCGGCACGGGTCCATTCATGTTCAAGGAGTGGACGCCGAACGATCACGTCTCGATCATCAAGAATCCCAACTACTGGAACAAGGACCGCATCGCTCACCTCGACGAGGTGGTCTTCAAGCCGTACGCGGACCAGACGGCCGAGCTCAACGCGCTGCAGGCCGGTGATATCGACTTCGCCCAGACGATCGCGCCGAACGACATCGCCACGCTCAAGGCCGACGCGAAGTTCCAGGTCATCGACCGGGGCGAGTCGTGCAACGTCGGCGGGCTGTGGATGAACCAGAAGCAGAAGCCGTTCGACAATCAGCACATCCGGACGGCGGTCGCCTACGCGGTCAACAAGCAGAGCTACATCGAGCAGTTCTACGCCGGACTCGCCGAGCCGGCCGACAACTGGATGCCGCCGGCGACCCAGTACTACAAGCCGCTGGGCCTGCCGAAGTACGACGTTCAGAAGGCCAAGGACGAGGTCACCGCGTCCGGGCTGTCCGGTGCCGCTCTGAACCTCACGTTCTGGTATCCGTCTGATGTCGCCCGGCCGTACATGCCCGATCCGAAGGGGCTGGCCGAAGCGATCGCCAGCGACCTCGAGGCCGTCGGCTTCAAGATCACCTTCAAGAACGCGGGCTGGCGAACCGGATACCTCCGCGACGAGGCAGTCGGCAAGTACCCGATGTGGCTCCTGGGCTGGACCTGCGACTGGCCGGGACCCGACAACTTCCTCAACACCGCCTTCTTCCATCCCGGCGAGGGCGGCAAGCCGAACCCCGAATTCGCCTACGGCCCCAAGGCCCTGTTCGACGACTTCGACGCGGGCGCAGTGGCGCCCGATGACGCGGCAGCCAAGGCGGCCTGGGAGAAGGCCCAGGATCAGCTGGCCAAGGATTTGCCGGATGTGCCGCTCGTCCACTCCAAGCCGCCGGCGGCCGCCTCGGCCGACGTGAAGGGCTTCCTGGGCGCCGGCAACCTCAACGAGCCGTTCTTCAGCGTCTGGCTCAATCGGTGATCGACCGGTTCGAGCGATCCCGCTGACCTAGCGACCATCGGTTCCCCCGGGACCTCGTCCCGGGGGAACCCAACGCATCGAGGCCGATGTCCGGACCGTGCTGAAGTACATCGTCCGTCGCGTCCTGGCGGCGATCCCGGTGCTGTTCGGCCTGTCCATCATCGTCTTCGCGTTCATCCACCTGCTGCCGGGCGATCCCGCGGTGGCGCTGCTGGGCCAGCACGCCACGCCGGACCGGGTTGCCAAGATCCGCGAGGACCTGGGCCTGGACCAGCCCCTCTACATCCAGTACCTGGACTACCTGGGCAAGCTCCTGCGCGGCGACCTCGGCAAGAGCGTCATCAACAATCGGCCGGTCGTGAGCGAGTTCGCCGTTCGCTTCCCGGGGACGATCGAGCTGACCATCGCGGCCCTGCTGTTCGCGATCGGCCTGGGGATCCCCCTCGGCCGTCTCGCCGCCCGTCACGTCCAGGGCGTGCGCGACGGCCTCGTCACGGTCATCTCGCTGCTCGGGATCTCGATCCCGATCTTCGTGCTGGGGTACACCCTCCAGTTCTTCTTCTCGGTCCAGCTCAGGTGGCTGCCGACGTCGGGCCGGCTCGACCCGCGGATGGACGTCAACGGCGTGACCCATTTCATGATCGTGGACACCATCCTGGCCGGCCGCCCGGATCTACTGGTGGACGCGCTCAAGCACCTCGTCCTGCCGGCGATCGCCCTGGGCTCGATCCCGCTCGCGATCATCACCCGGATCACGCGGGCCGCCGTGCTCGACGTGTCGAACGAGGACTACGTCCGGACCGCCCGGGCCAAGGGTCTCCGCGAGCGCCGTGTCGACGACCGCCACATCATGCGGAACGCCTGGCTGCCGGTGACGACAGTGATCGGGCTGCAGGTGGGCGGCCTCCTGGCCGGGGCGGTCATCACGGAGACGGTCTTCAGCTGGAACGGCGTCGGCAAGTACGTCGTGGAGGCCATCCAGGACCACGACTACTACATCGTCCAGTCGATGATCCTCATCTTCGCCTTCATCTTTCTCGTCGTGAACCTGGTCGTGGACATCGGCTACGCGTTCCTCAACCCACGGATCCGGTATTCATGAGATGACCACTGCCGCGGCGGTCACCCGCATCGAAGCTCGCGCCAGCAGCGGGCTGTGGCGCGACGCCCTGAAACGACTGCTGCGCAATCGGCCGGCCCTGCTGGGGATCGCCCTGATCGCCGTCTTCGTGGTCGTGGCGGTGTTGTCGCCGATCATCGCCCCGTACGATCCCCTGCAACGCTTCCCGGCGCGGCAGCCGCCGCCAGGTCCAACTTCGGCCCACTGGTTCGGTCTGGACCTGCAGGGCCGGGACGAACTGAGCCGCGTCATGTTCGGCGCTCGGATCAGCCTCTTCGTCGGCGTGATCTCGGTCGTCATCGGCCTGGCGATGGGCGGCATCGTCGGGGCGCTGGCGGGCGCGGCCGGCGGCCGGGTCGACAACGTGCTCATGCGGGTCGTCGACGTGCTCCTGGCCGTGGCTCGCGATCGGCATCGTCGCCTGGCTGGACCGCGGTCTCATCCAGATCATGATCGCGGTCGCCGCGACGAATGCCCCGATCTTCGCCCGCCTGCTGCGCGGCAGCCTGCTCGCGATCCGCGAGAGCGATTACGTCCTGGTCGCTCGCTCGCTGGGCGCCTCCGGGCCGCGGCTGCTGTTCCGGCACATGCTGCCCAACGCCCTGACGCCGCTGATCGTGGCGGCAACGCTGGCACTGGCAACAGCGATCATCGACGTCGCCGGGCTGGGCTTCCTGGGCCTGGGGCCGCCGGACCCGCGGACCGCGGAGTGGGGCACGATGCTCACCGACTCGACGAAGTTCCTCCGCTCGGCCGCCCATCTCATCTTCTTTCCGGGCGTCGCAATCGTGATCAGCGCCATCGGTTTCAACATGCTCGGCGATGGCCTGCGCGAGTCGCTCGACCCGCGACTCAAGCGATGACGGCACCGGTCTCGACGCGCCGCCGGGATGGCATCGCGGAGGCGGGCCCCCTCCTCCAGGTGAGCGACCTGGTCGTCCGATTCTCGACGCACGACGGGACGGTCCACGCCGTCAACGGCATCAGCTTCCAGGTCGAGGCGGGCGAGACGGTCGGGCTCGTTGGCGAATCCGGCTGCGGGAAGAGCGTGACCAACCTCGCGATCATGCGGCTGCTGCCCAAGCCCGCCGGGCGGATCGCCGGCGGTCGCGTGGAGTTCGACGGGCTCGATCTCGTTCAGCTGGCCGAGGCCGACATGCGCGACCTTCGGGGCAAGGAGATCGCGATGATCTTCCAGGACCCGATGACGAGCCTCAATCCGGTCCTGACGATCGAGGAGCAGATGACGGAGACGATCCGGGCCCACCGCAAGATCACCCGTCAGGAGTCACGTGACCGGTCGATCGAGCTGCTGGGCATGGTCGGCATTCCAAATCCCGAATCCAGGCTGAGCAGCTTTCCCCATCAGTTCAGCGGTGGCATGCGACAGCGCGTCATGATCGCGATGGCCCTGGCCCTCGAGCCCAAGCTCATGATCGCCGACGAGCCGACGACGGCGCTCGACGTGACGATCCAGGCCCAGGTGCTGGAGCTCCTCCGGGACCTGACGGAGCGGGCCGGCACCTCGGTCATCCTGATCACCCACGACCTCGGCGTCGTGGCCGGCATGACCCAGCGCATCAACGTCATGTATGCCGGGTTCATCGTGGAGACCGCGACCACGCCGGAGCTGTTTGCGGCGCCCTCGCATCCGTACACCGTCGGCCTGCTCCATTCGATCCCCCGCCTCAACGCCGAGCGCCACGAGCCGCTCATTCCCATCGAGGGCGCTCCACCGGATCAGCGGCGCGCCCCGACCGGCTGCCCGTTCGCGCCGCGCTGCGCCTGGCGGCTGCCCGTCTGCTGGACCGATAACCCAGCCCTCGCCCCGGTTGCCCCCGGCAGCCGCATCGTCACGTCCGGACCGGGTGCCACGCACCTCATCGCCTGCCACAACCCGCCGACCGCGGAGGAGGCGGCTGTCGGGCGGCCGCAGCGGCCAGGCTTCGTGGCCGCCCCGCCGCCGGGCATCGTCGTCGACGAGCTGGCCGCCTCGCTCGAGGCGACGCCGGCGACCGCGGACGAGGTCGTCATCATGGCGGGCGACGAAGGCCCGGTCTCTGCGGCCGGTGCTGCGGGCCTGCCGCTGCCGCCCGAGGAGGGCGAGCGGTGAGCGCCGGGGCCGCGGCGAGCGATCGAGGGCCGGCGGCGGTGCCCGCCGTGGCAGCGGGGCCCGACGGCGACCTGCTCGACGTCGAGGACCTCAAGGTCTGGTTCCCGATCACCGAGGGGATCATCCTCGAGCGCCACATCGGCGACGTCCGCGCGGTCGACGGTGTCAGCTTCCGCCTGCGGCGTGGCGAGACGCTCGGCCTCGTGGGCGAGTCGGGCTGCGGCAAGAGCACGACCGGCCGGGCGATCATCCGGCTCTACAAGCCCACGGCCGGCAGGATCGTCTTCGACGGCGTCGACATCGGCGGGCTGGCGGGCGCCCCGCTTCGCGGCATGCGCCGGCGAATGCAGATGATCTTCCAGGACCCGTACGCCAGCCTGGATCCCCGCATGAACGTCTCAGGCATCATCGCCGAACCGCTCGAGATCCACGGCGTGGGCACCGGGCGCGAGCGCCGCGAGCGCGTCCGCGAGCTTCTCGCCACGGTCGGGCTGAACCCGGACTTCGGCGACCGCTATCCCCACGAGTTCAGCGGCGGCCAGCGCCAGCGCATTGGAGTGGCTCGGGCGCTCGCGCTGAACCCGGACCTCATCGTGGCCGACGAGCCGATCTCGGCGCTGGACGTCTCGATCCAGGCGCAGATCCTCAACCTGCTCGAGAAGCTGCAGGTCCAGTTCCACCTCACCTATCTGTTCATCGCCCACGACCTCTCGGTGGTCCGCCACATCAGCGACCGGATCGCGGTGATGTACCTGGGGCGGATCGTCGAGCTTGCCTCCTCACGCGAGTTGAACAGCGTTCCCCTCCACCCGTACACGGTCGCGCTCCTCTCGGCGATCCCGGTCCCGGATCCCGTGGTGGAGTCGCGGCGACGCCGGATCATCCTCCGCGGCGACGTGCCGTCACCCGTCAATCCGCCATCGGGCTGCCGCTTCCATACCCGCTGCTGGCTCCGCGAGCGGCTCGGCAACCCGGAGCGCTGCACGACCGAGGACCCGCCGCTCCGGCCCCTGGCCTCTGGTCACGAGGTCGCCTGTCATTTCGCCGAGGACGTGGCCGACTCGGTCGAGCAGCGGCAGGCCATCGGCCGGCCCGTGCCAACGACGACGAGCTCTGCGAGCAGTGCGGCAGCCTCGAGCACCGCGAGCACAGCGAGCACGACCCCTCCGACCTGACCGACGAGCGAACCGCCGGGCGAGTCGCGGCCCGCGCGGGCGTGTGCCGGGCGCGGGGCGCCTGGCACGTCTGCGCTTCACGCACGATTCGCGCCACGTCGAGCATGATCCGCGCGAAGGTCTGCAGTAGTCCGACCCCGTTCGCGCACGGGCATGCCCGTTGTGTTGCATAGATCGCACGTTCGAGCGCGAAGCTCTCAGACTTGGACCGCTCGGCCGATCAGGCGCGCTAGACTCCGGGCATGCCGCCGCTCCGGATCGCGCTCGCCCAGATCGCACCACGCCTGGGCCTCCTCGACGAGAACCTTGCCCGCCACCACGCGCTGCTCCAGGACGCACGCGAGGAGGGAGCCGGGCTGGTCGTGTTCCCCGAGCTCGGACTGACCGGCTACCTGCTGCAGGACCTGGCGGCCGATGTCGCGATGCGCCTCGACGACCCGCGGCTCGCCGAGCTGGCCGCGGCGACGATGGACCTGTCGGCGATCGTCTCGTTCGTGGAGGAATCCGCCGATCATCGCCTCTTCATCGCGGCGGCCCTCCTGGAGGATGGCCGCATCCGCCACGTCCATCGCAAGGTGTTCCTGCCGACCTACGGCCTCTTCGATGAGCGGCGCTTCTTCGCCCCCGGCGAGATGCTCCGCGCGGTGCCGTCACGCCTGGGGGTCGGCATCGGCATGGCGATCTGCGAGGACTTCTGGCACCTGTCGGCGGCGCATCTCCTCGCGCTCGACGGGGCGCAGCTGCTGGTCAACGTCTCGTCATCGCCCGGCCGCGACCTGGCGGCGACCAACGAGACGGGCCTGGGCACGGCCACGTCGTGGCGGACCCTCATGCGAACGTACGCGCAGCTGACCACCAGCGTCGTCGTGTTCTGCAATCGCGTCGGCTTGGACGAATCGATCAGCTTCTGGGGCGGCTCGGAGGTCATCTCGCCGACCGGACGGGCGCTGTTCAGCGCGCCGCTCTGGGACGAGGGTCTGTTCACGGTCGACGTCGACCTGGCCGACATCCGCCGCGAGCGGATCGCCCTGCCGCTCCTCCGCGACGAGCGGCCCGAGCTCGTGGCGCGTGAGCTCGCCCGGATCGTGGCCGAGCGCGCCGGCCTGGCGCCCGATTCGACGGCCGCCGATGGCGCCGAGCCCGGACTCGACGTCGCGCCGATCCCGGCGATCGACGGGTCACTCCGGTGACCGAGCGGGCCGGCTCCGCACCGGCGACCCCGGAGCCGCGGGCGGCGCCATCACCCGCAGCCGCCGGAGCGGCTGCCCTGCCGCTGTTCGAGCTGCCCGACGAGCTGGCCATCGACGCCTCCGTCGCCCGGCGGGTCATCGCCGGCTTCATTCGCGGCCAGCTCCGCCAGGCGGGTTTCGAGCGCGCCGTGGTCGGGCTGTCGGGTGGCATCGACTCGGCGCTCGTGGCGTATCTCGTGGCCGAGGCGATCGGGGCCGACCACCTGCTGGCCGTCCTCATGCCCTACCGGACCTCGTCACCCGCCTCGCGGGCCGATGCCGAGGAGGTCGTGCGGCGCCTGGGGAGCGCCTCGGAGGTCGTCGACATCACGCCGATGGTCGATGGCTTCTTCGGCCCTCAGCCCGACGCATCCGACATCCGGCGTGGCAACTTCATGGCCAGGACGCGGATGGCGGTCCTGTACGACCGGTCGGTGACGTGGGGCGGGCTCGTCGTGGGCACGAGCAACAAGACCGAGGCGCTGATCGGCTACACGACGATCTTCGGCGACGCCGCCTCGGCCCTCAACCCGATCGGCGATTTGTACAAGAGCCAGGTCCGCCAGGTCGCGGCCGACATCGGCGTCCCGGAGGAGATCATCCGCAAGGCGCCGTCGGCCGACCTGTGGCCCGATCAGACCGACGAGGTGGAGGGCGGGTTCACCTACCCGCAGCTGGACCGGCTGCTGTTCTGGATGATCGATCGCCGACGCAGCGACGCGGAGCTGGCCGAGATGGGCTTCGATCCGGCAACGGTCGCCCGGGTCGGCCGGATGGTGGCCGGCTCGGAATTCAAGCGCCAGGTCCCGCCGATCGCCAAGCTCGGGCCGCGGACGGCCGGCGTCGACTACCTCTACCCGCGGCGACGGCCGGGCTCGACCCGCGGGTGACTCAGCAGCCGGTGGCGTCCGAGCCGGCGGTGGCCTCTGGCGCCGGCCATGGCGGTCGGCTCTTCATCGTTGCGACGCCGATCGGGAACCTTACGGACGTCACGCTGCGGGCGCTCGAGGTGCTCCGGACCGTGCCGCTCGTTGCGGCCGAGGACACGCGCATCTCGCGCCGCCTGCTCGATCGCCACGGGATCGTGACCAGGCTGACGAGCTTCCACGCCCGGAACGCGGCGGCCCGCCTGCCGGACCTCCTGGATCATCTGCGGGGCGGTCTCGACCTCGCGATCGTGACCGATGCCGGCACACCCGGCGTGTCGGACCCTGGCGAAGAGCTGGTGCGAGCATGGGCGACCGAGGGCGGATCGATCGTCCCGATCCCCGGCCCGTCGGCGGTGCTTGCGGCCATCGTCGCGAGCGGCATGGCCGGACCGCGCTGGTCGTTCGAAGGGTTCCTGCCCCGGTCCGGCCGCGAGCGGCGCGAGCGCCTCGCCAGGATCGCGGACGATGAGCGGGCAACCGTGCTGTTCGAGGCGCCGAATCGCGTGGCGGCAACCCTGGTCGACGTGGCGGCCGCCTGCGGCCCCGACCGGCCCATCGCGATCTGCCGCGAGCTGACGAAGGTCCACGAGGAGGTGGTGCGCGGGTCGGCCGGCCAGCTGGCGACGCTCGCGCGGCAGGGCGGCCTGACACTTCTTGGCGAGTTCGTCCTGGTCATTGGTGCGCGGTCACGCGGGACGGGCGCATCCGCCGCGTCGGACGCAGCCGATGAGGGACTCCGGGCAGCGCGTGCCGAGGTCGAGCGGCTCGTCGGCGAGGGCGTGGCCCGCGGCGAGGCCGCTCGCCGCGTCGCCGCCACCCGTGGGTTGCCGCGCCGCGGCCTCTACGAGGCCCCGGATCATCTCGATCAGGAGACGGCGGCGGGCGCGAGGGGGAGTCGCCCGCCGCCGTAGTTGGAGGCTCGCTCGAGCATCTGGTGTCAGGCCGCGTTGACGGCCTCGTCGTCCCGGGATTCGTCCGCGTCGTCAGCAATATCGCCATCCGCGATGGGCTCCGACGCCGGGATCATCTCGCCGGCCGGCGTCTCACCGAGCTGCGACGCCTGGGCAACCAGGGCGTCGGCCGCCGTCTCGGCGTCGTAGTCCTTCTTGCGCCGCCCGGAGAGCATCTCGACATTCGTGGCGACGACCTCCGTCTTCCAGTGCCGCTGTCCACGATCGTCATCCCAGGACCGGGTCTGGAGGCGACCCTCGATCGCGACCTGCTGGCCCTTGCCGAGGTACTGCCCGCAGATTTCCGCGAGACGGTCCCACGTGACCACGTTGTGGAACTCCGATTTCTCCTGCCCATTGGCCCGGTACGCGTTCGTGGCGATACCGAACTGCGTGACCGTCTTGCCGCTGGCCAGGCTGCGCAGCTCCGGGTCGCGGGTCAGGCGCCCGGTCAGAAGGACCTTGTTCACGGTCCGTTTCTCCTTCTCGGCCGGCCGACGGGGATCGGGCCGGCCCTGCGTGGCGGGAACGACACGGCGGGTACACCGCGGACCATAGGCGCCCGCCCTGCACGGCCAATCCCCGCCGATGGCTCTCCGCTTAGCGGTGACGTATCGCGCGCTCAATCCGGCCGCAGCTCTTTCGGAATGGTCGGGTCGGACCTACGATGGATATCCGCAGGCAAGGTGTGGGCCGCAACGGGCCACTCCGATACGAGGAGGAACGATGGGCGACCCCGAAGCCGACGCGTCCGCGATCGGCAGTGGCGGCGAGGAGCAACCGGCCCAGATCGATCCCGCCCAGCAGCTGGACAGCGACGCCTGGTTCGCCGAGTTTCTCTCGGACAACGCCGAGAAGCTCGAGCAGCACAACCGTGAGGCTATCGACGAGGTGCTAGCCGACGTCGCGGCCGCCAAGGCCAAGCACGACAAGGAGCTGGAGATTGCAGAGGAACATCGCCAGTATGTTGGATCCGCCGATGTCCAACTCGCGGCGAGCGAGGCCAAGCTGGCGGCCAAAGCGGAGGCCGCCGCGGCTGAAGCCGAAGCTGAAGAGAAGCGACTCGAGGCCGAAATCAAGGAGCTGTACCCCATCGCGAGCGACAACCAGGTGGAGTCCTCGATCCGCCACCAGCAGGCCCTGGCGCTGGAGCGGGCCGCCGAGATGGAGCGCGCGTCACAGGCGCTGAACCGGCCGGCCGAGGGCGCCGCGCAGGAATAGCCGCCGGGGACTGGTCAGCCCGCGGAGGCGTCCGCTCCGGGAGCCGCCGAGCCTGGCCCACCGGCCTGATGCGGGTCTCGCCTGCGCCGGCGTCGGCGACCCCGGACGGGCATGGGATCCGGGGCGAGCGGGTCGCCGCGGAGGTCCAGGCCGGCCATGAGCTCGATCCGCGGGTCGGGCACCGGCGGCCGGTCCGCGTAGAGGTCGAGGAACACCTGGACGACCTCCGGATCGAACTGCGTCCCGGCGTGGCGCTGGAGCTCGCGGACGGCCTCGGCGTGGCTGATCGCCCGCTTGTAGGGCCGGTCGTGGGTCATCGCGTCGTAGGCGTCCGCGATCGCCACGATCCGCGCGCCCAGGGGGATCTCCAGGCCCCGCAGCCCGTATGGGTAGCCGCGGCCCGAGAACCGCTCGTGGTGGTGGAGGATGATCGGCACCGCCTCGCGGAGGTTGGTCGCCTGCTCCAGGATGAGCTGGCCGATTCGCGGATGCTGGACGACGGTCCGCCATTCGGCCGACGTGAGGGACGACGGCTTCTCCAGGATGTCTTCCGGTAGCCCGACCTTGCCGATGTCGTGGAGCAGCGCGGCCAGGCGGATCCGATCGACCTCCGCCTCGGGCAGGTCGAGACGGCGGGCGACGTCGACCACGATCGAGGCGATGAGGGCAGACGGCTGGCCGCGGTAGTGGGGGAGCGGCGAGATGATCGAGGTGAGGGCCGTTTGGGCGGCGTCGCGCGCCGCCCGCCCCACCTCCTGGGCGCGGCTGCGGCCGCCGGTCGAGATGGGCGCGCGGGGTACGCGGGCGTCATCGTCGGGCTCGGCGAAGACATAGGTCTGGTTCCGGCCGAGCGACTTGGCGGAGTACATCGCGGCGTCGGCGTCGCGGACGAGGGCGTCCAGCCGGAGGAGCTGGCCCTGGCCGCCGGCGATGCCGATCGAGACCGTCACGCCGAGCACGGGGTTGCCTTCGACAGCGAACTTCTGACGCTGTATTAGGTTGCGCAGCTTCTCGGCGAGGAGGGCGGCTTCGTCGACGCCCGTCTCGGTCAGGAGGAGCATGAACTCCTCGCCGCCGTAGCGGCCGATCATGTCGGTCGCCCGCAGGTGGGTCCGGACCGTCTGGGCGACACCCCGCAGGACGATGTCGCCGGCGTTGTGGCCGTAGGTGTCGTTGACCTGCTTGAAGTGGTCGATGTCGATGAAGCCCAGGGAGAAGGGACGGTTGTAGCGGGCCGCCCGCTCGACCTCGGTGAACAGCGCGGCCAGCAGTGCCTGACGGTTCGCGACGCCGGTCAGGCGGTCGACGGTCGCCGCGTCGTGGCTCTCCAGGAGGGCCGCGGACATGCCGTTCACGGCCCGCCCGAGCCGGCGGAAGATCCCGGGCCCGTGCGGCTCGAATCGAACGCCCAGCTGACCGGCCGCGATCCGCTCCGCCGCCGCGATGATGGCCAGCAGCCGAACCCGGACGTACAGCCACATGAGGGCCGTCGTGAGGCAGACCCCGATGATGCCCGCGGCGACCGCCGCCAGCAGCGCGTAGCCGATCTCGCCAGCCGAGCCCTCGAGGATCCCGGGCACGCCGACGAGCACGGCAAACAATGCGGCTGGAACCACGAGTCCCAGCGCCCCGACGAGACGCATCACGAGTCAAGCCTATCGGCGCGATCCGGCCGGCCGACCGTGCCGGACGTACCGGGTCCGAGCGCCGGAGGTCCCATCTCGAAAAGGTTCAGGGGCGCGCCGGCGAAGGCCCCGGCCGGCTCGGTCCGGCTGCTATACTCCGCCCGTCCTCGAACCCCGCGGGCCCGAGCCCAGCCGCGAAGGAGAACGACGATCGCTGTCGAGGCAGGCGCCGCGTTCGCCCCGTGAGACGAA
>WNGF01007108.1_pt1 | contig 15782 bp, 12 predicted proteins | sample 5400641 | NCBI WGS metagenome assembly WNGF01 (sample SAMN13153371, study PRJNA577476) | soil metagenome | isolation source: 80 cm soil or saprolite under grassland replicate 2 | place: USA:California | collected 2016-06-15
GGCTATCTCCCTGATTGGGTCGCGGGGATCTCTATCGGCGCCATCACCGCGGCCCTCATCGTCGGCAACTCACCCGCTGAGCGTGTGGACCAGCTGGACGCGTTCTTCCACGAGGTCTCGCGGCCGGATGGGTGGGGGGCGCGAGGCCGCGCAGCTGCATGTCCTCAATCATCCTTTGCCGTAAGGGAGTCATGACAACACCTCCTGTCATTCAACCGAATAACGACAGGCGGAATCGTCACACGCGAGAACGGGAACGGCAAGCCAGGCTCAGCACGCGTGGATGGCGGAAAGACAGGGCTACAGAGGGAGCATGGCAAGGCGAGCGAGACTCACCTGCGCGCAGCGCTTCGTTCAACCCCGATTATGGGAACCAGAGAAGGAGTGAGCGGGGGCCCCTTACAAGTTCTTACAGCCCTGTCAACTGTTCTCAGATTAGCTTGTTATGTTGACTAGACAACTTGTGAAGGGGCACTAGCCAGCTGACGGTTTTACAATGGGGTATGGGAGGTTTTAGAGCGTCCTAAAGAAACATTCTAGTGTCTATGTTATTTTGCCTGTTTGCTCCTTCCGTAGCACTTCAGTCCCCTGGTCTGTTTCAAGGGCGTACGCGATCGCCTGCTCCAGTGTCATCGCTCGCCCCTCGGCCCACGGCGCGGCAAAGGCCGTCTCGCCGAGCTGGACGCGCGCGGCGGCCATAGCACGCTCATAGCGCACGCGAGCAGCCGGCTCAGCGTGCGCACCGATGACTTCGTAAAGTGAGTCGGTCGCTCCGAACAGCCGTACAGCCCGCTTCACCTGCCCCTTCGCGTTGGCTAACTCAGCCCATTCCGCCAGACCAGCAACAATTCCCCATCTGTACCCCACGACACGGAACAGAATGAGACTCTCTTTGAACAACGCCTCTGCCTGCTGATAGTCGCCCTGCTCACGAGCCACAATTCCTAGGTTGTGGAGCGAGGCGGCGATATTCCCCTTGTCCCCCTGTTCCTGACGTAGCGCCAAGCTCTCCTGATATAGTACGGCTGCCCGCGCATAATCGCCTTGACCACGTGCCGCCTCTCCAAGGTTGCTGAGGCCCAAGGAGATACCCTGCTTGTCCTCTAGCTGTCGGTAGAGCATTAGACTCTCTCGATCAGCGCCCTCCAGCGCCTGGTAGAGCGCGAGCGCCTGTTCGTGGAACAGGGCCGCCTGTGCATAATCGCCCTGACACCATGCTATTGTGCCCACACCGGTCAATACCTTTGCCCGCTCGGCCCCTAATGTACTGCTGGTCTCCAACACCTTCTGCAACCATCGTCGTCCTTCTGTGAAGTGACCATGCAGCTCCCAAAAATGCCAGAGCGCCCCCGCTAGTCGCACCCCTAGCTCCAGGGCGCCAAATGTCTGGCTCCACTCCAGCACAGCCCGCAGGTTGTCGTGTTCCATCTCCAACCGCGCAAGGTAAGTATCCTGCTCTGAACCATAGAGATATGACTCTGCGGCTTCCCCCAAGGCCAGATAATACTCGGCATGCCGCCAGCGGATCGCATCCTCCTCTCCTAACTCCGCCAGCCGCTCCAGTGCGTACTCATGGATGGTCTCAAGCATTGTAATGCGCGGCTCGCCATGCAGCCCCTCAGCCTGTTGCAGCAGGCTCTTGTCGATCAGCGCGGCGACGCCGTCAGTGCTGTCCAACAGCAGAGGGTCTCCCGAAACTTCCGTGCTCGAACGATTTGCGCTCAGGTGAGGTATACTACAAGGTTCCGGATCGTCAACCCAGCTAGACAAGGAGACCTTGTTTGCTACCCACAGTTCTGTTCGAACAGCTCTTCCCCGGCTTCCCATAGCCACTACATCCGCTCGCCGCGAGATCTGCCGATCAGTAGCTACACCGTCCAGTTGCGCTTGCACGTGCGCCGGTTTCGCTGTTTGAATGCCAGTTGCCCGCGCGCTACCTTCGCGGAACGGCTGCCTCTGCTCCCAGCGTGGGCGCAGCAGACTACTCGGCGCCGTGAGACAGTCCAGGCGCTCGCGCTGGCGTTGAGTGCTGAATCGGGTGCCCGGCTCTCTCGGCCCTTGCAGCTCGCGACGAGCCCCGCCACGTTGATCCGCACAGTGCGGCAGATCGCCATCCCTCCCACCTCACCACCACGTCAGATTGGCCTGGACGATTGGGCATTGCGCAAAGGCCGCGTGTATGGCACCATCATTGTGGATTTGGAGCAGCGGACAGAGTATATTCGCGGCATTACGGACGGTGCGCCGCAGGCGATCCAGGTCGCGGATCGCTGGCACCTCTTGGCCAACATGCGCGATGCCGTGGAACAAGTGCTGCGGCGGCGGTATCGGGAGCTCGAGGCGCTGCCTGGTCAGCTGCCTGATAGCCTCTCCCGCCGCCGCCCCCAAAAACGCACCGCGACCGAGGTAGCACGCCAGCAGGCGACTCGCGCGAGGCGGGCGGACCGTCACCACACGATTCGGCAACTCGCGGCTGGCGGCACGAGCTATCGCGCCATTGCGCGTCAGCTTGGGGTCAGTTGGCGCACCGTGGAGCGCTACGCCCAGGCTGAGACCGTGCCGGAGTTTGCGCCGCCCCAGCCGCTGCCCAGCATCCTGGACCCGTATCTGCGCTTCCTGCATACGCGTTGGGTGGCTGGCGGTAGGAATGGGGCGCAACTCTGGCGCGAGATCCAAGCCCAGGGCTATGGTGGGGGCTACCGACAAGTCGCCCGGTGGACCCAGCAACAACGGCTGGCCGAGCAAGCGACGCCACCAGGCGCGGTACCACCCGAGCCGAGCGAACGGTCCGAGCCGTCAGGGACCGGCGCGCCCAGGGCGCTGCCCACACCGCGAGCGCTCACGTGGACGCTAGTACGCGCGCCTGCCGATCTGGATGCGCACGAGCAAGCCGTCCTCGCGTACGTTCAACAAGATGCCGAGATGACGGTGGTGTACGGGCTCAGCCAGCGCTTTCAGCAGATCGTACGCACCCGCGCAGAAGTTGACCTGGACGCCTGGCTCACCGATGTACGGACGAGTGGCATCAAGGAATTATGCACCTTTGCGAGTGGACTCCAACAGGATGACGCTGCGGTTCGTGCGGCGCTCGGGTATGCGGCCAGTAATGGCCAAACCGAGGGGCAGGTCAACCGCCTGAAGCTGATCAAGCGCCAAGGATATGGGCGAGCGAGCTTCGACCTGCTCCGTAAACGGGTCCTTGCGGTTGCCTGACGAAGTATTTTTGGCACGGAAGTTTCGGGAGACCCACGCTAGCTTAGCACAAAGGGGCTGATGTTCTGTTTGTTTAGATCAAGGATCACAAACCGCCGAGTTGCGGATCGCTGATCTCATTCAAATCGGAGGACCATTGGTGTACGCTCTCAACCATCGGCGCGACACCTATGATGCACAAGGAGGACTCCGATGGCACAGAGACAGCGAAAACAAACCGATTCGGCTGGGCAGCCCACGATTAGTGTTCGGGCGGAGCGGAGCGCACAGAGTCTCGCCGTTGAACAAACTGCGCTGCGGCAGCGTCGCCTGCTCACGATTGGTATGCCAGGGCTGATCCTCGTACTCCTCTTGAGCGGGCTGTTCTACGCGTGTGGTTCTCAACCCTCAGTGAGCCCGGCGCCCCTGGCTGGGGAGCCAACCACAGACGCAGCGGCAACTCAAGTAACCGCCGAACCGGCGGCCCAGCCGATCGCGACTGCTGCACCGGTCGCAGTCAGCACGCAGCCGACCAGCGCAGCGGTGGCGAGTAGCGGTGTTGTCTGCCCGGATATCGCCGGCCTGCTCATTTACGCCAACGCCGCGTGCATCAAACACGATACCGATCAGGACGATGGTATCACCAAGAATGAAAACACGTATCTGGCCGGCGCGAGTGCGGATACCGTCCGGCGCTTCTATGAGGGGGCGTTCAGTCAGAATGGTTGGACCGTTACGGAGTCGAAGCAGGACATCGAAGATAGCTCATGGGAGTACACGATCATTCAGGGCCAGCGCCGGCTGAAGGTGGAAGTGGAGGCTGCGTCCGAGGCGAGCGCTGGCGCGACGCGGTTGACGATCAAAGAGTTGTCTCCCATCGCTGGATCAAGCGCGACAGCGCAGCCCTTGAGCGCGAGCACGACGTGTACGGCCGTCACCGGCCTGCCGCTCGTTGCCAATGCTACGTGTGTCAAACACGACAGCGACCAGGATGATGGCGTCGTGAAGAATGAAAATACCTATGTGACCAGCACCGCTGTCGATGACGCCCGGCGCTTCTACGAGGGCGCGTTCAGCCAGAACGGCTGGACCATCGCGGAGAGCAAACATGACGTCGAGGACAATGCCTGGTCCTACACGATCACCCAGGCCCAGCAGCGGCTGAAGGTCGAGATTGAGCCGGGACAAGGGGCGAATGGAACTGTCACACGGATCACCATCGCCGAGAAGTAAGCACGGCCCTAGCCCTGCGTCCCCTTGCCATATTGGGCCAGTGTAGCCCGCAGCGCGGGCCAGAGGAAGCATAATGCCGCGCTTCCTCTAGCTCGCACCGGAGTTTCATCTGGTTTGTATGGCGATGAAAGGATGAGGGAGTGGAACAGTTTCGGACCTGGTTCACGCACAGAGCGGTCTACACGCTGCCTGAAAGCACACACGTGGTCGCGCTGTGGACCGAACTGAATGAGCAACCCCGCTGGTGGTTCGTTGCGGAGCAGGGCCGAACCCCTGGCGTCTGGGGTGACCTGCAAGTGGTCGTGTACCCAAACGGCAGTGTTTATAACTACGTGCCGGAGCCTGCTCAGGGAAAACCAGAGGTTTTCATCCCGGTGCCCTCGGATCTGTGCATCGATGACCTCCGTCCCGTTCAGCATGTGTTGGTTCCGAATCGACGATAGCCGTAACGTGCATTGGATGGCCAGGTGAGACGCTTCGTCGCGCACATATTGGTGCTACTATTGACTTCATACAATCGACGTGCGCCTTGTAACAATGCCTATCGCAGCCCGCACCGCACATTCGGCCGAGGGTTTACGCAGGGAGAATATGCCATATCGATGGTTCGGCAGCATGCGGCTAACGCTGTGTTTGCGTCGTGTGCTGAGCCCTGCTGTGCTCGCACTGGTGGTGCTGTGGACGTTGTTCCCGATCTGGTGGGCCTTTGCGCTCTCGATCAAGCGCTCGTCAGACTTTTTCACCGCCAAGATCTTGCCGTTCGTCCAGTTCCGCCCGACGCTCGATCACTGGTCTGATGAATGGCGCGCGCTGGGCGACCCGGCAGGTCTCGGCCGTGGATTGATCAATAGCCTGTTTGTTGCGCTACTCACGGCATGCTTGAGCCTCTTGCTTGGCGGCCTTGCTGCCTTCGGCCTCATCCTCCTACGCCGCGACAATCGCCCGATCTGGCCGCTGATCGCCTGGTTCGTGCTCCCTCGTGTCTTACCGCCGGTCGTCACCGTCATCCCATTCTCCACCTTGGTGCGCTGGCTCGGGCTTGAAGATACCAGAACGGCCTTGATCGCCGCGCATACGACCTTCGGCCTCCCACTCGCGATCCTGATTCTGTACAGTGCGATGATCGACATGCCTGGAGAGTTGCTCGATGCTGCGCAGGTCGATGGCTGCGAACTGCCAGACGCGCTGCGGCTGGTCATCGTCCCGCTGCTGGGGCCGGCGCTGCTTGCAGCCGGCGCGCTCTGCTTTGCGCAGAGCTGGAACGAGTTCTTCTACGCGCTGATGAATGTACAGCAACGAGCTCACACCGCGCCGCTGGCGGTTGCCGCGCTGCTCAATAAGGACGGCATCGAGTTCGAGTATGTCGGCAGCCACTTGCTGCTAGTGACGTTGCCGCCGCTGCTCGCGCTGCTGGCCCGGCGCTATCTTGTGCATGGGCTGACGCTGGGGGCCGTCAAGGCGTAGAGCAGGCGTATCGAGTCGTACTCTCCGGTTGATACCATGGCGATCTATCGGCGTCACCGGGCTGGTGAAAAGAGCCACAGTAACTGCTCGTCTCAGGCCATCGATCGCGCAACGGAAATCGTCTAACGGGCTGGCCCGGTGCTATGGTAGACAGGACTGTGCCCTGCCATAGCCTCCCTGGTCGCATGGTAGAATGGCGCGGCGGGAGCTGCCCAGGCGTTGGTCTGCATGACCGCGCTGCAGCGCTACAGCTCATGTGGCGATGGACGCGCACACGGGATCGATCTTCTCAGTGCATATGCGCCTCTGCAGATCGCCGCTGATGTCGGCGACAGTTGGCTCTATCCGATTCGATACACCCCTGCCGAGCGTATCGGTCGACCGTATCGAGCGAGTTGACGCTGTGCGCTGAGGTTCTGGCGTGTGTATCCCATGCCTATCGCAGGCGTGTGCAGTTGTGTGGAGATAGCCGATGTTCGGAGCTCGCCAACGCGTGTTGCTCTACACGCCACTCGCGCTGCTCGTTATTCCGTTCCTGATTTGGCCGGTACTGTTCGGCCTCTTCGCCAGCTTCACCAACTATGCGCCGCTCCAGGCGCATCTCCACCTGGTTGGCCTACATAACTACACCGAGGTGCTGCGCGATTCGCTCTTCCGCATCGCCACACGCAATATCCTGCTCATGACCCTCGTGACTGTACCTCTCGAGCTGGCCTGGGGACTGGGCATCGCCTATGCCTTACGCCGGCCATTTCGCGGCCGCGGGCTCGTGCGCATTGCGCTCCTGGTCCCCTGGCTCATCAGCCCGATTGCCAACGGCGTGATGTGGCATTTTCTGTTGACCGGCCAGCAAGGTCTGTTCAACTTCGTCCTGAGCTGGCTGGGCCTGCCGCACCAGCCCTCGCCGCTTGGCATCCCGCATCTGGCGCTGCTGACGACGATGGCGATTGAGATCTGGCGCAAAACCCCGCTGGTGAGCTTCCTACTCGTTCCGGGCGTGCTGGCGATCCCGGCCGAGCAGTGGGACCAGGCAACACTCGATGGCGCACACCTGCGGAGTCGCGTGTGGCATATTGCTGTCCCTTGGCTGTGGCCTTTGCTCCTGACCGTCGCGCTCCTGCTCATCGGCGATACGTTGGGCGCATTCGACAGCATCCTCATCCTGACCGGCGGCGGCCCTGGTACCGCGACTATCACACCTGGGCTGTACAGCTATCAGCAGGCGTTCCAGGTGAATAACTGGACGGTTGGCGCCACTGCGGCCTGGCTGATTGCGGCTGCGGTGCTGCTCATCGGGCTAGGCTATCTACGGTTGATGCAAAAGGAGGGCGACGCATGACGATGCTCACCACAAGCTGGCGCGCTGAACAGCAGCTCCGCGCGAGGGTGCGCGCACTCTTTCTTGGTGCTGTGCTGCTCGTCTTCGCTCTACCATTGATATGGACGCTGCTTGCCTCGCTGGACGTCACGCCTGACGATGCGGCCACGCCACCGCGGTGGCGTGGACAGCCGACGCTGGCGAACTACACCGAGATTGGGGTGGCTGAGCCAGCCTTTGGCCAGGAGGTGCTCACGAGTTCTCTGCTGTCGATTCTCGCCACGGCGATCACGAGCAGCGTGGCGTTCCTTGCCGCGTATGGCCTGGCGCGTTCGCGCGCCCGCAGGCGCGCCCTGCTGGTCCAGAGCTTTCTGATCCTGGCTAGCGTGCCCATCATGGCCTATGTCATTCCCCTGAACGACGCCATACAGCGCCTGCGCCTGACCGACACGTTCGCCGGAGTCGCGCTGGCCGGCAGCGCGGTGTATACGCCACTGGCGGTTTACATTCTGTACGGGTATCTAGGCCAGCTTGAGCGCGAGGTGGAAGAGGCTGCGCGGCTGGATGGTGCCACGCCGATCCAAATCCTCTGGTGGGTGGTGCTCCCGAGCGTCGCGCCCGGGCTCGTGGCGACGGCGTGTATCGTGTTTGTGCTCAACTGGAATCTGTTTTTGATACCGCTGGTGCTGACGCTGAGCCAGATCAAAACGATCCCGGTGGCAATGAGCGACTTTTTCACCTTCGAGCGTGAGCTGGAGTGGCCGACGGCGGCCGCGGCGCTCATCGCCTCACTGTTGCCGCTCCTTGTCTTCGTGGCGCTGGCACACCGGGCGCTGGAGCGATTCAGTTTGGGAGTGGCGCAGCGAGCGGGCTGAGACAGGAGCAGTCAACACATAACGATGGGAATCGTTGCTCCGGCTTATTCTGGGGTGACGAGCCCCGTCTGGTAGGCGAACACGACCAGCTGCGCCCGGTCACGTGCGTCCAGCTTGAGCATGGCGCGGCTGACGTGGGTCTTGGCGGTCGCGGGGCTCATCACCAGTCGCTGCCCAATCTCCTCGTTGGACAGGCCGCGCGCGACCAGCGCCATCACCTCGCGTTCCCGCTCCGTCAGCACGTCCAGCCGCGCCGGGTCGATCAACCGTGGGCCGGCCTGTGCCACAAACTGCCGGATCAGCCGGCGCGTCACCGATGGCGACAGCAGCGCGTCACCCCCAGCCACGACGCGTACCGCCTGACGCAGCTCGGCCGGCTCGATGTCTTTGAGCAGAAAGCCGCTCGCCCCGGCGCGCAGCGCCTCGAAGACGTACTCGTCGAGCTCGAACGTGGTCAGCACGATCACTCGGACGCCGGAAAGCTGCTCGTCGGCGATGATCCGCCTGGTCGCCTCCAAACCATCCATGACCGGCATGCGGATGTCCATCAGCACGATATCTGGCCGGCTCAAGCGTACGGCAGCCAGGGCCTCGGCGCCGTTGGCGGCCTCGCCGACGACCTCGATATCCTCGCTATGTTCGAGCAGGCCGCGAAACCCAGCCCTGACCAGGGTCTGGTCGTCGGCCAGCAGCACCCGGATGGTCATGCTGATGCCTCCTCGGTGGGGAGCTGGGCCTGGACCAGGAACCCCCCGCCTGGCCGTGGGCCAGCCTGCAGCCTTCCGCCAAGCAGCACCGCGCGCTCGGTCATCCCGACCAGCCCATGCCCCAGCGGCGCTGGTTGGCCACTCGCGGGATCGCGACCATTGTCGGCGATCATGAGCGTGAGTGCGGCGCGCTCGTAGCTGATCGCCACCGAGACGCAGCTCGCGCCCGCGTGCCGAACCACATTGGTCAGCGCCTCCTGCACGATGCGGTAGGCGGCCCGATCGATCGCCGCCGGGAGTGGGCGCGCCTCACCCGTCACCGCCACCTCGATGTGCAGCCCGGCGTCCCTCACCATGGTGAGCAACTGGTCGAGCTGGTCGAGTCCAGCGGGCGGCGACCGTGGCGCGCTCGCGTCGTCACCCGCGCGGAGCATCCCGACGGTGGCCTTCAGCTCGGTCATCGCCGCCCGGCTGGATGCGCGGATCGCGCCGAGCGCTGCGCGCGCCTGGGCGGGAGAGTCATCCAGAACATCGAGCGCCAAGCCGGCCTGGACGCTGATCGCTGAGATCGTGTGCGCCAACACGTCGTGGAGCTCGCGAGCGATTCGCAGCCGCTCCTCGGCCACGCGGCGAGCCGCCTCGCGCTCGCGCTCGATTTCTGCCCGGCGCAGCCGCTCCTGGGCCTCGGCCAGCCGTAGGCGGCGGCTGCGAACCGTCTCTCCCAACAAGACCGTCGCGCCCAGGAGGGCAACCTCCCGTGTGTTGTCGACGACCAACGGGAGCAGCGGCGCCTGCTCGCGGTATCCGCGCACGAACAGGCCGGCGCTTACGAAGAACGCGGCGACCAGGAGCGCCCAGCGGAGCCGGCCGGCAGCCGACGCGGTATACAGCGCGGCTGCGAGCGGCAGGGTCGCCGGTATGCCCGGATAGCGAAATGAATAGTAGACCAGCAGGGTCATCGCCGTCACGATCAGGACGGCAAGCGGCCAGCGCCGGCGGACGAGCAGCACGGCGCCGATGACAACCGCCAGCAGGTACGCAAAGGCATCAGGCGGTCGGGAGTCCGGCTCGCTTGCGACGCGGATGGCGATCGCAACGACGACCGCGACCGCCGTCGCCAGCCCGGCGTCAACCACGAGCGCGGGAACGCTCCACGACCGCGCCCGCGAGCGCCACCATCGCACCAGCGATTCTTTCGATGCCATCGGCTTCACCAACCTCCGCGCTGGCCGCTTCCATGGCGGGCCAGCGCGTATGCGGAATGATACCACATCAGGTCGAAAACGATGAACACTCTCACGCCGCTATCCCTTAGGAGCTGCTGGTGGCGCGCCTTGCGCCAGGTCCTTATTTTTGAGCATGGCCAGGGCGGCGGGGATGGCGCCGATGATCCAAAGGGCGCAGATCAGGTATCTGAGCACGTATCGAACCGTGATGACATGCACCGAGAAATAGATCATCGTCAGTGGACTGGTCAGCGCAAACGCCCAGGCAGCCCAGGCCGGGACCAGGTGCAGCCGGCCAAGCATGATCGCGATCAGCACGGCGCTGAGCAGGTGGCCGATGATGTAGATCAGCAGATAGGTGAGCATGACCGGGTCGCTGTTGAAGTGCGTCCAGAGCGCAGCGAGCTGCGGTGTGCTGCCGGCCTGGGCGATGTCGTAGGCCAGGTCGTCGATGCCGATCAGCGCCGACCACGGAATCCAGCCGACGAGGGAGAGCGCCGCCGAGAGCGTTGCGAGCCAGGGCGAGCGGCGCATGCCCAGCAGCGACATGCCCAGGTAGCCCAGCGGCAGGAAGAACGAGGCGGCGATGCCGCCGATGAAGTGCAGCGTGTTGCCCATCGGACCGGCCATGATGCTGGTAGTGATAGGAGCAGCCTCGGTGCCCGTCACCACCGGCGCTGGATTTTCAGGCCAGGCCAGGATATAGAGTGTGATGCTTAACGGTGCGAGGATGATGCAGGCTGCCAGGAGCATGCGTTGCACTTTGAGATAGGCGGGTAGTGGTGTCTGTTCTGAATGAAATGTAGACAGTTCCATTGTGTTATTCCTTCCTTGTATACATAATCAGTTCACCAACTGCGGCATTCCTTGGGCCCTGCTGGTTGGATGGCTTTCCGCTGGTCACTCCGGCTGGTTTCCGCTTGCGTGGCCGACGAGGTATGGCGTGGTCACACCCTCGTACGCCAGATGCATCGTCATACCGGCTGCTGCGTGGTCGAGGTTGTGGCAGTGATCCATCCAGATGCCGGGATTGTCGGCGCGAAAGCCGACCTCGAATATCTCGCCGGGCTTGATCTCCAGCGTATCCGTCCACCACGGGCTGCCGACGATTGGTTGACCATTCCGACTCAGCACCAGGGCGTGGTGACCATGCAGGTGCATCGGGTGATCGTTGTGGCTGCGGTTGATGAAGGTCATCTTGACCAGATCGCCTCTGCGGACCACCAGCATCGGCGTGTGCGGGAAGACCTGGCCGTTGATAGTCGGCCGCGGGAACAACTGCCCGTCATAGAAGCGCGGGCCATCGTCGAGTATCAGGGTGAATTCTCGGTCGAAGTGGCTCGATCGGTCGAAGGGTGTGGGCGCCGGCGTCCCGTAGACTGCCGGGTCGAATAGCGGCCCGTCCGCAGGAACCGATACCGCTGCGCCGCTGCCGTCGGGGCTGAGCAGCAGGCCCGCGGTGAGGTTGCCGAGGTCGCTGAGCTGCACCACGTGATCGGGCATGGCGAAGGTGATGTCGTAACGCCCGCCTGCCGCAAGCGGGAGTCGCACGTTGTCGAGGTTCGTCGGCCCACTCAGATCGGTGCCGTCGATCGCCGCGACCTGGAATGGCGTGCCGCTCAGCGTGAACGTCCGCGGCTCGGTGTCGGTCACCGTGTTGTTATCCGTGTTCACAAGGCGCAGCCGAACCGGCGTGCCCGGTGCGACGGCCTGCCGCTGCAGCGTGTCCGCGATGCCAAAAGCTGGCACTGGGCCCGATGGGGTCTGCCAGGTGTGCGCCATTACCGTAATGTCCTGCGTCTGGCTCGTGTCGGTCTTTGGCAGGATGAGGAGCGGGCCGAACAGACCACGCTTGACCTGCTCGGACGACAGCTGGTGGGAGTGGTACCAATAACTGCCCGGCTGATTCACCACACGAAAGCGATAGGTGTAGGTTTGGCCCGGATGCACCGCGTTCTGGGTTAGTCCGGCGACGCCATCCTCGGCGTTGGGCACGTCGAGGCCGTGCCAGTGGATGGTCACACCCTCGGCAATATCCTTATTCACGAGCGTGACCTCCACCAGATCGCCCTGGCGAACGCGCAGCTCCGGGCCGGGCAGTTGGCCATTGAAGGTCCACGCGTCGATGGCCGCACCGGAGCTGAGCCGGATCGGCTGCTGCTCGGCGGTCAGCGTGAAGGTCGCGTCGGGCGCCCCCGCGGTGTCGCCGGTCAGATCTGCGACACTGATGGTCGCATGCGCTGCTCCTGCGTGGTCCATCGCCATGCCGGGCATCGGAGCGGGGCCGCCACCAAGGTCGATATTGTCATGGCTCATCATGCTCAGCCGATCGGGCAAGCGGCTCGACCGCGCGGCGTACACGAAGCTAGCACCACCTATGAGCGCGAGCGCGGCCAGAACACTCACGACTTTCAGCATGCGCACTCCGAGCGAGGGACGGCGAAGAGTCTCGGCTCGCAGCAGCACGCGCCGGCGGCGCTGCTGGCGGAACCAGAGCAGCGCGCTTGCGACGATCAGCAGAGTGTCGAGCGTGGCGACAATGCCAGTGTACGGAGGGATCGGGCGGGCGATGAAGACAGTGTAGAAGCCCAGCAGCGCCCCCACCGCCAGCGCCTGGACCGGGACGACCAGGCGCGGATCCAAGGCCAGCGCGCGGCCCTCGGCATCGACTGGCGTCTTGGGGTCGGCCATCTTGGCCCAAGCGATGCGCCACAGGCGCGGCACCGCCAGGACGGCAGCTGCTGCCGCTGGCGCCAGGATCAGTGGCAGCGCCACGATTACCCGATTCTGCGCGAAGGCCCAGGCGAAGGACCAGAGCACCCCGACGGCGGCCAGTTCTGCTATGATAGCAAGTGCCGCCACGCTAAGCAGGGCCAGACACCAGCGCGCGCTCGATCGCAGCTTGCCCCACGTGGGGCGAAAGATAAGCTGCCCCGTGCGATATCCGGCACTTGCCATCACAAGGAGGAGCAGCGCCGGAAGCACCTCGGTCAGATTCGTAAGCGGCTCAAACATGCATCACCTCCAGGTTTCACTATGATTGTGACTATACCTGGCGGCGCGTTAACATGCATTCGCCCAGCGATGGCGCCTGGATACGCAAAGCGCGGTAGCGACACGCGGCATGTACTCCGACGGGCGTATATGGGCTCTGGGATTCACCCGGTTTCATGGGTGAAGGGTCAATCGGGAAGCTATTTGGTTCCAGGACCGAACGCAGAAGCTAGGAACAATGCAGCCAGTTGCACCGTCCGTAGTGTAATCCCAGCACTCCATACGTCTGTCGTAAAATGCCTTGGCACGTGGTCTGTCGACGACCGGAGGCCGCGGCAACGAAAGGAGGAACACCATGGCAATCAGTCGATCATCTCAGTGTGCCGTGCATCGGGCCGGGCGGTGGGTGGGTTGGTTGCTCGTGCTGGGCCTCGCCGCCTGCGGTGTCGCTGAGCCGGGCGCGGCGAACCAGGCTCCGGCCGCGGCTCCTCGCCCCACCGCTCCCACACCCCAGGCCTCAGTGGAAACGCCCGAAACGACCGGCCGCGCGCGGCCGGTCGCCACCCCGGACACACGAACCATCCAGAGAGCAACGCCAGCGGCCACGACGACCACCGCGGTGATAGCATGGCAGAGCTATCACAGTGTCCAGGGGGGCTACACCGTCGAGTATCCAGCAACATGGATCGTCAGCGAGCAGGCCGGCGCGGCCGGCGCAGTCGCGACGACTTTTACACCGTCGGGTAGCGGTGCGGGGATCATTATTACGGTGCGGCCGACCGATCCCACACAGCAGGAACCGCTGGACGTCCCCAACACGCGCTGCCAGCCGGTGCCGGGCAACCGCGGGATCGCGACCCGCTGCCTCGACACGATCGCGCGTAGCACCACCACGACCTTTGTCGGCCAGGACCGAACCTACATGATCGCGATGGCGGGGAAGGCTATGGATGAGCATATCTACCAACACATGCTCGACAGCTTCGCACCGGATGCGCCCACGGCGGCAGGCCAGACGCAGACTGCACACCGGTCGCAGAACGACCTGGCGCCATTGCTGCTCCAGCCGGGCGACCTGCCGGACACCATTACGAGCCAGCCGGCAGACGATCCAGCGCCGCCGAACTTTGCGAACGACCCGCCGGCGACGACGATCGTCGGTCGACGCTTGACCCGTGATGGGCGCGCTGCTGGCAGCGTCTCGCTGCTCTTGTACGACAACCCGTCCGATCTCGCGCAGGCCTACCAGCGCCTGACAGCAAGCACGGACCCCTTTACTGGCCAGGGGAATGCGATGGAGCCTCGAACAGACGTCGGGGACAAAGCCGCGACGATGCGCCTGACGCTGGCGTCCTCCACCTATGGTCCGACCCATACGGTGGTCGTCATCTTTGCTCGCTGTCATGCCGTGATTGACATGCAGCTGAACGAGCAGGCCGATCTGACGCTGGAGACGGCGGTGGCCTACGCCAAACGCCTGGATGGGCGGATTGCTGCCGCGCTCTGTCAATAGGTGTCAATTTCAGAAATAATTGGGCTATAAGTACTCTGTCAACTAAGTTTCTTTGTATTGCTGATTGAGGGAGTTGACACGGGCGTATGGAGTATTGAGCTTGGAATGTGCGGCTTGTATCGAGAACTGCCAGTGAAGGAAATTCACTGGCTGGCTGGTCAACGAATGGCGGTGCCGAGGGAACAAATGAAAGTCGCACGCCGTCATTCGTTTAGTCGTCAAGCTGATTGAAAGCCCATTCAGCCATGAAGCCTGTTCACCTCTCTACCTTCAGCCTTATAGTGGTCATCGCCGCTTGCGGCACAGCAGCTCCGGCGATTACACCGGCCCTCACAGAGAGAACCGGTGTGGGCGCTGCCACAGCGGTGGTCGCCACCGTGCCGCCCGAACCGAGTGGCACGCAACCGCCGGCGCTTACTTCCACGCAGACAACCGGCGTGGGTGCTGCCACAGCGATGGTCATCACCGTGTTGCCCGAACCTATTGGCACTCCACTGCCTGTCTTCACCCCGCCGCCTGCGCCCACTCTTACTCCCATCCCAGCCCTGCCCTCCGGCCTCTCCCCAACCGAACTCAAATATCGCGTCCTCGCTCACTATCCCGACTTCTTCTTCTGCGATCCCGATTACTACCCGATTGCTCGTGACGACGAACTCAGCCTCGCCAAGCAGCGCCTTCCGCACATCCAGTCGGACGCCGAACTCTTCACTGCCATCCTCGCCCATAATCATCTCAGCGGCCTGACCACCTTCACCGACGAGCAACTACTGACGATCTACCGCGACTACAAAAAGCTGAATGCCGTTCTCTTCCAAAAGATGGGGGATGTTTATCAGTTCGACATCCGAATCGGGCCTGAAGGTCAGGGCTATGCCATCGCCGGCACGATTGAGGGCGCAGGCACGATCGCCGAGCAGCAGCGCACCCCAACCATCACCACCTGCCCGATTTGCCTTGCAAAGGGAACGCTGATCGACACACCGCGCGGTGAGGTCGCGGTTGAACAGATGCGGATCGGGATGCCGGTGTGGACCGCAGCGCAGGGCGGCGATCGCGTTGAGGGAGTTGTACTCAAGATGGTGAGGGTATTCGTGCCAGTCGACCACCGCGTGGTGCATCTCAAAGATTCTGCTGGCAAACTCAGCACCGTGAAGCCATATACCACCACCGTGGAATGGTTAAAATACATTCCACGGTGCAGGAAATCGTTCCACCCAGGTGATGTTCAGGTGCAAAATGATGAGTTCGCCACCACAGGGG
>WNGF01007317.1_pt1 | contig 15775 bp, 14 predicted proteins | sample 5400641 | NCBI WGS metagenome assembly WNGF01 (sample SAMN13153371, study PRJNA577476) | soil metagenome | isolation source: 80 cm soil or saprolite under grassland replicate 2 | place: USA:California | collected 2016-06-15
CGCGGCACCACGTTGCCGCACCAGCTCGCGTCGAACAACCCCTGCTGGGCCGAGTCGGCTATCGCCAGCATCCGCCACCTCCTCGCGTCGCCTTATCGGCAACGCTAGGACCTCAACCGGACGACGGCCCCCCGCGACTGTTTCAGCGGTGTCTGGGGGGAGTGCGACGCGGAGGACGAGGATCGGGCTGCCTGCTTGATGCCGGGTATTGGCGTCCACGGCCGCGTCGCGTCGCGGAAACCGCGGGCGACTACGTCGCGCACCTGCACCACGCGTGACGTAGTCGTCGGCGAAGGGGCGTGCGCCCCGTTGAGCGTCGCGTCTCGCTCGGTCACGCTCTCGACGTGAACACGAGCGCCGATGACGTCGCCACAAGGCTCGAGCGGGCGTCCGAGCGCTCCTCGTTTGCGGGGTTTCTCCTGTTCTCGTGAGCAGCGCTGGGAGCGCGCCCACGCACGTGAGCCCTCGATGATGCAGCCGTCTCTTTCATGCGCACGGTCGGCAGGTGGAGAAGCTCGCTGACGAGCTGCCTTGTGAGAGTCTCGAGCGCTTGCCGCTCGCTCGGCGAAAGCGCTGCGAGCTTGCTCGCGACCCGAGCGAGCTCCACCGCTCGTATCTCCTCGGCGCGCCGATGCAGCGATACGATCGCCGGTACGAGCTCGAGTGATCGCTGCCAGGCGCGGAACCGTGCCGCCTCCTCGGCGATGATGGCCTCCGCGCAGGCTTTCTCCCTAGCCCACGCTGCTAGGTCTCCTGTAGCGGCTTCGCCGAGGTCGTCGATGTCGTAGAGCGCACACCCGTCGAGCTCGGCGATCGCCGGATCGAGGTCGCGCGGGACGGCGATGTCGATGAAGACGATCCTGCGCGCCCCCTTCCCCTCGAGTGCCCAGGCGACGTGCTCAGCGGACAGAACGACAAACGGGCAACGCGTGCAAGCGATGATGAGCTCGGATTGCGCCAGCTCCTCGCCGAGCTGGTCAAGGGAGGCGCCGATGCCACCGAAGCGCCCTGCGAGATCCCGAGCCCTCTCGAGCGTCCGATTAGCGACCACGATCTTCTCAATGCCTCGAGCGCGGAGACTCGCGGCTGTTAGCTCAGCCATCTTCCCGGCGCCGATCAGGATCACGCGCCTGCCCTCGAGGCCGCCCAGGATCCGAGCCGCGAGCGCCACGGCGGCATCCGAGATCGAGGACGGCCGTTGGCCGATCCCCGTCTCCGACCGGACTCGCTTGCCGGCTCGAACCGCGAAGCCGAAGAGGCGATTGAGGACAGGCCCCACGGTGGCGGCCGCCCGCGCCGCCTCCTGCGCTCCCCGCACCTGACCAAGGACTTGCGACTCGCCCGCAACGAGCGAGTCGAGGCCGGAGGCGACGCGGAGAAGATGGAGAACGGCCTCCTTGTCGCGGCCCGAGTAGAGCACAGGGACGAGCTCGGGCTCGGGAAGCCCCGCGAGACGGGCAAGCTCCCTGCGTGCGCGGCTTGCGACCGCCTCGGGCTCGGACGAGGCGAGATAGAGCTCGGTCCGGTTACAGGTCGCGAGAACGACGCACTCATCACTTTCCGCGGCGAGGTTGCGCGCAAGCTCCAGCGCTTGCTCCGGGTCGAGGCAAAGGCGCTCGCGGACCGCGACCGGTGCTCGGCGATGCGAGCTGCCGACGAGGATGACCGCTCGTGTGCGCCTCGCGCTCATGCCCCGATGGGCGACTCCCTCGCAGCCGGCAGCCGACGGTACCGCGACTCGAGCAGCCACCGCTCGCGGGCGTCCGGCCAGAGGGCGATCAGCGACCCGCCGAAGCAGACGAGCCCGGCGAGCCAGATCAGGTTGACGAGCGGTTTGACGAGCGCCTTGAAGTAAATGGCGCCGTCACGGTAGATCTGGTCGGCGATCAGGTCGAGATCCTCGGCACGTGTCCAGTCGGTGCGGATCGCCATCTCGTTCGAGACTTGTTGCTCGGCGGGGTAGACGTTCTTGCCGGGCCGAAGCTCTCCGATCCACCGATTGCCTCGGTAGACATCGACGAAGGCGCGGACCTCGCGGTGGTTCGGTCTCTCACGCTGGCCCAGCGAGCGGTAGCGCAGCGTGTAGGGGCCCAGATTCAGCGTCTCCCCCGGGCGCAGCTTCCCCTCGGCGACTGTCTGGTAGGCACTCGAGCCGGCCACTCCGATGGCGAGCAGGACCACGGCGGCGTGGACGACGTAGCCGCCGTAGCGGCGCCGGTTGCGGGCGACGAGTGAGACGAGCGCGCCGGCCCAGCTCTCCTGGCCGAGCGCGTGACGCGCACGTGTTCCGCGCACGAACTCGAGCACGATCGAGGCGAGTACGAAGACCGAGAACGTGTACGCGATGAGCCCCCAGCGCGAGGAGCCGGCCCCGAGCGCGACGAACGCCACGCCCGCGCCGAGCGCGGACGAGAGCGGCCAGAGAAACGTCCGCCGGAGCGAGCGCAAAGACGCGCGCCGCCAGGCGACCAAGGGGCCGATCCCCATGAGCAGGAGCAGGGGCAGTCCAAAGATACGCAGGAAGAAGTCGTAGTAGGGTCTCCCGACCGTCATCGCCTCGCCCCTGACGGCCTCGGACAGGATCGGAAAGGTGACGCCCCAGAGGAGTGTCAGGCAGAAGGCGACGAGCAGGAGGTTGTTGTAGAGGAAGGTCGCCTCGCGCGAGACGAGCGAGTCGAGTTCCGTCCTCGCTCGCAGGATCGGCAGCCGCCGGAGCACCAGCGCAAGCGACGCGGCCGTCGCGACCACGATGAAGCCGAGGAACCAGGGCCCGATCGGGCTCTGCGTGAATGAGTGAATCGAGTTGATGACGCCCGAGCGGGTCAGGAACGTCCCGAAGAGCGAGAGACAGAAAGCGAGGACGACGAGCAGCATGTTCCAGACTCTCAGCATCCCTTTCTTCTCCTGCACCATCACCGAGTGCAGGAATGCCGTCGCTGCAAGCCAGGGCATCAGCGCCGCGTTCTCGACGGGGTCCCAGGCGTAGTAGCCGCCCCAGCCGATCTCCTCATACGCCCAGTGGGCGCCGAGGAGCTGGCCGACGCCCAGCGCCGTCCAGGCGACGAGCGTCCAGCGCCGCGTGGCCACGATCCAGGCCTCGTCGCTGCGGCCGGCCAAGAGCGATCCCATCGCGAACGCGTACGGGATCGTGAGCCCGACGTAGCCGAGGTAGAGCATTGGTGGGTGGGCGAGCATGTAGGGGTTCTGCAGGCTCGGCGTCATCCCGGCACCTTCGGCGGGGGCCGTCTGGAGTTCGAACGGGCTCGCCACGGCGACGAGGAGGAAAGCGAAGAACGAGGCGAGCGCGCCGAGGACGGGGGCGACCCAGACGAACAGGTCTCGGCCCGCGCGACGGTCGAGAAGGACGGCGAGTGCAGCCAAGCCCGTGAGGACGAGCAGCCAGAGCAGGAGAGAGCCTTCCTGCCCACCCCAGAAGCCTGAGATGGTGTAGGCGACCGGAAGCTTGCGGCTCGTGTGGTCGGCAACATAGGTGAAGCTGAAGTCGTGGCGGACGAGCGCGGCGAGGAGGACGGCAGAAGCGACCGCAGCGGCGCAGAAGGCGGCCACGAGTGCGTTTGCAGCCGAGAGGGCGAGCCGGCGCCTGCCACGCGCGGCCGCGTAGCCGCCTGCGAGGGCGGCGTAGACGACGAGCCCCAGGCAGACGACGAGAGCGGCGCGGCCGAGCTCAGACATCGCTCTTTGTCGGCGCGTACTTCGACGGGCACTTCGTCACGAGCGAGTCGCGCTGGCCGACGAAGACACCGTCTCGCAGCTTGCCCGTGAGGTAGACGTGCCTGCCCACGCGGAAGAGGTCGGGTACGGAACCCCCGTAGACGACCCGCACGATCGCCGTCCCGTCGATGTCACGCAACCGGAAGTGGAGCCCGCCCGCGTGGGCGTCCCCGGATACCGGACCTGCCACGCGTCCTGCGAGCGAGACGGTCCCCCTGTGGCCGGGCAGCTGGCTCGGCCGCAGCGATGGCGTAGTGCCGCCCGCCAGCGCCGTATAGAGCAGGAAGACGGCGAGCGTGGCCGCGACCGAGAGTGCGATGACGAGCCGCGCCGGACTCCGCGTGCGCGTCACGGTTTCACCCGGCCGGAACCTTGAGTTCCGCCGTGGCGGGCCGAGGCCCCGTGATCGCTTCGCCCGTAGATCGCTGCCAGCGCCTCCCCGAGCGCCGCATTCCGCTTCGCCTCATCGAGGAGACAGCGAGCGATCCCTCGAGCGATCGTTTGAGCGAGTTCCGCGACGGTGTCCTGCTCGTCAGGGGCGAGAGCACGGAGCCGACCGTTCGCGCGCGTGAGCTGCTCGGATGAGACGAGGGCCGCGTGCAGACGGAGAGCATTCGCGTCGAAGCTCATCGGACGAGCGCCGCCCTTTCGAGCGTCGCCCCCGAGGCCGAGGCACGCCGCTGCGGCTTCCGGTCGACGAACGTGAAGCCGGAGAACATGAGCGCGATACCGAGCAGTTCGCCGAGGTAGACCAACGAGTAGTCGCCAGCGCGGGAGAGACCGGTCGCGAGGGCGACTACAATCGCGCCACCGCCGATCCAGAGGTTCGCGCGCACCCGCTGGCGGCGAACAATCGAATAGAGCGATCCGCCGACGAGGAAGAGCGTCCCGAACGAGTTGAGCGCGATCGCCCACAGGACCGCGTGACCGCCGAGCGCCCCGTTTGACGGCGGGCGGCCGCTCGGCGTCCCAGCGATTGCCTGTACGTCGACCGATGCCAGGACGACGGTGAGGAAGGCTGCGATGGTCGCGACTGCAACACCGCCGACGAGCACGTCTCGCGCGTGCCGGGGCAAAAGCAGCCAGGCCGATCCCGCACCGAGGTAAGCCACCGTCAGCACCCCGCCAGCGAGGTAATACGTGCGAAAGAGCGCTGGGCTCCAGCCCGTACGCTGAGCCAGAGCCTCGCTCGCCGCCGCCGCGGCGAACAGCGCGAAGCCGGCAGCCCAGAGCGCCTTCTGGCCAGCGGGCCGCCGCCTGAAGGAGCGCACGAGGAGCGCACAGAAGAGCGCGGCGACGAGCGTCGCCGCCACCGGCAGGAGCGCATCCGCCACCTGAGGTGCCAAGGCGTTCGGGTGGGAGATGATCGGCGTCAGAGGCGCGCCGCGGGGCACGACCGTCAGGTAGGCGAAGTCGCGTCCGCCGAACATTCCCTGGTGCGTGCCGATGAAGAGGTAGCGGCCGGAGACGAGTGGGCGAGACGGAACCAGCGTGAGGGCCCGGGCCGAGCTCGCGCGCACTGCGAGCGGCACGCGCCGCCCGCGGCTCAGGTCGAAGAGGCGATACGCGTCGGGGCGGTCGACGGCGGCCGCGCGAACGAGGAACGAGCTGACGTCGCGAGTGTGCAGTCGAATGGCATCCGGTGGGTAAGAATCCTGTGGATCGCGCCAGGCAAACAGCTTGACCGTCCCCTGCGGTGTCGAGAGGAACTGACCCGTGACTTCTTGCGTAAAGCCGGTCTGGTACGCGTAGCGGACGGGGCCTGTACCGATTCCGCTCACAGCCGGCACGAAGGGGAGCGAGACGAGGACGAGAAAGATCCCGCCGATCGCGATGCTGATGCGCGTCCGATAGTCGCGGCGTCGACGGTGGCCGCGGCGTGGCGGCATCTTGTCAAAGCGGCGCTGCCGGCGGCGGTGCGCGCGGTAGAGCGAGGCCGCGGAGAGAAAGGCGGTTGCCGAGAGCCACACGAACTCCGACTTCCAGCCGACGCCGCGCAGCGGGCCCGTGCCGAACGGGCTGAAGGCCGACGGGATGACGGCCCAAGCGAGGACGGGCCCGACGAGGAGCAGGATCGCTGCAATGAACGGGAAGCCGGCGAAGAGCCAGCCGATGCCGGGGAAGCCCAGGAGGGCCATCGGGAGCTCGTAGCCGGCGAGCACCACCGGGCTACGTCTCCGGACGCGCTTCGGAACCCGACCCGCATAGACGGCCGGAGCTGCCACGAGCGCCCGCCGGCCGGCCGTGCGCTGGCGCGCGGTCATTCTCCAGGTAGACACGGCGTAGGCACCGAACCCGCCCAGGACGGCAAGCGCCGCGGGCATGAGCAGGAGAGCAGACCACGGCTCGAGATCGGCAACGGCGGCCGCGAAGGTTCGGCCGTTGGCGACGGTATGAGCCTCAAGCGCCGAGAACGCCATCCCCGCGGCGTAGTAGACGGCCATTCCACCGGCAGCCCCGACGAGCGCTGTTCGGGCGAGGCGTGGCCGGCTATCGGCGCCGAGCTCCGCGAGCAGTGCTAGGGCGACGCCGACAAGGATCACCATCAGCCCGCCCAACATGTTGAGCTGCGCATGCAGGTTCACGATCACGCCGCCCGCGTCGCCGCCTCGGTCGAGCAGCTCGTGCACGGCCGGGAATGCCTGCACCGGCCCCTGCAGCGTCCCCACCGCCAACGCCGCGCAGCCTGCCAGGACGAATGCCCGCGACGATCCTCGCGCAGACCGGAAGCAGCGGAGAAGGACGGCGAGCAGCAGCCAGAAAGCCGCGAACATCGCCATTCCCCCGGCGATGATCAGGTATGGATGGAGCGGCGTCGCCTCCTCGGCCTGCTCCGGGGTGAGCCCACGACTGACGACGAGACGCCCTTCGTGGAAGCCGAGGTAAAGGGCAGCCGCGTAGAACGCGAGCGAGCCACCGAGGAGCACGTAGAAGCAGGTGTTCGCAGACTTGCGCGAGGGCGGCGTGGCCCCGAGGTGCGGAACGAGGTAGAACACGGCCCCCGCGACGAGCATGGTCAGCCCCGTGACGAGATTGACGTGGGCGTGGCTAATCGGATCGATCCATTCGCCCGCGTGGCCTGCCCGATGCAGCCAGGCCTCGTGCGCCGGCTGCACCTGAATCACGCCCTGGACCGTTCCGACAGTGAGCCCGGCGGCGCCGGTGGCGAGGTACTTCCACAGGTGTCCACTCGGCTTTGGCACCCTGACGAGCCGCGCCTGGAAGACCGTCAGGAAGACGTTCGCCGCAAAGCACCAGTAGCCGAGGCCCATCACACCGGCGCCGATCCCGACTGGCACCTTGTACCACTTGCCCATACTCGCCTTCGCCGCCTCGTAGTCCGAGCCGTGCGCGACGAGACGTCCGATCGCGATCCCGTTCCCGACGAAGGCGACGTAGAAGATCAGAAGGCCGGCGGCGGTGAACCAGAACGCGCATTGACCGAGGCCTTCGCTGGCGAGTGGCCGGCCCACGATGCGCGGCAGCACGTACCAGCAAAGCCCGGTCGCGATCAGCGTCCCGCCGCCGACGATCATCACATGCGTGTTCGAGAGGTCCCGGACGAGATGTCCGGCGTAGCCGGCACGCGCAAGCCATTCCGCCGTCCACGGCAGGTTCTTCACGAGCATGTGCAAGCTGCCGAGAACGAGAAAGCCGCCGCCCGCGACGAAGTACTTCGCCACTTTGGGGTCATGGGCGCCAAGCTCCTCCTCGCGGTACGGCGTTGTTCGCACCGGAGGTGCCTTCCCGGGAAGCAGGCGCCAGAGGGTGGCGACAAGGACGCTGAAGAAGCCGAGGTAGCTGAGGAACTGAAGCGACGAGAGGTGCTTCAGGTACACGGCCGCGACCGCCTCGCTAGCGGAGCCCGGGCTCGAGGAAGTAGACGGTGAGTGTCCAGCCGAGCGAGAGGGCGATCATCACTGCCAGGATCACCCACGCCCGGTAATGTGCCTGGCGCGACCAGCGCACGTCCTCGCCGACATCGCGGTAACCGAACAGCGGCCGCGCCGGACGGAGCCGGCCCTGCGGTCGTTCCTCCCGTTCCTCCATCAGAAGATCTTCTCCATCACGAGGCTCCTCTCCGTCTCGAGGCCGGTGCCGAAGTCGGCGAGCAGGCGCTCAAAGGTATAGCCCCGCTCGAGGAACGCCTCCAGCTGACTGGGCGTATCCCACGTCGTGTAGCAGTGGATGCGAACGCTTCCGTCGGTTTCGGCACGGACGAAGACATCGAAGCGTTGGCAGCCCGGGTATTCCTGAACATGACCCTTCAGAGCCTGCAGCGATGCGTACAGATCCTCCCAGTCCTCGGCCGGGATGAGCGCCTCGCTGAGGGTCGAGTAGGTGACGAACGGCAGCGTCGAGACCACTAGAACCTCTGTCCCCAGATGAGGTGGCCGACGACCAGCACAATCGCAAAGCCTGTGAGGAAGACGGTCAATACGAGGAAGAAGAACGTCGCCGGGCCGGCCGCCTCCGAGGTCCAGCCGCCGAACTTGTCGACGGGATAGAGCCCGATCCGCTGCCTCGTCGTTCTGTACTGCTTCGCCCACAGGCCGATGCCGATCGTGAGCACGATCAGGAAGCCCCAGAGCCAGGCAAGCGAAAGCCAGTCGACGTGCCACGTCTCAACGCGGCCGTCGATGGTGTGGTGGCTCTGCAGGTAAGCGTAGTAATCCTGCGCCTTCTGCGGCGAGTCACCTGTTGGCATCGACATCGTCCCACTCCCCCTCGTCCAGCGCCCACTCGGGCGTGTAGTAGTCCTCCTCGTCGACGTAGAGCGGCACGCGGGCTGCCTCGTCGAGGTTGTGGAAGTGGCCGGCCTTCCAGGCGAAGAGGAAGGCGACCAGGGCGACGCCGGCGAGGATGAAGAACATGTCGAGCATCCAGTCGGTCATCACCCACTTCGACTGGTCATTCTCCGGCGCGTCGTGAGCAAGCGCAGCAGCCGGCATAGCCAGTACCGCCGCCGCCGTGAGTCCGAGGGCTGTGAGGAGGCGCTTCATCAGTGCCCCGGGACGGTCGGAGGGATGTTCTTTTGTGACTCGGGCGGCAGCTTCTCACCGCGCGCCTTCGCGTCGGCCCACGCCCGGTCGAGGAGAGCCTCGTAGATCGTCTTGATCCCGGAGGCGGCATCCCGGAGCGTGAGCGGAGTCTCGAGCCCGTTGACAATGATCTTGTCACCCGGGGCTAGCCCTGGGAAGACGCGTCGAGTCTCCTCGTAGAACGGGTCTGAGCTCTGGTTCTTGGAGAAGGCGGCGTTCTTGGCGATCTGCTGGCGCGTCTTCACCCAGGCGAGCAGCTCCTTCGACGGCGACCAGACGATGTAGTCCTTTGCGCTCGGAACGCGGTGCTTCTCCAGCGTTCCGTTCGGGATCGTCTTCAGGAAGAGAACCACCCGCCAGATGTCGTCCACCGACAGACGCTCGCCGAAGTTCTCCATCGCCGTTCCGGGCCAGCCGCGCAAGATGCGGTAGTAGAAGTCGCCGGGGCCGGTGTCGCCGCCGCAGCATTGATCGTCGGCGTCGTCGAACGGAAGCGGGGTCGGCGATAGGAACCGCTCGGCCGGGCCGTGCCCATTGCCCTTGGGGCCGTGACAGCCGACGCAGCGTTCGAGGAAGATCTCCTTGCCCCGGAGCAGGTTTTCCTCGGTCACGGGCAGCGGGTTGCCGGCGAGCCAGTAGCTGCGGTCGATCTGCGCGAGGTTCGGCGCCTCCTCGAGCTGATTCGGCGGCGGTTCCGCCTCCTTCGGCTTGAGTGGCGGCTTGTGCGCGCCCTGGAAGCCCGTGTACGGTGGCGGGAAGCCCTGGACCGTGTTGACGACGTGTTTCGCGTAGAGCTGCCCGGCATAGCGCAAAAGGCCGGACTTGCCACTACGCTCTTGCGTGAAGAGGGTGACCTCGTCGACTTGCTTGTCGCCGAAGATCGACTTCATCGGCGGCATCAGCGACAGCGGATCGATGAACCGCGGATTGTAGAAGTGCGCCCGATGCCAGTCGTCCGGATGCCAGCCTGCATCCTGCGAGAGATCAGGACCGGTCCGCTCCGTGCCGAACAGGTTCGGCGACTGGTCGCTGCCGTAGAAGTCGCCCGGCTGCGAGATCTTGGGGTAGAGGAAGTAGACCGCATAGCGCACGTCTTGGGGGCGTGAGTAGCCGGAGTGGCAGACATAGCAGCCGTTCGAGGCGAACAGATTGCGGCCCTTGAGGGCCTCCTTGGAGAGAGGAGCCCAGTCAGCCGACGGCGGCGGGTCGAACGTGTGGATCGGTAGCCAGACGACGACGAATACGACCGCAAAGAACGCGAGCAGCCCGCCGAGCCCTGCGACGAGCGGCGTCATCAGCATCCGCTCGCGCGGGTGTCGCTCCCAGCCCCGCGGCATGCGCGGCTCGCTCTCGCTCGTTTCGAAGCGGTCGCGGTCGGCCATCGGCTAGCTCGCAGGCAGGGGCGGAGCCACGGCCTCGGCGACTGCTAGCGTCTCCGCCCTCCGCCGCTCGTGCGTGTTGGTGTACATCGTCATCCCGACGTTGATCATCTGGATGACGCCGGAAGCGATGATCATTACGCCGAAGATCCCGCGGGCGATGAAGTAGGCGTGAAGCTGCGGGAGCACGTTGACTTCTGGGATGCCCTGCGCCCAGCTGAAGCCCTGCTGGAAGCCGGCAAGCGTGAGCACGCTGAAGAAGCCGGTGAATCCGACCGTGACGAGCCAGTACTGCCACTCGGTAAGGCTACGGCTCCAGAGCGGCCGCGCGTAGACCTGGGCCACGATGTAGTCGATCACGCCCATGCCCAGGATCGTGAATGCCCCAAGTAAGGCGAGATGGGCGTGGGCGACCACGAAGTTCGTGAAGTGCGTGAGGCGGTTAAACGGCTGGAGCGCCTGGAATGCTCCCTGGATGTTGACGAGCCAGTAGAAGAAGAACGCCGTCAGCGTGAAGCGCAGGGGTAAGTTCGTGAAGAACTTGTCCCAGTTGCCCTTCATCGTCCCGAGGATGTTGATCGTGAAGGCGAAGACTGGAACGAGAAGCATCCAGGAGGACGTCGTGGCGATCGTCTTCAGCCAGGCCGGAGTGGGCGACTGGAGGATGTGGTGGTCGCCGACCCCCGTGTAGAAGAATGCGATTCCCCAGAAGCTGACGAGCGAGAGAGTGTAGCTGTAGAGCGGTGTGTTGGTGATCCGGGGGACCAGGTAGAGGGTCAGCGCGACGAGCATCGGCGTCAGCCAGAGGCCGAACAGGTTGTGCGCGTACCACCAGTTCAGCATCGCGTCCGCGAGGCCGTTCGATAGCGCCCCCGAGGGCGCTCCCCAGATGTGGCCGGGGCGCCAGAGGACGTTGCCGATCGCGTAGTCGACCGCGAGCCATAACGGGCTGGCGAGGAACCACCAGACCGTGACGTAAATCGGTCGGATCGTCCGAACCTGGACGGTCGCGATGATGTTGACGATGTTTAGGCACCAGATCACGAGCAGGGCGATGTCGAGCGGCCAGATCAGCTCGCCGTACTCGCGACCTTGGCTGTGCCCTGTGAGCAGCGCGATCACGCCGAGTACGTACATGGCGTTCCAGGCCCAGGCGCACCAGACGCCGAGCCGCTCACTCCACATCCCGCGCGTGCCGCAGAGTCGCGGCAGCATGTAGAAGAGGGCGCCGAAGTACATCATCGTCAGCCAGGCGAGAATCACCCCGTTGACATGACCCTGGCGGACGCGCGAGAAGGCGAGCCACGAAATGCCGCCGAAGGCGTCGGGCGAGACGAACTCCGTCGAGAGCACGCCGCCGAAGAGGTCGACGACGGTGAGCCAGATGATTGACGAGAGCAGCCAGTGACGTGCCGCCCGGTCCGGAAACGGCGAGGGGCGGGCGGCGCGTTGTGTCAGCGGCGCCGGGGCCTCGCCAATAGCGCCAGGCTCAAGTGGGCGTTCACGCTCGACGGTGCGCTCGACCATCGCCGAAGATGCGGACCGTAAGGGGCGGGCGCGGCAGATTGCAGGCTTATGACGAAACTGTCATTTCGCCGTCATCCCCAGGTCATCCGGTTTATCGTCCCGGGCAGCAGGATGCGGATCTTGGTCATCGAGGACGAACCACGTATTCTGGCCTTCCTCGCCCGTGGTCTCGAGGCTGAGGGCTTCACGGTTGACGGTGCCGGCAACGGTCCTGGCGGCGTGCGGCGGGCGCTCGCGGACCACTACGACCTCGTCGTCCTCGACCTCCTCCTGCCGGGACTCGACGGGCTGTCAGTACTCCGAGAGCTGCAGCGCGGCCGGCCTGCGCTCCCAGTCGTCATCGTCTCGGCTCGCTCGGATCTGCAGACGAAGCTCAGGGGCTTCGGCCTCGGAGCGAGCGACTACCTCAGCAAGCCGTTCTCGTTCGACGAGCTCCTTGCGCGGATCCGCGTCCACCTCCGGACCGGGCGCCGGGGTGACGAGAACGTTCTCCGCGCCGGACCCCTGGTGCTCGATCTGGCACGCCGACAAGCCAGCCTGGGTGATCGCGTCGCCGACCTGTCTGACCGCGAGTTTCGCCTGCTCCACCACCTGGTCTGCCACCCCGGAGAGGTAGTCAGCCGAGAGCGCCTCCTCTCGGAGGTGTGGGGCTTCCATTTCGATCCAGGGTCGAACGTGGTCGAGGTTTGCATCCGACGTCTGCGCAAGAAGCTGGGCCCTGATGCACCAATCGAGACCGTTCGCCATGCCGGCTATCGCGTTGCCGCGGCTTAGGAAGATCGAGCTCGCGTGGTTCGCCTTCGCGGTGGCGAATCTGGGAGCGATGGCGGCTTGGCCGGACTGGGAGACGGTCCCGTTCCATTTCATCTGGGTCAGCCTGACACTGCTCTACGGCTTCCGCGTTTGGCGTCAATCGGCTACGTACGGCCTGCTGCTGCTCGTCGGGCTCGCCACAGGCTCCCTTATCCTCGCCGACGCGTTCGAGGGCACCCAGACCTGGGGTGAGCTGTTCGAGGTGCCTTTGATGTCGGCGATGTTCTTGGCGATGGTTTGGCACGCTCGCCGGCACCGCGACGCGATGACCGTCGTCGAGCGCCAAGCGCGACAGCAGGCGAGCCTACTTGAGCGTCAGGAGCGATTCCTGCACGACGCCTCGCACGAGCTCCGAACTCCGGTCACGATCGCCCGCGGACATCTCGAGGTGCTGCGCCGTCTTGAGGGCGACGCCGCCTCCGAGATCGCGGTGGCCTTGGACGAGCTCCAACGGATTGAGCGAATCCTCGAGCGCCTGCTCCTGCTTGCGAAGGCCGACCAGCCGGACTTCGTCGTCGCCTCCGAGATCGAACTCGAGCCGTTCCTGGAGGACGTCTTCATGCGCTGGTCGGAGATAGCGCCGCGGGCCTGGCGGCTTGGAGACCTCGCCGAAGGAGTCCTTTGCGCGGACCCTGAGTGTTTAAGAATTGCGATCGACGCCCTGTTCGAGAACGCAGTCAAGTACACGCTGCCCGGGGCAGCGGTCGAGCTGCGAGCCTCGGGCCGGGACGGTGAAATCACGATCGAGATCGCCGACGAGGGTTGCGGTGTGCCCGACGACGCGCTCGGACGCATCTTCGAGCGGTTTGCTCGGGCCGATCCGGCGAGAAGCCGTGCCCAAGGTGGCGTCGGACTCGGCCTCGCTATCGTCGATGCAAGGTGGCGTCGGACTCGGCCTCGCTATCGTCGATGCGATGGCCAAGGCGCACGGCGGACGTTGCGACGTCCGGACGGGCCCGAGCGGCTCGACATTCGAACTCAAGCTGCCTGGCTTTCGGCCTCGCCGGGCCGGAGAGGGCGTCGCTCCGAAGCGGAGCTCATCGGGGCGGCCGGTCGGTCAAGTCGCGTCAGTCTCTGTAGGAGGCCGCGACGCTCCCACTGCGAAGTCGTGATGGCCTTCAGGACATGCGCCTCGGCGGCGGCTTGTACGGCTCGCGAGGTTGCCTCGAGATCGCCTGGAATCGCCGCTTGCGCCTTGCGGTTCTCGATTGCGTTCACTGCTGCTCCTTTTCGGTAGTTTCGAGCGCCTGCCGCGCCCACCGGTCCATCGAAGCAGCCCTCTCTAAGAGGACGCTAGGGCAGCGCTAAGAACTGCTTAAGACTCGGCTCCGCGAGTCAAGTCCAGACGTGGTAACGCGTACCCGCGCGCTCGCTACCCTCACTTCCCTCAGAGCCTCACACCTTCGCCGCAACCCGACTTCCGATCAGGCAAGGCGCCGGTTCGCACGACGCTCGGTAGAACCCCTCACATGGCAGTCCGACCCTGAGAGACGGCGCGGGTTCGCAGCGCTTGTCGGGTGCGGAGCGGAGCAGCCGGAGGCGGCGCCACGCGGGACGCTGAGCGTGTGGCTCTACGATTCCGCGCCGCTGAGACACCGCTCGGAGAACCATTCCCTCTTCGGGGCGGCTGGCGACTCTCCTCGAGACGAAGCAACAAAGCGCTGAACAGCTGGTCGTCTTCTGTTCTTGCCGGTTGGGGCCCTGCAATACGGGCGCCGGGCTGGTTCGTGCGCAGGCGTGTCGCAGACGTTCCTATAGATGTCAACGGCGTCTTCTCGAGATGCCGGTCGGCCCGATGCCGCAGGTGATCATGAGCGCGCGAGGCGGCGGTGTTGGTGCTGCGAGGCTGGTGAGATCGGCGCGGAGCGAGTGGTAGAGCTCACGCGCGATGTAGCGCTTGAGGCAGCGGATGATGTCGCGTTTGGAGAGGCCTTCGGCGGTGCGGCGGGCGGCGTAGGCGCGGGTGCGGGAGCAGTGGTGCAGCCGGCAGACGGCGATCATGTGCAGCGTCTTGTTGGCCTGGCGGTCACCGCCACGATCGAGTCGGTGGCGCGTGGTGCGTCCGGAGCTGGCGGGGATCGGGGCGGCGGCGCAGATGCGCGCGAAGGCGGCTTCGCTGCGTAGCCGGTCGATGTTCTGGCCGGCGGTGATCAGCAGTTGGCTCGTGTGCACGGCGCCGACGCCGAGCAGGCGGGTCGTGCGCGGGGCATGCGCGGGGCAGCGATGCGGGTGAGGCGGTCGAGCTGGCGCTCGAGCTCAGTGATCTCGAGGTCGAGGTCGCGGACACGCCGGGCGAGGCTGCGCAACGCAAGCTTGGCCGCCTGGGGGCCGGTTCGCCGAGTCGTGCCAGATCGGGCCGCAGCTTGCGGCAGAGCGTCGCCTTGGCGGGCAGCGTCTTGCGGCGCGCCAGTTCGACGCGGAGCTCGTCGGGGGCGGTCATGATCAGGTTCTCGAGCTGGTTCAGGGCGGCGCTGCGCGCCTTGACCGCGCTCGCTCTGGTCACCCCAAGCTGGCGGATGGCCTCGACGATGCCGGCGGTGTACTTGGGGATCGCGGAGGCGACTGCGCTCAACACAGCGCGGGCGGCGAGCTCGGCGTCGATCGGGTCGCTCTTGCCGCGACGGTGTCTGGTGTGCGCATGCGGCTGGTTGACCTCGACCGTCACGATCGCCCGCTCTTGGAGTGCGCGCACGAGCCCGGCCGCGAACGAGCCGCTCGACTCGACCCCGATCCGATCGATCACACCATGCCCGGCAACCCAGGCGATCAGCTGCTCGTAGCCCTCTCGCGTCGTCGCGAAGGCGGCCGTCCCCAGCAGCCTGCCGCTCTCGTCCAGCACCGCCGCGTGATGCTCATCGGTATGCGCGTCGACGCCAGCGACGACGCGCCGGTTCCCATCCGTCATCCTTCCTCCACCGTCCCTTCCTCAAGATCGGGGCGGCAGGGCCGGGACGGGCGGACAGTTCAGTGACGAGGCACTTGTAGCGACAGGTTCCTATCAGGTCACGGCCGCCCGGACCGGCCGCCCAAGCGGCCAACGACCGGTGCTCGCCGGCGCCGACAAGTCTGCGAGACGACACCGAGCGGGTCAGAATGCGGGGAGGTCAGACACCGGCGAACACCAGCCTGGAATCTTCACTGAACTGCGGGAAGATGGCATGAAGCAGGGCCTCCCTCGGCTCAGCGCGAGACCCTTCGCGCAGTCGTAAGACCCTGGAGCTCAAAGGAGGCCCAAATGGCGATCGTAGCCGGATACGACGTGCATCGACAGCAGATCACGTT
>WNGF01007627.1_pt1 | contig 15773 bp, 18 predicted proteins | sample 5400641 | NCBI WGS metagenome assembly WNGF01 (sample SAMN13153371, study PRJNA577476) | soil metagenome | isolation source: 80 cm soil or saprolite under grassland replicate 2 | place: USA:California | collected 2016-06-15
GCCACCGTTGCCTATCTGCGACTAAGCTGCAACTATGACCGCGTCGCGAGCAGGCTGGCCTCCCACGGCGGCTCGCACGGGTGACCGAAGGGGATCGGCGCTGGAGGGAACCGGCATGGCACTCCGTAGCGAGGACACCACGCACTTGGCCAGGGTGACCGAGGCGGGCGAGGCGCCGCACCGCATCTGGTTCACCAGGCAGGAGTGGTGGCGGCTCGGCGGTCTGTTCGGCTTCGTGGCGTTCCTGCACGTCGCCGGCTGGGGCCTGTTCCTGTACTACGCCGCCCGCTACCACCAGCCCGGCTTCGCCGGCGCCGGCGCGCTCGCCTACACCTTCGGGCTGCGCCACGCCTTCGACGCCGACCACATCTCCGCCATCGACGACACCACCCGCTTCATGCTGCAGAAGGGCAAGCGGCCCCTGGGCGTCGGGTTCTTCTTCTCCCTCGGGCACTCGTCGGTGGTGTTCCTGCTGTCCCTGGTGGTCGCCGTGGCCGCCAGCGCCGTCAGGGGCAGGATCGACCAGTGGCACGACGTCGGCGGCGTCATCGGCGCCACCGTCTCCGGGGTGTTCCTCTACGTGGTCGCCATCCTCAACCTGGTCGTGCTGCTCGGCATCGTCAAGCTGTGGCGGCAGATGAAGACCGGGGCCTTCGACCGCCAGCGCCTCGAGGAGCTGATGCTGCAGCGTGGCTTCATGAACCGGCTGCTCGGCAAGCGCTTCCGCAGGTTCATCAGCGAGTCGTGGCACATGTTCCCGGTCGGCTTCCTGTTCGGGCTGGGCTTCGACACCGCCTCGGAGATCGCGTTGCTGGGCATCACCGGCGCGGCGGCGACCAGCGGGAGCCTGCCGCCGCTGGCGATCCTCTCGCTGCCGATCCTGTTCGCCGCCGGGATGAGCGCCCTGGACACCGCCGACGGCGCGTTCATGGCCAAGGCCTACGGCTGGGCGTTCACGAGCCCGCTGCGCAAGATCTACTACAACATCACCACCACCGGCCTGTCGGTCGCCGTCGCCCTGGTCATCGGCACGATCGAGCTGGTGGGCGTGCTCGGCCACAAGCTGCACCAGACCGGGGCGTTCTGGGGCTTCGTCGGCAACCTCTCCGACGACTTCGAGCTGTTCGGCTACATCATCGTCGGCATGTTCGTCCTCACCTGGGCCGGCTCGGTCATCTTGTGGAAGGCGCGCCGCATCGAGGAGCGCTGGGGCCCGGCCATCACCGACTGACCTCGCCCGGTCAGCCAACGCGAACCATTCGGGCGTAGGCCCACCGGTACGGCGGTGGCGATGCGTTGCTCGCTTAGCCCGCCGATCGGCGCTGCGGTGCGCGTCTAGTGTCCTGAGTCGTTGATCCGTTGGCAGTATGTAGCGATGGCGTCAAGGATCTCGTCGGTGGTCTTGTGCCACACGAACGGGCGTGGGTCATCGTTCCAGGTGCCGATCCAGGTCTGGATCGCCTGCTCCAGTTCCGCGACCGAGCGGTGCGTGCCGCGCCGCAACCACTTGCTGGTCAGCTCCGCGAACCAGCGCTCCACCAGGTTCAGCCACGAGCTGTAGGTCGGGGTGAAGTGCAGGTGGACGCGGGGATGGGCAGCAAGCCAGCGGTGGATCGCGGGGGTCTTGTGGGTCGAGGAGTTGTCCAAGATCACGTGCACGTCCAGCTCGGCAGGCACCTGCTTGTCGACGGTGGCCAAGAAGCGCTTGAACTCGATCGCGCGGTGGCGGGCGGTCATCTGGGAGATGACCTTGCCGCTTGCCACGTCCAAGGCGGCGTACAGGTTGGTGACCCCGTGGCGGGCATCGTCGTGGGTGGCCCGCTGCGGCGTCCCGGGCAGCAGCGGCAGGACCGGGGCGGTGCGGTCCAACGCCTGCACGCTCGTCTTTTCGTCCACGCACAGCACCAGCGCCGCCTCGGGCGGGTCCAGGTACAGCCCAACCACGTCACGGACCTTCTCGACGAACTGCGGGTCGGTCGACAGCTTGAAGGTCTCGACCAGGTGGGGCTTGAGCCCGAACGCCCGCCAGATGCGGCTGATCGCCGACTGCGACATCCCGAGCTGGCGGGCCAGCGACCGGGTCGACCAGTGGGTGGCATCCTTCGGGGTGGTCTCAAGGGTCGCCACGAGCACCCGCTCGACCTGCTCGTCGCCGATGGTGCGCGCGGCGCCAGGGCGGGGCTCGTCGGCCAGCCCGTCCAGCCGGCGGGCGGCAAACCGCGACCGCCACTTGGTCACCGTCGGCCGCGACACCCCAAGCCGCACGGCCACCGCGGCGTTGCCGGCGCCCTCGGCGCAGGCCAGCACGATCCGGCAGCGCAGCGCCAGCGCCTGGCCGGAGGTGGCCCGCCTGGCCCACCGCTGCAGGGTGGCTCGTTCCTCGTCGGTCAGCGCCAGCTCGGGCAGCTTGGGTCCCCGGCGGCGCGCAGGAGTGTCGGTTACCGTGTCCATCCCCGGACCCTACCAAACCAGCAACCAACCAGCGACTCAGGACACTAGGTCCAGGGTTCACGTTGGCGTGGTCGCGTCGCTTGCCGCCTGCCATCCGAGACCGCGGCGGCATCGTGAGCCTCACCAGCACTCCGCACAGCCGGTCAGAGCAAAGAGACGCACGGCACGCCATGATGAGGGCGTGGCGTCGTCTCGTGTCGATGCCCTCCAACGCCATCAGGGGTTCTATGACCCCGACGTTCCCGCACCTTGCCCAGGTCCTGGTTCGTGCCCTGTCTGGGTGAGGGCTTGCACGAGCTCGCGGGCGAACTGGGCGGGGTGGGTCACGAAGCCGATGTGGCCGCCGGGCAGCTCGACGAGGTCCCGACAGAGTTTCGTGGCCAGGTCCACGCTGGCCTCGTGGGCTGGTTGGCCGCGCGATTCCCGCCCGGCCGCCGGGACGATCTGGTCGGCTCGTGCGTTGAGTGCGTTGAGGTCGAGGTCGGCTGCGGGGTACTGGCGCAGCTCGTGCTCGAACCAGTACGTGGCGTTGGCACGAACGTACCTGCTTGGCTCGATGCCGGACTGGCGGTAGCGGTCGTACAGCCTGGAGAAGAAGTCGAGCCACTGTTGCCCGTCGGGCAGCAGGCGTACGGCCGGTGGCTCGAACGAGACGAGCGTGCGCACCGCCGATGGGTGGTGGACGAGAACCTCCAAGGCCACGATGCCGCCGGAGCTGTTGCCGAAGACGGTGGCGGGCTTCTCGCCCAGGTGTTCGAGCAGGCGCCGGACGTCGTCGGCGTCGGTCTCGAGCCGGCGGTCGTGGTCTTGGGGTCCGTCGAGTTGGCTCCGGGAGAAGCCGCGCCGGTCGTAGGTGACGACGGCGTAGTGCTCGGCCAGGTGGGCCGTCACCTTGCTGAAGCTGCCGGCTTCGCCACTGGCGCCAGGAACCATCAACAGGGGCGGGCCGCTGCCGTGAACCTCGTAGTGCAGCCGGGCGCCGGGAACGTCGAGGATGCTCATTTGCCTCCTTGCATGCCGGCTCGAGGTCGGGCAGGACCCGCTGCGGCTACGGCGATGGCTGCGACAGCGCGCGCTGCTGGTGCTGCTTGGCCAGCGCACGCTGCTGCTGCTTGCGCTGCCCGTACCGGGTCATGCCCCGCGGCTTGTACACCGCCAGCGCGGTGGCCACGAGCAGCAGCAGCAGCGCCAGGCCGGCGTGGAGCACGGGGGACGGGTCGCGCAGGGCTCTGGGATCGCCACTGGACGATGTCGTCGCCGCGGCGTCCGCCAGGTAGCCAAGTGTCTGCATGTACAGCAGCAGGACGATGCTGGCGGAGACGTTGATCAGCAGCTTGAACAGGACCCAGTAGTGCCGGAACAAGCCCCACGTGGTGCCCAGCGACTGGACCAGCCCGGTGAGCAGCGAGGCGACGCTCAGCGGAACGAGGACCAGCCAGCCGATCGGCTCCAACACGAGGTAGGCGCCACGCACCGTCGGCGCGTCCTGGCTCGCCAGGCCCACGACGCCGAGGCCCAGCGAGGCAGCGACCGCGCCGAGCCAGCCGACCGAGCAGGTGACGTGCGCGGTGAGCACGAGCTTGCGCAGGCGCGGAGACATGGTCATCGCAGTAGCAGGTCGTGCGCGGTGACTGCGGCGGCCGGTGCGCGGCCACCACGGCCACCGGTGTGGCGACCAGGGCCGTGGTTGCCGCCGGTGAGCAACATGATGACGACCAGCAGGATCACGACGATGGCGATGATCCCGAACACCTTCACCCAGCGTGGGGTGCCGCTGGTCGATCCTCGGTCAGGTCCTACGTTGGTGTCGCCCTTGGGGTCGCGGTAGGGGGGCGGGTCAGCCATTGGTTGTCCTCCTCCGGGTGGGCGGGCAGGGTCACGGCCATCGAGTTTACTAGACATAGTGTCTATATTCGATCAAGAGTGTCTCGACCCGAGCCGTCACGTATACTCGGCTGGTGCCGAAGCTGTGGAACCAGACCATCGCGGCGCACCGTCGTGAGGTGCGCGGCGCGATCATGGACACCGCCGCGGCCCTTGTGGCCGAGCACGGGCTGCGGTCGGTGACGATGTCGCAGATCGCCGAGCAGACCGGCATCGGGCGTGCGACGCTGTACAAGTACTTCCCCGATGTCGAAGCGATCCTGTTCGCCTGGCACGAACGCCAGATCAGCGGTCACCTCGAACAGCTCGCCGCGGTCCGGGACCAAGCCGGCGACGCCGGCCAGCGGCTCGAAGCCGTGCTGGAGGCCTTCGCGCTCATCTCCCACGAGGCCCACGGCCACCACGACACCGAGCTCGGGTCGTTCCTGCACCGCGACGAGCAGCTCGCCCCGGCGCAGCAGCAGCTCCACGTCATGATCCGGGACCTGCTGGCCGAGGGCGCGAAGACCGGCAAGCTGCGTGACGACGTCGCCCCCTCCGAGCTCGCCAGCTACTGCCTCCACGCCCTCGCGGCGGCCAGCAGCCTGCCGTCCAAGGCCGCGGTCCGCCGGCTCGTCACCGTCACCCTGGCCGGGCTACGCCCCCCACGCTGACCGAGCACCTGGGCCGATGGCGGGCTCGTCGAGGGTCCGCTCGATCAGGTTGGTGAACTCCCCGCCGTCGAGCAGGTCGAGCACGCTGGTACGCTCCCGGTCGCCCTCCTGAGAGCGGATCGCAGACAGCGCGTATTATCTCCTTGGACCAGGCGGGACCGACAGCCAAGTCCGCCACCCCGATCGAGCGGTGCGCGAGGCAAGGTACGGAGCCCGGCCATGGTGTCGGTGGCGGTGACGAGGGTATGGGCATCGCAGGGGTCGTGCTGTTCACCCTGCTCCTGGCGGGAGCCGGGGTGGTGTTCATCGCCATCGCGGTCAACGACCGGGTCGACGGCCCCTCAGACGACACGTCGCGACGGCTGCCGACCCGCCGGGAGCACCCCCTCTACCACCTCCACATGAAGATCAGGTCGAGCGGCAAGCCGCCGAGCGCTTCGCGCGCTTCGGAACCAGGCGTTGCCAAGTTCCCGAGGCGACGCTAGGTCCCCTGGCTGGGGGTGCCTCGGTGGGGCTTGGCGCTACCTCGCTACGTACCCGTCTACTACCGCCTGCCACAGAAACTCGTCTCGGCCGCCGTGGGGCACCCTGGCCAGCGGCATCACCTAACCAGCGTTGGCGGCCGGACCGATCGTGGGCCGCTGTTCCTCTACGCTGAGCTGCGCGATCAGGGCCGTGCGGCAGAGGCGTGGCTGCCGGTGACGCAGGCCGCGCTGGCCGGGTGGTCGAGCGGCGCGAGCTCTATCTGCCGGCCGGTAGGACCGAAGGTGCCGGGCCATCCGCCGGCCAGGTGGTCTCCGGAGCGCTCCCGTATGCCCTGGGAGCGCTGATGCTCGCGCTCACCCTGCTCCAAAGCCCGCCGCCTCGTCTGGATGCGGCACGCCGCCTCTGAGCGCTCTCGCGGCGGGGTCGGGATGGCCGGCGAGGTCCGTCCGCCGGGCCGGATTCGCAGGTCGCACCCACCGGATTCGAACCTGGTCAGTCTGCTTGGGTTGCGCCCTCCGCGGACGTGCGCGTGGGATTCCGGTCCGGGGAATTGGTCCGGTTGTCCATGGCGAGGGCTGGTATGCGCACGTGGACGGTGAGGCCGCCGTCGCGGCGGGGAACGGCGTGGACCTCGCCGCCGTGGGCCTTGGCTACGGAGCGAACGATGGACAGGCCGAGTCCCGCCCCATGGTTGCCGCCCACGACTGCGCGTCGCTCGGTCGAGGCGAGCCGGCGGAACGGCTCGAACAGGCCGGGGATCTCGTAAGTCGGCACCGTGGGGCCGGAGTTCTCGACAGTGAGCTGCGCGTTTCCATCCTCAAGGCCACTGGTGACCGCCACCCATCCGCGTTCGGCGACGTTGTAGCGAATGGCGTTGTCGACGAGGTTCTGGGCGAGTCGCTCCAGCAGGGCCGGGTCGCCCGCGACGGGTGCCGAGGCGAGCGCGGAACGGATCTCGACACCGGCTTGCTGGGCGGCGGCTTGGGACTCGGCGACGATGCGCCGGAGGACCTCGGCGAGGTCGACCGGACTGTGCGTGCTGAGGCGTTCCTCGCTGCTGGCAAGGGTGAGCAGGCCGTCGATGAGGCGCTCGTGGCGTTGGTTGACGGCGAGCAGGGCGGTGCCGAGCTGCCGCAGCGACTCGCCGGCTTGCGGGTCGTCGAGGGCGACCTCGATGAGCGTGCGGTTGATGGCCAGCGGGGTGCGGAGCTCGTGGGAGGCGTTGGCGACGAACCGGCGTTGGCTGTCGAAGGCACGGTCGAGCCGCTCCAGCATGGCGTCGAAGGTGTCGGCGAGGTCCTTGATCTCGTCCTGGGGCCCGTCGAGCGCGATGCGCTCGTGGAGGCTGCGGTCGGCGACCCGGCGGGCGGTGGCGGTGATGTCCTGCAGCGGTCGTAGTGCCTGCCCGGCCAGCAGCCAGCCGAACCCTCCGGCGGCGACGCCGATGACACCGAGGGCCACCAGCGAGGCGATGAGCATCGCTCGCAGGGTGTCCTCGCGGTCCCGTTGGGACTGGGTTTGGAGCTGATTGGCAAGGTCGGGTGGCACCTCGTGCGACCGCAGTTGCTCGGTGGACGCCGCGCGTCCGCTCAGCTGGTGGTTGAGCGACTGCCCAAGGTAGAGGTACATGAAGGCCACGAGGACCGCGCCGGCGAGGAAGAACGCCCCGGCGTACAGCACGGTGAGCCGGACCCGGATCGTGGACCGCCACCAGCGCTTCATGGGATACGGTACCCGGCGCCGGGGACGGTCTGGATGACCGATGGTTGGCCGAGTTTGCGGCGCAGCATCATGACGGTGAACCGGACGACGCCGGTAAACGGGTCGACGTGCTCGTCCCAGGCCCTCTCCAGCAGCTGTTCGGCGGACACCACGCCGCCGTCGGCGCGCAGCAGCTCGGCGAGCACGGCGAACTCCTTGCGGGACAGCGGAACGTGCTCGCCGTCGCGGGTGACGGCGCGGAGGTGGGGGTCGAGCCGGACGCCGGCGCGTTCCAGCGCGGGGGGCGCGGCGGGCCGCGCCCGCCGCGCCAGCGCCTGGATCCGGGCGGTGAGCTCGGCGAACGCGAACGGTTTGGTCAGGTAGTCGTCGGCGCCGAGCCCAAGACCGGCGACGCGTTCCTTCACCGCGGTGGCGGCGGTGAGCATGAGGATCCGGGTCTCGCTGCCGGATTCGACCAGCGTGCGGCACACGTCGTCCCCGGACACGACCGGCAGGTCGCGGTCGAGCACGATCACGTCGTAGTCGTTGACCGCCAGCCGCTCGAGTGCCTGGTCACCGTCGTAGGCCACGTCGACGGCCATCGCGTGCTTGCGCAGACCCGCGGTGATCGTGTCGGCGAGCAGCCGTTCGTCTTCCACCACCAGAACCCGCATCTGCCCATCATGCCGCCGTCGGGCGTTAGGGCGGTGTTAGGGAATCCCTCGCGCCGCCCTAACGGCCCTTCGGGTGAACTGGTGGCCATGACAACCCACGCACCACAGGAAGGACGCGCATGACCGCAAGGCGGCAGGCTCGACGTCTGGTGCCGGCGCTGCTGGTGGTGCCGCTGCTGGTGCTGGCCGGGTGCGCACAGGACAACCGAAGCGGCGTCACCCCGGTCGACAAGGCGGAGGCGGCCCGGGCGTACGCGCAGTGCATCCGGGACAACGGCGTGCCCGATTTTCCCGACCCGGACGCCAACGGGGACTTACGCGGCCCCGGCCACGAGAAGGAAAACGACCCGAAGTTCCAAGCCGCGCAGGAGAAGTGCCGCAACCTTGCCCCGGGCGGCGAACACCAGAAATCGGACCCGGCCACTGTGGAGCAGATGCGCAAGTTCTCGCAGTGCATGCGCGACAACGGCCTGCCCGACTTCCCCGACCCGGACGCCAGCGGGCAGTTGCGCGGCGCCGGTCACGAGCAGCAGGACACCCCGACGTACCGAGCCGCGATGGAGGCCTGCCGACAGAAGCTGCCAGGGGGAGGCGACCATCGGTGAGGCGCAAGCTCCTGATCACCGGCGCCGTAGTGGTGGTCCTCGGTGGCGGGGTCGCCGGACTGGTGCTGGCTCGGGGATCGGCCGCCAAGGAACCGGCGGCCAAACCCGGGTTGCCTCCCGCCACCGCGAGGGTCACCAGGACCACGCTGGTGGAAACCAAGAAGGTGTCGGGCACGCTCGGCTACGGCGACGCGGTGCCGGTCGGCGCGGCCCAGGCCGGGACGCTCACCTGGATCGCGCCGGAGGGCTCCACGGTCAAGCGGGGCGGGCCGCTGTTCAAGCTCGACCAGCGGCCGGTCGTCGCGCTCTACGGATTGCTGCCGCTGTACCGCCCGCTGCGTCCGGGTGTCGAGGGCGCCGACGTTGAACAGCTCGAGGAGAACCTGTCAAAGCTGGGCTACGCCGGGCTCACCGTGGACAAGACCTACACCGTGGCCACGGCTCAGGCCGTGCGAAGGTGGCAGGCCGACCTCGGCCTTCCCCAGACCGGAGCCGTGGAGCCGGGCCAACTGGTGGTCACCCCAGGCGCGGTTCGCGTCGCCGAGCGCACCGCCCGCGTCGGTGACAGGATCGGCGGCGACAGGACGGGCGGCGACGCCGGTGGCGGCGCGTCGGTCCTGTCCTGCACCGGCACGACCCGCCTGGTCACCGTCGAGCTCGAGGTGGCCGACCTGGCGCTCGCCGCCAAGGGCCGCACGGTCACGGTCACGGTTCCCGGCCGGGGTCCGGTGAAGGGAAGGATCGCCAAGGTCGGCACCGTCGCCAAGGTGCCGGAGCAGGCGACCGGCGCGACTGGGGGACCACCAGCGAGCGGTGCGCCTGGCGGCAGCGCCTCGACCGCCGCCGACGCGCGCATCGAGGTGACGGTGACGATCGCCGACCAGAAGGCCCTCGGCTCGCTGGACGCCGCCCCGGTGGACGTGGACTTCGTCAGCCAGGAGCGGAAGGGCGTCCTGGCGGTGCCGGTCGCGGCGCTGCTCGTGCTGCCCGAAGGCGGCTACGGGGTCCAGGTCGTCCAGGGCGGGACGACGCGCATCGTCGCGGTCAAGACCGGGATGTTCGCCGCCGGGCGAGTCCAGGTCAGCGGCGGCGGCATCGCCGAAGGCGTCGCCGTGGGGGTGCCCAAGTGAGCGGCCGGGCCGAGCGGATCGTGACGCTGCGCGGGGTCGGCCGCGACTATCCGGGCGGCGTCGCCGCGCTCCGCAGCGTCGACCTGGACATCGACCGCGGCGAGATGGTGGCGATCGTGGGGCCGTCGGGGTCGGGCAAGTCGACGCTGCTCAACGTGATGGGCACCCTGGACCGGCCCACCGCCGGGCAGGTCGTCGTCGACGGGTTCGACGTCGCGGGCCTGTCCGACCGTGAGCTGTCGGCGCTCCGGGCCAGCCGCATCGGGTTCGTCTTCCAGCTCTTCCACCTCGCCCCGGGGGTGTCCGCCCTGGACAACGTCGCCGACGGGCTGCTCTACACCGGCGCCAGCCTCCGGCAACGGCGCGAACGGGCAGCACGGGCCCTGGAACGGGTCGGGCTGGGACACCGGTTGACCCACCGGCCGCACGAGCTGTCCGGCGGGGAGAAGCAGCGCACCGCCATCGCCCGCGCGGTCGTGGGCGAACCCGCCCTGTTGCTTGCCGACGAGCCCACGGGTGCGCTGGACAGCCACGCGGGTGAGAGCCTGATGCGGCTGCTGACCGACCTCCACGAGGCAGGCACGACCATCGTGGTGATCACCCACGAGCACCAGGTCGCGGCGTACCTGCCCCGCCAGGTGTCCATGCTCGACGGTCGGGTGGTCGGCGACCGGACGGCGGTGGGAACGTGACGACGGCGCTGCGACCAGGCCGGTTGAGCCCCCGCGACGTGGTGCGGGTGGGTGGCCACGGGCTGCGTGCCCGACCCTTGCGGGTAGTGCTCTCGGCGCTGGGCATCGCGATCGGCATCGCGGCGATGGTGGCCGTCGTCGGGATCTCCACCTCCAGCCGCGCCCAACTGAACCGGCTGCTCGACGCGCTGGGCACCAACCTGCTCACCGCGGGTCCGGGCAGCACCCTCTTCGGCGAGACCGCCACCCTCCCCGACGACGCCGTCGCCATGGTCGGGCGGATCGGGCCGGTCGAGTCCGTCTCGGCCACCGGCAAGATCGCCGACGCGAAGGTCTACCGCAGCGACAAGATCCCCAAGCCCGAATCCGGGGGGATCGCCGCCCTCGCGGCGCGCACCGACCTGCCCGGCGTCGTCGGCGCGACCGTGGCGTCGGGCACCTGGCTCAACGACGCCACCGCCCGCTACCCGGCGGTCGTGCTCGGCGCCAAGGCCGCCGAGCACCTCGGCATCGGCGCGGCAAGCCCGGACACGCAGATTTGGCTTGGCGGCCAGTGGGCGACCGTGGTCGGGACCCTGCACCCGGTGCCGCTGGCGCCAGAGCTGGACTTGGCCGCGCTGGTCGGCTGGAAGGCCGGGCAACGCTACCTCGGCTTCGACGGCAGCCCGACGACGGTCTACACCCGCACCGACCCCGACAAGGTTGAGACGGTGCGAGGTGTGCTGGCCGCGACCGTCAACCCCGCCCAACCCAACGAGGTCGAGGTGTCCCGCCCGTCGGACGCGCTCGCCGCCCAAGCCGCCGCCAACGTCACCTTCACCGGGCTCCTGCTCGGCCTGGGCGCCGTCGCCCTCCTGGTCGGCGGGATCGGGGTGGCCAACACGATGGTGATCTCCGTGCTCGAACGCCGCGCCGAGATCGGGCTGCGCCGCTCGCTGGGCGCCACGCGAGGGCAGATCCGGGTCCAGTTCCTGGCCGAGGCCCTGCTGCTCTCCGCGCTCGGCGGAGGCTCCGGCGTGCTGCTCGGGAGCACGGTGACTGCGGCGTACGCGAGCCTCCAGGGCTGGCCGACCGTGGTGCCCGCCTGGGTCATGGGCGGCGGCATCGCGGCCACCCTGGTCATCGGCGCACTGGCCGGCCTGTACCCGGCGATCCGGGCGGCGCGCCTGGCGCCCACCGAGGCACTCGCGACCACCTGAGTGGACCTGCCGACCGAGGTCAGCAGGCAGCCACCCCGGTGCGCGTCCGTGCACGGCACGGTCGGCCTTCGCGCTGGGCCTCGGCCTTCCGCTTTGCGTTCATGCGGCCGACCGCCACCGCGTACGCGCCGCCGGCACGTACTCAGGCTCGACTTCTACCGATGTCCCCGCCCTTCGGGTCGCAGCAGTCCACGTCGCCGGTTGGGGTGAAGGGGCCGAGCAGGATCTCGCGCCGGCACACGACCGGGCCGACCGGCGGCCTGCCGCCGGTCGGCCTGCCCCAGGCGGGGAGCGGCCAGGCAGGCGATCGCCTTCGCCCGCGCCCGGCTCGGCAAGCCCTACCAGTGGGGTGGCACCGGACCGGACCGCTACGACTGCTCGGGCCTGACGATGATGGCCTACCGAAGCGCCGGCGTCGTGCTGCCACGCACGTCACGGCAGCAGTGGTACGCCGGTCCGCACGTCCCCAGCATGCTCGACCTCGAGCCAGGCGACCTGGTCTTCTACGCGACCGACACCAACGACCCGTCGACCATCCACCACATGGGCATGTACGTCGGCCGCGGCCTGATGATCGAGGCCCCGTACACGGGCTCGGTGGGACGAACCCGCTCGATCAACCGTCCCGACTACATCGGGGCCGTCCGGCCGACCGTCTGAGCGGGCCGGACGCCTGGCCGCGCCGTATGGTCGTTGTCCGCGGGGCACGTGTCACCCCAGCGCGCGCGAGACTTGCTTGCCCTCGGGCGCAACTCGCTTCCTCGCCAGCTCCCTGCGTTGCTTGCGCTGGCCGTACCGGGTCATGCCCCTTGGCTTGTACACCGCCAGGATCGTCGCCACCAGCAGCGCTCCCAGGGCGTACGACGCATCGGCCAGAAGCTGGGCCTGGGGCCCGAGGTAGTCGGCCTTGGAGACCGTCTGCTGTGCTGCCACCCCTGCCAGGAGGCTGGTTCGCTGCAGGTGCACAAGGAGAAGGAACGTCGCAACAAGGTTGAGCGCGAGCTTGAACAAGACCCAATAGTGCCGGAACAGTCCCCAATTGGAGCCCAGGCCCTGCACGACCCCGGTCAGGAGCGCTCCCATGGCGGCCGGGAGGATGACGAACCAGCCAGTCAACCGCATCATCAGGTAGGCACCACCCACGACCTTTGGGTCCCGGCTGGTCACACCGACGAGGGCCATGGCCAGGTAAGCAGCGATAGCGCCAAATCAGCCGACCGAAAACACCACGTGCGTGGTGAGCACGAACTTGCTCAGGCGGGGCTCATGGCCATGGTCTGTGCTCCCGATCTTGACAATGCTGGAAGGAGGGGCTGGGCGAGGTTGCAGCACAGTCAGGACGAGCGTGGCTTGGCTGGCGCCGAGTGCTTGCCCGTATGGCCCATGTCACCTCCGGGGAGGCGCTCGAAGACAAGGTGCTCGATAGCAAACAGCAGAACCAGCACGAGGGCGCCGATGATCAAAACGCTTTCACCCAGTGCGGTGCGCCGGTGGTCGATTCCCGGCCCGGCTCTGAGGTTTCGGCGTCCTTGGTGATGGACGTGGCCCAAACGGCCATGCTCATGTCCCCCTTTGGTGTTCTGCGTGGCTGTCAGGCCTGCAAGAGCGACGATGGCGCTCCTTCCGGAGTGGCTTCGGCAGGCCACCCCTCATCGTGGAGAGCCGGAGGGCGAGGCCGGGCAGCGGTCGCCGACCTGCGCTGCGGCAGAGGGAGCCATAGCGGGTGCTCGCAGGTCGTCACGGACCCGTGCGCGGCTCTGGAGTTCATTTCGTCCACGCCCCGATTCCAGCACGCGAAGCTGTCAGGAGCGTGTGGGCGGCTTGCGGGTTTGTTGCGGATCAACGCCCGCGAACGGGCCGACCCCGACCACCCACGGCCGTCCGCGGTCCCTCAGCGGTTGGGAGCACGACGCGGACCTGGGTCCCCGTGGAGGGCGAGCTGGTGAGCGTGATCGTGCCGCCGTGGGCCTCGACGATCCCCCCGGCGATCGGGAGGCCGAGCCCGGCGCCTCCCCGCTCGCGCGCGGCGTCGCCCCGCCAGAACCTGTCGAAGGCGTGAGCCAAGGCCTCGGGCTCGAGCCCTGGCCCCTCGTCGCTCACCTCGATCACGGTCTGATCGCCGGCGGCCTCGAGCGCGATCGTCACCTCCCCGTTGGTGTGGGTGAGGGCGTTGGTCACCAGGATGGCCAGCACCTGCCGGAGCCGAGCCTCGTCCCCGACGACCGTGGGGTTGGCGTCACCGACGACCCGCAGCGGGCGCGAGGGGTGGCTGACGGACGCGTCCAGGACGGCGTCGGCGATGAGCGAGGCGACGTCAACGGGCGCACGATCGAGCGGGCGGCCTTCGTCGAGCCGGGCGAGCAGCAGCATATCCTCGACCAGGCGCCGCATCCGTGATGCCTCCTGGCCGATGCGGCGCATCACGTCGTCGAGCTGCTCGGCCCCGATGGCGCCTTGGGGGTAGAGGTCGGCGAATCCGGCGATCGCGGCCACCGGCGTGCGCAGCTCGTGGGAGGCGTCGGCGATGAAGCGGCGCAGGTGGTCCTCGGTCGCCTGCTGCTGGTCGAGCATCAGGTTCAGCGCCTGCGCCAGGTGCGCGGCCTCGGTCCCCGGGACACTGACCGCCACGCGGCGGGAGCGGTCACCGGCGACGATGGCGTCGGCGATGCGGGTGACCTCGGCGAGGGGGCGCAGCACCCACCATCCCGCGGCGATCACCGCCGCAAGCACGACCAGGCGCCCGACGAGGATGGCCGCCGCAAGCTCGGGGCTGAGGTGACCGAAGTCGGCGGCGCGGAGATCGTCCGGCAGCAGCGTGGACGCGACCGTGAAGACGACGAGCACGAAGCCTGCCGTCATGATGAGGCTGGTGCGAAGCTTCACCGGCCACCTTCCAGGCGGTAGCCGACGCCCCGGACGGTCTTGATCAGCCGGCCGCTGGGGTCGACCTTCTTGCGCAACGAGGAGATGAAGGTCTCCACGACCGTCGACTCGCCGTCGAAGTCGTAGTCCCACACGTGGTCGAGGATCTGGGCGCGGGTCAGGACCCGGCCCTGGTTGCGCAGCAGCAACCGCAGCAGGCGGTACTCGGTCGGCGAGAGGCCGACCTCGGTGCCCTCGACCCGCACGACGTGCGCGTCGTCGTCGAGCTCGACGGCTCCGGCCGCGAGGAGCTGCGGGCCGGCGCCCCAGCCCGCGCGGCGGAGGATCACCCTGACACGGGCGACCAGCTCCTCCACGCTGAAGGGCTTGGCGAGGTAGTCGTCGCCGCCGATGGTCAGGCCGCGCAGCCGGTCCTCGACCGCGTCGCGGGCGGTCAGGAACACGATCGGGACCTGGTTGCCGGCCGCCCGGAGCCGCCGGCAGACCTCGAAGCCGTCCACGTCGGGCAGCATCACGTCCAGCACGACCAGGTCACAGGCTGCGCCGGCACCGGCAAGGTTGCGAAGCGCATCCCGCCCGTTCGCCAGCTCGCTCACGGCGAACCCGGCCAGCCGCAGGGCGGCCGCGGCGATGTAGCGGACGTTCTCCTCGTCCTCGACCACCAGCACCGACGGATCGCGCACGCCGCCAACTGTAGGGCCCCAACCTGGCGGTTGCCTGCGGGAAACCCTCAGGGAACGCTGGGCATGCCCACAGCGCCAGCCAGCTCGTCCTTATTGCGATGCGCGGTGGAGGGGGCGGACCCGACCAGGCGGCGGGGCCGGCTGGGTGCCGGCCCCGTTGCCAACCGTGTCGCCCTTCCGGCGGCGCGACCGGTCAGTGCGTGCCGAGGGTGAATTCCTGGGTCTGGGGGTTGAGGTGGCCGAGCCGCTGGGCCCCGGCGCGCTGCGGCCCGCTGAACAGGAAGGAGTCGAACCCGTTGGGGATGTCGCTGCCGTAGATGAAGCCGTTGTACCAGTAGGCCGCCCAGAACGAGCCCTGGTTCGGTGACTCGACGTCGTAGTAGGCGACCTCGCGGGCGTGCGCCGGGTCGGTGAAGTCGACCACGTCCACGCCGCCGCCGTACCAGGATGAGGTCAGCAGGTAGCGGCCCTTGACGGGGACGACGTTGAACATGTGCGCCGAGCAGTACTGGTCGCCCTGGTCGCGCGGGATCAGGAACGAGCCGACCGGGTCCGTCACGCCGCGCTTCAGGTCACTGGCGCGGTAGAACCAGACGCGCCCGTCCATCTCGGACTGGTCGCCGTGGCAGGAGCCGGACTCGGACTCGTCGCCGAAGACGACGTACCTGCCGTCCCAGGTCCAGGTGGCGGAGTGCCAGATCTCGAAGCCCGGGTCGGGCTCCTGGATGCGCG
>WNGF01005679.1_pt1 | contig 15769 bp, 13 predicted proteins | sample 5400641 | NCBI WGS metagenome assembly WNGF01 (sample SAMN13153371, study PRJNA577476) | soil metagenome | isolation source: 80 cm soil or saprolite under grassland replicate 2 | place: USA:California | collected 2016-06-15
GTCGTAAGGCCGGTCAGGTAAATGTTCCCGGCATTGTCCAGGGCAAGCTTGGATATCTCGTCGTCACCGTTTCCTCCCAGATAAGTCGAGAAAAGGCGCGTCGCGCCGTCCGTGCTGAGCTTCGTCACGAAGCCCTCGTAAGTTCCGCCCGCGAAATTGGTCTGAAAGGCATTGGTGGTCGGAAAGTTGAACGAGGCGGTCACGCCACCCAGAATTGCGTCGCCAGACGAATCCAGCCCGAGCCCGAAAACATAATCATTTCCACTGCCACCCAGGTAGGTTGAATAAATCAAGTTGGTGCTCGTGGTGGTGAACTTGGTCACAAAAGCGTCGTATCCGCCGCCAAAGGCCACGGTTGTTCCATTGGTGGGGAAGTCCGGCGAAGACGTCGCGCCAGCCACATAGATTTCCCCGCTGCTGCCCACGACGATGGCGTTCGCGACATCGGCCTGACTCCCGCCCAGATACGTTGAGTACATGAGGTTGGTTCCATAGGAATCCAACTTCGCCACAAATGCATCGTAGGGATAAAAACCAAACGACGCCACGCCATGAATATTGGTGGAAATCGCACCCGCTGTGTAAGGAAAATTCGTCGATGCCGTCGCGCCAGTGAGGTGTGCGTTGCCGCCGCTGTCCAGCGCGAGGGCGAACGCCACATCTTCATCACTTCCGCCGATGAAAGTGGAATAAATCAGATTCGTGCCTGCCGCGCTTAACTTTGCTACGAACACGTCCCGCAACCCGCCGCCGTAGTTCGTGTTCCAAGCGTTGATTATGGGAAAGCTGTTTGTGGGTACGGTCTGCCCCCCCGCGTCGGGTCCCGCAGTCTGACCCGCGACATAAACACAGTCGTTACTATCCACCGCGATAGCCCAGCCGCTATCCAACCCGATGCCACCGAGAAAAGTCGAGTAAACCAGCACTGGATCAATGATCAGCGGTTGGCTACGGTCGTAATCTGCGATCGCAAAACCCACTTCTCGCTTGCCGGTCCCTTTGAAGACGTATCGGCCGGCAACCTCCTTGCGCCGCCCGTTCAATTCTTGATAGACGACCGGGCGACGCTGGTGGACCTGGCCACCAGTGATTTGCAAAATCAAATTGCTTTCCGCATCGATCTCAATTTTGTCAGCGCCCTCAAACTTCAGTGAGATTTGCCCCGGACTGCCGCCGGGCGCGACGACAAAGTCGTACTCAAGCTGCTGCTGATTCCCGTAGTAAACAAGGTCGATGCCGGGATAAGCATTTTGGTAACGAACCCTCCCGAATGTCGGCACGCTTGTCCGCCACTGCTTCGGGTCGTTGCCGAGGAAATAGTTCACCTTCGTCGCCAACGGTTCCAATCCTTTCCCTCGTGCTGCCGCATTGGCCCCCACAAGCTTGATTCGCAACGGCGCAGGTCCCGGCGCGTCGCTCGGCGGAAGCGTGGCGGGAAATTGCCTGCCGCGCAATTTCAACCGTCCATCGCGCATTTCGGGTCTCGCCTCCCCTGGTCGCTGGAGCTTCAGCACCGCTTCCGTGGGCGACAGGAATAAAAAATAACCCGAACCGCGGCAGAGAAACTCAGCGCCACTGCCGTCAGTCGCTTCGAACATCAAAGGCAAACGGCCGAACGATTCGCTCAATCGCGCCCGAAACGGCGCGTCGATGCTCGCACCCGGGAGACTGTAGGGAGCGAGCGCCTTTGCGCTCATCAGTTCGATGGGGGCGGCTCCGCATCGGGAAACGGCCCAAAAAAAGAACAACAGGCACAAGATGAATTGTCTTTGCGTCGCTCGCGTCCTCCGGTGGCTCGATATCCGTCCGCTGACCGCTTCGAGCCGTGCCGCACCATTGGGATTTTCCATAAAAATATTCCGTCAAGGACCGCGCGATGTTTCAGTTTTTCGCCGGTCGTGTCAAAGTTTTTGCGGCTTTTTGGACTGCGTCAGCCCTCTGGCGCTTTTCGATCAGGTCCCGGGGCGCAAAAGCGGCAGAGGACTGCCGCAGTCCAAGACGCTTTCGCGGCAGCGCACCCACGTCAGCGGTTCAGGCCCCAATGCTTTCGGAAAAACGAAGGGGGGCCCTCCATGAACTGCCGTTTTGTCCTCGTCCTCCTCCTCGTCCTCGATCGGATGACCTGGCTTCGAGAACGAGGACGAGTAGGAGGACGAGGACGAACCAATTCCAACGCGCAGCACGCGGATATGCCCGCGTTCGCGCCATAACGGTTCAACCCGTTTTCTTGAATTCCAATTCGTCTCCTTTGGCGGTGACGTTGATCTTGTCCCCGGGCTTGAATTCGCCTTCGAGCAGTTTGATCGAGAGCGGGTCGAGTAGTTTTTCCTGGATCGCCCGCTTGAGCGGCCGGGCGCCAAATTGCGGATCATAGCCGGCGCGCGCCAACCGTTGTCGGGCGGACTTATCGACGTCGAGGTTCAATTGCTGCTGAGCGAGGCGTTTTTCCAACCGTTTCAATTGAATCTCCACGACGTGCGCAAGCTGCTGCTCGTCGAGGCTGTGGAAGACGATGATGTCATCCACGCGGTTCAGGAACTCGGGCCGGAAATGCCGCTTCAACTCGGATTTCACGCGGTCTTCCATCTCGAGCTGTCCCCGGGGGGAGAGTTTCCCATTCTGGTAATATTCCTGGATGATCGGCGACCCGATGTTGCTGGTCATAATGACGAGCGTATTTTTGAAATCGACCGTCCTCCCCTGTCCGTCGGTGAGCCGGCCGTCGTCGAGCACCTGCAACAATACGTTGAACACGTCGTGGTGCGCCTTCTCGATCTCGTCAAATAACACCACGCTGTAAGGCCGGCGCCGCACCGCTTCGCTGAGTTGGCCGCCTTCCTGGTAGCCGACGTAGCCTGGTGGCGCGCCGATGAGCCGCGCCACGGTGTGTTTCTCCAGGTATTCGCTCATGTCGATGCGCACCATCGCGTTTTCGTCGTCGAACAGGAATTCCGCCAGCGCGCGGGCCAGCTCGGTCTTGCCGACACCGGTCGGCCCCATAAAAATGAACGAGCCGATGGGCCGGTTCGGGTCCTGCAAACCGCTGCGCGCGCGGCGAACCGCATTGGCCACGGCCGTGAGGGCTTCGCTCTGCCCCACAACGCGCCGGGCCAGTCGCTCTTCCATCTTCACCAGCTTCTGGCGCTCGCCTTCGAGCATTTTGGTGAGGGGAATGCCGGTCCAGGAGGACACCACTTTGGCGATGTCTTCTTCGGTGACTTCCTCATTGAGGAGACGTTGGCCGGAAGGTTTTGCGTGCAACTCCTTTTGCGCGGCGGAAAGTTTATTCTGCAGCTCAGGGATGCGCCCGTACTGGATTTGCGCGGCCAGATTCAGGTCGCCCGCGCGTTGCGCCTTTTCCATGTCGAGTTTGGCCGCTTCCAACTGTTCGTTCAGGATGCTGACCGCGTTGATGGCGGCCTTTTCATTTTGCCATTGCGCCTTGAGCCTGGCAGACTGTTCCTTGAGATCGGCCAGCGCCTTTTCCAGTTTCTTCAAACGCTCGCGCGACGCTTCATCTTTTTCTTTCTTCAAAGCGGTCTGCTCGATCTCCAACTGCATGATCTGCCGTTCGAGTTGATCGATCTCCGTCGGCAGGGAGTCGAGTTCCATGCGCAGCCGCGAGGCGGCCTCGTCCACAAGGTCAACGGCTTTGTCCGGCAGGAAACGGTCGCTGATGTAGCGATGGGACAAGGTGGCCGCCGCCACCAGCGCGGCGTCCTGAATGCGCACACCGTGATGGACCTCGTAGCGTTCCTTCAAACCGCGCAAAATCGCGATCGTCGCTTCCACCGTCGGCTCGGCGACAAACACGGGCTGGAACCGGCGTTCCAGCGCGGGGTCTTTCTCGATGTGTTTGCGATATTCGTCGAGTGTGGTCGCGCCGATGCAGCGCAGCTCGCCGCGCGCCAGTTGCGGTTTGAGCATGTTGGCCGCGTCGGTCGCCCCCTCGGCCGCGCCGGCGCCCACCAGCGTGTGCAACTCATCTATGAACAGAACAATCCGCCCTTCACTGGCGGTGATCTCCTTCAGAAACGCCTTGAGACGGTCCTCGAATTCGCCCCGGTATTTGGCGCCGGCAATCATCGCGCCCAGGTCCATCGCCACCACCCGCTTGTTCTTCAGCGATTCCGGCACATCGCCGCTGACGATGCGGCGGGCCAGGCCTTCAACGATGGCGGTCTTGCCGACACCCGGCTCGCCGATGAGCACCGGGTTGTTCTTGGTGCGCCGCGAGAGCACCTGCATCACGCGGCGGATTTCCTCGTCCCGTCCGATGACCGGATCAATCTTCCCCGCGCGGGCGAGCGAAGTCAGGTCCCGCCCGTATTTTTCCAGGGCTTTGAACTTGTCCTCCGGGTTCTGGTCGGTGACGCGCTGATTGCCGCGCAATTCGGCCAGCGCCTTGAGCACCTCGGCTTGCTTGAGCCCGTGCGCCTGAAAAATCTTCTGTAGCGTGGAACCGGCTTCCGAGATCAAACCCAGCAACAGGTGTTCCGTGCTGATGTATTCGTCTTTGAGTTTCTCCGCCTGCGTCGCCGCGGCATCCAGGGTCTTCTTCAGTGATGGACTGAGAAAAACGTCGGCCGAGCTGGTGCCCTGGACCTTATGGCGCCGCGCCAGATCGTGTTCCAGGTCCTGTTTCAGTCGGGGCACGGCCACGCCCAGTTTTTGCAGAAGTTCCGGAATCAGGCTGTCCGCCTGGTCAACGAGCGCGAGGAGCAGGTGTTCGCCATCCATTTCCTGGTGCGAGTATCGATGCGCCAGTTGTTGCGCCTCCTGCAATGCCGCCTGCGCTTTGAGGGTCAGTTTGTCCAATTGCATGACCCACCAATAACCCCACCCCGCAAACCGTCAAGCCACTGTCCGTTTGGCTCTTTGGACTTCGGCCTTCCTTCGGCCTTTGTCATTCGGCATTTGTCATTAATTCCGGCCTTGTTTCTTCTCGTACTTCTTATCGTCCAACTTCTCTTTGTCGTCGCCGGATTTCTCTTTGCGACCGCCCGACTTCAAGACCCCGGGCGGCGCGCCGGCGTTAAGCTGTGAAAGTATTTCCTCCGAAATATCGTTCTGACCGTTGTTGTAAAGGACAACCGGGGTATGGCTGGCGCCGTCCGCGGCAACGTCGATGACCAGGGAATAACCGCCGGCTTTTGCCTTGGCCTCAACCAGGTCGCGGATGTCGCCCAGAATCCGGTCGCGCATGCGGCGTATCTGGAGAGCAAGGCTTTCTTCCGAGTTGTTCTGGTACAGTTTAGCCGTCTGCTCGATCTCCCTCATTTCCTGATATTTCTTTTCCGCCGCGTTTTTGCGCTTTTCGCGTTCGTCGGTGGAAACAGCCTGGTCGCTGCTGCTCGAGATGAGTTTTTTATATTCCTCGTTGGCCTTAGCGTAGTCGTCGGCCATCTCCTGGGTCCTCTTTTTGATCTCCGATTTTTGCTCTTCGATCTGCGTGTTGGCCTGGATGGTTTTATAGTAATTGGTAAAGACCCGTTGCAGGTCGATGATGGCGATTTTGGCATCTGCGTGGGCGGCGCCGGTCAGCAAAAGCGCGGTGAGCACAAGGACGGTTCTGGTGAAAGTTCGTGTGTTCATTGTCATGCGGGGCAGAGATTAGAAGGGGCGTTCGTAACCAACGCTGAACTGGAACCGGCCGGCGCCGCTGGTGTCGGGGCCGTGCGTGATGGGAAAGGCGTAGTCCAGCCGCAACGGGCCCAGTTGGGGAATGTTGAGGCGGATGCCGATGCCCCAGTCGTCGTTATAGGTGCCTGTATTGAACCCGTTCGGGTCAAGACTGTATGCATTCTGATAAACCATACCGATGTCATAAAACGCCGCAAAGCGCAATCGTTCGATAATCGGGACACTGTATTCTGCGGTACCAAACCAGTATGTCCCGCCGCCGATCGGCTCGGCGAATTCGTCCTTCGGCCCGACATGACGGAACTTGTAACCGCGCATCGTCGTTGCGCCTCCGAGAAAAAACCGGTCGAAGAGAGGGACCCGCGTTGAATCGCCAAACCGTTCCACCACGCCGGCGGTTGCCCCCAACTCCAGGACGTGTCCCTCGAACGGTCCCCTGAAATACCACTTCGACTCCAATTCCAGCTTGTAGAAATCGGTGTCGCCGCCCAGCGGCCCGCCCGCCACGCTGACACCCAGCGAAGTCCGCTGACCGCGGTTCGGCAGCAACCCGCCACCACGTGTGTCGTAGGTCAGTGAAACGCCCGCTTTGGAAACAAGCCGGTCGCCTTGCTCCTGCAACAGTGTGGGTGAGACGCTGGGAGGTATGATCGTGCGGGTGGGAAAATTCCACGGACCTTGTGTCACCACCACATTCGTGGTCGTCCCCGCGCCGAAACGGATGCCCACGTTCTCGATCGTGTAGCTGAGCCCGACACGGAAGGCATCGGTAAACAACGCGCGGGTCAGGCTCAACCTGGCGCCGGTCTCCCGCTGGTCGTACAGGTCGCTGTAATACTGGATGTCCCGGTGAAACAAATCGACTTCGAGAGCCAGCTTGCGATTGAGGAACCACGGCTCGACGAAGGTCAGTTCATAATTCTCCTGTTTGGTGCCGATCGTCGCCTGCAGGCGCAGCTTCTGGCCGCCGCCGGTGAAATAAGGCGGATTGAACAGGTCGAAGTTGCCCTGGGTCATGCCGACGTAGCCGAAGAGCTGGTCGATGGAACTGAAACCGGCGCCAAAATAAAAATTGCCGGACGGCCCTTCCTCCACGTCCACGATCAGGTTTTTCAAGTTGGGCACCTCCGTCGGTTCCACCTCCGTCTGCACCTTGGTAAAGTACTGCAGGCCTTCCAGGCGTTCCTTGCTCAACTTGACGCGGACCATGTCAAACAATTCTCCCGGCGCAACGGCCAGTTCGCGCCGGATCACCTTGTCTTTGGTCTTGGTGTTGCCGTGGATTTCGATCTTCTCGATCTTGGACGGCTCGCCCTCTTCGATCTGGTAAACCAGATCCATCGTGCCCCGGTCCGTGTTGGCGTTTTTGGTGATCCCCACGCGGACGTGGTCCAGGTCTTCTTTGCCGATATGGCCGTGTGCGCCGTAAAAGTCCTCGATCGCCTCGCGGTCTTTTTCCAGTCCCTTCGGCGTAAAAATCTGTCCTTCGAGCATTCGGGGCCTGACCGGATGCCCGAGGACGACCACGCCCTGGCGGACCTGTTCGGCCGTGAACTTGACGTTGCCTTTGAACTCCACCGACCCGACCTTGTAACGCCGCCCTTCATAAACGATGAACCGGATGACCATGCGTGTCGGGCTGATGCGGTCGAGCTTCGCTTCCTTGATTTCGAAATCCACGTACCCTTCGTTCCAGTAAAAATCCTTGAGCTTCTCCTGGTCTTCCTGAAACTGCTCCTCCTTGAGCTTGCCGCTGCCCGTCAACCAGGAAAACATCCAACGCCGCCGTGTCTTGAGCTGTTTGCGGAGTTTACGCTGCGAAAATGCCTGCGCGCCGACAAACTGAACGTCAACGATCCTGACCTTGGGCGCTTCCTTGATTTCAAAGGTGACCGTGGCGCGCCCCAGTTGCTCGTTGATGCTTTTCGTCGCCTCGACCTTCGTCTGCTGGTAGCCCGCCTTCTCGTACATCTTTTTGATTTCCTGCGCGTCGGTAAAGAGTTTGTAATCGTCCAGCGACTCGCCGATCCTTGACTTCACCTTCTTCAGCAGCTTGGTGTTGCTGTATTTTCTGTTTCCCTCGAACCGCACGTCGCTGAGGACCGGCTGGCCCTGCACCACGTAAACCAATTTGACCCCTCCGTCGGTCCGTTCCAGGGCCACGCGGATCTGGTAAAAATAGCCGGTCGCATTGAGCGTGCGGATATCGTCGGTGGTTGCGTTCGGATTGTAGGTGTCTCCCACCTTGACGTGAATGTTCGCGCGAACCAGATCGTCGCTCACGGCCGGCGGACCGACGTGCTTGATTTCAATCTTTTCAATGACGAGCCCCGTCTGCGCAGCCAGCGACAGCGGCCAGCCCGGCGCCAGCATCCCCAGCAGCAGCCAGCAACGGCATCGCAACCATTTCATTCAGTTAACTGTCAATCGACACATCGCTGACCTTGGCCGCGCTTTCGAAGCGCGTGTAGGCTTTCAAAAACGTCAGGGACACTTCGCCGGTGGGCCCGTTGCGCTGTTTGGCGATCAGCAGATTCACCGGCACCGCATCCTGCTCCTGCGCCAGGCCGTCGTCCTCATCTCCGCTCTTGGGCTTGTAAAGCAGACCCACCAGGTCGGCATCCTGTTCAATCGCGCCGGATTCCCGCAGGTCCGACAGACGGGGTGGCCGCCCTTTTTCCTTTTCCAGGTCGCGATTGAGTTGGCTCAATACAATCAGCGGAACGTTTAGTTCCTTGGCCAACGCCTTAATGCCGCTGGAAATGTCAGCGATTTCCTGCTGCCGGTTTTCTGCTCGCCGCGAAGTAGAATGGAGCAGTTGCAGGTAGTCAATGACAAAGAGCTTGATGCCGTACTGCTGCACCATGCGCCGCGCCTTGGCCCGCAACTGCAGGATGGACAGCCCCGGCGTGTCATCAATGAACAGGGGCGCGCCGGCCAGTTTGCCCGCCGAACCGGTGAGTTTCGGAAAATCCCGCTCCGCCAGAAAGCCGTCGCGAATGTTCCGCAGGTTGACCCGCGACCGCGAACAGAGCATGCGCAACACCAGCGACTCCGCCGTCATTTCCAGACTGAACACGCCGACCGGGAGCCGATCGTCCACGGTCGCGTGCTCGGCGATGTTCATCGCCAGCGAGGTTTTGCCCATGCTCGGTCGCGCGGCGATGACGATCATTTCGCCGCCGTGAAATCCGCTGGTCATTTTGTCCAGATCAGGAAACCCGGTCGAAATGCCGGTCAACATTCCCTGTCGCTGATGAAACTCCTCGATGGTGTTGATCGCCCGTTTGACCAGGTCCTTGATCGTCCGGGTGCTCGCTTCGACACGGTCTTCGCTGATGCGCAAAACGTCGCGCTCCACCTCGTCGAGCAGCGCGTCCACCTCGCCCTGATGCTCGTAAACCCGCCCCACCACTCCGGTGCAGGTTTGAATCATCCGCCGCAACAGGTGTTTCTCCCGCACGATGTCCGCGTAGTAAGCCAGGTTGGCCGCGGACGGAACGGCGTCCGGCAGGGCAGCCAGGTAGGCCAGCCCGCCCACCGCTTCGAGCTGATTGCGGTCCTTGAGCCGTTGCTGTACCGTGAGCAGATCAATCGCCTCCTTGTGGTCGTACATTTCGACCAGCAGCTCGTAAATATGCCGGTGACGCAAATCATAATACACTTCCGACCCGGCCTTGAATTTCTCGATGCAGATGCCCAGGCAATCGTTGGGCGACAGCAACACGCAGCCCAGCACTCCCTGCTCCGCCTCGAGCGAATGAGGCGGCAGGCGGTCCAACTTGACGGCGCTCGTCTCCGGCGTCTTTTGTCGGCGCGCTCTTTTCAAATCCGCCGGCGCGCTGCCGGCCTCGCTTTCCAGGGAATCAATCATGGTTGAAGAACACTGAACTTTCCGACTCCGGGCAACAGGCACTTATTTTTTCTTACTCCCAAACAGTTCACAATCCTGAACGACGCAGAACCTTCTTCGTGGGAGCTTCCGTTTTCCATTCGAACGTGCGCACCGACCTTGAACCGGCGCCGGTCGTGTGGCAGCCGTTTCGTCGCCTGTAGAGTCAAGAGACCGTGGACGTTTCTCCCTCTCCCCAGGGGAGAGGGCCGGGGTGAGGGGGACATCAGGTAGTCTATCCCACGGCTTCCTTTGTAATACGCCGATAAATCTCAGAAGGTCCCGGCAAAAGGTGATTCGTGGAGGGATGATTTCCAATCTGGGAACGAATTCCCCAAAAAAAACAGGCAAGCCAATTCGACCTGCCTGTTCGGAAAAATTTGCGCGGGGATTATTCCGCTTTCTTCTCCGTTTTGGGCTTCCTGGGTGGGCGTTCCTTTTTGGCTTCAGCCGGGGCCGCCTCCTTCGCCCTGGGCGCTTCCCTGCCTTTCGCCGGCGCGCCTTCCCTGGCCTTGCCGGGCGCGGCCTCTTTTGCCTTGGGTTCACTGCCGGGTATTTCAAGCGGCAGTGGGTGCGGCGTGGCGCTGTCGATCCGGATTTTGAGGGTCGTGGTCACTTCGGGATGCAGGCGCAACTCCACTTCGTGCTCCCCGAGCGCGCGCAGCGGATGGTCCAGATGAATCTTTTTCTTGTCGAGGACAACGTCGAACTGGTGCTGGAGTCCGTCGGCAATTGCGCCCGCCGTGATGGAACCGAACATTTTGCCGTCTTCACCGGTCTTCGCGGTGAGAACGAGCAGCATTTTCGACAGGCCTTTGGCCAGTTCGCTCATCGTGTTGAATTCGTGCGCCTCGCGTTCGGCGCGGCGTTGACGCAGCGCTTCGAGCCGGCGCTTGTTGGCCGCCGTGAGGGGAATGGCCAGACCTTGCGGAAAAAGATAATTGCGGGCGTAACCGGCGGCGACCTTTACGTGGTCGGACTCGGCGCCGAGACCGACGACGTTGTGCGTAAGGATGACTTGGGTTTTTGCCATACAAAAAGCTGGGTGTTAAAGTTCGTAAAAGACGGATCGACTGACTCAGAAGGGAACGTCGTCCTCCGGCGGCGGCGGTTCCTCGGCCACGGGCTCGCTGGAACTGGCGTTCGGCGGAGGAGACGCGGCCGGTCGGCTCCGCGAAACCTCCGTGGCGCCGCCTTCGCGAGGTTGGCCGGAACCCAGGAACCTGACGTTTTCCGCCGTAACGAGGATTTTGCTCCGCTTTTGGTTCGTCTGCTTGTCGTCCCAGGTGTCCATGCGAAGGCGTCCTTCGATCAGGACGGGACTTCCTTTCTTTAAATATTGACCGACGGTCTCTGCCTGGCGGCTGAACGCCTCGATGTCAATAAACAGCACGTCCTCTTTGGTTTCGCCGGTTTCCGTTTTCCACGTCCGATTGACGGCCAGACCCAGTTTGGCCACGGCCGTGCCTTTGGGCGTGTAACGCAGTTCGGGGTCGCGAGTCAGGTTCCCCATCAGGATCACTTTATTGAAGCTTGCCATAACGGTTTTGGTTTATTTGGATTTGACGGCTTCTTTGGGCGGCGGCGCGACCGTAAACAGGACGCGGAAAACGTCGTCGTTCAAATCGAATCGCTGGCGCAAATGGTTCACCGAGCCCGGCTCGATTTCAAAAATGAAATTGACGTAAAAACCGGAATTGTGCTTGCGATCCGCCACGCGGGTGAAGTTGCGTTTCTCCATCTTCTGCACCGTTTCCACCTTGCCCCCGGCCGCGGCGATCTCCGACGAGATCTTATCGATGATGTCCTTGATGCCCTCCTCTTTGGCCGCGGTTTCCAGGATGAACAAACCTTCGTATCTTTTCATTGTCTGTTTTCGCTCTCGGAGCTTTGCGCCGCTCCATTAAATTGACTCATTGCCCTTCCGATGCCTTTGCTCAACCAGCATTCAATCTGGTCGGCCGCCCGGTCCAAAACCTTTTCGACCAGGGCGGTCTCTTCCGCCCGGAACCGGCCCAGCACATAGTTGGTTATCTCGCGCCCCGCGCTCTGCGCGCGGCCGATGCCGACCCGCAATCGGACATATTGGCGCGACCCCAAACGCTGCTCGATCGACTCCAGTCCGTGGTGCCCGCCGCTGCTCCCGTGTGGTCGGAGCCGGATTTCGCCCAGCGGCAGGTCGGCATCGTCCACCACCACCAGCAGCCGTTCCAGCGGCACCCGGAAGTATTCCGTCAATTTGCCGACGGCCTCGCCGCTCTGGTTCATGTACGTCTGCGGCTGGCAGAGCATCAAGCGCCGACCGTCGCGCTCCGCCCTGGCCAGGCGCGCCGCGAACTTCGGCTCCAAGGCCCACTTTGTCTGCCAGCGGCCCGCCAACCGTTCGACCACCAGGAAACCCGCATTGTGTCGCGTGCGGGCATATTCCGCTCCCGGATTTCCCAAGCCCACAATGAGATAAACGTTCTCCATGCGAGGGCCTGCGGTCGGCCGCGAAACCATCGCCCGCGGCCCGGACGACTACTTCTTCTTCTCGGGCTTTTTCTCCGTCTTCTCCGCCGGTTTTTCGGCAGCTTTTTCGGCGCCTTTGTCCCCCGGCTTGGCGGCAACCCCGGCGGCGGCTTCAGCCGCCCCCTCTTCCTTCTTCTCTTTCAGCACTTCGGGTTCAGCCAACGGAGTGGTCGCCGCTTCGAGCGTCGCCGCTTCCTGCGCCTCTGTAATCGGCGCAGCAACAGAGATCACCGGAACGTGTTTGTCGCCGATCACCTCGACGCCGGGCGGCATGGGAATTTCGGCGAGGTGAATCGACTGGCCGATTTCCAGTCTGGTCACGTCCACGCTGATGAGTTCCGGCAAATCCTTTGGCAACGCGCGGACTTTGATCTTGAACAACACGTGTTCGAGCACGCCGCCGCTGGTCTTGACGCCGGCCGCTTCGCCGGTCGTTTCCACGGGCACGGTGACGGTCACCTTTTCGTCCGCGGCGACTTCGTGAAAATCGACGTGCAGGACCTTCCCGCTCAACGGATGGTGCTGCACCTCCTGCACCAGCGCCAGCCGGCGCGACTTCGCATCGCCATCCACTGCCAGGTCAACCAGAATGGTTTCCGAGACCGAGTGGTGAATCAGATCCTCGATCTCCTTCAAACCGACCTCGAGGTTTTGCGACTGGCTTTGGCGGCCGTAAATGACCGCCGGCACGCGTCCGGTGACCCGCAGTTTTTTGACGCCGCTGCGTTTGGCCAACGCGCGCGGAAAAGCTGTTAACGATAGTGATTTCATGCTTCAACCCGCAACGTCCGTGGGTCGCCCGTTCAACTCGTGCGCCCACCCTTAAACTCAAAAAGCGAAGTCACCGAGGAATTGCTGTGGATTCGCTTGATCGCTTCGCCCAACAATCCCGCCACCGACAGCGTCGTGATTTTCACCCCGTCGATCGGAGGGCGGAGAACAGTATCAGTCGTTATCAGTTCGTCAATGATCGAATTTTGCAGCCGCTGGACGCCCAAATCATTCAAAATCGCGTGCGATACGCAGGCATAAACGCTCTTGGCGCCCTTCTTCCGCAGCAACGCCGCCGCCGTTGTCAACGTGCCGGCTGTCTCGGTCAAATCATCCACCATCAGGACGTTTTTTCCGCGGATTTCGCCGATGATCGCCATGGACTCCACGTGTTCGGCGCTCTTGCGTCGCTTGGCCACAATCGCCAATCCCGCCTCCAACACTTGGGAATAGGCGTGGGCCATCTTCAACCCTCCCACGTCCGGACTCACCACGACGAGGTCGGCCAGATTCTTCTTCTTCAAAAAATCATACATCACCGGCGCCGCGTAGAGATGGTCCACCGGAATGTCAAAAAAACCCTGAATCTGCTGCGCGTGCAGGTCCATCGTCAGAATGCGGTTCGCGCCGGCGGCAACCAGAAGGTTGGCGATCAGCTTGGCCGTGATGGGTACGCGGGGCTGGTCTTTACGGTCCTGTCGGGCGTAGCCGTAAAACGGCAGCACCGCCGTGATGCGCGAGGCGCTGGCGCGCCGCAGCGCGTCCATCATGATGAACAGTTCCAGCAGGTTATGATTGGTCGGCGGAGATGTGGACTGCACGATGAACACGTCCTCGCCGCGGACGTTTTCCTCGATCTTCACGAAAGTCTCGCCGTCGGGAAACGCGCTCACGGTGCATTTGCCCAGGTCAATGCCGATGTAAATGCAAATGGCCTTCGCCAAAGGCGCATTCGAGGTGCCGCTGAAAACTTTCACTGCGTCTTGTAGTCGGGTTTCGCCAAAACAAAAAGCCACCGACACCGGTGGATTTGTGTGGGGCGACTCTAACAGTGAACCCGGGTCGCGCAAGATGAATTTTGGGAGCCTGGAGCTACAGCAGGGTGAGTTCAAGAATTGTAGCCGCCGACGTAAGGAGGCGGAATTCGGCGCGAAAAACACTTCCGCCTCGTTACCCTGGCGGCTACGGCACTTGCGATGATTCTTGAACTCGCCCTGGAGCTACTGTTTCCTGGGGGGCGTTTCCGCCAATTTCAACACCCGGTCCGCCAGCGCCTTCGCGGTTTGTTTGCGACGGAACTCCTCGTAGGCTTCGCGGTATTCCGGATATTTCAGGCCGAGGATGGCCAGCGCGAGCAGCGCTGCGTTGATCGCGCCGGGCTTGCCGATCGCCAGCGTTCCTACCGGCACCCCGCCCGGCATTTGCACGATGGACAACAACGAATCGAGCCCTTTGAGCGACGGCGACTCCATCGGCACGCCGAGCACCGGCAAAGCGGTCTTCGCCGCGCACAGACCGGGCAGATGCGCCGCGCCACCCGCCGCCGCGATGATGACCTCCAGGCCCCGGCCGATCGCCGTCGAAAGATATTCGAACAACGCGTCGGGCGCGCGATGCGCCGAGATGGCCTGCGCCTCCCACGGTACTTCGAGGTCTTCCAGTTGCGCGGCGCAATGTTGCATGACTTCCCAATCCGACTTGCTTCCCATGAGGATGCCGACCAAAGGCTTTGTTTTGTCTGCAGGCATAGATTTGCCACGACGTTTTACACGGCAAGGCAAGAGGCCGTCGAGCACCGACTTTCCCTGAACCAGCGTACCCCTCACCCCATCCCTCTCCCCCACTGGGGGGAGAGGGTGTCCGAAGGACGGGTGAGGGGGATCTCCACAGGTTCATGGTCCCAATGCCTGCGAAAAACGAAAGGGGGCTTTCCGTGATCGCGGCCCGGCCGCCGAGGGGGGAAATACGCCAGGCCCGCCAGCAAAACTGCCAGCGGTTCGCGCGAACCCGCTGGCAGAATGTCAACCCAACAACTCCAACCGAAATCTAACTCGAATACTTCACGCCGCAACCGTAGGACCTGGTTTCCTTGACGGCGACGGGCTGGTCGGCAAACAAGCTTTGCAGGGCTCCACGCACATAGTTGCGCGCCTTGCGCGGGTCCCCTTCCGGTTCCGGCCGGTCGTCAATCGCGCCCTGATAAACCAGCACGCCGTTTTTATCGATGACAAACATGTCGGGCGTGGTCTTCATGCCATAGAGTTGGCCGACTTTGCCGTCATGATCGTCAATCCACGCCGTCGCTTTGATTTTTAATGCGTCCCACTCCTTCTTGGCGGCAGCCGGGTCGCGATAGCTGCCGCTGTGTTTGCCGGCCGAGTTTACCAGCAGCCAGACGACGCCCTTCGACCGGGCCCAGTCCTGCAACTCCTGCATCGCGCCTGTCTTGAAATGATTCGCGCAGAACGGGCAATCCATGTTGTACGCTTCGAGCACCACAATTTTGCCTTTGTAGTCGCTCAGCTTGTGCGCCTGACCGGCAATGTCCGTTGCCGTGAATGCGGGAGCCGGTTTGTCAACTTGCGCCGCGCCCAGCGCGGAAACGCAACCTGCCGCCAATGCGAGGAATAAACCAAGTGTCTTTTTCATAGTTTTTTGCCTGTCCATCCAAAATTTTCGCCGACCGCGATGGGTGCGACGGCCGACGCGATCGCCGCAAAGTATTCTCCTACTCCAAGGCTTTGTCCAGCGCATCGAGAACGATCCTTGGCGTGAGGTAACCATCTGGCAGAACGATAGGCGGCTTGTTGGAATCCCTGGGATAAACCAACACCAATGGCACGGCGTTCCGCCCGAACTTCTCCAACTCCTGGCCGATGGCTTCGTCCTGGTTTGAGAAGTCGGCGACCAGCGTGATGGCGTTGATCTCGCCGAGCTTCTTCCGGACGGGTT